>Ga0306867_1000029_pt1 | contig 157141 bp, 150 predicted proteins | sample AntRauTorckE6831_FD_190432 | JGI IMG/M metagenome (GOLD analysis project Ga0306867, IMG submission 190432) | Saline lake microbial communities from Rauer Islands, Antarctica - Metagenome Torckler E6 #831 (v2) (version 2) | ecosystem: Environmental > Aquatic > Non-marine Saline and Alkaline >...
CTCACGCGGCCGGGGGCCGCGTTCGGGTGGCGTCCCTCGCGGGTGTGTGCGCGACCGACTCGGGGGCTCCCTCCCGGTGGTCGGTCGCGCCGTCGTCGGTCGCGCTCGCTCGCGCGCCGGGCCGGTGGTGTGTGGTGGTCTCGCGTCGGTGCGTGGGGTGGGACGAAAACCCTTTTCGGACGGGAGCGGGTAGGGATTGGTATGGCAGAGGATAACTCTGAGAGCGGTGACGAGGCGGAGAGCGAGGATTCTGAGGAGAAGTCGTTCCGGGAGCGCGTGGAGGAGATCCGGGAGCGTCGCGAGGAGGAGGGTGACGAGGAGCGACGGGAGCGGATGGAGGAGATGATGGGTGGTGAGGGTGGTCCCGGTGGGGCTCCTGGCGGGATGGGCGGTGGTGGCGGGAATCCGTTCGCGCAGATGATGGGTGGGATGATGGGCGGCGGCCCCGGTGGTGGCGGTCCCGGTGGGATGGGTGGTGGTCCTGGTGCTGGTGCGCAGGAGGATCCGGGGAACGAGGAGCTCGTTCGCGAGGTCCGTCAGATGCGTGACGAGATGCGCGATCAGACGCGTGCGCTGAAGCGGATCGCGGACGCGCTCGAGGACGACGACTGAGAACGCCGTCGGTTTCCTTTCAGTTTCGTAACGGGTAGCGGTAGCTATTTGTTCGTGTGCAGTGGTAGCACGGGGAAGGATGTCGTTGTCGGTGTTCGCGGTCGCGGTCGTGCTGTCGTTGCTGCCGCGCAGGTACGGCTACGTGGTGGCGGTTGCGGTCGCGTGCGCGGTGGTGGGGTTCGCGGCGACGTTCCTGCTCGCGGAGGCGTTCCCGCGGTTGAGTGGTGTGGCGCTTGCGGTGGGGACGGGGTCGTCGGGTGCGGCGGTGCTGGTGACGGTCGAGGGTCTGGACGTTGCGTTGTCGTTCGTGCCTGCGGAGTTCGACGACCTGGTGTCGTAGTACTTCGTCGCTCTGTTGTTCGATGTCGTAGCACCTCGACGTTCAGTTATCGGACTGCGTCGTAGTGCTGGTGGAGTTCTGCGACGGCGTTCTCGGTGCTGACGCGGTCCCTGCGGTCGAGACAGTTCCGGGAGAGCTGGTCGCGTTCGTCGAGTGCTTGGTCGATCGCTGCCCGGAAGCCGTCGATGTCGCCCGGCTGGTAGTGATAGCCGGTTTCGTCGTCGACGATGGTGTCCGCGAGTGCGCCGGCGTCGACGCCCGTGACGGGTGTCCCGCACGCGTTCGCTTCGAGTGCAACGAGCCCCTGGGTTTCGACGGGCGAGGGGAACGCGAAGACGTCGAGTGCGCTGTAGAACGCGGCGAGTTCGTCGCGGTCGAGAAAGCCGAGGAAGCGGGCGTCGACGTCGCGTTCGTGTGCTCGCCGTTCGAGGTCTTCGCGGGCGGGGCCGTCGCCGCCGAAGACGAGGGTGACGTCGTCGAGGTCGGTGGCGGCGTCGATGAGGTCTGCGAGTTGTTTCTCGTAGCCGTGTCGTCCGGTGTATCCGACGAGGCGGCCGTTGAGGTCGTGTCGGTCGCGGAAGGCGTCGCCGTCGGCGGGCTGGAACCGGTTGGTGTCGATGCCGTTCGGGACGACGTGTACTGGGGTGCTGATGCCGACGTCGTCGACGAGGTGGCGTTTCGTCGGTTCGCTCGGGGCGAGCACGCGGTCGGCGCTGTCGTAGAACCAGCGTTCGTACGCTTCGCTCACCGCGGAGATTCCGGAGAGGACGGTGTCGCGGGACGTGAGGTATTCGGCGTACTCGGCGGCGGGAGTGTGGTAGGATGCGACGAACGGGAGGCCATTGGCGTTGGCGTATCGGCGGGCGGCGAGTCCGAGCCCGAAGGGGGTATGGGCGTGTGCGACGTCGGCGGTGGGGACGCTCTCGGGGATGCGTGGAGCGCCGATCCGGAACCCGTCGTAGAACGGGAAGGGGACGGAGCGGACGGCGTGCTCGTACTGGTTGGAGACGTGACCGTCCGAACCCGGGTAGATGACGTCCATGCGGCCGTGTTCGACGTTCCAGTGGTCGCGCCAGGATTCGATCGTGTACGTGACGCCGTTCACCGTCGGCAGGTACGTGTCGGTGAAGGCGGCGACCCGTGTCATTGTTGGCGAAAGTGCGTTCGTTGGCTTAGTGGCTTCGGTCCAGTTCGAGGACGAACACGTTCAGGTATCGAGGACGGTGCGGTAGGCGTCGACAAGTTCGTTACCGATGCGGTCGAGTGCGTGTTCGTCGACGGTTTCGCGTGCGTTCGCGCCCAGGCGCTCTCGGAGTTCGGGGTCGTCGTCGAGGCGTTTTAGTGCGTCGACGAACTCGTCGTTGGTCTCGCAGAGGATGGCGTCCTCGCCGTCGGTGAAGTACTCGCGGAAGACGGGGATGTCTCGGAGGACGCAGGCTTTCGAGCAGGACATGGCTTCGAGGACGACGAGTCCCTGGTTCTCGACCTTTGCGGGGAAGCAGAAGACGTCGCCGGCGCCGTAGGCCATGCGTTTGTCGTCGACCCAGCCGGTGAACGTGACGTTCTCTGGCGGGTCGTTCGTCCACTTGCGCGTGGTCTGGCTGGCCTGGGGGCCGTCGTCGTAGTGTCCGAACCACGCGAAGTCGAGGTCGGTCTCCTGGGCGAGTTCGCAGAACGTGGTGAGGCCTTTGCGTTCGAAGACGTTCCCGACGGCGAAGACGACGGTGTCGTCGAGGTCGAAGCGTTCGCGGGTGTCCTCCCGGAACTGCTCGTACCCCTGGAGGCTCTCCACGTCGATGCCGTTCGAGATCGGTCGGATGGGGGCGTCGACGGGGTACGCTTCGAGGATGCCTTTGGTGTATTCGCTCGGGCAGAGGACGAGGTCGGCTTGCGAGTAGAAGTGTTTGAGGTAGGTCTTCAGGCCTGGGGCGACGACGTTCGAGAACCGGAAGCTCTCACGGAAGTCTTCGGCGGTGACGTGGGTGTGGAGGACGAGCGGGACGTTGGCGCTCTTGGCGTGCCGGGCGAGCGCGAGACTGACGGGGCCCGCCATGTTGAGGTGTGCGATGTCGTAGTCGGCGAGGAGGGATTCTTCGAATGCGAGGTTCGCGAAGACGGCGTCGAGTGGGTTGCCGTCGCGCCACGGGGACGTGACGACGTCCACGTCCGTGTCGGCTTCGGCGAGCGCCTTGCGCTGCTGGGCGGCGGCGGTACCCATGCCCGAGCGATGGAGGCGTGATTCGAGTTCGAGGTGGTTGAGGACGCGCATTCGTTGGTCGTCGCTGGACGAGGGACGCGTGTAATCTTTCCGGATTGTTCCGTGCACGGAGGTGGCGTCCGGGTTCGATGTCGAGGTGAGAACGTTTAATCGGTCGAACGCGCTAGGGGTGGTATGACGATCGCGGCGGAGCGTATCGACCGGTTGCACGAACTGGCGAGAGCGGCGATCGCGGACGGGGAAGACGACCGGGCACGCGAGTACGTGCGGTTGGCGCGCCGGGTCGCGGAACGCCAGCGGCTCTCGCTTCCTCGCCAGTTCCGTCGGTTCACGTGCGACCGCTGCGACGCGTACCTCCGTCCGGGTCGCAATGCGCGCGTGCGGACGCGGTCGGGGTACGTCGTCGTGACGTGTGACTGCGGCGAGCACGCTCGGTACCCGTACGACGACTGATGTGACTGGGTCCGGTATCCGTACAACCACTGACGTGATTGGGGCGTCCACGGGCGGTTTCGGCGCCAGTTCGGCTAAGGGTTTAAACCGTTACCTCGTGTACGGGCGTGTAGGATTATGGACGAGCAGGAAATGCGGAAGGAAGCCCACGACCTCGACGTGACGGTGTGGGTCGGCAAGGCAGGTATCGAGTCGGTGACTGACGAGCTCTCCGACCAGCTTCAGGCGCGCGATCTGGTGAAGGTGAAGTTCCTTCGAGCGGCGCGCGGCGGCACGTCGACGGAGGAACTCGCAGAGGAGTTGGCCGAGGAGGTGAACGCAGAACTCGTGGAGACCCGCGGGAACACCGGGGTGCTTCATCGGTGATTCCGCTCCAGGGCGCTCGGACGGGACTCGAGAAGTTCTTCGCGGATAGCGAGATTCCGTTCCCGGAGGTGCTCGCGCAGAGCGTGAAGTTCGTCGTTGCGCTCGTCGTCGTCGTCGCAATCGGGCGCATCGTCGTCCAGCCTCTCGTCACTCGCCTCCTCGACCGTCGGGGTCTCGACAGGCATGCGAAGATGCCATTGAAGAAGATCGTCGGGTTCCTCATCTGGTTCGTCGCGATCGCTGTCGCGGTCGGGTTCGCGGAACTCGGGAACTTCCTGACGGCGCTCGCGACGGTCGGTGCGGCGGCGACGCTCGCGATCGGGTTCGCGATGCAGGACGTCATCGCGAACTTCGTCGCGGGCATCTTCATCTTCACGGACAAGCCGTTCCGCATCGGTGACTGGATCGAGTGGGACGGGAACGCGGGCGTCGTCGAGGACATCAGTCTTCGCGTTACGCGCGTGCGGACGTTCGACAACGAACTGTTGACGGTACCGAACTCGCAGTTGACGGGCGACGTCATCAAGAATCCGGTGGCGAAGGACAAGCTCCGGTTGCAGTTCCTGTTCGGGATCGGGTACGACGACGACATCGACGCGGCGACGGACATCATCCTCGAGGAGGCGGAAGCGCACGGGGACATCCTCGAGGACCCCGAACCGTCGGTGCGACTCACCGAACTCGGTGATTCGTCGGTCGGCCTGAAGTCTCGCGTGTGGATCGCGGACCCGTCGCGTTCGGACTTCGTTGCGACGCGCGGCGAGTACGTGCAGGCGGTGAAAGAGCGGTTCGACGACGCGGGAATCGACATCCCGTACCCGAACCGCGAACTGTCCGGCACCATCGACCTCGCGGAAGAGGTCGTCACGGCGGCGGACGACTAGCGACTGCCCGGTAGACCGGCGGCGGACAAGTAGCTGGTTTTCCGGGACGGCTGGCGGTTCCCGGGATGGCTGGCGGTTCCCGGGACGGCTGGCGGTTCCCGGGACGGTTCGATTCAGCGGTCCTCTTCGAGCCGTTGTCGGCGGCGGTCGTATTCGTCGTCGTCGACGTCGCCGCGGGCGTACGCTTTCCGGAGTTCTTCGAGTGCGGGGTCAGTGCGGTCGCTCGCGACGGCGCGGTAGAGGACGTAGACGCCGGCGGCGAGGAGTGCGAAGAACGCGAGCTGGGAGACGACGCCGACCAGCGCGAACCACACGAGCATGCTACCGGTGCCACCCCCAGTGTCGTGCATCGGCATTCTCCACCCCCACGTTCCGTCGGTCATCCCCATGCCGCCGAATCCGAAGGCGAACGCGAGGAGTGGCATGGCGAACAGTGCGAGCAGGGCAAATGCGCCGACTGCGAGCGCGATGGCGGTGTTTCGGTTCATGAATTAGGGTCGGAGGAATCCGAGCGAGGCGAGGGGATCATCGCGGTGTTGTACTCGAGTGTCCAGAAGAGGTTCTGTTTGATCTTCGCGAGCGACTCGTCGCTGACGCGGATGGCTTTGAGGACGTCCATCGGGTCGTCGCGCACGAGGGTGACGTCGACGGCTTCGAGGGCGCCGGTCGCTGTGTCCGCGCAGTTCATGCAGGACGTCCCCGCGACGTCCACGTGGACTCGTCGCTCTGTCATGTGAATTAGTACGCGATACTCGTTCAACCAGTTTCCGCCTATAGTAGCGTTTGCAACTGTTTTCAGTAGATATCGCGATTTCGGTCGCCAGCCGCCCCTACGACGGGTCTTGACGAAAAGAGTGAGCAATTACTTGCAAACGCTACTATAGCGTCCAAGGGGTATCGCTGGGCCGCACTTTCGAGTCGAAAGTCCCAGTGGCGGCGTCTCAGTGGTCACCGTCTCCGTCGTCGACGTCAGTGAGGCCGACGTCTTCGTGGATGGGCGGATGCGCGGGTTCTGGCGCGCTCGAACCGGCTTCGACCGAACTTACTCGCCACCCTTCGGGGACGCGGAGTGCCCACCGGGGACTGGATCGTGGTCGGGGAACGTCCCGCCGCGGTCCGGGTCGTCGTCCCGGTCGGCCGGCGGTTCCGGGATCGCGTCCGAGCGGTCGCTGAGTTCGCGTTGCGGGAAGGGAATATTGATGTCCGCCTCGTCGAACGCGGTCTTGATCGCACGGATCGCGTTGGCCTGGGTCTGCCACTTCTTGCGAGCGTTCGGCGATTCGATCCAGTACCGGCACTCGAGTTCGATCGCGGAGTCGTCGAACGTCGTCGGGAGCACCTCCGCTTTCGGTGCCGGGGAGACGCTCTCCACGCCGTCGATCACCTCCATGAGCACGCTCTCCGCCCGGTCGACGTCCGTGTCGTAGTCGATGCCGACGGTCGTCCGGATGCGGAGACCGTTCCGTTTGGAGCGGTTGACGATGGTCTCGCTGGCGACGCGGTCGTTCGGGAGGACGACGGTCTCCCCGTCGAGGTTCCGCAGGTGCGTGTTGACGATGGTGATGTCCGTGACGATGCCGTCGTTGTCGTCGACCTCGACCCAGTCACCGATCTCGAACGGGCGGGAGAACATGAGGACGAACCCGGCGACGAGCGACCCGAGGGTCTTCCTGGAAGCCATCCCGACGACGATTCCGAGGAACCCGGCGCTGATGACGAGGCCGCTGAGGTCGACGTTCCAGAGAGAGCGCCGTCATCCCGACAGCGATGAAGATGGTGAGTTACAGGACGCGGAACGCGACGCTCCTGGTGGCCGTGATGTACGTCGAGTCCGCCGCCCAGTCCTCGATGCGACTCTCGAAGTAGCGACCGCCGACGACGGCCACCGCGACGAGCCCGCCGGTCAAGAGCAACTGGACGACGTAGGGGACCGACGCCGCGAGGAGGTCGAGAAGCGCGAGTGCCAAGTCGACGTACCCCAGACGAGCAACGATCCGACGGCGGCCGCCACGACGACGATCGACTGGAGACCTCCCAGGACGAGTGCGACGACCGGACGCCAGTCGAGGAGGTCGTCGACCCGTTCGACGACGCTCCCGGCCTCCGTGCGTTCGACGCGCCGACGCGACAATCGGGCCGTCCAGCGAGCGATGCGTGGCGTGAGGAAGAACCCGACGGCGACTGCGAGTAGGACCAACTCGAGACTCAAGAGGACGCGAGATCTCGTAGTGGTGGCCAGGTTGGCTACCTCCAATAACTGGTCGGCAAGTGGCATTCTCGATAACTGTATATCTCCACGATAATACTCTGCCGGCCGCTGAAGACGCCAACTGTCTCGGTCACCAGACGTCGCAGAACGCACTCGTGCGTCGATGGACGTCACTCGTGCGTCGATGGGCGTCACTCGTGCGTCGATGGACGTCACTCGCTCGTTGGGGGCGTCCCCGAACCTCGATCGTATCTCGGGGTCAGGCGTTGCTGAACCGTTCGTGTCGTTCGCGGAACGACGCCTCGCAGTTCTCGCAACAGAACCGATGCGTGTCGTCCCCGATCGTCGCACTCGACCCCTCGCTCGTCACGGTGTTCCCACATTCCGCACACGACACCGCGAAGTCCGTCGCACCGACCGCCTGCGTCCACTCCACGTCCGCGAGCAACGTTACCTCGACCGCCCGGATCGCGTCGTCGTCGACGACCTCCTCGACCCACCGGTACGCGCTCGAATCCGGGATCGACGCCTGCACGATCACGTCACCGCTCGCCGTCGTGAACAGGTGCTCGACCGCCTCCGCCGACCGGAACGCCGCCCGCACGTCCGTCCGAGCCTCCGGCGCCACCGATACCTCGACGAGCACCGGCACGCCAGCGCGAAGCTGCGACCGGTCGACGTCCACCGTGAACCCACGGAGCACACCAGCGTCCTCGAGTTTCGACACGCGCTCGGAGATCGCCGGCCCGGACCGACCCACGACCTCACCGATCTCGCTATACGACCGTCTCGCGTCCGCCGCGAGCAACTCCAGGATCTCCATGTCGATGTCGTCGAGCTCTCGCACACCCTACACGACGACCTACGCGTTCAAAGAACCTTGGCCGCGAAAGCGAACGTCGACCAGCGCTTACGGCTCGAAAGCGAGCCGGTGGCTTGTCGAGTTCGTGAAACGATATGAATGTGGACGCCAGGGATTGCCCGGCGTTCCCGAACGGGGGGTCCCGGTTGCCTCCTCCACCCCGCGATCCGGCGAGCGATGGCTGTCCGGCGGTGGGCTGCTCACTTCCGTGCCTGACCCATTACCACCGGTCAACGTCGGAACGCTTCTCCCTGCGGAGAACGCCCGACGACCGCCATCCCCGACGGACGAGGCTTCCACGTCGGCTCCCGAGGCCCGTCCAGGTCTGTCCGGACGCCCTCTGGGTTCGGTCCCCCCTGAAGACCATAGTGAGGGTAGCGAGCAGGGCCTAACTGCCCGACCTAGTCCACTCTCACCTACCCGCTTGCCAGGTAAGTGCCTTTCGACTCGGTAGGGATTCAGGAGGCGGCGTCCGGGCGTGCGCGGAGGACGCCGATGACGTCCGCGAACCAGAGCGCGCTCGCGAAGATGCCGACCGCCGCGATCAGGAGCACCCAGCGATGGTACGCTAACCACGTCGCCTCGGAGAGACTTCCGACGAGGTCCGCCACGCCCCCGAACGCCCACAGTCCCGTCAGTAGCGTGACGATGGCACCGAGGACGAGTGCGACGCCCGCCGCGGAATCGGGCGCGGTCCGACCGGCGCGTCCCGCCCCGAGGACGATGAGCGCCACCAGCGCGAGCACCGCGATGTACGGCGGCCCCACCAAACCGAACGCGGTATAGTACGTATCGAGCGCCTCGCCCGGCACACCCCCGGCGACGTAGGGGACGCCGGTTGCGACCGCGTACACGACCGCCGACACCACACCCAGAGTCGGCGGCGTTCTCACGTCGACCATACCGCCACCTCCGTCGTCCACGCCCTTCAGGTAACCGCTGTCCGGACGACGTTCGCCTGTGCCCGTTGTTCCGGACCGCACCCACCCGTGCGCGATTCACAATCGCGTCGTCGTCGAGTTGAAGGGGAAGGCACTACTTCGTGGCTCCACTCCACTCGCACATGGGACTCGGTTCGACCGCGAAGAAGATTCAGACGCTCGCCGACCGCGCCGAACAGCTCTACGTGAAGCTCAAGGAGGTCCACGAACGCGTCCTCAGCGTCGAGAACACCGTCGAGGACACGCAGGACCGCGTGAAGGAACTCGAGGCTACGCTCGAACACCAGCGCCTCGTCATCGAAGCGCTCGCCGCCGACCGCGGCATCGACGTCGACGAAGTCGTCGCCGAGGACGCCATCGTCGACGCCGACGGCGTGGAGGACGCGGTGGCCGCCGGCGATAGCGGGTCGAACGCGAGCGACGGCGCCGCCAGCGACACCGGAGCGAGTGCGAGCGACGGCGCCACCGGCGACACCGACGCCTGAGGGCGGCCGCTGGCGACGCCGAGACGGCCGCTGGCGACGCCGAGACGGCCGCTGGAGCCAGGGTGCGACCTTGCGGCCGGCGCGAGTCGAACGGAAGGACATTTCACTGCCGGCAGCAATTGCCTCACACGATGACCACGCACCGCGAACCCCTTCCCTCCGTCAACGAGACGGTCGGGGAGACGCCGCTCGTCCGCGTGCAGGCGTCGCCCGACGACGTCCCCGTGTACGCGAAACTCGAGTCGTTCAATCCCGGCGCGAGCATCAAGGACCGTATCGGGAAGTACATGCTCGAAGCGATGCTCGAGCGCGGCGACCTCGAACCCGGCGGCACCGTCATCGAACCGACCGCCGGCAACACCGGCATCGGGTTCGCCGTCGCCGCCACCCAACTCGCCGTCGAAGCGATGTTCGTCGTCCCCGAACGATTCAGCGTCGAGAAGCAACAACTCATGCGCGCACTCGGCGCCGAAGTCATCAACACGCCCACCGAGGACGGCATGGGTGGCGCCATCGACCGCGCCCACCAGCTCGCTGAAGAACTTGACAACGCGATCGTCCCTCAGCAGTTCAAGAACCCGCTGAACGTCGAAGCGCACTACGAGACCACCGGTCCGGAGGCCCACGACGCGCTCGACGGCGAGGTCGGCGCCGTCGTCGCCGGATGCGGCACCGCCGGCACCCTCATGGGGATGGGGAAGTACCTCCGCGACCAGAACGAGGACGTCGTCATCGCCGCCGTCGAACCCCGCGGGTCGATGTACTCCGCGTTCTTCGGCGAAGACCCCGAGGAAGCCGAGTACAAGGTCGAAGGCATCGGCACGCACGACCCCGACACGAACGAGCTGTTCGAGCCCGAACTCGTCGACGAACTCCTCGCGTACGACGACGAACGCATCCACGAGGAGATGCAACGCCTCGCCGCCGAAGAAGGCCAGCTCGTCGCGTCCTCCGCCGCGGCGAACAGCCTCGCGGCCCGCGAGATCGCGAACCGAATCCGCGACGGCGACCTCGACGCTCCCCACGACACCGTCGTCACCGTCTTCGCTGACTCCAGCGAACGCTACCTCTCCAAAGGCGTCTACCGCGACTACGAAGAATGGGAGGGCTGACGCACTGAATCGCGCCCTTCACCCGGGACGTCTATTTAGTGATTTGAGACGTCGGTTCGTTCGATTCATCTGAGACGTCGATTCGTTCGACTCACCCGTGGAGTCGTGCGTGCTCGACCTTGATGCACTTGTCCTGCACGAACGTCCGCTCGGACTCCTCGACGCGCGCACCCGACTCGTCGTCCGTGATCCCGAGCTGGAGCCAGACTGTGTCGACGTCATCGCGCGCCAGCACCTCGTCGACGATACCCGACACCTCCTCGCTCGGACGGAACACGTCCACGACGTCTATCTCGCGGTCGACGTCAGCGAGCGAATCCACGGCCTCGCGACCGAACACCTCCTCGGCGTACGGATTCACCGGAATCACGTCGTACCCGTGATCGAGCAAGTACCGTGGAACGTCGTGCGCCGCCTTCCCCGGCGTCGTCGAACACCCCACGACCGCGATCGTCTCCGCATCCAATGCATCCCGGAGTACGTCGTCGTTCGTCGCAGCCATATCGAACGCAACGCCCACAGCGCGCAAAAGCATGACGCCACCGTGCCAGAGCCGAGACCACCCGTGGAATCGGTCGCGTACTGACGAGGTCCCGCTCGAAGCCGAATCGAATCTTCAGACGACCGACGCCGTCACTCGACCTTGGGGAATCCGGCCGTCTCGAGGGACGTCTTGCCGTCACCGTCGTCCGACACCTCGACGACCGCGTCGAACAGCTGTTTGAGGGTGTTCATCGTCTGGTCGTCGTGCGCCGTCGAATCGATGACGTACACGCCAAGGCCATCCGCGCTCTGCACGCGCCCAGTGAACACGTGCAGGAACCGGAACACCGTCTGCAGGTCCGAGTACATCAACAACGTCGACACCGAATGCAGGAGGATGCGGTTCCGTTCGTGTTCACGCACCTGGTAGAACTCCTCAAGGAACTCGGAGAGCTTGATACCGATACCCGTCATGTCCACGGGCGACGACGCGTACTTCACGCGCGGGTCGTCCCTGACGTTCCCCACGCCCCGTTGCTTCGTTACGCAATCGACCACGCCGATGTCGACGCTGTCCATGTTGGGGACGAACGAAGCGTACTCCTTGAGGACCTTGTCCGCGCTATCCTTCGTCGTCACGACGATCGAGCCCTCGTCCGCACGAGAGCCCGCGGCGAGCACCTCGAACGCGACGTCGCGTTTACCAGTCAGTGGCGGGCCAGCAATCAGGAGGTTCGTGCCAGCCTCGAGGGCAACGTCCGGCAGTTCGTCGGGAAGGTCGTACATGGCGAATCCTCGTCGCTGTGAGTCGCACCGACTGCGCCCATCCACCAGCGTACCGGTTGGTAGGAGAATACAGTATGCGGCATATAGAAGTTTTGATTGGACGCATCAACGGCTGGACAAAACCGGCGCGGATGGCGACCGGTAATCGCTACACTGGAACCGTTCCTGGCTCGACGAGTCGCCCCGCCAGGAACGCGACGACGGCCAGGAACTGCGCGTACTTCAGGTGCGCCTGCCCGACGCCGGCGTCACCGTACGACTCGTACGCCGCATACAGCATCCCCACGTCAGCCGGCACCACCACCAACAGGTACGCCACCCCGAACGTCTCCGTGAGGTACGGCACCGGACTCGCCGCCACCGCCACCACGAGCGCACCCGCCGCCACGTGCAACGCCCGGCGCTCACCTACCGCAATCGGGAGCGTATTCAACCCCTCCTCGCGGTCGCCAGCGACGTCCTCCACGTCCTTGATCACCTCCCGGCTCGCCGTCGACAACGCCGCCAGCACGAACAACACCGCCGGCGCCAGCGGCGACCCCACCGCAGCCCCACCGAACAGGAACGTACTCCCACCCAGGTACGCCACCACCAGGTTCCCCACGCCAGGCAAGCCCTTGAACAACTTCGTGTACGCCACCAACGCCAGTAGATTCACGACCGCGATAGCGATTGCCAGCGGTGGCAACACGAGCGCAGACCCTACCGCTCCCGCGAACAACGCACCACTCCACGCCAGCGTCGCGCGCGCACTCACCGCCCCGCGCGGAATCGGCCGCTCCGGCCGATTCACCGCATCGATGTCCCGATCGAAGTAATCGTTGATCGCCATCCCAGCAGCCGTCGCGAACACCGTCGCCCCCACCGCCGCAGCCGTCGCCACCGCGTTCCCACCGACACCACCAGCCACGAACGCCCCTACGAACGTCAACACACCCGCCGCGATAGAATTCGTCGGCCGCGTCATCTCCACCAACCCACGCACGCGCTCGACGACACTCGACATACACCACCCCACCTTCGCCCCCACAAAAAGCACCCCGATTCCCACCCGAAATCACATCATTTAAACAGTCGACTCGACACAGATGCACATGAGGGCGCTTAGCTCAGTCTGGACAGAGTACTTGGCTTCGGACCAAGCTGCCGCGGGTTCAAATCCTGCAGCGCCCATGTTCTCACGACGAACGAAAGTGAGGAGTGAAAACGGGACCGCGAAGGATTCGAATCAGGGAGCGACCACCGGGAGCGACCGTGGTTCGAATCCTGCAGCGCCGATCTTTTCGAGGGATGTTGTCGTCTGATAGGAGCGGGATAGGTGCTGAATCGAACGTAGTGTCGTTGTTTTCGTTCGAGAGTCGTATGGGTTGGTGTTCATGAATCGATTTGGGTAACTCCTAATCAACTCTATCCGCGAACGGTTACCGCTGATTGGTGAGGTTCCGTCTGTAGTGATAGATTTCGGGTCTTGGGGGACCTACAGCCATTAAATCCCCCCAGTTTTCCAGGCGTCACGTTCTCGGCTTCTCGGACCGATAGCGATACTATGGTCGAGACGACTGCGGACGACGACTCGAAGTCGGGGAACTCGACAGCGGCCAGTGCAGACAGCACCGATGTGCTCGCCGGCCACGCTCGCCACACCATCGCGGACGTTCGGGACACCTACCGCGAGCAGGCGGCGACGCTGGGGCGTGTCGAGTGGCTCAACAGACTGCTGACGCGGCGGTATCGTCGGCCATTGTTCCAGCAGGCCCGCGGGCGCGTCCTCGACGTGGCGTGTGGGCTGGCGACCAACGCCCAGTACGTCCCCGATTCGACGGAGTACGTCGGTATCGACGTCAGTGTCGACGTCCTCAAGCAGGCCGAACAGCACGCGGACGAGCTCTGGCTCGGTCAGCAGCTCCGAGAGATGGACGCACAGGACCTGGCGTTCTCCGACGACAGCTTCGACACCGTCATCTCGTCGCTATCGACGTGTACGTTCCCCGATCCGATCGCGGCGCTCTCGGAGATGGGACGGGTCTGTGCGCCTGATGGACAGATCCTCCTGCTGGAACACGGCCGAAGTAGCGTCGGCCCCGTCGCCCGTTTCCAGGACTGGCGGGCGGACGCTCACTTCGAGAAGCACAGTTGTCGCTGGAATCAGGAACCGCTGGCGGTCGTCGCCGAGTCGCCCCTGAGAGTCGTCGAGTCTTCGTCGGCCCTGCTTGGCGTCATCACTGCCATCGAAGCACGCCCGGCGTGAGACTGCCTGCGACCGCTCTCTTCTCCGGGCCCTCGGCCCGCATACGGACTTATTGAAGTCGCGTGCGTGCTCGTGCGTTCGCGGCGTCGGTCGATGGGTTGGTGTTCGCGTACTCGAGTTCACTGACGGTTGCGGGTGCGTTCGTGGCCGCGGGACGGATCGACGTCGATTCGTTCCCGACTTCGACGGTGGTCTGGCTGATGTCGACGACGTAGTCGTTGTCGTCGGTGGTGTCGGGTTCGGTGTCGGCGACGACCTCGCCATCGGCGTCGTCGTCGTCGCTGGTGTCGTACTCGACGTCCGTGTCCTTCGCCTCGAAGTGCAGGACGACGTAGTCGGTGTCGCTGTCGGAGCTGTTCGTCTTCACGACGATGACGGCGTCGTTCTCGTCGAGGTCGAACGTCCCCGTCGAGTCGTCGACGAGCGTCTTCCCGGTGTCGGCCTCGTAGTCGTCGATGACCTGGTCGAACGACTGGTCTTTGAACCAGCCGGCTTCGAACTCGCTGGCGTCCGGGACGCTCTCGCCGTCGACGAAGATCTCGTGGCTCGACGAGCTGTTCGTGACGTCGTCGAACACGCCGTCGGTGGTGTCGCACGTGACTTCGCCGTACTCGTCGCCGTTGTGGTCGACGGTGTCGAACTCGGTAGTGTCGCCGCAGGCACGCGTCGTGGCTTGTGCGGACAGGAGCGTGCCGACGTACTCCTCGACCTCGTCGTCGTCAGCGCCCTGGAGGTCGGCGATGTCGACGACCTTCGACGGTCGCGTGTCGTCGGTCGGGTCGTTCGCGTTCCCCGACAGCGTCACGTCGGATCCGCCGACGTTCACCTGGACCGTGGTGTCCTTGTACTCGATGACGTTCGTCCGCTGCTTCGTGGTCTCCCCGGCGATCTGTTCGAAGATGCCCGTCAGCTCCGAGTAGTCCTCGGCCTCGTACATCGCACCGTCGGTGTCGTCGTCGTCAGTGTTCGCGATCTCCTCGAGGAGGTCGGCGTCGGCGTCGTCGCCGAGTGCGATGGTGTAGATGGTGACGTTCTCGCCGTGTGCGTAGTCCGCCGCGTTCCGGACCTCGTCCTTCCCGGATCCGGCGATACCGGGGTTGTCGACGTTGTGTTCGCCGTCGGTGAGGAGGACGATCACCTTCTCGTCGTCGGTGTTCTGCTCGAACCGGTCGGTCGCGTCGACGATGGTGCCGGCGATGTTCGTGGTCCCCGTCGAGTCGACGAGTGCCACGCTGTCGTTCGCGTCGTCGAAGTCACCGCCTTTGCTCCGGATGTCATGCTCGCGGTTCGTGTCGGCATCGAACAGGTAGACGCCGACCTCGTCGAGCGAGTCGTTTAACGACCCGACGAACGTGTGGGTGGCGTCGACGCGCTGGTCGTCCGGGTCGTTCCCGGGGGCGTACGATTCGATGTACGCGATACCGTCGAGGTCGACGGTCGTGCCGCCAGTGAACGTATCCGTGGAGCCGTCGTCGTACTTGACGTCCCAATTCCGGTTGGTGTCGACCGTATCCTTCAGGTACTTCAGTTCGTCATTATCCTGGAGATACACGCTGTCGCCTGCATCGTAAACGGTCGTGTATCCCGTATAGGCCTCCTTGACTTTCCACTGTTGGCCTGCTGGCACGGTCGCCCACTGGTTGCTGTTGATGTCGTACCATTGATCAGGGTTCGACCAGGTCCAGTCGGTCGAGTCCGCCATCGACCCGGAGTCGTCGATCGCGAACTGGACGTCGAGCGGGCTGCGTTCGCCGACCTCGCGCGTGATGGTCTTCTCGTCGGCGACCATCGAGCCGACGACCGTGATCTCCGCACTCGATTGGTTGACGACCAGCGCGTTCCGGCTCTCGTCCTTGGTGACGGGGAGACAGCCGTTGACGCCGTCGGCCGCGACGTCGCATTCGTCGACGCTGTCCGGGACGCCGTCGTTGTCGCTGTCCGCGTAGTTGTTGTCGTCCTCGTCGTCCGTGATGCCGTCTCCGTCGCTGTCGATGCCGGCGTTCTCGAGGCTGGTGTCGAAGTGGAACTCGCTCTTCTTGTCGAACTCGACGGTTCCGGCGACGAGTGCCCCCCAGACCTGGCTGTCCTTCTCGAGGGTGACCTGGCCGCTCGATGCGGTGGTTCCGGGCCCGTACAGGGTGCCGGTGAACTGTGCGTTCTCGCCGATGGTCGCCTCGCATCCGGCCTTGCAGACGACGAAGAACGCATCCGAGCGGTACGTCCGTACGCCGCTCTTGCGGACGTTGACGGTCGCACTATCGTCGAGGGTGAGTTGTTCGCCGCTGGTGCCGTTCACGAACGTCCGCACCTGCCCGTTCCCTTCCACGGTCAGGGTGCCGGCGGATTCCACGGTGATACCGTTCTCGACGGCGAGGACGACGTCGCCGTTCGACGTGTCGATCGTGAGCGTAGACCCGGCGGGGACGGTGAGGTCGTCGAGGTGGTACACGCCACCGTCGATCGTCGCGCTCCCATCCGTGTACTGTATCTGTCCGTCCGCGATCGCGCTCGAACTGTCGTTGTGGTTGTGCTCGCTGACGGTGTCGACGGTGTCGACGATGGTCGCGTCCATCGTCTCGATTCCGGGAACGATCGTGCCGTTCGTCCAGGCGCCACCGATCGCCTCCTCGCGTTCGCTCGTGGAACTCGGGTTCAGGCCACCGCCGGTGGTGTTGTTGAAGTGGACGTCCTGCGTGACGCAGCGTTCCTTCCCGGGCGGCGAGGCGCCGTTCACCTGACAGGAGTTCCCGAGGGTGACGGTGCCCTCGGAGAAGACGCTCCCGTTGATGTGGGACTGTGCGGTAACCTCGACGTCACCGCGCGTGTAGATGTCGCCGCTGTCGTTGTACTCGGGCGTGGAGCCGGTGACGTCGCTCGAATCGTAACTGTTGACCTTCACGTTCGGGGTCTTGATGAGGAGTTCCCCGGCGGACGACCCCATGTAGACGCCACCGAAGATCTTCGCGTCGTTGACGGGGAACTGGTCGGCGGAGACGCCGCCGCCGAGGGGGACGGTGGCGGTGACGTCGCCGTCGTCGACCGTGACGTTACTCGCACCGAACTCGTCGACGAAGTACTCCTCCCACGCGTCGGCGAAGCTACTGTCGGAGATGGTGACGTTCACCTGCCGGACGACGTCGACCTTGTCCGCGTTCGCTCCGGTGAGGCAGAGTTCTTCCCGCATCGTCGAGCCGGTGTTCGAGGAGGTCGAGGCGGTGACCTCGCCGGAGTTCTTCACGTCCCCGGTCACGTTCGTGACGGGGAACCGGATGCTCTGCACTTCCTCGCCGTCGACGTTCTGCGTGTAGTACTCGAGCGTCGGGGACTGGACGATGCTCGTCCCGCCGCTCTGTTTCTTGAACACGCCACCGGCCTGGTAGGCGACCGTGGCGCCGGAGTCGTGTTCGTAGACGATCGACCCCATCTCCATCTCGGCTGTGCACGCCGTCTTGCCGTTCAGTCTGAACGATATCTTGCCGTCTTCGACGACGGAGACGTCGCTCGGGTCCTTGCCGCTGAGGTCGAAGCTGGTGGTGGCGCCTTCGCCTTTGAGCGAGAGCGTCGCGAGCTCCGAACTGACCTCCTGGAGCGAGGTCTCGGCCGTGTCGATCTCCGACGCCGTCTGCACCGACTGCTTCGCGTCCATCCCTGCCCAGAAGATCACGCTGGCACCGGCGAAGACCAGTCCGAACAGGAGCACCAGCCCGACGATCGACGATGCTGCTCGATCCCTGGAGTCCCGTCGGGGATGCCTTGTTGAATACATAATGATTACCAGTTGTTGTACACGTACATGGAATGTGAGTAGAAAAGCGTGTTGGCTGGTGTCATTATTTTTCTTAGATAGTAATCTAGTTAAAATATCTAATTAAAACTCTCGTTATTGGGTTACGTGGGCGCGATGTCGCGAAAACCGAGCGTTTGGGCATACGAACCGCTGGCTATTGAGTTTAATCTCGTTTATCGCTGGAACTATCCTTATTACCGTCGGAAGTTACTAATAGTGTCCGAATCCAGTCTTGTCGGTGTAATTGAAAGAACGACGGGAATACCCAACGGCGGTCACTCGGCCAGCGGCGCCGAACCGGGGAACGACCCTCGGTCGTGCTCGCGCGCGAACGCCGGCGACGGCCCGACCGGCACCAGTCGCTTCGGGTTCACGTCCGGATGCGTCGTGTAGTAGTGCTCCTTGATGTGGTCCATGTCCACGCCCGCACCCACGCCCGGAATCTGATACACGTCGCGCGTATGCCCCCAGAGCGCATCGAAGTCCGTGACCCGAGCGACGTTACACTTGAAGTGCGTGTGGTACACCTCGTCGAACCGTACCAGCGTCGTGAACAGGCAGACGTCCGCGAGCGAGAACGAGTCCCCGACGAGCCACCGACGCTCGCCCAACTCCTCGTTCCAGTACTCGAGCGCATCGAACAGCTCGTTCACCGCCCGCTCGTGCGCCGCCTGCGAGTCGGCGAACCCGGCCCGGTACACGCCGTTGTTGATCGGTTCGTAGACGTCCTCGATCACCGCATCGATCTCGTCCCGCCGATCCTCGGGGTAGAGGTCCACGTCGTTCGACTGGAACTCGCCGAACGCGTCCGCGAGCATCTTGATTATCTCCTCGGACTCGTTGTTCACGATCGTCTCCTCCTCGCGGTCCCAGAGCACGGGCACGGTCACGCGTCCCGTGAAGGACTCGTCCGCCGCGGCGTACACCTCGCGGAGGTAGTCCACGCCGTTGACGGTGTCGTACGTACACCCAGGCTTCGACGGCGTGAACTGCCAGCCGTCCGCATCGCGGTACGGGTCGACGACGTCCATCGAGATGACGTCCTCCAGTCCCAGCACCGTTCGGGTCAGGAACGCGCGGTGCGCCCACGGACACGCACGGGAGACGTACAGATGATAGCGGCCTTCGTCGGGCGTGAACCGGGCATCAGGGTCGGTCCGGATCCAGTCGCGGAAACTCGTCTCCTGTCGGTCGAACTCGCCGTCCTCGTTCGTCGACTCGTACGCGTCCGTCTGCCACTCGCCGTCCACGAGCATGTTCATGCACCGACGGTAGGCGTTCGTCGCTGAAGAACCCACGCCTCACCCCTAGCGTCGACCGATATCACGGCTTCGCTCTCCGGTGGGTCCCTGCATTCCGTCGACTCGGACTCAGTCCAGTTCCGGCCAGTCGCCGGTGAACATCACCCGCAACCCGCTCCGGTGGGCGAGCGTCTCGACGCGCTCGCGCAACGCCTCGACGTCCGGCTCCAGGCACACGTAGACGCCGCCGAGGTCGATCGCCGACGCCATCGGACGGCCGTCCGGATGCACTGGGTCCCGATGCACGAACGCCTCGTCGTCCTCGGCGGGCGCGTACGGCAACTGGATGCGTGGAGCGAGCCCTCGCTCCTCCATGAGGTACTGCACCGCCTGCGCGACCGCGCTCCCCGGCTCCGGGGTCCCGACGGCACCCACGGACCGTCCGTCCTCGAAGAACCGGAGCACGTACTCCGAATCGTCCGCCGCATCCGCCCTCGCGTCGCTTCGCTCCGCGAGCGTCGACACCGATCCCTCCCCAGTCGGCGACGCCGCGTCACTCGCGGACTCGTCTTCGCGCGAACCGGTCGGCGTCGGCTCCACGGCCCGCCGCCTGGCCTCCCTCGAATCAGCATCCTCCTCAGTCGGTCGAGCGCCGTCGTGGTCTCCGGATTCGTCGGTATCTTCGACGTCGTCGCGACCCGAGCAGAGTCCGTCCGCGTCCAGTCCGGGTGCGAGTCCGTCGACGACCGCGTCGAGGAACCGACGTGCGAGGGGCTCGACGACTGGGCCGACTGTCTCGTCCGAGACGTCGTCGTCGACGACGTCCACGACCGCGTTCGTCACGGTCCGCACCGCGGCTTCGTCCGCGTCGACGAGCGATGCCGCGGCCTGGCGTCGACCGTCGGTCGCCGCCGCCACCGTCTCACGGTGAAGTGCGCGCAGCGCGTCGACGTGCGCCGGGAGTGCATCGAGGTCCACCCGGACCTGCTCGACGCCCCCCTCGCCCGAATCGTTCGCGGTCGACAGCGCCACCAGCAGGTAGCGTCGGCCGTTCGTGTACACGCCCCGGTCGACGTTAGACGCCCGCATCGCCGCGACCAGTTCGTCACGGCCATCGCGTCCCAACGACGCCTCACATCCCGCGACCTGGACGAACACCCCCGGACGGTCCCCGGGGCAGAGAGCGTAGTCGACGACCGTCCCGTTCGCCGCGGCGTACGCCGCCTCTACCGCCTGGGAACGGACGTCCCAGCCAAGTACCGACAGGAATGGCTCCACGACGCGCAACTGCGTGTTCCGCGTCCCCATCTCCGGTGCGTCCGCTATCGCCGCCGTTGCGTCCTCGACGAACGAAGCGACTTCACCACGGTCCATCGCCCATCAGTAGGACAGCCCGCGGTTTCAAGCTTCCTCACCGCGAGTAAGGTCGTATTTATTTCTCTCTATAATACATTGAATCGTATGTAATATGCCTGTAATTACAAGCCACCCTATGTTTTCATCGGTGATAACGGCCGGAGGGATTTTATAGCCCGATAGCGACCCTTAACCACATATGCTGGGCCCGCTGCGAACGATTACGCCGAACTTTATCCGCAGAAGTTATGCACTGAAGTTCGGCATCGCGCTCCTCGTGATGGGGATCGTCGTCGGAATCGTCGGGATAGGCGCCACCGGACAGATCACAGAAGAGGTGCGCGTCTCCGTCAACGACGGACTCGACAACGTCGCGAACGAACAGAGTAACAACCTCCTCGCGTGGCACGAGAAGAACACAGCAGTAACGAAATCGCTCGCGAACTCGCAATCGATCACGGACGCGAGCGCATCCGACAAAGACGGTCTCAGGGGCGTCCTGACGAGTCGGGTCTCCGATTTCGATAACGGCATGCGCATCCACGTCGTGAACACCCAGACAGGAATGGTGTGGGCGTCCACGAACCAAACGTACCACAACACGAGTCTCGACGGCATCGACAAACCCTGGGCGAGACAGGACCTCAACGCCACCGACGTCCAGGTCACGGAACAGTACAGCATCGATTGGCGTCTTCAGCCCGGGCGCCAGGACGCACTGGCGTACTATCAGGAGTACGGCGTCCGCGACCTCGTCCTCGTCTACGTCGTCGACAGCAAGAGCTACAGCGACACCCTCGACCCACAGGACGGTCAGTTCACCGTCATCGCCAACAACCAAACGGGGAAGATCGTCTTCACGGACCAGAAAGAGCAGGTCGGGGAGGACTACCCCGGGACCCTCCTCGATCGCGTGGAGAGCGGTGAGACCTCCGAAGGCGGCAATCAAGTTCTGCAGCTCCAGCAAACCAGCGGCGTACTCGACTCCTACGTTCCCTCGGAGTACGCGAACGACAGATACGCCCTCAGTTACTCGGAAGTGAACACGTCCGGGTCGAGCGCACCGGACACGAACTGGTACGTCCTGACGCACACCCCCGGGAGCGAGGCGTACGGGTTCGTGGAGACCGTCAACCAGTACGGGCTGTTCGCGACCATCGGCTCCATCGCGGTGATGCTCCTCATCGGGATGATCCTCGGACGGAACACCGCATCCTCCATCGACCGCCTCACCTCCAAGACCGCCCAGATGGAGGAAGGGAACCTGAACGTCGACTTCGAGACGAAACGCATCGACAGCATCGGTCGACTCTACACTGGGTTCGCGGAGATGCGTGACGCACTCCGGGACCAGATCCAGGAAGCACGAGACGCCCGCGAGGAAGCCGAACTCGCTCGCGCCGAAGCCGAACAGATGAACCGGCACCTCGAGCGGAAAGCCGACGAGTACGCCGACGTCATGCAGGCGTGTGCGGCTGGCGACCTGACGCGGCGTCTCGACGGCGAATCCGAGAGCGAGGCGATGGTCGAGATCGCCAACGAGTTCAACGAGATGATCGCGGAGATCGAGCGGACGACCGCGCACCTCAAGAACTTCGCGAACGAGGTTGCGACCTCCAGCGAGGAAGTGACGGCGTCCAGCGAGGAAGTTCGGTCCGCGAGCGAGCAAGTCACGGAATCCATTCAGGAGATCAGCGACGGAGCGGAACGGCAGAACGACAGCCTCCAGAACGTCAGCCAGGAGATGAGTGGGCTGTCGACGACCATCGAAGAGATCGCGTCCTCCTCGAACGAAGTCGCGGACCTCGCGGAACGAACCGCCGAAACGGGTCGCGACGGACGCGACGCCGCCGAAGAGGCGATCAACCGGATGAGTCAGCTCGAAGACGAACGCGAAGTCGTCACCGACCAGATGGGGCAACTCGAGGACGAGATGGCCCAGATCGACGACCTCATCGACTTCATTACGGAGATCGCCGAGCAGACGAACATGCTCGCGCTGAACGCGAACATCGAGGCGGCACGCTCCGGCGAATCCGGCGAAGGGTTCTCCGTCGTCGCCCAGGAGGTCAAGGACCTCGCCGAGGAGACGAAGGACGCGGCCGAGGACATCGAGAGCCGCCTGGAACGCATCCAGGACCAGACCAAGCAGTCCGTCCGCGGCGTCGAAGCGGCGAGCGAACAGATCGCGGCGACGACGGACGCAGTCGAGCAGACCGTCGACGCACTCGACGAGATCGCCGGGTACGCCCAGGAGACGAACACGGGCGTCCAGGAGATCTCGGCGGCGACCGAACAGCAGGCGGCCTCCACGCAACAGGTCGTCGCGATGGTCGACGAAGCGGCGACGATCAGCGAGGAGACGACTGCGGAGGCGGAGAACGTCGCCGCCGCGGCCGAAGAGCAGACGACGGCACTGACGGAAGTGTCCCGGAGTGCGAGCGACCTCGCGAACCAGGCGTCCCGGCTCTCCGAGGCACTCGACCGGTTCGACACGGACTCCGACGGCGCGACCGGGTTCGACATGGACGAGGACGAACTCCTCGGTGGCGTCGAGACCGACGTCGACGCCGAGGCGGAAGCGGCGGCGGCCGTTGGCGAACTGAGCGGCGACACCAGCGACACGCCGGAACTCGACGCCGGCGAGACGTCCGAACCGCCCGCGGACCCGGCCGCGGACCTCGAACCGGCGGACGAGTTCGAGCCGGAAGAAGACGACGTCGAGTCGCCGTCGCCGGACGCGTCCGTCGGCGGAAGTGGTCCGCTCGATGCCCTCCCGGACGAACCGGAAGGCGACGACGACGACGTGGACGCGGACGCCGACGTCGGCGGTCGCGACGACGGACTCGGAAGCCCCGCGACGTTCGACGACGACGGTCCCGACGCGGACGTGGGCAATGACGCACCGTCGTTCGAGGACACTCTCGGCGACGGACCCGACGTCGACGACGAACCGACGTCCACCGACGCGACCGACGTCGACGACACCGAGGCAAGGGCAGCCGACGACGCCACCGCACCCGACGACGCCACTGCGAACGACGACGGATCGGCCGACGGATTCGGCGACACGAGCGGCTTCAAGCCAGCGAACGACGTCCAGGACTCCGACGCCGAACCCGGTGAACCCGTGGACGCGACCCCGACGATGGGCGACACTGACTCGGTCGACCACGACGCCGACGGCACGGACGACTACGGTACGGACACCGACGGCACGGTCGACGAGCACACGGACGACGAGGACGCTACGAACACCGAGGACGCCACCGAGATGGATGCACCCGACGACGCCATCTCGATGGACTCCCCGGACGTAGACGCCGACGCCAACGAGGACGCACTCGACGACGGCGTCGAGGACGCACTCAGCTTCGACGAAGACCCGCTCGCGACCGACGACGACCCGCTAGCTGGCGAGGACGACGCGGACGACGCCGTCGAGGAACCCAGCGACGCCACCGTCGCGGGTGCGGACGACATCGACTTCGGCAGCGAAGACACCACCGAAGACATCGACTTCGGTAGCGACGACGCGGACGCAGACGCGGACGCCGACGACTCCAGCGCCGCCTGGGACCCCTCCGGTGACGCCCAAGCGTCCAGCGCCGACGAAGCCGACGCAGATGCCGACGCAGACGACGATACCGACACGGATGCAGACGACGACAACGACGACGAGAGCAACGAAGACGACATGTTCTCGTTCGCACAGGGCAACCCCGACGACGACGACGACGACTAACACAGACGGCCCGCCCTTTTTTTATCGACGGTGAGAGCCTCCAGCCACAGCTCGCCAGCCCTATCGAACTCCCGATCACTGTCAAGTCATGCATCTGGACACCGTCTGACACACGCGCCCGGAGTGCGAGCGTTTATACCACAAAGCGAATCTACTTCCAGCCAATATGAGCTGGAAAATAGTGGCGGCCGCACTCCTGGTCACCACGTCTCTCACCACAGGCTCTCCCCCCGTCGCACCTAACGACCCACCTGAAGTCGACGCTGGCCTCGACCAGCGCGTGTACGCCGGCACGACGGTTCTACTCGACGCCGGCGGCACACGCGACCCCGACGGGACGATCACCAGTTACGCATGGCGGATCGAAACGCCCTCCGGAACGAACATAACTCCAGACTGCGCGACCTGCGAACGAACCCGGTTCGAGCCAACCGACCCCGGAACGTACGCCGTCACCCTAACCGCAACCGACGACGACGGCGCATCACGGAGCGACACACTCTACGTGACCGTCCGCACCGACGACGGCCCAAGCATCACACTCGACGGACCACGAACCACACCAGCTGGTACCACCGTCAACTTCCAGGCCACCCCCAACCCCGGCACCGAACCACTCGCCGCAGTTAACTGGACCATGGACGGGACACAACTCCAGACCGCGAACTCGACGACACTCACCAGAACCGTCACCGACCCAGGAACGAGAACCATCACCGTCTCCGTGACCGACGCGATCGGTCGAACAGCCAGCACGACGACGACTCTGACAGTCGAACCGAACACCGGCGACACCCCACCACCAACCGACCCACCGACACCCATCTTCAACCCCGGAAACGGGAGCTCCGAAGACGACCCCGACCCGACGCCACCACCTGGTAACGACACCACCAGGACAACCCTCGCAGACCGGTACGACCCCACCATCGCCGGCCCACAGACCGTCACAGGAGACGAACCACTCACCGTAACATACGAAATCCAGACCGATGCGCTCGGACGAAACATCACCAGCATCGAATGGATCGCCAACGGCAACGCGGTCGCATCCGCCAGCACGCTCCGATCAACGTGGACTCCCGGCGACCACACCCTATCAGCACGTATAACTTACACAGACGGAAGCACCGACGAAGCCACGTTCGCAGACGATACCACGATCGTCGAAGCCGACCCCGCACCCGAACCACGACTCGGAACGCCCACCCTCGAAACCTCCCAAGCCTCCGGCCCGTTCGAAGTCGTCGACGACTACAACAATCTCAAACACGTCACTATAACGGTAAACGACGACATCGCCTTCGACGCCACCTACCCACCAGACCGCTATCGAGCACCAACACGCATCACCGACACCTACCAGATCACCCAACTCGAACCGGACACGGAATACACCGTCACCCTCACCGCCACAGACGCACGCGGACAGACCCGCACCAAGACCAAGACGATCAGAACAGACAGCCAGACCAACACGACACCAGAAATACTCACAGCCGGCTTCACGCGCGACACCACCGACTCCTACCATCCCCGAATCGACCCCGAGAGATACACAGTCGAACACGTCATCAAAATCAACCTCAACGGCTACCCAGCATCCAAAATTGAATTTAATACGACGGATCGGAGCCAACCATTGAAAAGGCTCTCACAGAAGTCGCGCAATTACAATCAGAGGACAGATACTCTGATAATAAAGTCGGCCTGGGCTGGAGATTCACCAGGAAGGTATAGATTAGAGGGAGACATTTCCTTAAATACCTCTACAAAAAGAAGTATCCAATCACAGTTCATGGTGACTCCTAGTCCTCCAGAACTTCGTATAACCTCCCCAACACAGGGTACGAAAAAACGAGTAGAGGATTGGGGGATGGTGGTTGATGCCAGTCGTTCCTTTGATCCCGACGGGACAAAATTGTCAATCCAATGGTTACAGGGAGCAGAACCCATACATAAGAAATCTTTCAAGGCGAAGCTAAATCCATATAAGCTCGCTGGTGTTCGTATCGAGGACATGTCAGGTTCGACAGCAAAAGAGATGGGTAGCTTTCTCTCTTATTATATACCGAGAGTTCAGGAGCCGGACGAAGTGACCGAGGGGCCGTACAATGAGAGCGACTTCGTGACACTGGAGTTGCGCACTGAACCGTACGCGTTCACGAAGGGCGAGGACAGGTACAACATCACGTTGGGTGCTCGTTCGAACTCTTCGGCGGTGGAAGTCGTGTCTGTTTCAAAGAAGGACGTGGAGCCGAATCCTGCGTCGAATCAGAACGAGGTCAAGCACAGACAGCACATGTGGGTCGTGCGGGTGAAGGTTCGGGCGTCGTCGTTGAACGACAGCGAGAACTGGGTGACGGTGTACAATGCGGAGAAGCCGCGAGACGTCTTCGTTACGAAAGAGCTCGGGGACGCGAACATCCGATTTTCTAGCGAAAAACGGGACCTCGAGGTGCAGGATACGGTATACGAGGTCGTCAACAGAAACGGGACCGAGCGGCGGGAGGTCATACAGGCGATGAGAGCGCACCGATTGCTTACGAGTGGTTGGCGGGTCGAGAGCACGAGGCAGGTCGTCGATAGCGTGGTCATCGAATCGCTGACTCAGGAGACGGTGACGGAGGAGCGGACGAAGCGATTCGATAGCGACGTCGATGCTCGGAACTTCATCCGGAACCACGAAGGGTGGACGTCTGCAGGAGTCGAGTCCTACGAAGAAACGGAGATAGAGGTAGTAACCAAGTGGGTTCTAAAGAGATCGGTCGGCATTCCGACCGGGCAGACCCGTCGTGTGGTCACGAATCCCGATGCAGTCGTAGAGCTACGGCAATACCGCTATGTCCAAACGAAGACGGTCGAAGAGCAACGTACCGTGATCGAGGAGAAGATCAAGACAGTGACGAAGACGCGGACCAGAGAGAGGACCGTTTGTTCCCCGGTCGAGGGATGCAGGGAGATCGAAGAACAGGTTCCTTACGAGACCACGGTCGTCGTCGAAGAACCCGTCGAGAAGACGGTATCCGTCGAAAAGCGTGAAACCAAACGGTACTGGGCTCGGAGTCCTCGGATGCCATCACACCGTTCGACAGGTGCGGTACGGTCAGTTCGTACGGAACCACGAGAGTACGCCACCGAATACAGAGTCAAGATGCCAGAAGAGCGGACCGTAACGAAACGGGACCACCTCGTTTCTCGAGAAGTGACGGTAACACGAGAGACGTGGCAGCCAGATTCCGAAGTAAACTCCATGCGGCGAGCACGCGCCATAGTTTCGAACCCGAACAAACGCATCGGGTCTATCAACGACCACAAAGAGTGGGTGCTCGCGAAGGACAAGACCGTCACAGAAGTAAAACGTAGCTACGACGAGAAAGGTAACGTAGAGACCACATCCGCCACCGTCACGGGCGTACTCGAGTATGCCCCCGACGAAACACGCCCATTCGAGATACAAGTTAAAATAAGTGGATACGCAACGAAAGAAGAGATACTCGAAACCGCGATGAGGCGCAAGATGACCTGCGAAGACGACACGGAGGACTGCCATGCGTAGAGCCTCCCTCACAATCCTCTGCGTCTGTCTACTACTCGTACAGATGCCTGTGGACGCGGATATAGGGCGCTCAGAAGTCGAATCCGGAGACGACACAGGAGACGTCATCGAGCGGACGGTCCATGCTGGAGGAACCCAGTACGACATCCAAGTCAACACTTCCAATCACACTGTCCAAGTCTCAGCAGTCCATCTAGCGGACAATGAAACTAGCGCAGGTTACGTCGTTCAAGTAAATGACAACCGCGTGATTGACGTCTTCTGGGAGGCCTCAAAAGGAGATCAAAACCACACCGAAGCAGATCTCATGTACCATTACGATGCGGGAAAAGAGGTTCGTGAAATAACATTCAGTACCTACGGTGGGTCGGCAAACATCACATACAATTTCACCACCCCTAGGAAGCACGAAGGTCGGTATTTACGCCCGACGCTAACCGACGTTAGTTTCGAACGCATAAACGATTCTTGGGGACGTGTCACGTTCACGGTGCGTTCTGATGCGCAGTATTACTATCCAGCGTACGTGGTCGTTTGGACACCCGAACTCGACGCGGAGTGGGTGTACATGCACCGGCAGAAGGGGGACAACGTCACGCGAAAATCTTTGTTGGTGCCTGTGGAGAACGGCGAGCCGTTCGAAGGTGAGGTTCGGATGCATCCGAGGAATATTAGTGAAACTGGACCGCTACACTCGCAGTACGAGTTCTTCGGTCGGCCGGGGAATTCGTCGTTCGAAGAGGTTCCATACGAACCGTTGCGGGGGAACAAGTTCGAGTCGCATTCGTATGAATCCCAGCGAGTTGATGAAGAGCAATCGAAGGTGTCTGACGAACAGTTCAGGGTGGCTATCGGTGGGTTGGCTGTCGTGTTGGTGCTGGTGATTCTGGGTGCGGTGGTCGTTTCCAGTGGTCGTCGTCGGGTCTAGAGTTCTTCTCGTGCGTTTCTCGCGATTTCGTCGACGTCGTAGTCGTCTTCGCTGATGTCGAAGATTGTGGTGTCGTCGATGGTGACGGTGAAGATGCCGTTGTCGCCGGGGACGAGTGTGATTTCGTCGATGGTTTCGCCGAAGGATTGGAGGAGGACGTGTTGGACGTCTTCGGCGCGGTTGAGGTAGCCACAGGGGAGGCAGAATTCGATCTCGATGGTACTCATCGTGCGTGGGTTGGTGAGGTAGCTGAGTAAGGGTTACTCTCCGCGGTAGGTGGCGGCGAGTGCGTCGAGTGCGTCGTGGTGTTCGCTCGTGTGTGGGGCGGTGAGTGGGGAGACGCTGACGTGGCCGTCGACGACGGCGTAGCGGTCGGTGCCGGGTTCGTCGGGGACGTCGCCGCTGGCCATGCGATCCCAGATGCGGTCGTGGAGGATGACGTGGCCGTTCTTGTGGGTGGCGTCCATGTCGTAGGAGTGCGAGGGTTGCGTGATCTCCATCGGTGCGGGCGTGTCTTCGGTGGGGAGTGGTGCGTTGACGTTGAGGTAGTCGGCGTGTTCGAAGACGCCGGTGTCGAGGGTGTGTTCGACGAGGTACGCGGTTACGGTGGCTGCTTCGCGGTAGTCCGGTTTCTCTGGGTGTACCGTGGAGAAGTCTTCTTCGTCGGGGACGGGGACGTAGAGGCTGGCGGCGATGGCTGGGACGTCGAAGAAGGCGGCTTCGACGGCGGCGGAGACGGTGCCGCTTCGGCCGAGGACGTAGTGGCCGAGGTTCGCGCCGCGGTTGCAGCCGGCGACGACGACGTCGGGGTCGTCGAGGAGTTCGGTGAGGCCGGCGACGACGCAGTCGGTGGGTGTGCCGTCCACGGCGTACCCGAGTTCGTGTTCGTGGACGTCGGCGGTGGTGGACATGGAGCGGCCGACGGCGCTCTGATCGTTCGCTGGTGCGACGACGGTGACGTCGCCGTGGTCGGTGAGGGCGTCGTAGAGGGCGTGGAGTCCGGGGCTGTCGATGCCGTCGTCGTTCGTGAGGAGTATCGAGCGGTCGGCGGCGTCGCGAGTCATACGCGAGTCTGTGGGTGTGTGGTGGTTAAGGGTGCTGGTAGCGGGTGCAGAGTGTCCCCAATTAGCTGTTGGCGTAGTGGCGGTTCGAGGCGGGTCGTTTGCGTACTGTCGGCTAGAGTGGGGCTGGGGCGTGGTCGACGGTGGTGTGTTCGTCGACGACGAGGTTGTATGCTCGTTCGTCGTCGTTCCAGAGTGCGAGGACGCCGTCGAACGTGAGGAGGTCGCCGTAGTCGGCGGTTGCGAGGGATTCGTTGAGGGCGGTCTGGTTGGTGAGGACGGCGTAGTGGTCGGTCTGTTGGCTGCCGTCGCCGAGCTTGTACAGGGGGTTGGCGTCGTCGGTGTCGGTGAGGTCGTGTGAGAGTTTGACGGCAATCATCTGGATGCGGTTCGGGACGTGGGTTTCGGTGTCCGCCATTCGGGCGTATTTGCTGGTGTTCAGGGTGACGTCGAGTCGTCGGGTGTCGTCGTGGCGGAGGATGCTGTAGGCGTACTGGACGTCGACGTTCACGAATTCGCCGGGTGCGTGGTCGGTGTCGGAGTCGGGGGTTGCGTCGTCGAGTCGGCGCTGGAAGTCGGGGATGTCGAGGTCGGGTTTGACGTCGAACGTCCACCCGCGGTCGCGGGGTTCGTGGCCGGGCCAGAGGCGGACGGTCGGGGAGTAGACGGTGGCGTGGTGGTCGTCGACGATGGTGCGTTCGGCGGTGCGGAGGCTGGTTGCGGTGTTCTCGTCTGCTGGTGCGAGCGCGAGGAGTGCGCCGTCGTCTGCGACGGCGTCGAAGTACGTTCCGAGGACGGTTTCGGGGTCGTCGAGTTCGTTGAGGACGTTCGCGAACACGACGATGTCGAAGGGTTCGCTGTCGTCTGCGGTCGGGTCGAACTCTTCGGCGCGCTGGCGGTGGATGGTCGGGTGGAAGTTCGCGCCGGTTTCGTCGAGGAGGGTTTCGAGGACGTCGGCGTTCGCGCTCGGTTCGATGGCGTGGTAGTCGACGAGGGCGTCGGTGGGGAGGAAGTCGTGGATGCCGAGGGCTGGGCCGCCGACGCCGGCGCCGACGTCGAGGATGCGGAGGTCGTGGTCGAGCAGTCGTTTCTCGGTGAGGTCACTGAGGACGTACTGGATGGCGGCGTAGAAGTCGGGGAGGTGATAGCAGCCGTACGCGAGTGCGGCGCGTTCGTCGTAGGAGACCTCGCGTTGATGGAAGTAGTCGTCTTTCAGCTTGCGGATGGTGTCCCTGAGGGCGTCGCCGGAGTCGTCGCGATGCCAGTTCGGGCCGTACGCGTCGACGAGGACGTCCTCGAATGCTCGGGCGTACGCGAGCGGGAACCGTGAGATGTCGACGGTTCGGTGAGAGATCGGAGCTTCGCTGACGGGTGCGAACGTGCCGTCGGGTTGGGCGACGACGCCGAGCTCGAGTGCTTCCTCCTGGATGACGCGTTTGACGACGGCTGGGTGGGGGAGCCCCTCGACGTATTCGGATATCTCCTCGGGGTCGAGTGGCCGGACGTTCCGCAGGTACTTCGCGTTGTTCAGGATGGCGTCTCTGTCTGTCATTGGGTTTGGTCTCGGGCGTCGTCGAACAGTTCGAGGAAGCGTTCGCGGTCGGCGTCGGCGATCTCGGTGGCGGCGTCGGCTAGTGCGTCGCGGCCGGCGTCGTACCGTGTCGCGATGTCGGCGTACACGCGTGGTTCCTGGCCGGTGACGTGCGTGGCGAGGTCGGCGAGTTCTCTGGAGAGCGGTGTGTGGAATTCCTCGCGGACGTCGGTCGCGGCGAGGCGCCAGGCGAGGATGGCGGCGTGGGTCGCGGCCTGCACGGATTCCATCGCGTCGTCGTGCTCCGCGATAGTGGTGTCGAAGACGTCGTTGCCGGCGGCGGTGAGGGATTCGCGGAGCGCGTCGGTCACTGGTCCGGGTGCGTCGTGGACGGCGGCGATGGTGCCGGGCGCGTTCGCTGGTGCGAACAGCGGGTGGAGGCTCAGGCGTTCGCGGTCGGGTGCGTGTTCGCGCATCGCGCTCACGGGCCCGATCATCTCGCCGGCGACGTCGACGACGGCGTCGCGAGCACGCGACGCCTGTGCCGCGATGACGTCCGCGGCCGCGGTCATCGGAACGGCGACGCAGACGGCGGCGTACTCGCCGGGTCCGGCGTCGGGATGCGTCGGGTCGAGCGGTGCGGTTCGGGCGTCGGTGACGGCGTCGGCGGCGGTGGCCGCGACGTCGGGGTCGGCGTCGGCGAACGCGATGGGCGTGGCGAGCGTTTCGCCGATCCAGCGACCCATCGTACCGGCGCCGACGACGAGAACGGTCATCTTGGCGAGACTAGTTCGTGCCGGGAGAAAAGCCGTTCGATACCGCAACCGGGCGGGACGTGGACGCTGGGGCGTTCGGTCGACGTCGACCTACTCGACTTCGAGTTCGATGGGGTAGTCGGTGAGGTTCTCGTAGCCGTCCTCGGCGACGACGACGATGTCCTCGATGCGGACGCCGCCGACGTCGGGGTCGTAGAGACCCGGTTCGATAGTGATGACGTGCCCGGGCTTCAGTTCGCCGCCGTTCCGCGATATCGACGGGGACTCGTGGACGTCCAGGCCGACGCCGTGGCCGGTCGAGTGGATGAACCCTGTCTCGGTCTCGGCGTCGGTGAAGATCGTCGGGTGCCTGTGGTCCTGGTAGACGTCGACCACGGCCTGGTTTACTTCCTCGCCCGTTACGCCGGCTTCGACGACGTCGAGCGCGGCCTTCCGGGCTTCGTCCGTGACGGCGTGCCACTCGCGCTGGGTCTCCGTCGCGTCGCCTTTGACGAACGTCCGGGTCATGTCCGCGTGGTACTTACTCGCCTTGCTCCGCGGGAAGATGTCGACGATGATGGTCTCGCCGGCCTCGAGGGGTCCGCTCCCGCGGTCGTGGGGGTCGGCGGCGTCCACGCCGCAGGCGACGATGGTCTCGTCGAGCGCACAGCCCTCGCGGATGAGTGCCACCTCGATCTCCTCGGTGACGCGCTCGCTCGTCAGGACGTCGCCCTCGTAGTGGAGGACGCCCTCCTCGACGTTCGCGTCCCGGATGAGTACCTCCGCGGCCGCCATCGCCTTCTCGTTCGCCTTCTGGGCGTCGCGAACGTGCTCGAGTTCCTCGTCGGTCTTCACCGCACGCACGTCCATGACCGTGCTCTGTTGGCTCGATTCTGGCTCGACGGCGACGCCTTCCTCGCGGAGGCCGTCCGCGAGCCCGCTCGGGAACCCGAACTGGGTGGCGACCGATTCGACGCCGACGTCCGCGAGGAACTCAGCGACGACCTTCTGCTTCACTCGGTCCTCGCCGTACTCCTCGCGCTTCTCGCGCAGGCCGTACTCGGCGTTGCGTTTGACGACGTCGGCGCGGCTCTCCTTCTTCGCTCGTCCGTACTCGAGCGACGACACGAGGATGGCGGTCTGCTCGGGCGTGTACACGGCGAAGAACGGGTCCGGAGCACCGAACCCGGTCGTGTAGTAGAGGTCGGAGTTCGAGTCGTCGTCGTGGAAGGCGTACCCATCGAGGTCGTTCTCGTCGAGGTACGCGTCCAGCGGAGAGAAGTCCACGTCCATGCCGGTTGCGTCGACCGGGTCGGATTTACCTCTACTGCTTTGGGCTCCCACCCGAGTCGTCGACGGCTCGGGTGGTTGTCCGCGCCAGTCCGCACGCCAACACGGAGGTTCGATCGAACGACTGCCGTCACGCCCCGAGGTACTTCACTTCGAAGGACGCGCGGCGTCCGTCGGACGACTCGAGGGACACCTCGTCTCGGAACTGCGCCGGAAGTGACTCTCGCCAGGCCGCGACGGCATCTTCGTGCCGTTCGAAGTGCTCCTCGACGTCGTACTCGGCCGACTCCGCCGGGGCAGGTTCGGTGTCGTGGGCACGTGGGAACGAGGGGGCGTCGTCCTCGAGGAACGCCCTCGCAGGGACCGAAATCGGCGCTGGCTCGTCGACGTCCTCGTCCGCCGCCGACTCACCGCCACCGTCCCGCTCGCTTCCGTCCCCACCACCGTCACCGGGGACGTGGATGCGGCCGCGTTGGCGACGACGGAACGGTGGCGTAACGCGCAACACCGTCTCCTGGCCCTGCGCCGTTGCCGCGAGAGCGGTCAGTACGTCCTCGGCGTGCACGACGAGGACGTCGACGTCCCGGGGGTCGTCTGATTCGACTGGCACGTCCGAACGTACGGCGCGAACGACTTCAGTCGCTCGCCGCACCCAGTCAGTTCTGTCCCCGTCGAGTACGCACGCCACGTCGGCCATGGTGGACGTTGTCGCCGTCGGTAACCCTATGCCGTCGGCCACCCACGCCTCGCGTATGGACGCACACGTCTCGCCCTCCACGGTCGCCGGAACGACGAGCGCTCCTCCCTCGAAGAGCTACACGCATCGCGCCATCCTCGCCGCCGGCCTCGGACCCGGTGCGACCGTCCGCGACCCGCTTGTGAGCGCGGACACCCGAGCGACCGCTCGCGCGGTCGAAGCACTCGGCGGGCGCGTCGATATCGCCGCCGACGGCGACCTCGCCACCGTCGAGGGGTTCGATGGTGTTCCCGAAACGCCCGACGACGTCGTGAACTGCGAGAACAGCGGGACGACGATTCGCCTCGCCACAGCGGCCGCGAGTCTCGTCGACGGAACGACCGTCCTCACGGGCGACGGATCGCTTCGCTCGCGTCCGCACGGGCCGCTACTTGACGCCATCGACGACCTCGGTGGTCGCGCACGGAGCACGCGCTCGAACGGCCAGGCACCGCTCGTCGTCGACGGCCCCATCGAAGGCGGGACGGTGTCCATCCCCGGCGACGTCTCCTCGCAGTTCGTCACCGCACTCCTGTTCGCGGGAGCACTCACGGACGAGGGCGTCACCGTCGACCTGGAGACGGAACTGAAGTCCGCGCCGTACGTCGACATCACGCTCGACGTCCTCGACGCGTTCGGCGTCGACGCCGAGACCACGGTTGCGGACTCGGACGGCCTTGCTGGGTATCGCGTCGACGGCGGCCAGACGTACCGCGCCGACGACGACGTGTACCGCGTCCCGGGGGACTTCTCGTCGATGTCGTACCTCGTCGGCGCCGGCGCCGTCGCTGGCGACCCGGCGGTCACCATCGAGGGGGCGGTGCCGAGCGCCCAGGGCGACGCCGCCATCCTCGACGTCGTCGACTCGATGGGCGCGACCGTCGACTGGGACCAGGACGCGGCCACCGTCACGGTCGAACGCGCCACGCTCTCCGGCGTCACCGTCGACGTCTCGGACACCCCGGACCTCCTGCCGACGATCGCCGCGCTCGGCGCGGTCGCCGATGGCGACACCTGTATCGAGAACGCGGAACACGTCCGGTACAAGGAGACCGACCGCGTCAGTGCGATGGCAGAGGAACTCTCGAAGTTGGGTGCGAGCGTCACCGAAGAACGGGAAACCCTGACGGTGCACGGTGGCGACACCACTCTCTCCGGGGCGAGCGTCGACGGTCGCGGCGACCACCGCATCGTCATGGCACTTGCCGTCGCCGCCCTCGCCGCGGACGGCGACACCACGATCGCGGGCGCCGAACACGTCGACGTCTCCTTCCCCGGGTTCTTCGACGCACTTGCCGACCTCGGCGCGCACGCACACCCCATCGACTGACGGCTGCGCTGTCCTGATCAGCTGAACGTCACCACGTCTCGGGACGAGAACCGCTGTCCGGTCTCGCGCGACAAGTCGTGTCACGTCGGCGTCGGATTCTTGTACTGCGGCGTTCTCGACGGTGACATGTTACGCGACGACGTCGAGGCCGACCTCCGTGACCGCAAGGAGGAGGCTGGACCGCGGCTCTATCCGGCGTATACCGACTACTGTTTCGGGAACGTTCCCGGAACGTTGACGAGCGCGCTCGGCGAACCGACCGGGACTCGCCGTCTCCCCGACGACGTCTACGACGGGGTCGAGGGCGTCACCGCTGGCGGCGAACGAGATGTCGACTACGTCGTCGTCTTCCTCGTCGACGGGTTCGGGCTTGCACAGTGGCGCGACCACGCCGACCACCCCGTCGTGAGCGCCGTCGAAGACGCCGCGACGGTGACGCCGCTCACGTCGGTGTTCCCGAGCGAGACGGCGGCCGCCATCACCACGTTCAACACGGGCGTCTATCCCGCCGAGCACGGCGTGCTCGGGTGGAACGTCTACGACCCGAACCTGGACGCGTCGTTCCTCGGCCTCGGGTTCGAGGGGAAGGCGGGTGCGTCGGTGGCGGCGTACGACGCCACGGACGCGTACGCGGTCGAACCGCTATACCCGGAACTCGGCACACGTGGCGTCGAATCACGCCTCGTCGCGCCGTTCCCCGTTCGGACCGCCGGCGCGACCAGTCACGAGTACGACGCCACGGACCCGTCGACGATGGTCGCGGCGACGGGCGACGCCGTCGCGCTCGCCGACGACCCGGCGTACGTCTACGTCTACCTCCCGCACGTCGACCACGAGGGCCACGCGTCCGGTACGACGTCGGACGCGTACGCCGAGGTCGTCGACGAGACGTGGCGCTCGGTCGCGGACGCGGTCGACGCGACGCGGAACGCCGTCGCGGCCGACGCGGACGTCCTGACCGCGTTCGCCGCGGACCACGGCCACGTCGACACCGATCCCGAGCGGAACGTCGACCTCACGGCGTACGAGACGGTCGTCGACGGCCTCGAACGGTACGGTGACGGGTCGCCGGTATACCTCTCGGGCAGTCCGCGGAACGTCGAGTTACACGTTCGCGACGACGCCGAAGCCGACGTCCGGCGCGTCCTCGAGGACGAGGTGGGCGCGCTCGTCTTCGACCGGGAGACGGTCCTAGACCGTGGGCTGTTCGGGGACGGGCCGGTGGCGGCCGAGACGGAGCGTCGCGCCGGCGACCTCGTCGCGGTCCATCCCGACCTCGGCGTGTGGTTCGGCGGCGACGTCGAACCCGACGAACTCCGCATCCACGGGATGCACGGCGGTCTCCACCCGGACGAGATGCTCGTCCCGTTCGGCGTCGCACGCCTCGACGCCGTCGCGGAGGCGCTGCCCTGAGTGGACGCTGTCGTGGGGGGGACTGGAGAGGTCGATGCTGTCGCTGACGACCGCGTAAGGGTTGGCGAGCAGGTGGCGGTCGTGTTCGTCGGCGGGGTCGCCACGCTCCCGTCTTGGCCGCGCCGACGCCGATCTCTCAGGACACGAAGAGTGTGGCCGCGGCTTCCGGTTTGAACCCTCGGCCGGTAGTCGAGTGTGTGGAGCCGGGACTGGACTTGCACCTACTGCAAGGTTGAAAGGCTAGGGCGCGTAGGTCACGGCATGAACGGGAACTCGTTCGGGCGGCTCTTCCAGGTGACGACGTTCGGGGAGAGTCACGGCGATGCGATGGGCGTGACGGTGTCGGGGTGTCCTGCGGGACTGGAGTTGTCCGAGGCGGACATCCAGCGCGACCTCGATCGGCGGAAGCCGGGGCAGTCGAAGATCACGACGAGTCGCGGGGAACCCGACGCGGTCTCGATCAAGTCGGGGACGATGGAGGGGTACACGACGGGGACGCCGATCGGGATGGTCATCGAGAACAAGGACGCCAGGTCGGGGAAGTACGAGCCGTTCGTGACCGCGCCTCGGCCGAGCCACGGCGACTTCACGTACTCGGCGAAGTTCGGGACGCGGAACTGGGGTGGTGGTGGGCGGTCGTCGGCGCGCGAGACCGTGAATTGGGTGGCCGCCGGTGCGATCGCGAAGAAACTCCTCGAGGGGGAGGGCATTCGGCTGAAGGCGCACGTGAACCAGATCGACGACATCGAGGCGCCAGAGGTGAGCTTCGAGGAGATGGTCGAGCACAGCGAGGACAATCCGGTTCGCTGTGGGCATCCGGAGACCGCCGAGCGGATGCGCGAACGCATCGACGAGTACCAGGAGGCAGGGGATTCCATCGGTGGGAGCATCGAGTTCCGCGCAGAGGGCGTGCCCCGTGGGCTGGGTGCGCCGCGGTTCGATTCGCTCTCGGCGCGACTCGGGCAGGCGATGATGAGCGTGCCCGCGGCGACGGCGTTCGAGTTCGGGCTCGGCACCGACGCCTGTGAATGGACGGGGTCCGAGCGGAACGACGAGTGGGAGTTCGATGAAGACGGGGAGCCCGTTCCCGTCGAGAACGACCACGGCGGCATCCAGGGCGGTATCTCCTCTGGCGAACCCATCTACGGCGAGGTGACGTTGCACGCGCCGACGTCGATCCCGAAGGAACAGGAGACGGTGGACTGGGAGAGCGGCGAGGAGAAGACCGAGCAGGTCATCGGCCGGCACGACCCCGTTCTGCCGCCGCGTGGCGTGCCCGTGGTCGAGTCGATGCTCGCGCTCACGCTCGTCGACTTCATGCTGCTGGCGGGACGCATCAACCCCGATCGAGTCGACGGCGACGTCGGCGAGTACGACACCGACTACCACCCGAGCAGTCCACGGAACGAGTAGTCCACGCGACAGAATCGTCCTGCGGGGTAGCCGCGTGGGCGCCCGGACCCCACACTGTCCCGACATAGTCCGGGTCTTCGTGCTCGATGCGCGAGTTCGTCGACTCCGATGAACGTTCGTTTGGGATCGCCGACGGCGACGCCCTCCCCGGGAACACGGCAACCGTTCATTGGTTCTTCACGATTATTGTGTGCTAATGGATAGCAAAGGCTTTAGTCCGCATCTTGCGAACTCCAAACTACCAAGGTCCCATACGGGGCCGTGACTACCAAAATGACTGACGACGAACTCATCTGGCGAGTTTCGGGCGGTTCCGGAGACGGGATCGACTCCACCAGCCAAAACTTCGCCAAAGCCCTCATGCGCTCGGGGCTCGACATCTTCACGCACCGTCACTATCCATCTCGAATCCGTGGCGGCCACACGTACGTCGAGATTCGAGCCGCAGACCACGAGGTAACGTCCCGCGGCGACGGATACAACTGCCTCCTCGCACTCGGAGACTCCTTCGCTCGGAACCCCAAGGAGAACGCGTACTACGGGAACGAGGAGCTGAAACCACTCAGCGAGAACCTCGACGACCTCCGCGAAGGCGGCATCATCGTGTACGACACCGGCCTCCTCGACGAGGACGACGTCGCCGAACTCGACCTCGAGGAACGCGCCGAGGAGAACGACTGGCACCTCTACCCGATGGACCTCCGCGCCATCGCGAAGGAGCACGGTCGCGAGGTCATGCGGAACACCGCCGGCGTCGCGGTAACCGCCGCACTCCTCGACATGGACCTCCAGCACATCGAGGAGATCATGACCGAGGCGATGTCCGGCGACATCCTCGACGCGAACCTCACCATCCTCGAGGACACCTACGAGGACGTCAGGGAGAACACGGAGATGACACACGACCTCCGTGCCCCCACTGGCTCCTACGACGACGAGCAAGCGCTCCTCTCGGGGTCGAACGCGATCGCGTACGGTGCCATCGACGCCGGCTGTCGCTTCATCGCCGGCTACCCGATGACGCCGTGGACGGACGTCTTCACGATCATGAGTCAGAACCTCCCGGAGATGGGCGGCATCTCCGAGCAGGTCGAGGACGAGATCGCCGCTGCCGCACTCGCAGTGGGTGCCAGCCACAACGGCGCGAAAGCGATGTCCGGCTCCTCCGGTGGTGGGTTCGCGCTGATGAGCGAACCGCTCGGGCTCGCGGAGATGACCGAGACGCCGCTCGTGCTCGTCGAAGCGATGCGTGCCGGTCCCTCCACGGGGATGCCGACGAAGCCCGAACAGGGCGACCTCGAGCACGTACTCTACACGAGCCAGGGCGACTCCCATCGCGTCGTGTTCGCTCCCGGGAACATCCGGGAGGCCTACGAGCAGACGCGGATGGCGTTCAAGATCGCGTACGACTACCAGATTCCCGCAATCGTCATCTACGACCAGAAGCTCGGTGGCGAGAACACGAACGTCGACGTCGAGTTCTTCGACCGCGACCCCGCGCCCGACAACGGGTCGACGCTCACCGAGGAGGAACTCCGCGAGGCCGCACACGACGACTCCGGGAAGTTCCACCGGTTCCAGCACAACCCCGAGGACAACTTCGAAGGGTTCCCGGAGGGCGTCAGTCCGCGCTCGCTCCCCGGCCAGCAGGACGGTCGCTTCCTCGCGACCGGGAACGAGCACAACCCGCCCGGTCACATCAGCGAGGACCCCGACAACCGGGTCGCGCAGATGGACCGTCGGAAGCGCAAGAAGGAAGCGATCCGGAACGAACTCGACACCGAGCACGAGACCCAGCAGACGTACTTCGGTCCCGAGGAAGCCCAGTACGGTATCCTCACGTGGGGGTCGAGTCAGGGTGCGTGCAAGGAAGCTGTCGACCGCCTGAACGAGAACGGGCACTCCGTGAAGGGCCTGAGCGTCTCCGACATGATGCCGTATCCCGTGAACGAGCTGACGGAGTGGCTGGAGAGCGTCGACGAGGCGGTCGTCGTGGAGATGAACGCGACCAAGCAGTTCCGTGGGCTCACCCAGAAGGAACTCGGTCGGTTCGGCGACAAGCTTAGCAGTCTCCTGAAGTACAACGGGAACCCCTTCGAGCCCGCAGAGATCGTCGAAGGGTTCGAAGCGAACATCAACGGCGACACGACCGCGGACCTCAGCGCACAGGTACGCATCGAGCCAGCGGCAGGTGACTAACCAATGAGTGCATTCAACGCAGTCAACGACGAACGCGAGATCGACCGTGAGGAGTTCACGCCCGGTCTCGAACCCCAGCCCACGTGGTGCCCGGGGTGCGGTGACTTCGGCGTCCTGAAGTCGCTGAAGCAGGCGCTCCCGGAGGTCGGTAAGACCCCCGAGGAAGTGCTTACCGTGACGGGCATCGGGTGCTCGGGGAAGCTGAACAGCTACCTGGATACCTATGGGTTCCACACGATCCACGGCCGGTCGCTCCCGGTCGCTCGTGCGGCGAAGCTCGCGAACCCCGGCGTCGAGGTCATCGCCGCCGGTGGTGACGGTGACGGGTACGGCATCGGTGGGAACCACACGATGCACACCGCTCGCGAGAACCACGACATGACGTACATCGTGTTCAACAACGAGATCTTCGGGCTGACGAAGGGCCAGACGAGCCCGACGTCGCCGAAGGGGCACACGTCCAAGACTCAGCCCCACGGGAACACGAAGACGCCGATCCGCCCGCTCTCGCTCGCACTCACGAGCGGTGCGACGTACGTCGCGCGGACGGCCGCTGTGAACCCGAACCAGGCGAAGGACATCATCAAGGAAGCGATCGAGCACGACGGGTTCGCGCACATCGACTTCCTCACGCAGTGTCCGACGTGGAACAAGGACGCACGCCAGTACGTGCCGTACGTGGACGTCCAGGAGTCGGACGACTACGACTTCGACACGAGTTCGCGTCGCGAGGCCCAGGAGATGATGACGGAGACGGAGGAGAAGCTCTACGAGGGCGAGGTCCTCACGGGCCGGTACTACGTCGACGAGGAGTCGGTATCCTACCAGCAACAGAAGCAGGACATCGGCGAGATGCCCAAGGAACCGCTTGCAGAGCGGTACTTCGACGACGACTACGAGTGGGAGCGGAGCTACGACCTGCTCGACCGCCACAAGTAGCGCCTCGTCGTTCGGGCAGTACGAGCGAGGTTCGGTAGTCCGAAAGGTTCTTTCGCGTCCACGCAAATCTTTTGTATATATGAGTACCGAGTCGACGGCTGACCGCATCCTCTCTATCTTGGAAGAGGATGCCCAGGCGTCACATGCGGAGATCGCGGAACGGGCGGACGTGTCGAAACCAACGGTCAGGAAGTACATCCGGGAACTGGAGTCGGAGGGGGTCATCGTCGGGTATTCTGCGGAGGTCGACCCGAAGAAGCTCTCGAGCCAGTCCATCGCCATCGTCGGTATCGAGGTGGCGAGCGAGAAGTACGTCGAGGGGACGCGGAAGTTGAAGGCCCTGGACGAGATCGAGACGCTGTATACGTCGAGTGGCGACCACATGCTGATGGCGGAGGTTCGGGCGGCGGACGGCGACGAACTCGGGTCGGTGATCAACGACGAGATCCTCGAGATCGATGGGGTGACGGCGGCGCATCCGTCTTTCCTCCAGGAGCGACTGAAGTAGTCCGTCGGGGCGCTGGTGGTCGTCGACTCGTTCGCGGTTCGTTCTCGTGGTGCGTTTCGTGGTTCGCGTGGGGTCCGAATCCGCTAGTTGGGGGGCTCGTCGACCCGCGAGGTTTTATCGGTGCGGTGGTAATTCTCGGGTATGCCAACGTTCCAGCGGGAGGTTCGCGTGCAGGCGCCACTGGCGGACGTGTGGGAGTTCCACTCGCAAGTGTCGGGGCTGGAGGCTTTGACGCCCGATTTCATGCGGTTGTCCGTCGATGCGGTGCGTGGGCCCGACGGCGAACTCGACCCGGAGGAGCTCGTCACTGGGTCCGAGATAGACATGCGGATGCGACCGCTCGGGGTGCTTCCGGAGCAGACCTGGACGTCGGTCATCGTCGACCGGGGGGAAGAGGACGGTGCGGCGTACTTCGTCGACGTGATGCAGGACGGACCGTTCCGCGAGTGGCAACACACGCACTCGTTCTTCGCGGCCGGTGAGGAGACGATCGTTCGCGATCGCGTCGACTACCGGCTTCCGTTCGGTGGCCTCGGTGACGCGGTGGGTCCGTTCGCGAAGGTCGGGTTCGAGGGGATGTTCCGCGACCGCCACAAGCGCACGAAGGAACTCCTGGAGTAGCGAATCTCGACGCGGTCGTCTCGGGAATCGGACGGGTACGTTTTTGTCCGTCGAGAGTGCTACGTTCTGACATGGCACGTGTGATCGTCGTCGGCGGTGGTCCTGCCGGCCTGAGCGCATCGCTGTTCACCGCGAAGAACGGCCTGGAGACGAAGGTGTTCGACACCGACGAGACGTGGATGCACAAGGCCCACCTGTTCAACTACCTCGGTATCGAGTCGATGGGCGGAGACCGGTTCCTGGACGAAGCACGCGATCAGGTCGACTCCTACGGCGTCGAACGCCACGAGGACGAGGAAGTGACTGCCGTCGAAACGACCGAGGACGGGTTCGTCGTGCAGACGACAGAGGACGTCGACGGCGAGTACGACGCCGACTACGTCGTACTCGCCGCTGGAACGGACCGGAGCCTCGCAGAGGCCCTGGGATGCGAATTCGACGACGACGGGACCGTCCACGTCGACCTCTCCATGGAGACGACGGTCGCGGACTGCTACGCGACGGGTGCGATGGTCCGCGACCAGGAGTGGCAGGCGATCATCTCCGCGGGCGACGGCGGCACGGCCGCACTCGACGTCCTCAGCAAGGAGGAGGGCGAGCACTTTCACGACTTCGACACGCCGGGCGACGTCGACTGACACGGTCGCTCGCGGCCCTGCGGAGTCGCGGCCGCGATGACTCGCGGACGCACTCTTCGGGGACGCGACGGTACGCGACCGCGGTGAGTCGCGGCCGCGCCGACCGGTACCGGAACGGGTTTGTTCCGGGTCGCCAGAGGTATCCGCTGTGTCGAGCGCACTCCGACGGACGCTCGCCCAGAACCCGGTCGTCGGACTCGCCGTCGCCGTCGCCGCGGTGTCGACGAGCGCACCGCTCGTCGAGCTGTCCGAGGCACCGAGTACGGTGAAGGCGTTCTACCGCGTGCTGTTCATGACCGCGCTGGTCGCACCGGTCGCGCTCCGACGGAACCCCGGGGACTTCCGCGCGATCTCGCGTCGGGACGTCGCTATCGCCACCGTCGCTGGCGTCGCACTCGCGGCGCACTTCGCGCTCTGGTTCGTCAGCATCGACCTCACCACGATCGCGGCGAGCGCGACGCTCGTCCAGACACAGCCGCTGTTCGTCGCCATCGGCGCGTGGCTCGTGCTCTCCGATCGGATCACGGCCCGGACCGTCCTCGGGATCGTCGTCGCGGTCGTCGGCGCGGTACTCATCGGACTGGACGCCTCCGGGAGCACCACCGCCTCGAACCCACCGCTCGGGAACGCGTTCGCGGTCGTGTCCGCGGCGATGGCCGCCGGGTACGTCCTCGTCGGTCGGTCGCTCCGCCAGCGCATCCGGTTGTTCCCCTACGTCACCGTCGTCTACGGCGCGTGCACGGTCGCGCTCCTCGCCGCCGTGCTCGCGCAAGGGTACGCGCTCCTGGGGTACGCGCCGAGGGAGTGGGTGCTCTTCCTCGCGATGGCGGTCGGCCCCGGGTTCTTCGGGCACACCGTCATCAACTGGTTGCTCGAACGCGTGGAATCGGCCGTCGTCGCCGTGTCGCTCCTGGGCGAACCCGTCGGCGCCGCCGTCCTCGCACTCCTCATCTTCGCCGAAGTACCCGGTCTCCTCACCGTCGGCGGCGGCGTCGTCGCCCTCGCCGGTATCGCCATCACCGTCTGGGCCCGCGAGATCGATAGCGGCTCCGCCGAGGAGGACGCCGCGGACGTCCCAGGCGACTGAACCGTTACGGGGCGACCGTTCTCAGCTCGGTTCTTCCAGGTAGTCGGGTCGTTCGGCGTACTCGATCGGATCGTGGTGGTCGAGGCGCTGGAACGCCTGGAGCCGGAACGCGCACGCGTCGCAGGTCCCACAGGCCGGCTCGTTCGCGCGATAGCAACTCCACGTGTGCTCGTAGGGGACGCCGAGTTCGATGCCGCGTTCGGCGATGTCGGTCTTCGACCACTCGACGAACGGCGCGACCAGATCGATGTCGGTGTCGGGTTTCGTACCGGCGTCGACGACGCCCTGGAACGCCTCGAAGAACGCCGGGCGACAGTCCGGGTACCCCGAGAAGTCCTCGCTGTGCGCGCCGATGAAGACGGCGTCGCAGTCCTTGGCCTCGGCGTAGCTCGTCGCCATCGCGAGCAGGTTCGCGTTCCGGAACGGCACGTACGACGACGGGATCGCGTCGTCCTCGAGGTCGGCGTCCGCGACCCCGATATCGTCGTCGGTCAGCGAAGACGCGCCGATCTGGGCGAGATGCTCGGTCTCGACGTGCAGGAAGTCGTTCGCGTCGACCGCGTCCGCGAGCGCGTTCGCGCACTCGAACTCGCGGTCAGCGGTGTTCTGCCCGTACGTCGTATGGAGCAAGTACAGTTCGAACCCGCGCTCGCGAGCCTCGTACGCCGCCGTCGCGGAATCCATCCCGCCGGACGCGAGGACGACCGCGCGTTGCTGGGCCTCGGACTCTTCTACGTGCTGTTCGCCGGTCGGGTCCGCGTCGTCGGTCGAGTCGGTGGTGTCGTCGATCATCGTGTCAGTGTCCGTTTCAGGTCTCGGGGGCGTCGTTCCAGAGGTCGACGTGGAGGCGTGGCGTGTACCGGTAGCCGGCGTCGAGTGCGAGTTCCGCGACGCGCGTTCGCGTCTCCGCGAGGCGGTCGCGGGTCGCGCCCTCCGGCATGAGGAGGACGTCGTCGTCGCGGACGGTCGCCGTCGTCGCGTCCCGGATGCGAGCGACGAGTGCGTCGACATCGGCGACGTCGTCGGCGTCGGCGACGACGAACTTCAGCTGGCTGTCGTAGGACTCCAGGAGTGCGGCGATGGCGTCGAGGTCGATGCGGCGGTCGTCGTGACGCTCGGCCCATTCGCCGTCACCGACGGGGTCGCGCTCTGCGGTCGGCACGCTGTTCGGGAGCTTCGGCGAGATCGACGCCAGGTCGATGGGTGCGTCGACCGCGATGGTGCCGTTCGTCTCGACGGTCGTGTGGTAGCCGCGGTCGTCGAGGCGCTCCAGCAGGCGGACGCTGTCGTCGTGGACGAGTGGCTCGCCGCCCGTCAACACGACGTGATGCGGGTCGCGGTCCTCGACGGCGTCGACGATGGCGTCGAGGTCCATCCACGCGTGCGTCGGCTCCCAGGACGTGTGATAGGAGTCGCAGTACCAGCACCGGAGGTTGCAGCCGCTCGTGCGCACGAACGTCGACGGGACGCCTGCGAGGACGCCTTCCCCCTGGAGGGACGCGAACAACTCGTTCACGGGGAGGCCGTCTCCAGGCGGTGCGTTGCGTTCGTCTTCGTTCGTCTCGGTGACGTCGCTACTCACCGGCATCCTACAGTGGGCTTCCGCCGGTGAGTTCGCTCGTCTCGGACACCTGCACGCGGACGTCCGCGACGGTGTCGGGGAGGCGTTCGAGGAGTTTCTCCTCGAGGAGGACGCTCATGACCTCCGCCGTCGGCGGGTGGTCGAGCACGACGAGTGCGTCGCCGTCCCCTGCGTCCTCGAACGCGTCGACGAGCGGGTCGTCGGCTTCGAGGAGGAACCGATGGTCCCATTCGTCGATCACGTCGGTAACCGTCCCCTTGTCGACGACCCAGCCCTCGTCGGTGACGTCGCCAGTGATGGCGACCGCCACCTCGTAGTTGTGGCCGTGGGGCCGGGAACACTTGCCGTCGTGATGCTGGATGCGGTGCCCCGCGGAGATCCGGAGCGGCCGGTCGCGGCCGACGTAGAGCGTTCGCCTCGCTTCGGCGAGTCGGTCGGTGCCGCTCGCGCCCCCGCGAGGGGGCTCTGAGAGCACCTCGTCAGCGGCACTCGGTATTCGCTCGGTCATACCACAGGATTCGCTGGCGCACACTTGAACCTGCTCAATCGACGGTGCACCGACGGTGCGTAGCCGACGCACGGACCGTACCGTGGCTCTGCTATCGGTCGCGGAACCCCGGAGACCCCGTCCTCCTCGTGGGCTCCCGCCGTTCCAGCCGGTCGGGGTCCGTCAGTCCATCTGTTGCTGGATCTCGTTCTTCGCCGCCGACCGATCCTCCGTCGAGAGTTCCGGGTTCTCGCCCGTGAACTCGATCGCGAACTCGTCGAGCGTCCGCCGGTAGACGTTCGTCCGCCGCCCCTCGTTGGACAGCTGTCGCCCCTCGCACTGGAGGAGCCCCACCTCCTCGAGCTCCTCGATGCGCCGGTAACACGTCGCTATCGGGACGTCGAGCTCGTCGCTGAGCTGCTGGACCGACGTCGGCGTTCGCGCCGCACAGAGTATCTCCGCGCTGTACTTGTTGCCGAGGGCGGTCAGGACGCTCGCGGCGACGTCGTCGTTCTCCCCTACGCGCACAGTCATTCATCGGAACATTGGGATTATCACGGTTGAAACTACCGGCTACGTGGTAACCAGTTCCTACTTGCATCAATGGCCTCCTACCCGAGCCAAAGTGGCGCAGGCGGCCGGTCGCGTCGACACCACTACGTGTCCGTCGTCCATACGGGCGAGCGTGTCATCGATGTCCCTCGAGGATCTGCGACGGTACGCGATCGCGCTGGTCGGGATGGCGCGCCCCGACCAGCTCGCGCTCGTCTGCGTCGTGTACGCACTCGGTGTCCTCGTTGCGGTCGCGCGCGGCGCCACCCAGGCGAACGTCCTGCTCGGACTCGGCGCGCTCCTCCCCGTCGGTGTCACCGTCCACTACGCGAACGAATACGCGGACTACGAGACCGACGCCATCACCGACCGCACCGCGTACTCCGGCGGAAGCGGCGCCCTCCACGCCGTCGGACTCGACACGGCGTTCGCAGGGCGCGCGACCCTCACGGCCACCACCCTCGCTGTGGCGACGACCGTCGCCGCCGCGCTCGCGGGCCTCCCGGTACTCGCACTCGCACTCCTGGCACTCGTCCTCGTCGCCGGCGTCGCCTACTCGCTGGGGCCGCGGCTTGCATGGCGCGGCCTCGGCGAGGTGACGAACGCACTCCTCGGCGGCCTCGTCCTTCCGCTCTACGGCATCGCCGTCGTCGGCGTCGTCCCCGACCTCGTCGACGCACTGACCTTCCTGCCGTTCACCGCGATCGTGTTCGCGAACCTGCTCGCAACCCAGTGGCCCGACCGTCGCGCGGACGAACACGTCGGCAAGCGCACGCTCGCCGTCGAACTCGACGCGACGACGCTCCGCGTACTCTACGTAACCGCCGCCGTCCTCGGACTGACCGCACTCGTCGCACTCGCCGCGAGCGCACTCGTCCCCTGGGCACTCGCCGCACTCGCCGTCCCCACCGCAGTCCTCCTCGCCGTCGGCGCCCGACGCTACGGCCACGTCGACTCCCCCGCCGTCAGCGTCCACGCCATGGTCGTCCTCGCGTTCGCGCACGTCCTCGTCGCCGCCTGCTTCTGGTGACCAACGCCCACTACCGGTGACCGTCCGCCTCTGAAGCGCACACGCTTCCGATGCCGTCTCGGTAGGACGCGGTTACTTCGGTCGCCAACGTCACGCTCGAGCGGGGGGCAGATTTTTATTCACGGGGACGATTGAACGAATACGAGAATGTCCGCTGATCTCCCCGACGAACTGCAGGACGTCGAGGTCTCCTCGCCGTCCGACGAAGAGACCAGGGACCCTGAGACGGAACGTACAGGCGGCGACGGGGAACCCGACGAAACCGAACGCTTCGTCGTGTTCGTGGTCGGCGACGACCGCCTCGCGATAGCCGTCGACGCCGTCAAGAGCATCGTGAAGGTCAGCGAGCACACCACGCGCGTGCCACGCACGTCACACTCGATCGACGGAATCACCGACCTACGTGGCGAGATCACCGCGATCATCGGCGCGCGCTCGCACTTCCCGACGCGGGTCGACGAACCAGACCTGAACGACCAGCGCATCATCGTGTTCGACATGCCTTCGGACCGCCAGTCGGCGGGAATCCGCGTCGACACCGTCGAGGGCGTGGAGCACTTTCCGCTGAAGCACGTGCAACCCAGCGACGAAGCGGACCACGACACCGCGAAGCATCCGCTGGTCGCGGCATGCCTCCATCACGTCGAGGACGGGACGCGTGGCGAGCCCGTCGGCCTCGTCGACGTCGAAGGTGTCATCGAAGCGTCCGGACAAACGAGCGCCTGAAACCGAGTACGCCCGATAGCGGCCAGAACTACCCGCGAGGCGACGATTATCACTATTGATAACCGGGCAATAGCATTTATGTTTTTGCTTCGTCTAACGATGCTTGGTGTATTAACCGAATGTCGACAGGGGTGCTCATCGTGGACGACTCTCATTTTATGCGGAATCTCCTCAGACAGATTCTGGAGGACGATTACGAGATAGTGGGAGAGGCGTCCAACGGGGCCGAAGCCGTGAAACTATACAAAGAACAGGACCCGGACATCGTCATGATGGACATCGTGATGCCGAAGTGTAACGGCATCAAGGCGACAGCCGCGATAAAGAAACTCGACCCGAACTCGCGGGTCATCATGTGCACGTCCGTCGGCCAGCGCGAGAAGATGAAACTCGCCGTGAAAGCTGGTGCCGACGGGTACGTCACGAAGCCGTTCGAGGAACCCAGCGTCAGGAAGGCGCTGAAAGACGTCGTGCCTGCATGACGAGCGTGCTGGTCGTCGACGATTCGCAGTTCATGCGAACGGTCATCGGGAACGTACTCGCGGACCACGGGTACCGCGTCATGAGCGCCAGCGACGGCCAGGAAGCGGTCGAGCGAGTCCACGAGCACGACCCGGACGTCGTGACGATGGACGTCGAGATGCCCGAGATGGACGGCATCGAAGCCGTCGGCCGCATCATGGCGTCGAAGCCAACGCCAGTACTGATGTTGTCCGCGCACACGCAAGACGGTGCTGAGGCGACGCTCGACGCACTCGCTCGTGGCGCCGTGGACTTCCTCGCGAAGCCCGAGGGCGACGTGCGGCGGAACCTCGATTCCTTCGGCGGCCGGATCGTCGACAAGATCGAGGCGGTCGCGGGCGCGGATCTCGCGTCCATCGCGCCGACGAACACCGCCACCGCCGCTGCGGTCGGTGGCGGCACCGACGACGGTGGCGTCGTCGAGACGACGTCGCCGTCAGACGATACACGACCCGAACCGGAGCCGGACCGCGCGTTCGTCGAGCACCCCACGGTCGTCATCGGGGCGTCGACGGGTGGCCCGAAGATCATCGAAGGGATCCTTCGGGCGTTGCCGGTGACGCTCGAGCCGAAGGTGCTGGTCGTCCAGCACATGCCGGGGAGCTTCACCGACCGGCTGGCGGCTCGACTGGATTCGTTCCTGCCGTTCGACGTCTCCGAGGCGAGCGACGGCCAGCGCGTTCGGGACGGCGACGTCGTCGTTGCGAAAGGCGACTACCACATGGAAGTGACGGGGAACGTTGCGGGCAACCTCCGGATACGGTTGCCCGAGAACGAGCGCGTGCACGGCGTCCGGCCGGCGATCGACGTCACGATGACGTCGGCGGCGGAGCGCGTGTCCGACCCGCTCGTCGGCGTTGCGTTGACGGGGATGGGGAAGGACGGAGCGGCTGGTATCGAGGCTATCAAGCGAGCTGGTGGAACGACGATCGCGCAGGACGAGGCGACGAGCCCCGTCTTCGGGATCCCCCAGAAGGCCATCGATACGGGTTGCGTCGACCACGTTCGCGCGGCCGCGGACGTGCCGACCGCCATCTGTGACGCGTTCGCTCAGGAGGCTACGAGCCATGGATGAGTACGTACGCGACTTCGTGCAGGAGTCCGACGAGAACGTCACCGAGTTGAACAACGCGTTGCTCGAGCTCGAGCGCGAGCCGGGCGACGAGGAGGCGATGGACCGCATCTTCCGCATGGCCCACACGCTGAAGGGGAACGCGGGCGCGATGGGGTTCGAGGAGGCGAGCGACCTCGCGCACGCCATCGAGGACTTGCTCGACGCGGTTCGGGCGGGTGAGATGACGGTGTCGGCGGACCTGATGGACGACGTGTTCGACGCCGTCGACGAGTTCGAGTCGATGCTCGCGGACGTCCGCGAGCACGGCGAGATCCGGACGGACCCCAGCGACACCATCGAGCGTCTGCGTGCGGTGGAGGCGGACGCGACCGGTGCTCGCTCGATCACGGACCCGACGGAGGACGTGCTCGACGACGCGATCCGGTCGGCGGGCGCGCTCGACGAACCCGACCACAACGTGTACCACGTTCGGTTGGCGATCCTCCAGGACGAGAGCGTGAACAACGGTGCGCTCGTCGTCGATGCGCTCGAGGACGCGTTCGACTTGCTCGGGACGATCCCGTCCCGGGACGCGGTCGACGACGGCGATATCGAGGGTCGCGTGGACGCGGTGTTCGGGAGTGCGGTGACGCCGTCGGCCATCGAGGCCGCGCTCGACCCCGTGGACGCGGTCGACGACTGGCTCATCACTGACGTCACGGAGCGGTACGACTCGGTCGCCGCCGAGGCTGACGCGGCTAGCGCGGTCGACGCGGCCGATGTGGCCGGTGGCGAGGATGCGGCCAGCGACCCGCTCGGCGACGATCCGGCGGCGGACATCGACGAGTCGGACGCGCAGGACATGGAGGTCGACGAACTCCTCGGGGAGTTCGACGAGTACGACGACCTCGACGCGCTCGTCGAGGAGATGGACGACGTCTCCGGGTTCGACGACCTCGGCGAGGCCGGGTCGTTCGACGACCTGGACCTCGGCGACGACCTCGAACCAGCGGACGAGCCGACGACGGACCCGCTCGCCGACGACGAACTCGCCGGCGGCGACGAACTCGACCTGGCGGGCGACGACGGCGAGATCGACTTCTCGGACGACGAGGACCTCGACCTCGCTGGCGACGACGACCTCGACCTGGGCGACGACGAACTCGATCTGGGCGAGGGCGTCGCGGGGAGCGCCGACGACGGCGCCACCGACGACGCCGCCGACGACGAGGTCGAGGATGCGTCGGCGACGTTCGCCGAACTCAAGCAGGAGGTCGACCCGGTCGGGTTCGACGAACTCCAGGACGAACTCGACGAACTCGAGTTCGACGAGTACAGCGACGAGGAGGAGGTCGGGTTCGACGAACTCCTCGGCGACGACTTCGAGGAGGGCGACGACGAGTTCTTCGGCGGCGACGTCGACGACGACGCCGTCGACGACATCCTCGTCGACGAGGACGCGGAGGTCGCCGGGTTCGACGAAGCGTCCGAAGCGGACGACGCGGCCGCCGACGCACCCGCAGAGGCAGCCGAACCCGCCGAATCGGACTCGCCAGTGGAAGCGGACTCGCCGGTGGACGCCGATTCGCCGGTGGACGCCGATTCGCCGGTGGACGCCGATTCGCCGGTGGACGCCGATTCGCCGGTGGACGCCGATTCGCCGGTGGACGCCGATTCGCCGGTGGACGCCGATTCGCCGGACGACGTGGCAGCGGACGCTGACGCGTCGGCCGACGCAGACGCCGAAGTGACGGATGCGACGGTGGACGTTGAGGCGCCGGATGCGCCGGCCGACGCCGAGGACGCCATCGAGGCTGACTCGCCGGACGACGACGCATCCGCGACTGCGGACGAACCCGTATCGGCGGACGAACACGCGACTGCGGACGAACCGGTCTCGGCCGACGAGCCGGTGAGTGCGGACGCCGAAGCGACCACGGACCAGTCGACCGAAGCCAGTACTGACGACGGCTTCGACGACGTGGCCGCTGACGACGACGTGGCCGCTGACGACGACGTGGCCGCACCCGAGGAGGACGGAGCCGACGACGACTTCGGGTCGGCACCGAACTCCGGTGGCTTCGAGGACGTCGACGCAGGCGAAGCCATGGCCGACGCCGGGCTCGGCGACGGATTCGACGACGGCGTCGACGACGGCGCGTTCGAACTCGACGAAGCAGATCCGTCGAGCGACGCGTCGTTCGACGACGTCGACGACGGCCTCGCAACCGCCGGTGCCGACGACGCGACGAGCGACGACCCCGCGGTGGACGCGGGCACGGGCGACTTCGGCACCGACACCGCGGAGTTCGGTGGTGCGGACTTCGACGCCGACGACCTCGACGACGAGTTCGGGGTCGACCCAGAACTCGACCTGAGCGACGACGAGGCCGCCGCCGGCGCGACCGACGGCCCGCTCGCCGGCGCCGACGCCGAAGACCTCGACAACGTCGAAGTCGGCGAATTCTCGATCGACGAGGCCGACGCCGACACCGCAAGCACCGAACCGGACGTCCAGACCGGCGACTTCGGGGCGGACGCAACGACCGACGACGCGAACACCGGGAGCGGCGTCGACTACGGGACCGTCGAAGCAGGTGGCTTCGACGACGTCCCCGAGGACGCCGACGCGGGCCAGACCGCAGACGCTCCCGAAGGCGAGATGGAGCCCGAAGCGGCTCGCGACCTCATCTACGACACGCTCCCGAGCGACGGCGACGACAGCGAGGACTCGGAAGTACAGTCCATCCGCGTCGACGTCGACCAGGTCGACCGCCTCCTCAACCTCGTCGAGGGACTCGTCACCAACCGCGTTCGCCTCCGTCGCTCCGTCGACGAGGGCGGGAACGCGGCAGTGCTCGACGACGACCTCGACGACCTCGAGGACATCACGGGCGAACTCCAGGACACCGTCATGGACATCCGACTCGTGCCCCTGAAGATGGTCGCGAACAAGCTCCCGCGCATCGTCCGGGACGTCTCGCGAGACCAGGGGAAAAACGTAGCGTTCGAGATGGAAGGCGAAGACGTCGAGATGGACCGCACCATCCTCGACGAGATCAGCGACCCGCTCGTGCACCTCGTTCGCAACGCCGTCGACCACGGCATCGAATCGCCCGAGGACCGAGCGGACGCGGACAAACCCGAATCGGGTACGGTGACGCTTCGAGCGGAACGCGCCCGGGACCGCGTCCTCATCGAAGTCGAGGACGACGGTCGCGGACTGGACCCGGACGTCCTCCGCGAGGAAGCGATCGAAGAAGGCATACTCAGCGAGGACGACGCCGAGGGGCTCTCGGACACGGAAGCACGCGAACTCGTCTTCCATCCGGGACTGTCCACGGCACCGGAGGTCACCGACGTCAGTGGCCGTGGGGTGGGGATGGACGTCGTTCGGTCGACGGTCGAAGACCTCGACGGCGAGGTCGAGATCGAGAGCGAGGACGGCGCGGGAACCACGATCAGGCTCGTGCTCCCCGTGTCCGTCGCGATCGACGACGTCCTCTTCGTGGAATGCGGCGACGAGGAGTTCGGTATCCCGACGAAAGTCGTCCGGGACATCGGCTCCACGACAGGCGTAGAACAGGACGGCGACCACGAGGTCGTTCGAACCGACGACGGGGAAGCGACCCCGCTCGTCCGACTCGGCGACGCACTCGAAACGCCGGGTGCCCGAGCGGACGGTGGTGGCATGCTCCTGCACGTCCGCACGGGCGTCCGGGACGTGGCGCTACACTGCGACCGCGTTCAGGGCCAACAGGAAGTCGTCGTGAAGCCGTACGACGACGTCCTCGGTGGAATCCCAGGGCTCTCGGGCGCGACGGTCCTCGGCGAGGGCGAGGTCGTGAACATCCTCGACGTGAAAACGCTATGAGAGCAAACAAATCATGAGCTTGATGGTCGACATCCGGAAGCTTAGCTTCATCAACGAGATGGCAAAGGTGGGGACGAACGGCGTCGCCGAGAACATGAGTAAACTGACGGGCGAAGACGCGAAGATGGAGGTGACGAAGACGAACTTCATCGACGTGAAGGACATCAAATCCCAGCTCGACGAAGGGAAGCGCGTCGGCGTCCGCGTCCGCCTGATGGAACCGCCACACGGGCACGTGCTCATCCTCTTCCCGGAAGCGTCCGCGAAGAAGGTGACGGCGCTGATGCTCTCGGAAATGGTGGACGACATGGGCGACGTGTCCGGTGAGATGGCTCGCTCGGCGGTCGAAGAGCTCGGGAACATGATGGCGAGTGGCTTCATCGACGGCTGGGCTGACGTGCTCGGTCGCACCATCGACATCGCCACGCCCCAGCTCGTGTACGCACCAGCCGGCGACATCGTCGAGCGGACTGCGGGGCTGGGCGGAGAAGACCTGGCGTTGTTCTTCGATTCGAACCTCTCCGTTCCCAGCTACGACATCGACGCCGAAATCTACGCGTTCCCCGACCTCGAGGAATTCGTGGAGATGGTCAACAGCATCGAGGCCAGGCCCCAATGAAACTGGACATCCAGGCATTAGGGACGTTCTACGACATGGCCCAGGAGGGTGCGGGGCTTGCCGCAGGACGACTCACTCGCATGACGGGCGTGGAGACGCGCGTCGGCGTGACGAAACTGAACTTCATGCGAGGGTCGGAGATCCACAAGGAGTTCGACGACGGCACCGACAAGGTCGGTATCCGCGTGGCGCTCTCCGGTGGAGTCGACGGGCATTCCGTCATCGTGTTCGACCGGGAGAGCGCACTCCACGTCGTCTCCACGCTCCTGGACCAGGCCGAAGGCGAGGAGTTCGACGACATGAGTCGGAGCGCGGTCACCGAAGTCGGACAGATCATGAACGCGGGGTTCATCGACGGCTGGGCGGACGTGCTCGAGACCGTCATCGACGTCGAAACCCCCGAGTTCGTCGAAGGACGGACTGCGGACGCGTTCATCGGCGACCTGGAAGAAGCCCCCGACGAGGACGACTTCGCGCTCCTGTTCCAGAGCAGGATCGAGGCGGTCGACACCGAGATCGAGTTCCGGCACTACCTGTTCCCGGACCGCGAGTCGATGGCGGACGTCCTCGAACGGCATCGCGACCCGAACTCGGTCGGTATCGAGTACGACAAACTCGCCGGGTTCGACGAGATGGCGAAACAGGGCGCGAAGGAGGTGGCGTCGAACATCACGACGATGACCGGGATCGAGACCGAGATCGAGATCCGGCGGCTGAACTTCGCGAGCCTCGAAGCGATCCCCGAGGAGATCGACGACGAGATGCTCGTCGGGGTCGCGCACGAACTCGACGGGAAACCGTCCGGGTACTTGCTCTTCCTGTTCGACGAGGGGAGTGCGCGCGAGGTCGTCGAGGCGATGGTACCGAGTCCGCCCGACGACGAGTTCGGCGAACTCGGCGTGAGCGCCATCAAGGAACTCGGGAACATCATGGCGAGCGGGTTCATCGACGGGTGGGCGAACGTCCTCGGCACCACCATCGACCATTCGCCGCCGGAGTACATCCACGACTACGGCGCCGCCGTCATCGACCCCGTCGTCATCCAACTCGGCGAGGACCAGGAGTTCGCGTTCGTGTTCGACACCGTGATGCGCGCGAACGACCGCGAGTTCGACTGCTCGATCTACGCCATCCCGAACCAGGACGACCTGGAACGAGCGCTGAACGACCTCGACGTGGAACGGGTCGAAGATGCAGAGACGAAAACCGACGTCTCGCTCGATGAACTGGAGAACGCATGAAGACGTACGGAAGTGAACCTGGCGCGCCGGAGCCGGTGCAGGTCGGCATCTCGGAGTTCGTCGTCCGCGGCCGCGACGCCGAAGACACCCTGAAGTCGTACGGGCTCGGGTCGTGTCTCGCGGTCGCACTCTGGGACCCGGACTCGAACATCGGTGGGCTCGCGCACGTGATGCTCCCGGACGGCGACGCCGCCGACGGCGCCGACGAGAAACCCGGGAAGTACGCCGACACCGCCATCCGCGCGATGCTCCGTCGGATGGTGGAGAAGGGTGCGGCGTACACGAGCGTCGAAGCGAAGATCGCGGGCGGGAGCGACATGTTCGAGTTCGAGTCCTTCGGTGACGGCGTCGGCCAACGTAACACCGTCGCGGCGAAGGACGAACTGGACAAGCTCGGCGTCCCGATCGTCGCCGAGGACACCGGCGGGACGCGTGGTCGCACGGTCGAGTTCGACACGAGCACCGGATCGCTCACGGTTCGAACCGCCGACGGCGACCACGGAGTGGTCGAGCTGTGAGCGGCGAGGCCGCGTACGAAGCCGTCACGGACTACATCGAGAACGAGATCGGGTTCGCGACGAGCCACTACAACGACAGCTACCTCAAGCGACGGCTGTCCAGTCGGATGCGTCGCACCGGCGTCGAGGGGTACGACGAGTACTTCGACGTCCTCGAGGACAACGACGACGAAGCGCAGGAACTCCTGGACTCGCTCTCGATCAACGTCACGGGGTTCTTCCGGAATCCGGACGTCTGGGAGGGCATCCGTGGCGTCCTCCGCGACCTCTCGGGGAACAACGCGAGCGTGCACGTGTGGTCTGCGGCGTGTGCGGACGGCCGGGAACCGTACTCGCTCGCGATGCTCGCGATGGACGACCCGAGAGTGGACGCCGAGAAGTTCCACTTCTACGGCACCGACATCAACGACCAATCCCTGCAGACCGCGCAGTACGGCGAGTACTCGAGTTCGCGCACGGTCGACATCGAAGACCAGCTCTCCTTCCTCTCGAACTTCCACACGTACGTCGAACGGAGCGACGACACGTTCCGGATGCGCGAGGAAGTGCGGCGGAAGGTGACGTTCGCGAAGCACGACCTCATCAACGACGAATCCAAGAGCGGGTTCGACCTCGTCGTCTGCCGGAACCTCTTCATCTACATCGACAACGAGTACAAGCGACCGATCCTGCGGACGATCGCGGATTCGCTCAAGAAAGGCGGCTACCTCGTCATCGGGAAGGCCGAGACGATCCCACCCCAGCTCAAGTCGGCGTTCGAAGTGCTGGACGGCCGCCTCCGCATCTATCGCCGCGACTAACCACAGACAGTACACGTCCCGTGACGGAGGACGACAGAATTTATTCCAGTCTAACCGAAATAACACCAACTGGTAGCGATTCGTACTCAAGCGGGACTATCCGTCGTCGCTGGCGAGTTTCTTCCTGAGGACGCGTCGGGCGACGAACGCGACGACCGCCGCGATGGCCAGTCCCTTCCAGCCGTACCGCTTCTTGACTTTCTTCGCTCCCTTCAGCGCGAGTCTGGAACCGAACATACCGCCACGTACGTCCTCGGGCCGTAATAGAACAGGGGGAATACCAGGCACGACCTCCGCGTCACTTACGGGGATTCGGACGAGAGCACTGGTCTACCAACCTCCCAGGGTCCATCGAGCGAGACGCCGGTCGTAATAGCATCGGCCTTCCAATTGCTGGCTGACACACGTGGGGTCGGATTCCTATCCCCATCTGGCACGCACAAGGTTATCAGTTAAGGCATCGTGCGTGACAGTATCGGGGGGTAAAACGGCCCCGATGATTTCACACCGTCTTTTCGACGGTAACGTGTTCTTACTCTGCGAGTGCGCGCGAGAACCGGCAGTCCAAGCGAGAGAATACAGTATATAAATCCTTCGTGCCTCGTTGCAACCTCGGTAATAGTATAAGAAAGATAGTAAGAGATGTTGCCTGACTGTTTTGTTCTCGAAAACCACGGGAAGGCGCCGGTTTTGAACGGGATTCAAGACCGGCTTGAACCCAGTAAAGCCCAGCTATACGAATATTCCCGACACGCTCGAACGCACTCGATGTTCCACTTGGCCGATGCTATTATATGAGTTCCGTTGAACGACTCAGTTAGCACCGTAGCGACGTGGGTGACGTCGCGAACCGGTGTGGGATACAACACACACATGCAACTGAAGAACATCTTCACGGACGAGGACGCAGTGTCGCCGGTCATCGGGGTCATCCTGATGGTCGCGATTACTGTGATTCTCGCAGCCGTGATCGGCGCATTCGTACTCGGAATCGGAAGCAGTCAAGCATCGCCTCCGAAGGCATCCTTGGCATTCAACTACGCAGATAGTGGAAACCTTACTGACATCACGCACGATGGCGGTGACACCATTAACATGGAGCGGCTCTCTTCGAGCACTTCCACTGGCTCCGACGTCCCCACGCTTGTTTCAAGCGGCACTAAGAGCGCTGGTCAACCCATTACCGATAGTGCCGACCCGGATGAGCCAGCATCGGGGGAAACTATTACTATCACTTGGACTGCCCCCAGTGGAGACAGTTCCCAAATTCTCCAGGAAAGCACGGTCCCATAACAACGCACACTAATTCAACCCTCAATGCAACTAAAAAGCATCTTCACGGACGAGGACGCGGTGTCGCCAGTCATCGGGGTTATCCTGATGGTTGCAATAACCGTCATCCTCGCAGCCGTGATCGGCGCATTCGTACTCGGTATCGGCAGCAGCCAGTCATCTCCGCCGAAGGCGACGCTGGCATTCAATTACAACAGCACCGGTGACGGCGTAACGGTCATGCACGATGGTGGTGACACGATTACCACTGAGCGTCTCTCGATTAACTTCGATAGTAACGATTGCTCAGTTGTGAGTCCCAGTAGTGTCTCGGCTGGACAACCTCTCGTTAACTCCTCTTCGGGCGATTGCGATCACGGAATAAACTCAGGCGGGACGCTCTCGATAACTTGGACGGCACCGTCTGGGGACTCTAGCCAGATTCTCCAAGAGTCCACGGCTCCATAATAGCTAAGGACCCCTTGCAGTACGGCGTTCTCTAGACCATTTTTAAGTATCCAATCTCTGTAGTTTTCCATTTTATTTTAACCTTAGAGTCAATCCAGGATAAACATTATTTCCTATATTCTAAGGAGAGATAAATATCCGGCTTGAATTATTTATTTTGGTTAATATTCCTCATAAGGGTTCCAAAAGCGAATCCACCGAGAGTCACGTGAGGAATCGTAAGAGATGGGTATAATTTATATAATTATTAGTGAAATATAGGTGGAGAAAAGCGGACTCGGCGGGAGTCCCGCGAGCGAACGCAGTGAGCGAGTGGGACTACGGCGAGCCCATGACTGTCGCGAGTGAAACGAGCGGCAGGAATGGACTCGGCGGGATTTGAACCCGCGGCCTTCCCCGTGCCAGGGGGATGATCTACCGCTGATCTACGAGCCCGCTTCGCGTCAGTACGTTGCTGGTGGGTGATTGATAAACCCCTCGGATTGGGTTAGGGGGTGTGGGTTCTGGTGGCGTGGTAGTGGGGTTGTTTGGAAACGCTTTTGCGTTCGCCTGTTGGATGGATAGGCGGGAACGGCACGGTCGCAAGTCTGACTCGCTACCCTGTTGGGTGGCTTGGGATTGCGATAGTGCGTTTCCGGCCGTGAGCTCCCTGTAGGGCTTGCGGCCGGAGCTCTATCGACGCCGTTGCGGTTCCTATCCTCAACTAGTAATATGGCTCGAATGCACACGCGCCGTCGGGGTCAGAGTGGTTCTGACAAGCCCGCGGCAGACGAACCGCCGGAGTGGAGTGACGTCGACGTGGACGCGATCGAAGACCGCGTCGTCGAACTGAAGGAGCAGGGGTTTTCGCCGTCCCAGATCGGGATGAAGCTCCGTGACGAGGGCGTTCAGGGGACGCCGGTGCCGGACGTGAAGCTCGCCACGGGGAAGAAGCTGACAGAGATCCTCGAGGAGAACGATGCGACGGACGACATTCCGGAGGATCTCCGGAGTCTGATGGTGCGAGCGATTCGGCTACGTGATCACGTGAAGGAGCATCCCCAGGACGCGTCGAATCAGCGTGCGCTCCAGAACGCGGAGTCGAAGGTTCGCCGCCTCGTCGACTACTATCGTGGTGACGAGATCGCGGAGGACTTCAAGTACGAGCACGAGACCGTCAAGGAACGCCTCGGGTACGACGAGTAATCGATGTCGCGTTCGGGTCGCAGTGGTACTGACGGCGGGCTCGATGCCGCGAGTGTTGCGGCCGAGATAGCTGATGCACCGTTCGTTCGCGTCGTCGCTCGTGCGAGTGGCGATGCGGTGGCGGCCGCTGGCTTGCTCGGTCGGGTGCTCGCGACACGGGGCACGCCGTTCCAGGTGAGCGTCGGTCGGACGATCGCCGACCGGACGCGTCGCGTCGAGGAAGCGTCCTCGGGCGACGTCTCGGTCGTGGTCGGTGAGTCGCGAGCGAGCGACGCGCTCCATCTCGATCCCGACGACGAACCGGCGAGCGTCGCCGCGTGGCGGCTCGCTGGCGAACTCGGTGCGACCGCCGATAGCGTCCTGGCGCTCGTCGGCGTTGCGGCGTCCGGCGTGACGCCAGGTGCTGGTTCGAGTGCGCGACTCGTCGAGTCCGCGGAGGCCGGTGGTCGCCTTGACCGTCGACCGGGCGTCGCCGGGCCGACCGACGACGTCGTGGACGCCCTCGCGCATTCGACGCTCGTGCACGCGTCGTTCTCGGGTGACTCCGAGGGCGCGGAGAGCGCGGTGGCGACGCTCGGGTTCGACGAAGTCGACGGGCTCTCCGATAGCGCGCGGCGGCGAGTCGCGTCGTTCGTCGCGGTTGCAACGACCGGAGCCGGCGAGGCGCCGTCGCGGGCGAGCGACGCGGTCGAGCGTGCACTCCGCCCGTACGTCCTCACGGATTCGACGCCGTTCGAGACGGTCGCCGGGTACGCGGACGTGCTGGCCGCGCTGGCGTCGAGTCAGCCGGGGACGGGCGTTGCGTTGGCGCTCGGTCACGACGTCGTCGACGGTGCGCTGTCGGCGTGGCGCGAGCACGCGCAGGCGACCCACGAGGCGGTTGCGTCGTGCGAGCGAGCACGACACGACGGGCTCGTGGTCGTCTCGAACGTCGACGCGCCGCTGTCGACGACCGCGCGACTCGTCCGGGACTACCGGTCGCCGGAGCCGGTCGTCGCCGCCGTCAGCGACGACGCGGTGGCGGTGGCCGCGGACGTCGACGCGACCGACGCGAACGTCGGCGACGTCCTCGGTCGCGTCACGACGCAACTCGGCGGCGAGTACGACGGCACGCCCGACGCCGGGTACGCGACCTTCGAATGCGACACCGAACAGTTCGTCACGACCCTCAGAGAGGAAGTATGAAGCAGGCGACGATCACCACCACGCACGACGACCCCGCGCTCGTGGCGCGAGCGCTCGCGCCGGACAACACGAGCGAGATGCACACCGAAGTCGAAGGGGACTGCGTCGTTACGCGCATCGAGCGCGAGTCGACGACGGGCCTCCAGTCGACGGTCGACGACTACGTGGTGAACGTGGACGTCGCGACGCAGGTTGCACAGTACGCCAATCACCAGACAAAATCAGATACATGAGTGAACGATCCGTCTCCCGTAAGAAGGACCAGAAACGCTGGTACACGATTCACGCGCCGGAAATGTTCGGTCGCGAGGAACTCGGTACCACGCCCGCAGACGAACCGGAACAGGTGCTCGGTCGCACCATCGAAACCACGCTCGGCGACCTGAACAAGGACGCGAGCGAGAACGACACGAAGCTGACGTTCAAGATCAACGACGTCGGCAGTGACGCCGCGTACACCGAGTTCGTGAAACACGAGCTGACGCGGGACTACCTCCGTAGTCTCGTCCGTCGCGGTGCCTCGAAGGTCGAGGCGTACGTGACGGTGCTGTCGACGGACGATTACCGCGTCCAGATCCAGCCCGTCTCGTTCACGACGAAGAAGGCGGACGCGAGCCAGGAGAAGGCGATCCGTCGTGCGATGATCGACCAGGTCGAGTCCGCTGCCGAGGAGCGTACGTTCGAGTCGCTCGTCGAGAGCGTCGTCGAGGGTCGGATGTCCTCGGCGATCTACAGCGACGCGAAGACGATCTACCCGCTCCGCCGCGTCGAGATCCAGAAGATGACGCTGGAAGCGCGCCCGGAGGAGGTCGCAGCCGAGGAGGAGACCGCTGTCGAGGTCGACGAGGAAGAGGTCTCCGTCGACGACGAGAACGAAGCGTAATCCCTCGCGCACGCGGCGTTCGCGTGCCCGAAACCGCATTCTTCACGTGAAATGGTGGTGTGGGTCCGGTCAGCGGTCGCTCCGGCAGTCTGCTCGTTATTCGTCAGTGACGACGACGGTCCCGGTCATTCCCTGGCGTTCGTGGGGGATGCAGAGGTAGGGATATTCGCCCGCCACGTCGAACGTGTGCTCGTAGGTGTCGTTCGAGAAGATGCCGCCGGAGCCAGCTTCCCAGCCGTCGCGGGCGGCCTGCTCGCTCTCGAACCCGCCGGAGGCGAAGTACTCCGCGCCTTCCGGGAGGCCGTCGTCGTAGGCGGTGACGGTGTGTGCGCGCCCGCTGGTGTTCTTCCAGACGACGGTACCGCCGACTGACACCTCGATTGTCGCGGGTTCGTACGCGCTGTCGGCCATCCCGACGTCGTAGTCGGCGTCGTCGCTCCCGGGACTGTTGAAGACGGCGAGACACCCCGAGAGCCCGGCCGTTCCGACGACTGTACCGGCGGCGAGGAACGTACGGCGGTCCATGCTCGAGCGTAGGGTCCTGCCCGTGATAGGCACCACGGTTGGCGGACGGCGTTCGACGGTCGAACCACGAGACGCACGCGTCGACGGCGTGGAGAACGCAAGCCCTATTTAGGCGCTTCCCGCAGGCTATCCGTATGTTGCCGCGGTTCGTCGGGCGATTGAGTCTCGCGGACGCGGTTACCACCGCGAACGCGTCGCTGGGGTTCCTCGCAGTCGTGATGGCGTTCTCGGACCCCGAACTCGCGGCTCGACTCGTCCTACTCGCCGGGATCGCCGACGGCCTCGACGGCGTCGTCGCGCGGTACTCAGGGGGGTCGGCCGCGGGCCCGTACCTCGATTCGCTCGCGGACGTCGCGTCGTTCTGCGTCGCACCGGCGGTCGTCGTCTACGTCTCCGTCCGCGACGCCTGGGAACTGTCGGTTGCCGCGCTCGACGCCTCGGTCGTCGTCGCACTCGTCGTCCCGGCGCTGTTCGTCGCGATGGGCGTCGTCCGACTCGGCCTGTACACCGCGCACGACACCGCCGACGAGTACACCGAGGGCGTGCAGACGACGCTCGCCGCGACCATCCTCGCTGCCGCCGTCCTCTCCGGGGTCACCGACCCGCGCGTCCTCCTCGTCGCCACCGGCGCGTTCGTCTACCTCATGGTCTCGACGATCCGTTACCCTGACCTCCTCGCGCGCGACGCCTTCCTCATGGGGGTCGTGCACGCACTCGCCGTCCTCGTGCCGTACGCGTTCGGGCGGACGTTCCCGTGGGCGATCCTCACGCTCGGCGTCGCGTACCTCCTCGGTGGACCGTGGCTGTACTGGCGGAACGAGGACGGGGGTTTGACGAAACTGTATGGAAACGCTTAGGAAACCGCTACCCCGAGGTTCCAGTATGACTTACACGGCTGGTGTTCGCCCATGAGCGAGGACGAACCTGGTAGCTCCGATAGTGCGGAGGAACCCGGGAACGGAGAGGGTGCGGACGAACCCGACGCCGAGGAGGCGGCCGAGGAATCCGAGGAGTTCACTGTCGACGAGCTCCGCGAGCGCCTGGACGCGCTCCAGGAACGCCTGGAGACGGCGGAGACGGAAGCCGACCTGGACGAGGTCGAGGCGGACGTCGAAGCGCTCGAAGCGGACGTGGAGGCGGCTGACCTCCCCGAGCCGGACGACGAGGACGAGGACGCGCCCGCGGAGGCACTCGCGGACGACGTCGAAGGGCTCCAGGACGACCTCGAGGACCAGCGTGGCCCGTACGCCGAGGACGTCGCCGCGGACGTCGAGGACGCTGCGTCGACCATCGAGGACACGCGCTGGACGGAGGACGGGCACGCGGACGTCGAGGACGCAGTGGACGCGTTCCTGGACGCCGCAGGCGACGCGCTCGACGAGGACTTCGCCTTCGATAGCGACGACGAGGACGCGCTCCCGGAGGCACTCCAGGAGGCCGCGAGCGCGATCGAGGACGCCGACCTGGACGCCGACGACGACGCGGACGTCATCGAAGCGCTCCTGACGGCCACTGAGGAACTCCAGACCGGTATCGAGGACGCCGAGGAGTGGGACGACCTCTCCATCAAGGAACAACTCGCGTTCCACGGCGTCTACGACCAGGTCGACCACCGAAAGGACTTCCCGCCGGAGTGGCACGCGCTCAAGGTCTACGAGAAGAACTTCGACGCCGAGGGCGTGCTCGTCGTCCTCGACCGCATGGACTCGGACTTCATGGAGCGCCACTGCCTCGAGGTCCTCGAGAAGCTCGGCCCCGAGGAAGCCCTCGACGAAATGATGGGTCGTGCGGAGCGTCGGGACAAGGCCGCGATCCGCATCCTCGGGAAGATCGGGAGCGAGGAGCCAGTCGACACGCTCGTCGAGTACGTCGACGCGGACTCGGACGCGGAACTCCAGAAGGCTACCTTCCGCGCTCTCGGCGAGATCGGGAGCGAGGAGGCGACTCAGCCGATCGCGAACAAGCTCGTCGCGGAGAGCGAGGACACGCGCTCGCGTGCGGGTCGCGCACTCGGCCTCATCGGTGACGCACGCGCCGTCGACCCGCTCGCAGATGTGCTCGCTGACGAGGAGGAGGCCGACCGCGTTCGCGCCAGCGCCGCGTGGGCACTCAACCAGATCGGGACGGAAGCCGCGCTCGAAGAACTCGTCGACTACACCGAAGACCGCGCGTTCATCGTGCAGACCGAAGCCGAGAAAGCGGTCTGATTCGGCGCCGCCGACCGAGGGTTCTTGTAGGGGCGGGCGGCCAGGGTGGCCGTGTCACGTCGCGCGCTCCTCGCACTCGCCTGCCTCTCCGTGTTGCTCGCACCGCCAGCCACGGCGCCGACCGCGGACGCGCATCCTCGAACCGTCGACCCACGACCAGCGCCCCTGACCGCGGCAACGTCGCCGGTCGACGACGATGACGTTACGATCGCAACGGCGTACCCGAACCCGATCGCACCCCAGGACCGCGGCGAGTTCGTCGTCCTCGACGTGCCCTCGCCCACGCACCTCGGCAACTGGACGTTATCCGACGGCGAAACGACCACGTACCTTCCGAACCGGACCGTGCACGGGCGCGTGCTCGTCGCCGCTGACGTCGACGCCGCCGAGGCCACGTACGCGAAGACCATCCGCGGCGACGACAGCGCCTCGAACGTCACGACGCTACACGCACCAGGTCTCGGCCTGTCGAACGCCGGCGAGACGCTCGCGGTCGCGAACGCCACCGGCACCACCGTCGCAACGTTCGCGTACGAGGACGCACCGGCGGGAGAACTCGCACGCCAGGACGGCTTCCACGCGTTCGGCGAGACCGACCATCGGGCGTGGACGTCCGCGAACGTCGACGCCCGCACGTTCGTCCTCCCGGACACGCCCGTCCCGCTCGAACCGATTCGACGTGCCGACGACCGCATCGTCCTCGCCGGCTACACGTTCTCGTCCGAACGCACGGCTCGCGTACTCGAACGGGCCGCCGCCAGCGGCGTCGACGTCCACGTCCTCGTGGACGACGCACCAGTCGGTGGCATCACGCGCAGACAACTCCGCATCCTCGACCGACTCGCCGCCACCGACGTCGAGGTGCGCGCACTCGGTGGAGAGCGCGCCCGCTACGACTACCAGCACGCCAAGTACGTCGTCGCCGACGACACCGCGGTCGTCCTCACCGAGAACTGGAAACCCTCCGGGACCGGCGGGCACGCCAACCGCGGCTGGGGTGTCGTCCTCGACGACAGCGACGTCGCCGACGACCTCGCACGCGTCTTCGAGAACGACTGGGAGGCACCCGACGCCAGGCCGTGGACGACCGTCGCTACGGACGTCCCCGTCGAACCGGACCAGCCAGCGAACGCCACCTACCCGAGCCCCATCGACTCCCGGACCGTCAGGGCCGACGCCGTCACAGTCGTCACCGCACCCGACAACGCAGAACGCGTCCTCAGAGCGTCGCTCCGGAACGCCACCGACCGCGTCCGCGTCCTCCAGATGACCGCAGACCGCGACGGCGTCCTCCTCGAAGAAACCATCCAGGCGGCGCGCCGCGGCGTCGACGTCCGCATCCTCCTCTCCTCGGCGTGGTACGCTCGCGAGGAGAACGCTCGCGTCGTCGAGGCACTCGACCGACTCGCCGAACGCGAAGACCTCCCACTCGACGCCCGACTCGTCGATCCCGACGAGAACTTCCGGAAACTGCACGCGAAAGGCGTCGTCGTCGACGATCGCGTCGTCCTCGGCTCCATCAACTGGAACGACCACTCGCTCCGCGAGAACCGCGAAGTCGCCGTCGTCATCCACGACGACGCCGCCGCAACCTACTACGCCGACGCCTTCGACGCCGACTGGGAACGCGGCCACGGCACCCAACTCCCCTCGTGGCTCGCCATCGCCGCCGCACTCGCAGTCCTCGTCCTCCTCGTCGTCCTCAAACACCACGTCCAGCTAGCCGACGACCGATAACCGGCGAAGAACGAACCGCTCGCACGTCATAACCGATACAGACCTCACCCGACGATGCAGACTTCACCGACGGATTCGGAGTGCCGCTCCCGATTCAGACGTCGTCGACCGCGGAGAGACTCGAGATGTCCTCGTCGATGTCCGCCTCCGCCATCTTCTCGACGAGCGCGTCGAGGACCTCCTCGCGACGTCCCTTCACGAACTTGATGGAACCGACGACGAGGTGTCCACCACCGGAGACGCCACCCTCCGCAACCTCCTCGGTGAGTTCCGTGACCATGTTCGGGATGTCCAGTCGGACGCCGTCACTTCGAAGCACCGCGAAGTCCGGCCCGTAACCGATCGTGATGACGGGATCACCCGTCTCCTTGACCTTCCGATCGTGGATCTCGCCCGTCGTATTCCCGGGCGCGGGGTACGTGAACCGCTTCGCGTGATTCTCCACGTCGATCCGGTACAGGTGCGCGCCGTTCTCCAACTCCTCGTGCTCGACGTGCTCCATCGCCCGGTCGAGTTGCGCGTCAACGCGCTCCTCCGAGCGCGTCGAGAGGAAGTCGACGAGTCGCTCGTGACGTTCCTTGTCGTCGCAGCGCACGTTCAGCGCGTCGTCGATGAGGTGCTGGCCCGAATTGTACCGGAGCCAGTGCGCGCCGTAATCCAGCGCCTCCGAGATGTCGCGGATGTCGTCCTCGCTGTACCCGGCGTCAGCCGCCAACTCGAGGTAGTCCTCCATCGCCTCCGCCTTCGACCGGTCCGCGAGTCCCGCAACCGCCGGCACGTGATCGAGTTTGTCCGCGAACTCGGGGTGGATCATGCGCGCCAACTCGACGCACATCATCCCCGTCGTCACCCGATAGTCCTCGTCGTACAGGTACGGGTTCACGTGATGCGCGAGCAAGTCGTTCACCGCATCCGGATCCGGATGGTGGTGGTCGACGACCACGATCGGGATGTCGTAGTGCGCGAGCGTCTCGTACGCTGGCACGTCCTCCGCCGTACTTCCGTTGTCGAGCATCAGGAGGAGCGGGAGCTTCTGGCCGTGCCGCGACCGATCCTCGAGTGCGAAGTTCAGGTCGCGCGTCGCGTCCTCCATCTCGTAGAACGGCGCCTTGCTCGGCAACCGCTTGAACAGATGCCGTTTCGCGTCACCGTCCTCGTGCACGTCCTCGATGTACGCATGCAGCGCCGCCTGCACCGGAACGCTCGCACACATCCCGTCACCGTCCGCGTGATGCCGCAAGCGAATCGGCCGCCCCTCGATAACCGTCTTCCGGAGTTCGCGAGCGACGTCCTCCAGGTCACCACGGAGCTTCTCGAACGCCGGCCACTCCACGAGCGGCTCCACGTCGTTCGGCTCCGCCGCATCCAACATCGCACTCTCGAGTCGTTCGTGCACCGCCTCGGCCTCCTCGCCACCGAGCACCACGACGTTCTCGATCTCGATCTGGTACGACCCCTCGCGCTTCTCCACCTCACCACTCACGCGAACCACGTCACCGATCTCGATGTCCGGATACGCACGCACACCAGCCGACTCGAACGCCGTCGCCGGCACCACGCCGTGCTCGTCGCGCACCTGGAACACCGTCGGCCCACCAGTCTGCTTGATCTGCGTCACCTCACCCTCCACGTGTACGCGATCACCGAGCTGGGTGGACAACGCCGACGTCGCTGTCAACGCAACGTCCTGCGCCACACGCTCGACGTCGTACTCCCCGACGTCAGCGACCGTGAACGACAGATCACCGTTATCGCGCACGCTCTCGAGCGACACCACCAGCTCGTCGCCTACAGCGAACTCGCGCGACAGATTCGATTCGTGAACGAGACCGGAGACGTTCTCCGAGATATCGACGAAAACACCGTACTCGACGACACCGTTCACCGTCGCGAGATAGGGAACCCCCTCCTCGACGTCGTCGGCGGTACAGCCCGGAGCGAGGTCGTACACGACCGGCCGCTCCACGCCGTCACCGGCGGATTCAGCAGTCATGAACCCAGATTCGCTCCGCCACCGTTTAATCCTTGTCAAGACACCTCGCCACCGCTCAACGCCACAACCAGCCCGTACAGCTCGAGCCACCGAAACGACGACACACCGACACGGCGACCTCGAGGTCGCCGTATGCTGGGGAGGTCGCTTCCGCACCCAACTACATTACAGCACGAAACGGCGACCTCGCGGTCGCCGTATGCTGGGGAGGTCGCTTCCGCACCCAACTACATTACAGCACGAAACGGCGACCTCGCGGTCGCCGTATGCTGGGGAGGTCGCTTCCGCACCCAACTACATTACAGCACGAAACGGCGACCTCGCGGTCGCCGTATGCTGGGGAGGTCGCTTCCGCTCCCGACTGCATTACAGCACGAAACGGCGACCTCGCGGTCGCCGTATGCTGGGGAGGTCGCTTCCGCTCCCGACTGCATTACAGCACGAAACGGCGACCTCGCGGTCGCCGTATGCTGGGGAGGTCGCTTCCGCAACGTTCAGGTGGTCGAGACGATGAGTTCAGGGCATGGGGTTGTTCGACCGGTTCTTCCGGTCGCGAGAGGTCGTCGGGATCGCTCGTGACACGCTCGACTTCGCGCTGTCGTCCGCCGCGGATACGCACCCGGACGAGTACATGGGGTTCATGCGTGGCACGCCAGCGCGCGAGTTCGATTTAGGCGAAGACGTCCACCCGGACGACTACGTCGTCACCGACGTCCTCGTCATCCCGGGGACGACGTCGAACGAGATGAGTGCAACCGTCGACTCCAATATGATACCGAACGACATGCGGACGGTCGGCTCGATTCACTCGCATCCCAACGGCGTCCTCCGGCCGAGCGACGAGGACCTCGCGACGTTCACGTCCGGAACCGTCCACGTCATCATGGGTGCACCGTACAACACGCGCGACTGGCGTGCGTTCGACCAAGCCGGCGACTCGACGGAACTGGACGTGCTCGACGTGGAACTCGAAGACGGCGAATCGTTCTTCCACTTCGATCAGTACGACATCGACGAAGAGATCCGGTCCGAAGGCGGGACGCGTGACGGAGGGGACTGGCGATGACGCGCGCGATCGCCCAGGGGACGTTCGACATCCTCCACCCCGGGCACGTTCACTACTTCGAGGATGCGGCGTCGTACGGCGACGAACTCCACGTCATCATCGCGCGCCGCGAGAACGTCACGCACAAGGAGAAACCCATCCTCGCCGACCGCCAGCGCCGAGACATGGTCGCCGCGCTCGACGTCGTCGACGAAGCCCACCTCGGGCACACCGAGGACATCTTCGTCCCGATCGAACGCATCGACCCCGACTACGTCGTCCTCGGGCACGACCAACACCACGACGAGGACGGTATCCAGGCCGCACTCGACGACCGCGGCATCGACTGCGAGGTGCGGCGGGCGAGCGCCCGCGAGAAACGATACGACAGCGAACTCTTATCGACGGGCCGTATCGTCGACCGCATCCTCGAAGAACGCTGCGACGACACCGGATAGTCCGTTCGACTGCAACGTTGTCGTGCCTTCCTCGATTAGGAGAGGGCACCCGTGTCGGTTGCTCGGCGTCTTCGCCTGACGTAGTGGCCAAAAACCTTATTTTGATTTCAATTTAGAGACGTTCATGGACCGACGGACAGTACTCCGAACGACGGCGGCCGGGGTCATCGCAAGCAGTGGAATCACTGCCCTGAGTAGGGGCGTCACCGCTGAACCCGACGTCGTCTCGGAACTGACGCTCCCCGAAGACGGCGCGAGGGGATTCGGAGTCAACGAGGACCGCTTCGACGTGTTCGTGACCACCCATACGTCTGGTGCGTACTACTTGAATATGGACGGATCGGTGAATGGCTCCTGGGAACCGGAAAGCACGTACCACGGGGCCGCCATCAGCAACGATGCGCTTTACCTCGGCGGGTACGCCGAAACGCTGACCAAGTTCCCGACCGACGACGACAAGGACCGCGCGGACCGGGACATGCCCGACGACGTATTCGCTCTCGCCGTCGACGACCAGGAGAGCGTGCTGTGGGCTGGCGGCAGGAACGGCCGAATCTGGCGCATGGATCCCGTCACGCTCGACATCCAGGAATCGGTGGACTTCGGGGAGTCGATCTTCGCCCTCGCGTACGACGGGACGTACCTCTGGGTCGGCGACTCGGAGAGAGGGTACATCAGTCAGTACGACCCGTCGGCTGGAGAGACGGTTGCGACGTACGGGTATCCGAACGCGCAAAAAATCTACGACTACGCGTTCTCGGACGGTCATCTCTGGCTCGAAGGGGACGGTATACTGTACGAGACGGACATCGACCGGTCCATCCCGAACGATGCCCCGACTGCATCGTTCACGTTCTCGCCGGAGACTCCGGAGGTGGGGAATACGGTCACGTTCGACGCGAGTTCCTCGACCGACCCTGACGGGACCGTCGCGTCGTACGAGTGGGACCTGACCGGGGACGGGACGGTGGATGCGACCGGAGAGACCGCGTCGACGACCTACGAGTCCACGGGCGAGTTCCGCGTCACGATCACCGTGACGGACGACGTTGGAGCGACCGAGGAGATGACGACCGTCGTCACCGTCACCGCCCCACCGACTCCGAGATTGTCCATCTCGCCGTCGAACCCGGAGACGGGTGAAGAGATCACGTTCAGTGGTTCCGATTCCGTCGACTCCGACGGCACTATCGAATCGTACGAGTGGGACGTGACTGGCGACGGCGACGTCGACGAGAGGGGTGAGACCGTGACCAGCGCGTATCAGTCACCGGGCGAGTACCAGGTGACTCTCGAGGTCACCGACGACGATGGCCTCTCCGCAGAGACGCAGTCCCAGGTAGTGGTCGAGTCGGTCGAAACGACGACAGACGCGCGAACCACCACCGAGGACGGTGGTGGCGGAACAGTAGAAGGCGGGGAGGGAACGGACGGGGGCGAAGACGCGGCCGGGGAGGTCGGCGGCGACACCACTCGCCCGTCGAACGACGAGGAAACGGCCCCTCAGGACGACGAGACCGGAGAAACTCCCGGATTTGGGGTTGGCGGAGCCATCGCTGGCGTTGCCGGTGCAGGATACGTGCTCGAACGACGTCTGGGCGACGACGAAGCCGACGAATAGTACCGGAAGGTATCCGGACTACAGGAGGCCTTCGTCGGCGAGTCGGTGGACGCCCTCGCGGAGGCGCTCCTCGCTGGCGGCGTAGGAGAGTCGCGCGTACCCGGGCGTGCCGAACGCGCTCCCGGGGACGGTGGCGACGTGCGCGTCCTCGATCGCGGCCTCGCACCACGACTGGTCGTCTTCCGCAACCTCCGGCATCAGGTAGAACGCACCGTCGGGCGTCGCGGCGTGCACGCCGTGGTCGTCGAACAGGTCGACGAGGAGGTCGCGCCGCGACTCGAACGCCGTGACCATCTCCTCGACCGCCTCGTCGGTGTTCTCCAGCGCCTCGACGCCCGCGTGCTGGACGAAGTTCGTCGCACAGGACACCGAGTGACTGTGGAGCTTGCTCGACTGGTCGACGAGCGCCTGCGGCGCGGCGTAGTAGCCCAGCCGCCAGCCGGTCATCGAGTACGCCTTCGAGAACCCGTTCAGGGTGATCGTGCGATCGCCCATCCCGTCGAACGTCCCGAGGCTCGTCGAATCGACGCCGTACGTGATCTCCTTGTAGATCTCGTCGCTGATGACCGCGACGTCGTGCTCGACCGCGAGATCGCGGACGCCCTCCAGTGCAGCGTCCGAGTAGACCGCGCCGGTCGGGTTGCTCGGCGAGTTCACGACGAGGAGGTCCGTGTCGTCACTGACTGCGGCCGCGAGGTCGTCGAGCGCTGGTTCGAGCGCGAAGTCGTACTGTGCGGTGTCGACGCGCGTCAGGTCGCCGCCAGCCATCTTCACCATCGCCTCGTAGGACACCCACGCCGGATCCAGCAGGACGACCTCGTCGCCGTCGTCGACGAGCGACATGATGATCTCGAACAGGCCCTGCTTCCCGCCGGGCGTCACCACGATCTCGTCGGTCGCGTACTCCAGGCCGTCGTCGTCGAGCTTCTCGACGATAGCGTCCTTGAGCGCCGGGATACCGTTACTGGACGTGTAGCCGGTGTGTCCAGCGTCCATCGCGGCCTTCCCGGCCTCGACGACGTTCTCCGGGGTCGGGAAGTCCGGTTCGCCGACGCTCAGATCCACCACGTCGTGGCCGTCGGCTTCCAGCGCCGAGGCCGCGTTCGAGATGGCGAGCGTCGCCGACGGTTCGACTCGTTCCACGCGAGATGCGAAATCCATTGTCATGCGTCCTCCAGTTCCGCAACCAGGTCGAGCGCGCTATCGACCGCCGACGCGGCGTTCTCGACGCGCTCCCTGGCTTCAGCACCGCTCATGCCCGGACCCGTCACGCCGAGGGTCACGGGCGTGTCCCGCTCCAGGCTCACGTCCGTGAGCTTCTGGGCGGTCGCGTGCCCGATGACCTCGTCGTGGTTCGTGTCGCCGGTGACGATCGCACCGACGACCGCGACCGCGTCCACGTCGTCCCGGCGCGCGAGCCGGTCCGCCGCCAGCGGCGAGTCGTACGCACCGGGAACGGACACGACCTCCACGACCGTCGCGTCGCGTTCTCGGGCCGCATCGAGGGCGGTCTCCTCCATCTCCGCAGTCACCGCGCGGTTGAATTCGGCGACCACCAGTCCGAGCTGATGCATACTCGTGGGGAGCGTCACGCGCCACATGAACCTACCGGGACGTCGAGGGCCTGCAAGGATTGCCACACCGGAACTAGTATCCAGCAACCGACCGTTCGACGACGCGGATTGACAAAGCCCTTACCGGATGGGGGATTGATGGGGAACGATGACTACTCGTCGGACCGACCGACGCGCCCCGCTGTACGTACTCCTCGCGATCGCCGCGCTCGGCACGCTCGCGCGAGTGCTCGCGCTCGGCGAACGGATGACGCACTGGGGCGAGGCGCGACTCGGCTACGACGTCCTCCGATACGCCGCGACCGGCATCTTCGAGTACCGGCCGGTCACGCACGGCCCGCTGCTGTACCACGTCGACCGGTTCCTGTTCGAACTCCTCGGCGCGTCCGACTTCGTCATGCGACTCCCCGTCGCCGTCGTCGGCGGCCTCCTCCCCGTCGCCGCGTGGCTGTACCGCGACCACCTCCGGGACCTCGAGGTCGTCGTCCTCGGCGTCTTGCTCTCCGCGAACCCCGTCCTCGTGTACTACTCGCGGTTCGCACGTACCGACGTCCTCGTCGCGGCGTTCGCGTTCACCGCACTCGGGCTGTTCGTGCGGACCCGACACACCGGCGACCACCGCTACCTGTACGCCGCGAGCGCGTTCGCCGCCCTCGCGTTCGCGTCGAAGGCGAACGCGCCACTGTACGCCGCACTCTGGGTGCTCAGCGGGCTGTTCGTCCTCGACCAGCGCTCGCTCCTGCGGGCGTTCTCGAGCCGTCCGGTGTTCGACAAGGCACGCGGCGGCGTACTCCTCGGACGACTGCGCGCCAGGGCGACCGCCGAGATGGCGGTCGTCGCCGTCTTCAATCCGGTGTTCGTGTACACGTTCGGGCCGTTCTCCGCGAGCGTTACGACGATCCTGCTCGTCGTCGTCGCGCTCGTCGGCGGTCTCCTCCTCGACGACGCCGGCCGCATCGCCGACCGCAACGCGGTCTGGGCGCTCGGTGCCATCGTGGGTGCGTACGTCGGGTCGAGCATCGTCCTGGGGGACGCGCTCGAACCTGGCGCTCGCCAGTTCGCGTTCGCGTTCGTCTGGCTCACCGCGGCCGCGGGCGTCGTCGGCGTCCTCACCGCCAGAACCCGAGTCGGCGCACGCATCCGTCGGTGGCGGGCGCCCGCGACGCTCGCCGTCGTCTGCTTCGCCGTCCTCACGCTCGGCCTGTTCGCACCCCGGAACCCGGACGGACTCGGGCTCTGGAGTGCACTCGCGACCCCCAGCCAGCTCCCCGCGCTCGTCGATGCCGGCCTCGTCGCGCCGATCGAGGAGTACGGCCGCGTCTGGCTCGGCGGGCACCACAACGACTACATGACGTACGCGGTTGCGCTCCTCCGGACGCTCGCGTCCGTCGCCATCGTCGTCGTCGCCGCCGCCGTCGTCGGAGTGCTCGCGAACCGGTACGGCGACCGCGACGAACTCGTCGAGTTCGCGGTCGTCTGGGGCGCGCTCTCCGTCGCCGTCTACCCCGTCGCTGCGGTCGTGAACGCGCCGTGGCACGCCGTCCACGTCGTCGTCGCACTTGCCATCCCTGCAGCCGTCGCCATCGGTCACGTACTCCGTGCCATCCCGCGCGGCGTCCGCGACCGGAACCCGGCCGTCGCTGGCGTCGCACTCCTCGTCTGTTGCGTCGTCCTGGCTGCACCGCTTGCGACCACCGCCGGCACCGCGTACCTCCACCCGCAGAGCCCGGACAACGACCTCGTCCAGTACGGGCAACCCAGCGACGACTTCCGGGAGACGCTCGACGCCGTCGAAGGAGCGGCCGCGGCGAACGACGACGGTCCGGACGTCGTCTACTACGGCGCGTACTTCCACGTCGACAACGCCTCCGTCACCGACCGCCTCCCAGTCGGCGACATCTACAGGGAGGACGACGGCGAGTACGACCTCGTCGGCGAGAACCTCGGGTGGTACAACCGCCTCCCGCTCTCGTGGTACTTCGAGGGGTACGGCGCGACCACCGACAGCGCCGACCGACGACCCGAACTCGACGCCCTCCTCGAAACCGACCCACCGGTCGTCGTCACGCGCGCCACGCACGCCGACAACGTCAGTCGACTCCTCGACGTCGACTACAGTCGAACGACGTTCGACCTCACGCAACGCAACGTCAGCGTCACCGTGTTCGTGAACGAATCCGCGACACCACCACCCAGACGGGCCGTCGACGCGAACACAGTTCTCGCGGGAGCCGAACCGACCGAATCGAGTGTGAGTTTCGGGCCGCTGGCCGAACCGACCGAATCGAGTGTGAGTTTCGGGCCGCTGGCCGAACCGACCGAATCGAGTGTTCGTCCCGGAACGCTGGCCGAACCGACCGAATCGAGTGTTCGTCCCGGAACGCTGGCCGAACCGACCGAATCGAGTGTTCGTCCCGGAACGCTGGCCGAACCGACCGAATCGAGTGTTCGTCCCGGAACGCTGGCCGAACCGACCGAATCGAGTGTGAGTTTCGGGCCGCTGGCCGGAGCGAACGTCGCGCTGGTCGGACCGACCGTCGCCACTACCGGCCTCGCTGGACGTGCCGCTTTCGCGGACGCCCACCGCGAGTTCTAATAGGCAACCGTTAAGCGGGGACCGCCGGTAGCCTCGCGTGATGACGACGCTATCGACACCCGGCCCGACGCTCGGGGTCGTCGGCGGGGGCCAACTCGGGCGGATGCTGGCCGAGGCCGCCTCCCCACTCGGCGTCGACGTGGTCGTACTCGACCCGACACCGGACTGTCCCGCGTCCACGCCGGCTCGGGACCAGGTGGTCGCCGAGTTCGACGACGTCGACGCCATCCGCGACCTCGCGGACCGGTCGGACACCCTAACGTTCGAGATCGAACTCGCCGACCAGGACGCACTGGAGCGCATCGAGCGCGACACGGGCGTCCCCTGTCACCCGAAACCGGCGACGCTGGACCTGATCCACGACAAACTCGTCCAGAAGCGCGCGCTCGACGACGCCGGCATCCCGGTGCCGCCGTTCCGCGAGGTCGAGTCGCCCGCCGACGTCGCGGACGCGCTCGACGACCTCGGGTCGCCCGCGATGCTGAAAGCCCGCACCGGAGGGTACGACGGTCGCGGGAACGTCCCCGTCGACGAGGACACCGACCACGCCGCCGCGCTCGCCGAAGTCGGCGGCGAAGGGAACGCGATGGTGGAGTCGTTCGTCGACTACGAGCGCGAACTCTCCGTCATCGGCGTCAAAGGCGACGGCGAACTCGCGGCGTTCCCCGTCGGCGAGAACGTGCACCGCGAGGAGATCCTCCGCGAGACCGTCGTTCCAGCACGCGCCGACACGTTCGTCCTCGAGGAATCCCGCGAGGTCGCGTTCGACGTCCTCGACCGCATGGACGGTCGCGGCGTCTACGGCATCGAACTGTTCGAGCACGAGGACGGCTCCGTGTCCGTGAACGAGATCGCGCCCCGGCCGCACAACTCCGGGCACTGGACGATCGAGGGCGCGCACGTCAGCCAGTTCGAACAGCACGTTCGCGCCGTCCTCGGCTGGCCGCTCGGGAACACCGAACTCCGCTGTCCGACCGCGATGGCGAACCTCCTCGGCGACGGCGACACCACTCGCGACGCCGAAATCGGGCTCCTGGAGACCGTCCTCGACGCACCCGACGCACACCTCCACTGGTACGGCAAGCGCGACACCCGACCGCTCCGGAAGATGGGGCACGTCACGTGCATCCGAACCGAGGACGAACCGCGAGAGGAGCTCCTGGAACGCGCACGGACCCTGCGAGACGGCATCGACTTCGCCTGAAACCCATAGGTACGAGACCGAAACATGACAGATCGACTCCAGTCACTCATCGACGACCTCCACGCACAGGCCGACGAAGACCACCCGCCCGAAGCGACGCCCGACGTCGGCATCGTCATGGGCTCGGACTCCGACCTCGACGTGATGATGGGGACCGAGGACTCCGCGGGCGCGTACGACGCGTTCGTCGACGAACTCGGGTTCGCCGAGCAGACCGACTACCACGAATCGCCCGACGCCCGGTTCACGTTCGAGACGTTCGTCGTCTCCGCCCACCGGACGCCCGAACTCATGTACGCGTACGCCGAGACCGCCGAAGCACGTGGTATCGACGTCGTCATCGCCGGTGCTGGCGGGAAGTCAGCGGACCTCCCGAACATGACCGCGTCCATCGCGTATCCCGTCCCCGTCGTCGGCGTCCCAGTCCAGGAGAAGTCCGTCGACTCCGTCGTCGGGATGCCGACCGGTGCACCACTCACCGCCGTCGACGCCGGCAAGTCCTTCAACGCCGCGCTCTCAGCCACGATGATCCTCGCCCGCGAACACGACGACCTCCGCGATCGACTCGTCGACTACCACGAGGGACTCAAGAGCGACGTCGCCGACGTCTCCCACGACCTCCACACGCTCGGTACGCCCGGCTTCCGCGAACGGCACGAGAACTGACGCACGGGCGGACTCAAATCTGTTTCAGGAAACGATTACGTGGTCGGCGACGGCAGTCCACGGTATGCCAGCGGACACGATGCGAGCGGCGGTGATATCGGACCCATCGAGCGGATTCGACGTCGTCGAACGACCGATTCCCGAACCCGGTCCGGGCGAGGTCAGGGTGTCCGTCGACGCCTGCGGCGTCTGCCGGGGCGACGACGTCGCCTACGACGGGAATCCCGCGGTCGACTATCCACGGATTCCCGGCCACGAGTTCGTCGGCGTCGTCGACGCCGTCGGCGACGACGTCACGGCCTGGAACCGCGGCGACCGCGTCGGCGTCGCCTGGCACGGCGGGCACTGCTTCGCGTGCGAGCACTGCCGACGCGGCGAGTTCGTTCACTGCCCGGAGAAACCGCTCACTGGCGTCCACCGCGACGGCGGGTACGCCGAGTACGCCCTCGCCCGAACGGAGGCGCTCGTCGCCGTCCCAGACGCCCTCGACAGCGTCGACGCCGCGCCGCTCCTCTGTGCCGGACTGACGTCGTTCAACGCGCTCCGGAACGCCGACGCACGCCTCGGCGACCTCGTCGCCGTCCTCGGCATCGGTGGCCTCGGGCACCTCGCCGTCCAGTACGCCCACCACGCCGGGTTCGAGGTCGCCGCCGTCTCCAGGGGATCCCGGAAACGCGACGCCGCGCTCGACCTCGGTGCCGACCACTACGTCGACAGCGACCGCACGAACCCAGTCGAACGACTCCAGGCGCTCGGCGGCGCCGACCTCGTCTTCTCCACCGCACCCGCCACGGACGCCATCGCGGGTATCGTCGACGGCATCGGCACCGACGGCGAAGTCGTCAACGTCGGCGCACCCGACGACCCCGTCCCCGTCGACGTCGGACACCTCATCGCGACCCGGGGCAGCGTCTCCGGGTGGACAGCCGGCACCCCCATTGACGCCGAGGAAACCCTCGAATTCAGCACCCGCCGGGGCATCGAGCCGAAAACCGAGACGTTCGACCTCGACGACGTCGAAACCGCGTACCAGCGGATGGCCGACGGCGACGTCCGATTCCGCGCCGTCCTCACACCCTGAACCGCCTCCCCGTCGCCCGAAAACCCCGCACCCACATCGGTTCCGCCGCCCGCGACCCATCGTCCCGCCTTCCCGGAGCGTTCCTCCCGAACCCCGACCGTTCCAGATTACGCGATGTATCCGGGCGGAAACGGCGTCTAGCCCCCGAAAACCACAAGAATCAACCCTTATATGGGTGCGCTTCAAACCCGCAGATGATACGGAGTATACGGCATGAATCCATGGATAGCAGTCGGCGCGCTAGGGGTCGTCGCAGTACTGATACCGGTCGGTATGATGTCGGTATCGTGGCTGTTGCGCCCCAGCGTCCCAGAAGACAGCAAGCGAACCACGTACGAGAGCGGTGAGGTCCCCACCGGCGGGACTCGCATCCGCTTCAACATCCAGTACTACATGGTCGCACTCCTGTTCGTCGTCTTCGACATCGAGACCGTCCTCATCTTCCCCTGGACGGTCATCTACAGATCTGCTCTCGAAGGCGGCGCAGGACTCGTGGCCGTACTGGCACCGATGCTCGTATTCATCGGCGTCCTCGTCGTGCCGCTCGCCTGGGCCTGGAAGCAAGGCATCGTGCAATGGGCACGCGGTCCACAGGCGAGCGAGAACAGTGAACCCGTCAACCAATGAGTAGCGACAATCAAACGGACGGCCATAGTACAGACGCGCTAACCAAGACGCGTGAGGCGCGGATGGGCGAAGGCCTCGACGACCGCTTCAACTCGAAGCTGCGGGAAGCCTTCGGCTCCTCGCCGTTCATCCTCACGAAGTTCGACAAGTTCATGAACTGGGTGCGGGGGTCCTCGATGTTCATGCTTCAGTTCGGTATCGCATGTTGCAGCATCGAGATGATCCACACCTACGCGATCAAGCACGACCTCGACCGGTTCGGCGCCGGCATCCCGCGGGCGAGCCCGCGGCAGGCCGACGTCATCATCGTGCCGGGGACCATCGTCTCCAAGTTCGCGCCCCGGATGAAGCGCGTGTACGACCAGATGCCCGAGCCGAAGTTCGTCGTCGGCATGGGGTCGTGTACGATCTCCGGCGGCCCGTTCCAGGAGGGGTACAACGTCGTGAAGGGCGCCGAGGAGGTCATCCCCGTGGACATCCACGTTCCGGGATGCCCGCCGCGGCCGGAAGCCCTCATCTACGGCGTCGCGAAACTCCAGGAACGCGTCGCGAACGGCGAATCCAGCCCCGTCGTGGTCAAGCCCTACGAACTCGAGAAGTTCGGGGACATGGATCAGGACGAGGTCATCGAGGAACTCGCCGACGAGATCGACGAGGACACCCTCGCCATGAAGTACAACTGGGCTGATTCGCCATGAGCTTGGAACGACCGCAAGATACGGCACTCGACGCCGAGGGCGACGTCGACCCGCAAGCGATCCTCGACCTGCTCGGGGACCGCGTCCTCGACACCGAGGAGCACCTGAACGCCGACCAGTCCGTGGTCGTGCGACCCGACGCCGTCGAGGAGACCCTGCTGGCGCTCCGCGACGAAGCCGGGTTCGACCACTGCTCGTGCGTCACCGCACAGGAGTACGAGGACCGCTACGAGTCGATCTATCACCTGAAGCAGTACGACGACCCGACGAACGAGGTCAGCGTCGTCGTCCCCGCGGCGAAGGACGACCCCGTGAGCGAATCCGGGAACGCCGCGTACCGCACGTGCGACTGGCACGAGCGCGAAGCGTACGACCTGGTGGGTATCAACTACGAGAACCACCCGGACCTCAAGCGGATCCTCCTGCCCGAGAACTGGCAGGGGCATCCGCTGTCGATGGACTACGACCAGGACCGACCGCAGGTCGTCACGCTCGGCGAGCACGACAACCCGCTGAAGGACGACCACCGGGACTCGGATTCGGACACGATGTTCCTCAACATCGGTCCGCATCACCCCGCAACCCACGGCGTCCTCCACGTGAAGACCGTGCTCGACGGCGAGACCGTCGCGGACGTCGAGTCCGACATCGGCTACCTGCACCGCTGCGAGGAGCAGATGGCCCAGAACGGCACGTACCGGCACCAGATCATGCCGTACCCGGACCGCTGGGACTACGTCTCCGCGGGCTTACTGAACGAGTACGCGTACGCGCGCGTCGCGGAGGACCTCGCGGACATCGAGGTGCCGGAATACGCGCAGGTCATCCGGACGATGGGCGCGGAACTCTGCCGGATCGCCGCGCACATGCTCGCACTCGGGACGTTCGCGCTGGACGTCTACGGTGACTTCACCGCCATCTTCCAGTACGCGTTCCGCGACCGCGAGGTCGTCCAGAAGATCCTCGAGGACCTCACCGGGCAGCGGATGATGTTCAACTACTTCCGGCTCGGTGGCGTGGCGTGGGACCTCCCCGAGCCCCGCGAGGACTTCTTCGAGCTCACGCGGGACTTCCTCGACGGACTCCCCGGGAAGCTCGAGGAGTACCACGACCTCATCACGTCCAACGAGATCTTCCAGCTCCGGTGCGTCGACACCGGCATCCTCGAACCGGAGGTCGCGAAGTCCTACGGTGCGACCGGTCCCGTTGCGCGTGCGTCGGGCGTCGACTACGACGTCCGCCGCGACGACCCCTACGGGTACTACGACGAACTCGACTGGGATGTCGTCACCGAGGACGGCAAGGACAACTACGCGCGCGTCCTCACGCGGATGCAGGAGGTCGAGGAGTCCGCGAAGATCATCCAGCAGTGCGTCGACCTCCTCGAGGAGTGGCCCGAGGACGAGCGCACCATCCAGTCGAACGTGCCCCGGACGCTGAAGCCGGAGAACGACACGGAGACGTACCGTGCAGTCGAGGCCGCGAAGGGCGAACTCGGAATCTACATGCGTGCGGACGGGACGGACAAGCCCGCGCGCTTCAAGATCCGGAGTCCGAGCTTCTCGAACCTGCAAACGCTCCCGGAGATGGCGCAGGGCGAGTACATCCCTGACCTCGTCGCGAGCCTCGGCAGCCTCGACATCGTGCTCGGGGAGGTGGATCGCTGATGGCGGAGCAGACCCTACCCGAGTTGATCGCCGACGTCACCGGACTCGGCACGTACGGGGTCGCCGGCGAGTTCCTCGCGGCGTTCCTTGGCGCGTTCGTCATCGGGAGCATCATGCTCTCGTACACGGGCGTCGCGGGGCCGTGGGCGAAACGGAAGATCACGGCCGCGTTCACCGACCGGTACGCGGTGAACCGCATCGGTCCGTTCGGGCTCCTCATCATCGTCGCTGACGCGGTCCGCTTGCTCTCGAAGGAACTCATCATCCCCGAGGACGTCGACCGGCCCGCGTTCGACCTGGCACCGATCGTGCTCGCCGGGTCGGCGATGCTCGGGTTCGCGTTCATCCCGATGGGTTCGATCTTCGGGATCAACATGCAGATTGCGGACCCCGAGTCCGGGCTCGCGTTCGTGTTCGCCATCGCGTCCGTCGCGACGCTCGGCCTCGCGATGGCTGGGTACGCGAGTTCGAACAAGTACTCGTTCATGGGGATGTTGCGCGCGATTGCGCAGAACATCGCGTACGAGATCCCGCTCGTCCTCACGGCCGCGTCGGTCGTGCTGTTCGCGGGGTCGCTCCAGATGAGTGAGATCGTGGCGGCACAGACGCTCGGTGGTGGCACGGAGCCGCTGTTCGCGATCGGCGGTCTCGAGATTCCGCCGTGGTTCGCGTTCGTGAATCCGTTCGCGTTCGTGCTGTTCGTGATCGCGAACCTCGCCGAAGTCGGTCGGAACCCCTTCGACATTCCCGAAGCGCCGACCGAGATCGTCGCCGGGTACCAGACGGAGTACTCGTCGGTGTACTTCGTGCTGATGTACCTCGGCGAGTTCCTCCACATCTTCCTGGGTGGCGCAATCGGTGCCACCGTCTTCCTCGGCGGTCCCGCCGGGCCGGTCCTCCCAGGGTTCGTCTGGTTCACGATCAAGATTTGGGCGTTCTTCCTGTTCACGCAGTGGGCTCGGTCGGCGGTGCCGCGCGTCCGAATCGACCAGCTCATCGACATCGGCTGGAAGGGTATGCTCGAGCTGTCCTTCGCGAACCTGATCCTGACGGCGATACTCGTCGGGGTGATCGTATGATAGGAATCCTCAAATCGATGGCAACGACGATGAAGCACGCGCTGGACGGTGAGAAGTTCACCGTGCAGTACCCCGAGGAAGCGCCGGAGGTCTCCGCGCGATTCCGTGGGGTGCACAAGTTCAGTCAGGAACGATGCATCTGGTGTCGGCAGTGCGAGAACGTCTGCCCGAACGACACCATCCACATCGTGACCGACGACCAGCGTCAGGGCGAAGAGTACAACCTCCACATCGGGCAGTGCATCTACTGTCGGCTGTGCGAGGAGGTGTGTCCGGTGGACGCGATTCTGCTCACGCAGAACTTCGAGTTCACGGGCGACACGAAGGACGAGCTCGTGTACAACAAGGAACAGCTGAAGAGCGTTCCGTGGTACAAGGACATCGACCCGCTCGAATCCCGCGAACCCGACCGTGGTGCGTGGATCGGTGAGGGCGAGGGCGAGATCGACTACCAGTAGGAATCAGGAAACCAGCACATAGATCGAATACATGGCATTAGCAGAAACCATCGCTTTCGCGCTGTTCGCCTTCGTGACACTCGGGGCAGCAGCCGGGGTCGTCCTCGTGGAGGACGTGTGGCACGCTGCCCTCTTCACGGGGATCTCCCTCCTCAGCGTCGCGGTTCACTTCGTGATGCTGGAGGCGGAGTTCCTCGCGGCGATGCAGATCCTCGTCTACGTGGGCGGGGTTCTCATCCTCATCACGTTCGCCGTGATGTTGACGCGCGAGAGCGGTACTGACGGGGTGGTACAGTAATGACGACGAGACCGGAGTTACGCGACACGAGTGGGCTGTTGCCGGCGGTGGCGGCGGTCGGCCTGTTCGTCGTGATGGTGCTCGCGTTCGTCGGTTCGCCGATCGGGCCGGCGACGGGGTTCCCGGCGAACGCCGAGACGGTGAACGAGTCGCTCGGTGATGCGAGCCTCCAAGAGGACGCGTCCATCGTCGAGGAGAACGGGTCGACGCTCGCCGTCGTCCAGAGAGAGGGCGGTAACGAGTCGACGAGGCTCGCGAACGAGACTGGCGTGAACGCCACGATCGTGGCGAGCGGCGGTCAGCTGTACGGCGTGGTGTCCGAGCCCGTGAGTATCACGGCGTCGATCGGGTACGCGATGTTCGGACTGAGCGACCAGGCGCCGGATGCAGTGCCGGCTGAGAACTTCCTGGCGCTGTTCGAGATGATCGCGGTCGTGCTCGTCGCGGCCCTCATCGGTGCGGTGATGCTCGCTCGTCGCGAGGAAGCTGGGACCGTCGTGTCCCTGTTCTCGACCACCGACGACGAGTCCGGGGCGACGGTCGCCGCTGACGGTGGGTCCGAGTCGGACGAGTTCGATGGAGGTGACGCCTGATGGCTGTCGACGTCACCTACTACCTCGTGCTGTCGGCGGGCCTGTTCTGTATCGGGCTCGCGGGCATCCTCACGCGGAAGAACGCGCTGATGTTCCTGATGAGCGTCGAGCTCATGCTGAACGCGGCGAACATCAACTTCGTCGCGTTCAGCCTCCAGTGGGGGAACCTCACGGGGCAGACGTTCGCACTGTTCACGATGGCGCTGGCGGCCGCGGAGGTCGCCATCGGTATCGGCATCATCCTCGTCCTCTACCGGAACTTCGACGACGTGGACGTGACTGACGCTACGAGTATGAGGTGGTAAGATGGCAGGAACACCAATGGCATTCGAGTTCGCGCCCGCGATCGCGGCGCTCCCGTTCGTATCGTTCCTGGTTGCGCTCGCCTTCGGCGACCGGATGCCGAAGGGTGGCGCGCTGGCTGGGATCCTCGCCACCGCCGGGTCGCTCCTGCTCTCGCTGTGGGTCTTCCTCACGGTCTCGGGCGGGTCCGCGTACGTGCACGACATCCATACGTGGACGGTGCTCGACGGTGGGAGCGTCCTGAACGAGATAACGCTCCACTTCGGGCTCCTCCTTGACCCGCTGGCCGCGATGATGCTCCTCATCGTGAGTCTCATCGCGTTGCTGGTGCACGTGTTCAGTCTCGGATACATGAACGACGAGGGCGAGACGGGCCTGCCCCGGTACTACGCCGGTCTGGGCCTGTTCACGTTCTCGATGCTCAGTTTCGTCATGGCGGACAACCTCCTCATGGCGTTCATGTTCTTCGAACTCGTCGGTCTCTGTTCGTTCCTCCTCATCGGATTCTGGTTCCGGGAGGACGGGCCGCCGAGTGCGGCGAAGAAGGCGTTCCTCGTGACGCGGTTCGGGGACTACTTCTTCCTCGTCGGCGTGGTCGGTATCGTCGCGACGTTCGGCACGAGCCGGTTCGCCGTCGGACAGGGTGCCGCTGACGCCGCGCAAGCGTTCCCGGTGATGGCGGCGAAGGCACTCGGCGTCACCGAGGGAACGGTCTCGCTGGCGATCCCGGGTGGAATGGACCCGCAACTGTGGTTCACGATCCTGGGCCTCCTCGTGCTCGGTGGCGTCATCGGGAAGTCCGCGCAGTTCCCGCTCCACACGTGGCTCCCTGACGCGATGGAGGGTCCGACGCCCGTCTCCGCACTCATTCACGCGGCGACGATGGTCGCGGCCGGCGTGTACCTCGTCGCGCGCATGTACGGGTTCTACCTGCTCTCCCCGACGACGCTCGGCATCATCGCGCTCGTCGGTGGGTTCACGGCGCTGTTCGCGGCGACGATGGCGGTCGTCAAACGCGAGATCAAGCAGGTGCTCGCGTACTCCACCATCAGCCAGTACGGGTACATGATGCTCGCACTGGGTGCCGGTGGGTACGTCGCGGCGACCTTCCACCTGATGACGCACGCGTTCTTCAAGGCGCTACTCTTCCTCGGTGCGGGGTCGGTCATCATCGCGATGCACCACAACGAGGACATGTGGGACATGGGTGGCCTCAAAGAGAAGATGCCCGTGACCTACTGGACGTTCCTCGCCGGGTCGCTCGCGCTCGCCGGCATCTTCCCGTTCTCGGGGTTCTGGTCGAAGGACGAGGTCCTCTACGAGGCGCTCGTCCACGGCCTCGGCACCGTCGGCACGCAGGGGACGCTCCTGCTGGTCGCGTACGCGTTCGGTCTGCTCGCGGTCGTGTTCACGGGGTTCTACACGTTCCGGATGGTCTTCCTGACCTTCCACGGCGAACCGCGTACTGACACCGCGAAGGACCCACACGGCGTTCGCTGGAACGTCAAGGGCCCGCTCGTCGTGCTCGGTGTGCTGGCGGCCGGTATCGGGCTCGTGAACATGGTACCGGTGAAGAAGCTCCTTGGTGGGGCGGAGATCGACTTCCTCCACAAGTGGCTCGGCGGTCCGACGGCGCTCGAAGCGCAGACGTCCGTCCATCACTACGCGGACGTCCTGCTGCACGACGCGGCCGGGTACTCGGCCGGGACGCTCGCCGGTGGCGAGGTCGGTACGGTGCTGATCTCCGCTGGCGTCTCGCTCGGTCTCGCGGTGCTCGGCGCGCTCCTGGCGTACCGCCTGTACGCGGTCCCGGAGCCCGTCGAACACACGGAGAAGCTCGGTTCGGTGAAGGACCTGCTGTACAACAACTACTACCAGGACGAGTTCCAGGTGTTCCTGGCGGAACGCGTCACGATGCCGCTCGCGAAGGCGGCGGACACGTTCGACCAGGGCGTCATCGACGGTGTCGTCAACGGCACGTCGAGCGTCAGCCTGTTCTCGGGTCGACGCATCAAGCGCGTGCAGACGGGCGTGGTGACGAACTACGCACTCTTGCTCACGCTTGGGTTCCTGGTGTTGGTCGTCGCGATGGCGGTCACAGGAGGGTGGTTCTAGATGATCGAAGGGACAATCGAAGCGCTGATCGCGGTTACACTGGTCGCATCGTTCGCCGTGCTCCTCGCCCCCGACCGGTACGCCGCGAAGCTGGCAACCGCGTTCAGTCTGTTGCCGCTCGCAGGCAGTCTCGTGATGTGGGCTGGGTTCGAGCCGGCAGGGAACGCCCTGGTGGACGGCGATTCCGCCATCGGGTACATGAGTCAGGTGCAGTGGTTCGACCTCGGCGGAATCAGTCTGCAGTGGTTCGTCGGTGTCGACGGCGTGTCGATGCCGCTGGTCGTGCTGACGACGATCCTGACGACGCTCGCGCTCGTGAGCGCGTGGACGCCCATCGACGAGCGCCAGGCCCAGTTCTACGGGCTGGTGCTGTTCCTCGAAGCCGCACTGTTGGGCGTGTTCACCGCGCTCGACTTCTTCGTGTGGTTCGTCTTCTGGGAGGCCGTGCTCGTCCCGATGTACTTACTCATCGGCGTCTGGGGCGGTCCGCGCCGGAAGTACGCCGCCATCAAGATGTTCGTGTACACGAACGTCGCGAGCCTCGTGTTGTTCATCGGGTTCGTCGCACTCGTGTTCGGGCTCGGTGACGCGGTGTCGACGTTCGGGCTCCCGGAGATCACGCAGGCGCTCCTGAACCCCGACGTCGTGCCGGACGCGTTCCCCGGCGTCGGACCGGGTGCGCTGAAGCTGTTCGCGTTCGTCGCGATGTTCGTCGGGTTCGCGGTGAAGGTACCCGTCGTCCCCGTGCACACGTGGCTGCCGGACGCCCACGTCGAAGCGCCGACGCCGGTGTCGGTGCTCCTGGCGGGCGTCCTCCTGAAGATGGGGACGTACGCACTCCTGCGATTCAACTTCACGATGCTCCCGGAGATCGCGATGGACCTTGCGATTCCCATCGCCGTGTTCGCGGTGGTGTCGGTCATCTACGGGGCGATGCTCGCCCTCGCACAGACCGACCTGAAGCGTATCGTCGCGTACTCCTCCGTGAGTTCGATGGGGTACGTCATCCTCGGTCTCGTCGCGTACACGACCATCGGTGCGAGTGGCGCGACGTTCCAGATGATCTCCCACGGCCTCATCTCGGGGCTGATGTTCATGGCGGTCGGCGTCATCTACAACGTCACGCACACGCGGATGGTCTCGGACATGTCCGGGATGGCGGACAAGATGCCGGTGACGGTCGGCATCTTCGTCGCCGGTGCGTTCGGGTACATGGGACTGCCGTTGATGAGCGGGTTCGCCGGGGAGTTCTTCGTGTTCCTCGGGTCGTTCCAGTCGGTCGTCCTCGACAACGCGCCGGTGTTCACGGCCGTGGCGATGTTCGGTATCGTCATCGTCGCCGGCTACCTGCTGCTCGCGATGCAGAAGACGCTGTTCGGCGAGTTCCGGCTGGACACGGAGTACGACGTCGAGCGTGCGGCACTGCACGACGTCGCGCCGCTTTTCGTCCTGCTCTTACTCGTCATCGTCCTCGGGGTGTTCCCGGAGCTGTTCATGGACATGATCGAACAAGCGATGTCGCCGGTGATTGACGAAGCGATGGATCGGGCCGCGAACGTTGGAGGTGGTGCGTGATGAGTAGTCACACGTCACTGTTCGCGCTCGGTCCGGCGCTCTACCTCGTGGCGGCTGGACTCCTGGTGTTGATCCTGGATACGGTCGGGAAGCGGACGCGCGTGCCGTTCGCGCTCGGCTCGGCGGCGTTCGGCGTCGTCGCGGCCGGGGCGGCCGCCGGTGCCGCCTTCTCCGGCGGGACTCTGCTTGGGCTCGGTGCGGGTGCCCACGCGTTCGCCGCTGGAAGTGCGCTCGGGCTCGCAGTGTTGGTCTTGCTCGTCGACCCGGATTCGTCGAACCGGCGACTCTACGCGTCGGTGGCCGTCGCTGGTGCCGTGCTCTCGCTGGGGAACGCAGCGTACTATCTGGCGTTCTTCTTCGGGAACGACGGTGCGCAGGCGGCGATGTTGTTCGGTGATCAACTCGTCGTCGACCGGATGAGCCTGATCTTCATGGCGATCGTCGCGAGCGTCACCGCGCTCGTCACGCTCGCGTCCTACGATTACATCGACGGCCACAGCTACCAGGCCGAGTACTTCTCGCTCGTCCTGCTCGCCGCGACCGGGATGAGCCTGATGTCGGCCGCGAACTCCCTGGCGACCGTGTTCGTCGCGATGGAGCTCTCGAGTCTGCCGTCGTTCGCGCTCGTCGCGTTCCTCAAGAAGAACCGTGGGAGCGTCGAGGCGGGCCTGAAGTACTTCCTCATCGGTGCGTTGTCGTCGTCGTTCTTCGCGTACGGTATCAGTCTCGTGTACGCGGTCACGGGGTCGCTCCAGTTGAACGCGATCGGTGACGCCCTCGGTGGCGGCACCGAACTCGTCGGCATGCTCGGCATCGGCATCCTGATGCTCGTCGGCGGGTTCGCGTTCAAGACCGCGTCCGTGCCGTTCCACTTCTGGGCGCCGGAGGCGTACGAGGGTGCGCCCGCACCCATCAGTGCGTTCCTGTCGTCGGCGTCGAAGGCCGCCGGGTTCGTGATCGCGTTCCGCGTGTTCACGACGGCGTTCATGCCCGCTGATGCACTGGCGAGCATCGGTATCGACTGGGTGCTCGCGTTCCAGGTGCTCGCGGTCGTGACGATGACGGTCGGTAACTTCGCCGCGGCAACGCAGGAGAACGTCAAGCGCATGCTAGCGTACTCCTCGATCGGGCACGCCGGCTACGTCCTCATCGGACTGGCGGCGCTCGGTGGCGTGCAGTCCCAGGCCGACACGGTCCTGGGTGCGAGCATGATGCACCTGTTCGTGTACGGGTTCATGAACACCGGTGCGTTCCTGTTCATCGCGCTCGTCGAGCGCTGGGACGTCGGCCGCAAGTTCGAGGACTACAACGGACTCGGGAAGCAGGCACCGGTCGCGTGTGCCGCGATGACCGTGTTCATGTTCTCGCTCGCTGGCCTCCCGATCGGCGGTGGGTTCGTCTCGAAGTACGTCCTCTTCCTCGGCGCGGTCTCCACCGGCTTCTGGTGGCTGGCCGCGGTCGGCGCGCTGAACAGTGCGCTGAGCCTGTTCTACTACACGCGCGTCGTGAAGGCGATGTGGGTCGAGGACCCGGTCGACGGTCGCGAACTGGAGGGGCGGCCGACCGGGCTGTACGCCGCGGTGGTCGCGGCGGCAGTCATCACGGTTCTGCTCCTCCCCGGGTTCTTCCCGCTGGCGGAGACCGCGATCGAGGCGGCGAACGCCGTGCTCCCGAACGCCGGGGACACGACGACCGCGCTGTTCGGCTGAGTCGACGCCGCGTCGACTCACAGTTCTTTGCTCCTGTTCGCTTCACGTCGTCTCCTTGCGTTCGTCCGCGCGTGTCCGTTTGTCGGTAGGCTTTAGCGTACGGAGTGGAAAGCCCGGATATGGTTTCCCGGGTGGTTCTGGGGTGTGGCACGGTCGGTCAGCGGCTTGTGTCGCGTCTCGCGGACCGCGGTGGCGTGCGGACTGTCGTGTGCGGGACCGAGAGTCGCGTCGAGGCGTTGCGGTCGGAGGGCGTCGATGCGACCGTCGCGAATCCGACCGATGTGTCCGTCCTCGCTGACCTCCCGGCGATGTCGACGGTGATCGTGGCGGCGGATTCGACCGCGCGCAATCGAGAGATTGCGACGGTCGCTCGCGACCGGTATCCGGGTGCGTTCCTCGTCGTATTGGACGGGATGGAGGCGACGGATGCGGACCTGGAGGCGGTGTCGGCGGTGGCGGACGTCGTGCTCGACCCGGAACCGGCGCTGGTCGACTCCATCGCTGACCAGGTCGTCGGCGAGCGTGCGGAGGACACTCGACGGCTTCGATCGGCGATCCGGGGCGTCGACGGCGAACTCGCGGTGGTGATGCACGACAATCCGGACCCGGACGCGATCGCGAGCGCGGTGGCGCTGGCGATGCTCTCCGAAGCGCTCGGAACGCCGGCGACACCGTGTTACTTCGGGGAGATCAGTCACCAGGAGAACCGGGCGATGGTGAACCTCCTCGACCTCGAACTGGAGGGCCTGGCGTCCGCGGACGCGGCCATCGAGCGGTTCGCGGGGTTCGCGCTCGTCGACCACTCGCGACCTGGCGTGAACGATCAACTCCCTGAAGACCTCGACGTGGACGTCGTCATCGACCATCATCCGCCGCGTGGCGGGGTGCCCGCGGTGTACGCGGACTTGCGGGCGGACGTCGGTGCGACGAGCACGCTCGTCCTCGACCACCTCCATCGGTACGGGATCGTGCCGTCGTCGACGGTGGCGACGGCGTTGATGTACGGCATCCGGGTGGATACGGACGACTTCGCGCGGGAAGTGTCGAAACTCGACTTCGAGGCGGCGGCGTCGATCCTGCCGTCGGTCGACGAGGGCCTCCTGGCGCGGATCGAGTCGCCGAGCGTCAGTGGTGACACGATGAGTACGTTCGCGACAGCGATCGAGGATCGCGAGGTCAGGGGGAGCGTCTTGGTGTCGTGTGTCGGCCGCATCAGCGATCGGGACGCGTTGCCGCAGGCGGCGGACAAACTGTTGACGATGGAGGGTATCACGACGGTGCTCGTCTACGGCCTGATGGGCGATGACGTGTTCATGTCCGCGCGTGCACGAGGAACGAACGTCGACCTCGGGGAGACGCTCCGGATGGCGTTCGACCACATCGGGAGTGCGGGCGGGCACGCGGACATGGCGGGCGCGCAGGTCCCGTTCACGGACGCGTTCGGCGAGTTCGAGGACGACGCGGACCGACTGGCGGCGATTCGGGGGGTCGTCACGGAGGCGTTCTTCGACGCACTCCAGGAGCGGCCGTCGCGGACGGCGGAACTCCTCGAGGAAGCTGACTCCGTCGGGTTCGAGTTCGACGGTGTGCTGGAGAACGATTAGGTGAGAGTTTTGGGCGCCCGTCGCCTACGGGGGGATATGAATGGCGACGACGGCGACGATCGGTCGAGTCCGTACGTCAATGATTACATGACCCAGGACGTGGTGACGGTGTCGCCGGACGAGACCGTGGGTGAGGTCGCCGCGATGATCGCAGGGAGCGAAGAGCACAGCGGGTTCCCGGTGTGTGATCGTCGTCGCGTCGAGGGGTTCGTGTCGGCGCGCGACCTGTTGCTTGCGAACGACGAGGACCCGATATTCAAGGTGATGACGACTGACCTCATCGTCGCACATCCCGAGATGAAGGTGACTGACGCGGCGCGAGTGATCTTGCGGTCCGGCATCCAGAAGCTTCCGGTGGTGGACGATGCGGGGAATCTCGTCGGCATCATCTCGAACGCGGACGTCATCCGGAGCCAGATCGAGCGTGCGACCCCGGAGAAGGTCGGGAAACTCCGACGGACGCTCGAGAACATCCACGGTATCTCGCTCGACCAGGAGCGCCGCGAGGTGGAACTGGCGGGCCTGGTGCCGACGCAGACGAAGGTGTACGCCGACGAACTCGAGGGGCGGCGGTACGAGCTCGAGCGTGGACTAGCCGAACCGCTCGTCGTCATCGACAACGCCGGGCAGGTGTTGCTGGCGGACGGCCATCATCGCGTGATGGCCGCGCATCGACTCGGGATGGAGACGATGGACGCGTACGTCATCGTCATCCGCGACCGCATCGATCTGGGGATGGCGAAGACCGCCGAACGCGAGGGATTGGAGTCCCTGGACGACGTGAACGTAGTGGACTACGCGCGCCATCCGCTCGTCCAGACGACGGAGCGACTCCAGTAGCTGGTTCCGCGGTCGGTCCTCAGGTAGTGTCGTGGTCGACGACGGTTGCGGTGTCGTCGAGCCAGACGTGGAGTTCGTCGTCGCCGTGGGTGACGTCGACGCGGACGCGGATTGGGTCGGCCGATTCGACGGTGCCGTTCGTGCCGTCGACGAAGGGGAGGTCGAGGATTCCGCGGTCGCGGACGTTCACGCCGTGGTCGTGGTAGAAGGAGACGACGGCGGGGTGGTCGACGATGGTGGCGCTCGCCGGCGTCCAGAACGTCATCCCGCAGTCCGAACACGCGAACTCGACGATGACCTGTTCGAGTGCTTCCGCGCTGGTGTTCTGGTGGTCGAGGACTGATTGGGGGAGTTCGACGGGTGTCTGGACGTCGACGGACCCCCAGCAGTGGACGCACGCGCCGGAGAGGGCGCGGTCGAGTTCGTTCCGGGCGTTCAGTTCGGCGAGGGCGACGACGGCTTCGGGAGCGCGGTCGCGGACGGCGGCGGGTGGGATGGCGTTCCCGTGGAGGAGGCCGTGGTCGGGGCATCGGACGGTGAGCGTCCCGCGGTCGTACGTCGCTTCGAGGCCGGCGTCGCATTCGTTGCAGGTGGCGTCGATGGTGGCGTCGAACGAGACGTCGGCGGCGCCGTACGTGCCGGCTTTGACGGTGCCGGCGACCTCCATGCCGGCGGTGGTGAGGACGTACTCGCCGTCGCGTTTCTCGACGAACGTGTCCAGCAGTTTGTCGAGGTGGTAGTTGAACTGGCCGGCGTCCCGGACGCCGACGGCTTTCCGGAGTTGCGCGAACTCGAGGCCGCTCGGCCGCCAGTTCGTCCGGCGTTCCTCGGCGAGGCGTTCGATGATGGCGAGGCGCATCTCGTGGCCGAGGAGTTCGAACGTCTCGTGGTCGGATGGTTCCGAGGACGGCATCGCCGTGAGCTATCAGCGCCTTCACACGAAAAGCCTTCGTATCAGAATTCGAGCAGAAGCTCTCGTCAGGAAACCCTTACCGGCACGTAGCCCCTCCGAACGAACGTGACCGGCAGTTCGTACACCAATGAGGGGGGGACAGCGCCATCCGGTGGAGATACCGGCTCGAACCCGGCCGTCGTCGCCGACGGCCTCCGGAAGACGTACGGCGACGGCGACGACGCCGTCGTCGCCGTCGACGACGTCTCTTTCACGGTCGACGCGGGCGAGATCGTGGGCGTCCTCGGCCCGAACGGCGCCGGGAAGACGACGACCATCAAGATGCTACTCGGCCTCGTCACGTCGACCGCCGGCACGGCGACCGTCGCCGGCGTCGACGTCGCCACGAATCAACGAGCGGTCTACGAGCACGTCGGCGCGATGCTCGAGGGCGCACGGAACGTCTACTGGCGCCTCAGCGTCCGCGAGAACCTCAAGTTCTTCGCCGCCATCGGCGGCGCCGACCCAGTGAACGTCCGCGACCGCCACGACGAACTGCTCGACGCCCTCGGCATCACCGAGAAGGCCGACGTCCCGGTGCGCGAACTCTCGCGCGGCCAGAAACAGAAGGTCGCGCTCGCGTGCACGCTCGCCCGCGACGCCGACGTCGTCTTCCTCGACGAACCGACGCTCGGCCTCGACGTCGAGAGCTCGCTGGACCTCCAGCGGGAACTCGTCCGGCTCGCACGCGAGGACGACGTCACGGTCGTGCTCTCCAGTCACGACATGGACGTCGTCGAACGCGTCTGCGACCGCGTCGTCATCCTCGGCGACGGTAGCGTCGTCGCCGACGAACGCGTCGACGACCTCGTCGAAGTGTTCGCGACGCAAGCCTACCGCCTCCGGGTGTCGAACGAACCCGGGCTCCGCGACGCCGTCGCCGCCACGGGCACGGTCGAATCCTGGACCGTCGAGGACGACCTCGCGCGCTTCCAGGTCGTCCTCTCCGACCAGGACGCGTTCTACGACCTCGTCGACGCGGTTCGCGAAAACGGAGCGGACCTGGAGTCGTTCGAGTCCATCGACCCCGACCTCGAGGACGTCTTCGTGGAACTGACGAGCGACGACGAACCGACTGCACGCCACGACGAACCGACTGCACGCCACGACGAACCGACTGCACGCCACGACGAGGTGACCACGAACGACGACGAGCCGACTGTGGCCGACACCGAGGGCACGCGAACGTCGCCAGAGACGCCCGCAACCGACGGCGGTGGGGAGTCGTGAGCTACCGCGTCCTCCTCGAGGCACTCGCCCGGAAACGCGTCGTGATCCTCAAGGAGTACCCCGTGAACACGCTCACGCAACTCGCCGTCACCTACCTCTTCTTCGCGGGCATCTTCTTCGGTGGGAAGGCCGTCGCCGGCCCCGCCATCACGGATAGCCTCCCGGGTATCATCGTCGGGTTCTTCGTGTGGACGATGGCGATCACGGCGTTCGCCGGGGCGGCACGCTCCATCATGCAGGAAGCCCAGTGGGGGACGCTCGAACAGCTCTACATGTCGCCGTACGGCTTCGAGCGCGTCATGGCCGTCAACGCCGTCGTCCGACTACTGGAGTCGTTCGCGTGGGGTGGCGTCATCCTCGCCGCGATGCTCGCGACGACCCGCCAGACGCTCTCCCTCGACGTCCTCACCGTCGTCCCGCTCGTCGTACTCACCGTCGCTAGCGCGCTCGGCATCGGGTTCGTGTTCGCGGGACTCGCACTCGTCTACAAGCGCATCGAGAACCTCTTCGGGCTGTTCAACTTCGGCCTCCTCTTCCTCATCGCCGCCCCCGTCGACGAGTACCCCGCCCTGGCCGCACTGCCGCTCACCCAGGGGAGTGCACTCCTCCAGCGTGCGATGACCGACGGCGTCGCCCTCTGGAACCTCCCCGCGATCGAACTCGCCATCCTCGTCGCGACCGCCGTCGGCTACGCCGCCGTGGGCATGGTCGCGTTCAGGGTCGCCGAAGCACGCGCGCGACGGGACGGCCTGCTCGGTCAGTACTGATCGTCCGCAAGGACTATCTCCGTCCTATCGATACGCTACGGTATGACCGCAGGCGTCGGCGTCCTCTCCGAATTCCACGACTCGCTCCAGGACGCCATCTACATCTTCGACGAGGACGGCGTTCTCGTGGACGGCAACGACCGCGTCGGCGAAGTGAGCGGCCAGACGGTCGACGCGATGCTCGGAACCACGCTCGAAGAACTCCTCGAAGAATGGGGCACTGGATCCGCCGTCGCCGACGGAATGGACGCCTATCATCGCGTCGCAGACGGCGACGCGGACGCCGCACGCGTCGAGTTCTCGCTACGCAACTCTCGCGGACAACCGGTTCCCGTCGACGCCCGGTTCACGCGCTACGAGGAGTACGTCGTCGGCATCCTCCGGAACCTCGCGGAGATCCGCGAACGCGAATCCGAACTCCAGTCGCTCTCCGATCAGCTCGCCATCCTCAACCGCGTCCTCCGGCACGACATCAGGAACGACATGAACGTCGTCACCGGCTGGCTCGAAGAACTCCGCGAGCACGTCCCACCCGAGGGCGAAACGGCGCTCGCGAACGTCGAGGAAGCCGTCTCGCACACGATCGAGCTCACGCGGGAGGCTCACGACCTCGCGGAGGTCGTCATCGACGGTGGCGACATGCCCGTCCAACCGGTCGGGCTCGCGTCCGTGCTCTCCCTGCAGGCCGAACAGGTCCAGCGACACCACCCGGACGCAACCATTGAGATACGCGGGGATCTCCCTGACGTCGACGTCGCGGCGAACGAGATGCTCTCCTCCGTGTTCGACAACGTCCTCGGGAACGCCGTCCTCCACAACGACACCGCCGAACCACACGTCACGATCGACGTCGACGTCGACGAAGCCGCAGGGACGGTGACCGTTCGCGTCGCGGACGACGGCCCCGGCATCCCAGAGTCGATGCAGGATTCGCTGTTCGGTCGCGGCGAGAAGGGCATCGACAGTCCAGGGACCGGCATGGGCCTGTACCTCGTGAACGAACTCGTCACGGGCTACGGCGGCGACGTCCACGTCGAACCGAACGACCCACGCGGGAGCGTGTTCGTCGTCACGCTCGAACTCGCCGAACGCGACTGACCGTCGATACCGACTGGCGGGGGGTAGCGACTCCCTCAACCCGAAGCGTCGGCCGTTACCGAACCATTATAGGTAGGTCCGGCAAAAATTACGTCCATGTACGACGACGACGACCTCGCGGACATCCAGCGCTCGCGCGAGAAGTGGGAGTCGGAGACGCTCGACCCAGTACTCGACTCCTACGGCGAACGCAAGGACCGGTTCGCGACCGTCTCGAACCTCGAGGTCGACCGCGTCTACGACCCGAACGACGTCGCCGACCTCGACTACGAGACGGACCTCGGCTTCCCCGGCGAGGAACCCTACACCAGGGGGCCGTACCCGACGATGTACCGCGGTCGCACCTGGACGATGCGCCAGTTCGCCGGCATGGGGACCGCCGAGGAGACGAACGAGCGCTTCCACTACCTGCTCGACAACGGCCAGACCGGGCTGTCGACCGCGTTCGACATGCCGACGCTCATGGGGATCGATAGCGACGACCCGATGTCCGAGGGCGAAGTCGGGAAGGAAGGCGTCGCCGTCGACACCCTCCGGGACATGGAGGTCCTGTTCGACGGCATCGACCTCAGCGAGATCTCGACGAGTTTCACCATCAACCCGAGCGCGCCCGTCATCTACGCGATGTACGTCGCACTCGCCGACCAGCAGGGCGTTCCGCGCGAGGACGTCCGTGGCACCCTCCAGAACGACATGTTCAAGGAGTTCATCGCGCAGAAGGAGTGGGTGATCCCGCCCGAGCCCAGTCTCGACCTGGTGACGGACACCATCGAGTACAGTACCGAGGAGACGCCGAAGTTCCATCCCGTCTCCATCTCGGGGTACCACATCCGCGAAGCCGGTTCCACGGCCGTCCAGGAGCTCGCGTTCACGCTCGCGGACGGGTTCGGGTACGTCGAGGACGCCGTCGACCGCGGCCTCGACGTCGACGACTTCGCGCCGCGACTCTCCTTCTTCTTCAACTCGCACAACTCCATCTTCGAGGAGGTCGCGAAGTTCCGTGCGGCACGCCGCATCTACGCTCGCATCATGGACGAGTGGTACGACGCGGAGAAGCCCGAATCGAAGCGACTGAAGTTCCACACGCAGACCGCCGGCCAGTCCCTCACCGCCCAGCAACCACTGAACAACGTCGTTCGCGTCACCATCCAGGCGCTCGCGGGCGTCCTCGGGGGCACGCAGAGCTTGCACACGAACTCCTTCGACGAGGCGCTCGCACTCCCGAGCGAGAAAGCGGTCCGCGTCGCCTTGCGCACCCAGCAGACCATCGCCGAGGAATCCGGCGCGGCCGACATCGTCGACCCGCTCGGTGGCAGTTACGCCATCGAAGCCCTCACCGACCAGGTCGAAGCGCAAGCGATGGAGTACATCGAGACGATCAGGGAGATGGGCGACGGCTCCGTTCGCGACGGCATCCTCGAAGGCATCGACCAGGGCTTTTTCCTCCGGGAGATCCAGGAGGCGTCCTACGAGTACCAGGAACGCGTCGAATCCGGCGAGGAGGTCGTCGTCGGCGTGAACAAGTACGAACTCGACGAGGACACCGAACCCGAGATCCTCACAGTCGACGAGGCGACCGAACGCACCCAGCTCGACAGACTCGAGAAGACGAAAGCGGAGCGCGACGACGACGCCGTCGAAGACGCACTCGAGGACCTCCGGGACGCCATCGACGACGAGAACGTGATGCCCGCGATCGTCACCGCCGTCAAGGAGTACGCGACGATGGGCGAGATCATGCAGGTGTTCGAGGCGGAGTACGGCGCGTACAGCGAACAGATCGGACTCGCCTGAAGCGGAATCGACTGCGCTATCCTCGACTCGACCGATCAGCGAAGAACGGACGTCCGTATTTCGATACCGACGGTCGGTTCCGTCCGGTACTCCGTCAGTCCGACCGAGCCATCTGCGGTTCGTCGGTCGTCAACGAAGCCAGTTCCGTGAGCGTCGACGCCGACGACGCGACCCGCATCGGCCGCGTCGCGTTCGCCGACCCGTCGCTCGTGTTCTTGAACACCGCGAACATCGGCGTCTGCGTCGACGCCTCGACGGAAACGAACGCTCTGCCCTCCTTCGGGAGGGCCTGGGCGTCACTCGGCACGTCCGGTCGCGTCTCGCTGACGTGCAACGTCGTCTCGTTGCCGTCCTTGGTCATGTAGACGTACGCGCTCTCGCCAGGTTCGAGCGACCCGTTCACCGAGGTCTCGGCGGTCGGCTGGCCGAACGCCACGGCCCGCTGACTGCTGAACACCGACGCCGAATAATCCGTAACCGTGACGTTCCCGACGTTGTCGACGCGCAGGAGCTCGTTGTCCTGGTAGAGCGTGCCGTTGAGTTTCGCGACCTCGGACGTCCACGACGGCTCGCTGGGCGACGACACGTCGGTCGTGTCGAGGCGGTACGACAGCGACCGCGAGCGTTCCTCACCGTCGGGGTGCGTCAACTCCATCGACCCCTCGGCACGATGGATGACGCCCCGCGAATCGACGTAGATCGTCAAGGAGAGGTCGTCGACCGTACTGTTCTGTGGCGCGATGAACTGGCCGATTCGCGTCTGCGAGACGTTCGAAACCCCCACGCCGTCGGTCTCGTACTTGACGAGCTTCCGACCGTCGCCGTTCGCGAACCCAGTGGGCTTCAGCGGCGTCCCGAACGTCGTGTACACGTTCACCAGACTGATCATCCGCGACCGTGGTTCCTTGTACTGCTGTAGTCGAACCGGGTGTGCGCCCGTCACGTACTGGTAGGACGCGTTCCCGTCCTCGTCCTCCCGGATGTAGACGTCCTCAGTGCCCCGGTACACGTCCGTCGTCGACACCGTCCCGTTCTCGACTGCGCGTTCGGTCGCGGTGTAGACGTCCTCCTCGTGTGTCACGTCGAAGGAGTTGTCCCCCTCGGCATCGTACTGCTGCTGGAGGTATATCTTGCTGAACGTCAGGTTCGAACTGTAGTTCGCGTCCGAGAGCGCCCGCTGGTGGGCTTGCAAGAGCGCCCGCGGTTGCGTTATCTGTCGACTGTTCGCACCCGGTGGCACGAGTTCCGAAGGCACCGATACGAACTCCTCGTCCGCCGTCGTCGTCGTGTCAGTACCACCATCTCCCGCGTCCGTGCCCGGAGCCTCCGTCACCGGTGCACCACTACAGCCCGCGAGCACCACGATGGCCGCCACCGCAATCGCCGCAAGCACGCGTGTCATTGGTCGAACCTTCCCCCGGACGCACTTCAACGTGGCTTTTCTATCGGGGGAAAACTTAGCATCCAGCCAGTCGACAGTTCTAGCGAACCATGGCCAGCGATACCGACGACGACGCTGACGACGCCGACGACGCCGACGTCGAACTCGAGGCCCGGCTCGAATCACAGGACACGTTCGAGCCGCCTGAATCGTTCGTCGAGCAAGCGAACGTCGCCGACGACGCCATCTACGACGAGTTCGAGGAGTCCTGGCCCGAATGCTGGGAGCGAGCCGCCGACCGCCTCGACTGGTTCGACGACTACGACACCGTCCTCGACGACTCGAACCCGCCGTTCTACGAGTGGTTCACGGGCGGGTCCCTGAACGCGAGCTACAACTGCATCGACCGGCACGTCGAGAACGGAGCGAAGAACCGTGTTGCGATCCAGTGGGAGGGCGAACTCGGCGAGACCCGCACCATCACGTACCAGGAACTCCACCGAGAGGTGAATGCGTTCGCGGCCGGGCTCCGCGACCTCGGCGTCGAAGCGGACGACGTCGTGACGCTGTACATGCCGATGATTCCCGAACTCCCCGTCGCGATGCTCGCGTGCGCTCGCATCGGCGCACCCCATAGCGTCGTGTTCGCGGGGTTCTCCGCGAACGCGCTCGCCACCCGGATGGACGCGGCGGACTCGGAGTACCTCGTCACGTGCGACGGCTACTATCGTCGCGGTGACGCACTCAACCACAAACAGAAGGCGGACGAAGGCCTTCGGAGCGTCGATGGCGAGGTGACGACCGTCGTCGTCGACCGACTCGGCGACGAACTCACGCACTTCCTCGGCGACCACGCACGGGACTACGACGACCTCGTAGACGCTCACGCTGGCGAGACCGTCGACCCCGTCGAACGCGACGCCGAGGACATGCTGTTCCTCATGTACACGTCGGGCACGACCGGCGAACCGAAGGGCGTCAAGCACACGACTGGCGGCTACCTCTCCCACGCCGCGTGGACGACCGAGACCGTCCTCGACGTCAAGCCCGAGGACACGTACTGGTGTGCGGCGGACATCGGCTGGATCACCGGGCACTCCTACATCGTGTACGGACCACTCGCACTCGGGACGACGACGGTGATGTACGAGGGCACGCCGGACTACCCCGAACGCGACCGGCTCTGGGAACTCGTCGAGAAGTACCGCGTCGACCAGCTCTACACCGCCCCGACCGCCATCCGGTCGTTCATGAAGTGGGGGAGCGAGTACCCCGAGCGCCACGACCTCTCCAGCCTCCGCCTGCTCGGCACCGTCGGCGAACCCATCAATCCGCGCGCGTGGAAGTGGTACTACAAGCACGTGGGTGGCGAGGAGTGTCCGGTCGTAGACACGTGGTGGCAGACCGAGACCGGCGGCATGATGATCACGACGCTCCCCGGCGTCGGCACGATGAAACCCGGGAGCGCCGGTCCACCACTCCCCGGCATCAGCGCGGACGTCCTCGACGTCAGCGGCGACCCAGTCGACGCCGGCGACGCCGGCTACCTCACCATCGACAAGCCCTGGCCGGGGATGCTCCGCACGCTCTACAAGAACGACGAGCGATACGTAAACGAGTACTGGCGCGAGTACTCCTACGTCGACAGCGACGACCCCGACGACTGGACGTACTTCCCAGAGGACGGCGCGAAGATCGACGAGGACGGCTACATCACCGTCCTCGGCCGGGTCGATGACGTACTCAACGTCTCCGGGCACCGCCTCGGGACGATGGAGATCGAGTCCGCGATCGTCGGCGTCCCCGGCGTCGCCGAAGCCGCCGTCGTCGGCGGCGACCACGACGTCAAAGGCGAAGCCGTCCACGCCTACGTCATCACCGAAGACGACGCCGACCCCGGCGACGAACTCCGCGAGAAGATAATCGAAGGCGTCGAGGACGCCATCGGACCGATAGCACGCCCCGAATCGGTCGTGTTCACGCCCGAACTCCCGAAGACGCGCTCGGGCAAGATCATGCGTCGCTTGCTGGAAGACATCGCGAACGGCGAGGAACTCGGCGACACCTCCACGCTCAGGAACCCTGACGTCGTCGAAGACATCCAGCGCGCCGTCGACGACTGACGGCGCCCACACCCGCCGCGCACGACTTCCGCGACCCCGTCGTCCGCGCAGACCGCTACTCGGCTTCGTCGTCGTACCGCGACACGAACTGGACGAGAGCGAGCGCGACACCGAGACTCACCGCGAGCATCACCATCCCGTACAGCGCGAACGACACGGGCGTAATCTCGAACGTGAGCGGCCCGAGCTCCGCCATCTGCACGTCCTTCTGGGCGGGCAGGATGATACCGAGGATGTAACCGAGCACGCCAGCGAGCGCGACCACGCCCACGTAGACGGCCGCGACGACGCGCTTCCCGCTCTGCACCATCGACAATCGAGCGTTCTCCGTCACACCCTCCACTTGGCGTTCGCAACGATTAGCCTTTGCCTTCCCAGTCCGAACACCGAGTATGAGCGAGAAAGAGCTACTCCTGCTCGTCCTGGGACTCGTCGCGATCATGATGTTCACCACCGGGTTCGTGCTCGCAATCACCTGAACGGCCCACGAACGCGCACGCAGTCCCACCAGAGGACCGACGTCTCGAATCGCACTCGAAGAACAGAGACCGCGTCGACGCCTTACTCGGCGTCGTCGACCGAATCGGACGAATCGACCCGCCCACCGTCAGTCATCGCTTCCTCCTCCTCCTCGCCACCGTCCGTCAGCGTCGTCTCCAGACGGTCAGCGTGCCAGTCGAACTCGCGACTCGGAAGCCCCTCGGACTCGAGGTTCCACGGGTCCGGACCGACCACGGGCCCCTCGAGCCAGGACTGCGCCATGTTCCACAGCCAGATGAGCTGGCCGACGAGCAGGATGAACGCTCCGACCGTCGCGATGACGTGCAGGCTCGTGAAGTAGTTCACGAGACTGCCGACGGTGACGCCGTCGTACGTCGCGTACCGGCGCGGCATCCCGCCGTACCCGAGGAGGATCATCGCGAAGAACGTCAAGTTCGTGCCAACCATCGTCAGCCAGAAGTGCGCCTTCCCGAGCGTCCGCTGGTACATGCGCCCGGACACGATCGGGAACCAGTAGTAGACGCCCGCGAACACCGCGAACGCGATCGCGCCCATGATGACGTAGTGGAAGTGCCCGACGACGTAGTACGTGTCGTGCAGGATGAGGTCGACGGGAACCGCCGCCAGGAAGACGCCGGTGACGCCGCCGATGATGAAGTTACTGATGAACCCGATGCAGAACAACATCGGGGTCGTCAGGCGGACGTTCCCGTTCCACATCGTCGTGATCCAGTTGAACGTCTTCACCGCGCTCGGTATCGCGATAGCTAGACTCACCGCCATGAACGACGCCCGCAGACGCGGGTCGATACCGCTCGCGAACATGTGGTGCGCCCACACCCCGAAGCTGAGGACGCCGATCGCGAGCGTCGAATACACGACGAACTTGAACCCGAACAGCTTCCGGCCCGCGAACCGCGGCAGGACGTAACTGATGATCCCCATCGGTGGCAGGACGAGGATGTACACCTCGGGGTGTCCGAAGAACCAGAACAGGTGCTGGTAGAGGATCGTCCCACCACCTTCGACCGCGAAGAATCCCGTCGCGAAGTTCCGGTCAAGGAGGAGCATCACGATCGCGCTCCCCAGGAGCGGGAACGAGAACAGGATGAGCGCGGACTGCGTGAGGACCGTCCAGCTGAAGATGTCGAGGGTGTCCCAGCCGACGCCGCTCCCGCGTTCCGTGAAGATGGTCGCGATGAAGTTGATCGCACCCATCGTCGCGGACACACCCGTGAGGTGCAGACCGAGGAGCATCAGGTCCGTCCCGGCGTTCAGTGCGGACGTGTTGATCTCGGTGGACGTGATGACGCGACCTGCGTACTCGTAGGTCATCGCGTCACCGCCGCTCGCGGTCTGCGCGACGCCCTGGGGTGGGTACATCGTCCACGAGATCATCGACGCACTGATCGAGTCGATGAACGGTCCGAGGAAGAACCCTGCCCAGATGAGGAGTGCGCCCGGCGGCAGGAGCCAGAACGCGATGGCGTTGATGCGCGGGAACGCCATGTCGTCCGCGTCGATGAGGAGCGGGATGAAGTAGTTCGAGAACGCTGCGAGGATGGGCGTCCCGAACAGGAAGAGCATCGTGATGCCGTGACTCGTCAGGAGCGCGTTGTAGAACGCCTGCCCGCCGACGACGCTCAGGACGTCCATCGCTGGCGTCGCGAGTTCGGTCCGCATCAGGATGACCGCGATTCCACCCCAGGCGAACGCGACGATCGCGTAGACGCCGTATAGAATACCGATGTCCTTGTGGTCGACCGTCGTCAACCAGCGAGCGATACCTCCGGGCTTCTCTTCGTGACCGTACCCGGTTTCTCCGCCGAGGGCGCTCCCGCCTGCGAGCGGGGTGTACGTCCGCCAGTCGTCGAATCGCGACGTCAGCGCGAAGACGACGAGGACGAGCACGCCCATGAGGAGTGTTAATGCGAACTCTCCGCTAAGACCCATAGCAGACCGTCGGGATTGCATCCTAAAGAAAGGTTCGGACCGGTCGCCGCGTGGGATTAGGCGTCCTGGAGTCGTCGCGGTCGCTCAGGCGTCCTGGCGTCGTCGCGGTCGCTCAGGCGTCCTGGAGTCGTCGCGGTCGCTCCCGGGGATGCGTTCGACGATGCGAACCGCTCTCGCGGGGTCTGCGTGCCTCAGAAGACCTCTTCGTACTCTTCGTCGCCGTCGGTGGCCGCCGTCTCGTCGTCCGCGTCGTCGCCGCTCGCGTCCGCCTCCGTCCCGCCGTCGGTCGTCTCCGCTTCCGCGACCACGTCGGCGCGGGCCTCCCGTTCGGTCCGTTCGCGCTCGTTCGCGTCGCCTTCGATGGCGACCGCGGAGACGTACGTGAGGACGCTGAGAAGAACGAATGCACCGCCGATGATCCCGAGCATGAGCGTACTGTACAGGGGATCCCAGCTGAACGGACCCCAGACGACGAACAACCCCATAAAGAAAGCCATGATGCCCAGTGGAATGATGTTCACCAGGAGGTCGAGCATCACATCCTTCGTGAAGACGCTCTCTGCCATTGCTATCGACAGGTTTCGAGGCAGGACCAAATAGGTTGTCGATTCGTTCCAGCGACCGACGCTTCAGATGGCGGTCCCGAACTCGTCGCGGAGGTAGCCGACGCCGGCAGTGAGCATCGTGAGGGCGCCCGCGGCGATGAGGGAGAGACCCCGGTACGCGATGTCGTTCGGGACGACGATCGGTTCCGCACCGGCGATCGCTCCACCGAACGCGGTGAACACGCCGACGCCGAGTGCGAGGACGACGCCAGCGAGTACGGCGAGCGTCACCCACGCGCTCTCGACGTACCCGGATTCGGCGAGGATGCCGGCGACGGCGCCAGTGAAGGTCAGGAACCCGACGACGGTCAGGACGAACACGCCGACGACGACGCCGACCTCGGCGATGGCGAGTCCGAACGCGACGAACATCGGCCAGACGCTCGCCGACGGTTTCCGCTCGGAGACGGAGCCGTCCTCGGCACTCGTCGAATCCTCGATACTCTCGTTTGACATGCACGGTCCTTCGAGGTACAGGCATAAACACGTCACGAAGTGCTAGAGCACCCGAGTGCCAGAGTCCCCGGGACTCGCGGCCGGGGTACTCCAGGTGGACGAAACGGAATTCGAGTGGTCGCCATCTGGTCGGGAACCCGTCGGTCGTGCGTGCCGCTCGCCGTTAACCACGACATATTAAATGGTCGATGGCCAAGGTTCGACTATGTCAGGAGTACGAGTGGCTGGCGTCGGGTTGACGGCGTTCGGCGCATCCCCGGAACGCACGGGCCGGGACCTCTTCGCGGAGGCGGGCTGCGATGCGCTCGCGGACGCGGCGATCGAACGCGACCACGTCGAGGCCCTCCTCTACGGGAACTTCATGGGAGAGCTCGCGGAACATCAGGGCCATCAGGGACCGCTGATGGCGGAGGCGGTGGGCGTGAACGCGCCCGCGACGCGGTTCGAGGCCGCTTGTGCGTCCTCGGGCGTCGCGGTACGCGAGGGCGTCAAGCGGGTCCGGAACGGCGAGGCGGACGTCCTCCTCGTCGGCGGCGCGGAACGCATGACGAACCTCGGGACCGCGGGCGCGACCGAGGCGCTCGCCATCGCCGCGGACGACCTCTGGGAGGTCCGCGCTGGGATGACGTTCCCGGGTGCGTACGCGCTGATGGCGCAAGCGTACTTCGCGGAGTACGGCGGGAGTCGCGAGGACCTCGCGGCGATCGCGGTGAAGAACCACGACAACGCCTTGAACAACGAGAAGGCGCAGTACCAGCGCGCGATCGACGTCGACACCGTCCTGGACGCGCCGATGGTGTCCGAGCCGCTCGGACTCTACGATTCCTGCCCCATCAGTGACGGTGCGGCGGCGGTCGTCCTCGTGAGCGACGAGTTCGCGGCCGAGCACGACCTCGACGCGTCGGTCGCCATCACGGGCACGGGCCAGGGCGGCGACCTGATGGCGCTCCACGACCGCGAGTACCTCGCGCGGTCGCCGGCGGCGGACGAAGCCGCAGAGGAGGCGTACGCGGACGCGGACGTGGACCCGTCGGACGTGGACGTTGCGGAGGTCCACGACTGCTTCACGATCGCGGAGGTGCTCGCGCTCGAATCGCTCGGTCTCGTCGACGTCGGCGAAGGCATCTCCGCGGCCGCGGACGGCATCACGACGAAAGGCGGGTCGATCCCGGTTAACCTCTCCGGCGGTCTGAAGGCGAAGGGCCATCCCGTCGGTGCGACCGGCGCGTCCCAGATCTGCGAGCTCGCGATGCTCCTCCGCGGCGACCACCCGAACAGCGACGTGGTCGCGGACGCCGACGTCGGACTCGCGCACAACGCCGGCGGAACCGTCGCCTCTGCGGTCGTGCACGTGTTGGAGGTGATGGAGTGATGGCGGGCGACGACGAGGAGGTCGTCGACGCCGGGTACGACGAGTGGCTGGCGGCGGTCCGCGACGACGAGGGCTACTATCTCGAGTGCGAGAACGGCCACGGGTCGCTCCCGCCACGCCGGGTGTGCCCGCACTGCGGGTCGCTCGCCCTCGAGGAGACGACGCTTCCGGAGAGCGGCGAAGTGGAGACGTTCACGATCACGCACGTCGCCACGCCGAACTTCAGCGACGACACGCCGTACGCGGTCTCTATCGCACGGTTCGGGAACGTCCGCGTCACCGGACAGATGCGTGGCGTTGCGGTCGAGGACGTGGCGGTCGGTGCGACCGTCGAGATCGACGTGAGTGAGACGGAGACCACCGGGGACGACGTCGTCGTCTTCCGACCGCGCTGAGCGGACCGGGGACCGGTCGCTCGAGCTACTTCTTGCGTTCTACTTCGACGCGGTCGTCCTCGGCGTCCCTGTGGAGGTCGAGGTCGTCGGCGACGGCGTCGAGGAACGCGTCGGGGTGTTCGTCGTGCGGGAGGAGTGCGGCGTAGTCGACGACGACGAGCTTCGCGCCCGCGTCGTCGGCGAGCTGGCGGCCCTCCACGAGCGGCGTGATGTCGGCCTCGCGCCCCCAGACGAACGTCGTCGGGACGTCCAGATCGGCGATAGCGTCGCCGAGGTCGAGGTCGCTGTCGAGGTATCCGGCGACGAACGACGCTGGCGCGTATCGCGCACCCTGCTGGTGCGTGGTCTGCCAGTCGTACTGCTTGCGCTCCGGACGATAGGCGTCCGGGTCGTAGTAGGAGTGATCGGCGCTGAAGTACTCGAGCGAGCGCTTGCTCGCGACGGCGTCGAACGCGAGTTCGCCGACGACCGGTGCCCGCAGGAGCGAGCGCACGAACGGTTTCTCGCCACCCGGCATCGTCGTCGTCGTCGGCGACACGAGCACGAGCCGACCGACGGGGACGCGCTGGGCCGCACGGACGGCGTACGCGCACGAGAGCGAGGACGCCACCACCGTCGCGTCCGCGCCCGCGATGTCCTCGAGGAACGCCGTCAGGAAGTCCTCGTAGTGCTCGGCGGTCCACGAGAGCGGCGGCCTGTCGGAGCGCCCGAATCCGGGGAGGTCGGGCACGAGCACGTGGTACTCCTCGGCGAGCGCTTCGGCGACGGCGACGAACTCGTTGCTGGACGCGGCCGCGTTCACGCCGTGAACGAGCACGAGCGTGTCGTTGTCCTCGTTCCCGATCGACGAGTAGTACGTGTCCATCCCACGCCACCGGTACGTCTCGCCGCGACCCGGGAGCGGTCGGTCGAGGTCGCCTGCCTTCCGCCGGAGGAGTCGATCCGTCAGGACGGCAGCGCCGACCGCGCCGGCAAGGCCACCCGCGGCGTACAGCGCTCTCTTGACTTGCATACCCGCGAATACACGCGGGAGCGACTTGAACTTCGTGCCGACGCTCGCGAGAACGGACGGGACGGATACGACGACGACCGCGAGAAAGGAAGGGTGGGACCGAACCTGAACGAGGTTATGTCTCGCGGATCGCGTCCTGCATCGGTGCGAGGACGTCGTCGGCGATGGTGTAGGGGTCGGTGTCGCCGGCGAGGACGCGCTCGGCCATCTCCTCGACGCCACCGCGTTCGGCGATCTCGGCCTCGACGATGCTCGCCGCGTCGTTCCGGAGGAGCGTCCGGATCTCCTCGGCCGTCCGCATCCGCCGTTTCGCCGCCAGCTGGCCGGTGTCCGCGAGCCAGTCCGCGTGCTCGGCGAGCGTGGAAAGGAACGCGTCCACGCCCTCACCGGTCGTCGCCACCGTCTCCAGCACCGGCGTCTCCCAGGGCTCGTGCTCGGGTTCGTCGTCGCCGGGCATGTCCACGTCCGCCTCCACGCCCATCCCGTGATGGCCGCCGGAGACGCTGACGTGCCCGTCGCCCATGTGCACCATCTCCTTCAACTCCTGGACGGTACGGTCGGCCCCGTCCACGTCCGCCTTGTTCACGACGAACACGTCCGCGATCTCGAGGATGCCCGCCTTCAGCATCTGGACGTTGTCGCCCGACCCCGGCGGCACGAGCACGGCTACAGTGTCCGCCGCACGCACGATATCGATCTCGTTCTGGCCCGCACCGACCGTCTCGATGATGACCTTGTCCTTCCCGAACGCGTCCAGCGCCTTCACCGCATCCGCCGTCGCCGTCGACAACCCACCCAGACTCCCCCGGGCGCTCATCGACCGGAAGAACACGTCCATGTCGCCGACGTTCGACGCCATCCGGATGCGGTCGCCGAGCACCGCCCCGCCCGTGTACGGCGACGACGGGTCGATCGCGACGATACCCACCGTCAACCCCTGGTCGCGGTACGTCGACGCCATCTTGTCGACGAGCGTCGACTTCCCCGCACCGGGACTCCCCGTGATACCGATGACGTCCGCCGACCCCGTGTGCTCGTAGAGGCCCGCGACGACGTCACGATAACCGTCCTCGCGGTTCTCGATCTTCGTGATGGCGCGCGCCAGCGCCCGATGGTCGCCGTCGAGGACGCCCTCGAGGATCTCGTCGGTCGAGAGCGTCATCGCTCCGGAGCGTTCTCGCGGACGAACTCGATGGTCTCCTCCATCGGCGTCCCCGGCCCGAACACCTCGGCGACGCCCATCTCCTTCAACTCCCGCTTGTCGTCGTCCGGGACGACGCCACCGACGAGGATGAGGGTGTCCTCGAACGCACCGTACTCTTTGAGACCCTCGATGACCTTCGGCACGAGCGTGTTGTGCGCGCCGGAGAGGATGCTGATCCCGACCACGTCCACGTCCTCCTGGACGGCCGCCTGCACGATCTCGTCGGGTGCCTTGTGCAGTCCCGAGTAGATCACCTCGAATCCCGCGTCACGGAACGCGCGTGCGATGACGTGCGCACCGCGGTCGTGCCCGTCCAGGCCGACCTTCGCGACCAGGCAACGAATGGACCGCCCCTCTTGATTCGCGCTCATAGAGACCTGTTTCCCTCCGGCAGGTTTTACTTTAACGGAAGATAGTTGAATTGGCGGACCTCCGGCCGGAACCCATCGGGGGAACGACCGGGAACACGAGTTTCTTGGGGCTTGATACGAATCGCCGAATGCGCTCGAACACCCACCGGTCTATCGGGTAGGGGTACTCGGTGGTGTCTCTCCGTTCGAGCGTTCGTGGACCGTCGTCGCGAATGCAAAAGCAATTACTCGCCGGTTCCTAACCCTGCGACGATGACGGAAACGACGACCCCGCCGCTTCGCGACCTGAAAGACTCGGTCGGGTCGCTGACGGCCACGCTGTCCGTGGTCGGGTACGTGCTCGTCCTCGGGACGCTATACGTCGGCCTCCCGATCTATCCGACGCTCGACCTCGAAACGGTGAACGTCCTGAGTCACGCCATCGCGACCATCAACACGTTCGCGACGGCGTGTCTCGCAATGGGCTGGTACTCGATCCGGCAGGGGAACGTGGACCGCCACCGCAAGTTCATGACCGCGGCGTTCGGGCTCATCCTCGTCTTCCTCGTGCTCTACCTCCTGAAGACCGGTGGCGGCGGGACGAAGGAGATCGATCTGGCGACGGGCGCGATCTACTACGGCTACCTCGCGATGCTCGCCGTCCACATCCTCCTCTCCATCGTGTCCGTCCCGGTCGTCCTCTACGCGCTCCTGCTCGGGATGACGCACACGCCCCGGGAACTCCGCGAGGAGACCCGGCACCGCACGGTCGGTCGCATCGCCGCCGGTGCGTGGATCGTCTCGCTCTCCCTCGGGGTCGTGACGTACGCATTGCTCAATCACGTCTACGGCTACGACTTCGTCCCGGCCGTCCTCGACGTGACGGTGTCGTTCGTGCTGTGACCAACGGACAGCTTTTTGCGGTGACCCGCGCAACCGAGTTGGCGTGACTGTCGAACGCCACGAGTCGCCCGACGCCGACACGGTCGCCACGGTCGTGGGCGACGGCCTCCGCGAGGGCGCGGTCGTCTCCATCGAAGCGACGTGCGAGGTCGAGTACGACGGTCGCTCCGGGGGCTACCTCGCGCCCGGCGACCGCCTCGTCGTCTGCAAACCCGATGGGACCCTGCTCGTGCATCGTCCGAGCGGCCACAAGCCCGTGAACTGGATGCCCAGTGGCGCGACGATCAAGGTGGACTCGCCCGAGAGCGACGACGACGCGCCGCTCCTGTACGCGCGCCGGTCGAACCCGAACGAGTTCCTGCGGGTGTACCTCCAGGACGTCCACTCCGTCTCGCGGTTCGACGCAACCGACGCCGTCGAGTATCGGGAGCGCGGCACCGAGGCGGAGATGCACGAGTACATCGAGAACAACCCCGAGGACGCGCTCGAACCCGGCATCCGGCTCCTCGAACACGAGCGCGAGACCCAGTACGGGTTCCTCGACTTCTTCGCGCAAGACGACGACGGCGTTCCGGTCGTCGTCGAGGTGAAGCGCAGGCAGGCGACCCTGAATCACTTCGACCAGCTCAAGCGGTACATGGAACTCTACCGCGAATCCAATCCCGAGGTACGGGGAATGCTCGTCGCACCGTCGACGAGCGACCGCGTGAAGCGCGCACTCCGCGACGAAGGACTCGAGTTCGTGCGACTCGCCGAGTTCGACGTCGAGACGAGAGAGGCTTCGGAGACGACGCTCACCGACTTCTCCTGACGGTGCCGGAGCCGGGTCCGGTGTTCGAGCGAGCGCTCAGTCAGTCTGCGGGATCGCGAGTGCGCCGCCTGCGAGGGTGAGGAGTGCCGCGATGGAGAGCACGCCGAGGGCGGCGTACGGCCCCAGTCCGAGTACGACAGTGCCAGCGTCCGTGCTCGCGGGCGCGATGGCTTGCCGGAGGCCCTGCGAGAAGTACGTGAGCGGACTGAGTGCGACGAGTGGATGGAACCACTCCGGGAGCAATGCTGGCTGGACGAACGTCTCGGAGAGGAAGAGCAAGGGGAGCCCGATGGCGTTGCTCGCCGTCACCGCGCCGTCCTGGCTGTCCGCGAACGCACCGAGGAGCGCGCCGACGCCACAGAAGCACGCGACACCGATCGGGACGTACGCGAACAGGAGCGGCGAGAGGGCGATCGACGCACCAGTGAGAAGCGTCGTGAGTGCGAGGACGAGTGCGGTCGCGACGCCGATAATCGCGACGTTCACGAGCGTGTGCGCGAGCAACCACTCGCCGCGCGTGAGTGGCGTGGTCGCGAGCTTCTCGAACCGACTGCCTTCGCGGTGTCTCGCGACCTCGGACCCGACGCGGGACAGTGGCGTGAACAGGACGACGACCGCGACGTACCCCGGGACGTAGTACGCCGCCGGTTCCGTGAATAGGCCCGCGCCCGCGCCGTCGGTCTGGACGAGCGCGCCGAAGATGCCGACGAGGATGGCGGGGAAGAAGAACGTGAAGAATACCGCCACGCGCCGGCGGAGGAACGACCGCGATGCGGCCGTGAACTCCGAACGCACGCGACCCATTCGACTCACGCCGACTCACCCCCCGGCATCGTCTCGACGGAGGTCGACTCCGCGAGCCCACGCTCGTCCTCGAAGGCTTCGCCGGTGAGAGCGAGGTAGACGTCCTCCAGGTCGGGTTCGCTCCACGCCAATCCCGAGTACGAGACGCCAGCGTCCTCGAGGGCGTCCGCGACCGCGCCGACGTCCCGTGCCGGAATCCCCGGGACGTGCACGTCCTCGCCGCGAGCGCTCGCGTCGTACCCGGCCGCTTCGAGCGCAACGACCGCCGCTTCGGCCGCCGCTTCGACCGGTCCACCCGCATCCTCAGCCGCCGAATTCGCCGCCTCCGTGTCCTCCGGCGCGGACGCGTCCACGGTCACGGTCACCGACGGTTCGCCAGCGTGCTCGTCGATCAACGCCGACGGTTCCCCGACCGCGACGAGGTCGCCGTCGGCGAGCAACCCGACGCGGTCCGCGAGCCGCTGGGCCTCACGCATGTCGTGCGTCGTCAGGAATACCGTCGTTCCACCCGCGACCTGCTCCTCGATCCGGTCCCAGACCGTGCGCCGGCCCACCGGATCGATGCCCGTCGTCGGCTCGTCCAGGAACAACACCTCCGGGTCGTTCACGAGCGTACTCCCGAGGCACACCCGGCGTTGCTCGCCGCCGGAGAGGTCCCCGTAGTGCGTGTCCGCCGCGTCGGTCACACCGACCGCCGACAGCACGTCCGCGACGGGTCGGGCGTCGTCGTACAGGCCCGCGTAGTACGCGACGACCTCTCGACCGGTGAGGCGCTCGGGCGGCGAGAACGACTGCGGGAGCACACCCAGTACCTCCGGGTCCGTCGACGCCGGCTTCGTTCCGCGGAGCGACACTTCGCCGTCGTCCGGCGTCGTCGTCCCAGTCAACGCACGCACGAGCGTCGTCTTCCCGGCACCGTTCGGGCCGACGAGCGCGAACACCTCCCCGTCCGCCACCGAGAGCGACACCCCATCGAGCGCGACGACGTCCCCATACTCCTTCCGGACGTCCGTCGCGACGAGCGCGTCAGTCATGGCCCGACGCTTCGGGGTCGACCCGGTAATGCATCCCGGTTTCGCGTCGGCGGAACCGGCTCAGTACCTCGAACCGGCTCAGTACCTCGAACCGGCTCAGTACCTCGAACCGGCTCAGTACCTCGAACCGGCTCACCAACTCGAACCGGCGACTCCACCACCCCAGCACCCGAGCGTTCGTTCACCCGACCCCGTTGCCTATGTCGCCTCACTCCCTACGTCGTCGTATGCGAATCCTCGTCCTCGGTGCCGGCTACGCAGGCCTCACGGTCGCCCGCAAACTCGAAGACGCACTCCCTGACGACGACGTCGTCGTCGTCGACGACACCGGCGAACACCTCGTCCAGCACGAAGTCCATCGCGTCATCCGGAAACCACGTGTCGCCGACCACATCACGGTCGACCTCGAGGACGTCCTCGACACCGCGGAGGTCCGCGAGGGCGTCGTCGTCGACGTCGACCCCGACGCCCGAGAGGTACGACTCGCGGACGACACCGTCCTCGACTACGACGTCGCCGCGATCTGCCTCGGGAGCGAGACCGCGTTCTACGACCTCCCCGGCCTCCGCGAGCACGCCACTCCCTGCAAACGCGTCGAGCACGCCCGCCAGATTCGCGAGAGCGTGCTCGCCGCGGTCGACGATGGCGACGGTCACGCCGTCGTCGGCGGCGCCGGGCTCTCCGGCGTCCAGGTCGCGGGCGAACTCGCCGCACTCGGCCACGAAGACCACGACGACGACAGTCGACAGGACGCCATCCAAGTACACCTCGAGACCGACGCGGCGGACGCGGACGACGACGCTGGAATCGACGCAAGCGACGACGCTGGAATCGACGCAAGCGACGACGCTGGAATCGACGCAAGCGACGACGCTGGAATCGACGCAAGCGACGACGCTGGAATCGACGCAAGCGACGACGCTGGAACCGGCACAGGCCACCAGTCCGTCGCGACGCTCGACGGCGACGAACTCGACGTCACGCTCGTCGAGATGGAGGACAGCGTCGCACCCAGCTTCCCCGAGAACTTCCAGACCGCCGTCCACGAGACGCTCCTCGATCACGGCATCGACGTCCGCACGAACGCCACCGTCGAACGCGCCACCGACGACCACGTCGAACTCGCCGACGGCACCGAACTCGCGTACGACACGCTCGTCTGGACGGGCGGCATCCAGGGACCAGCGGCGACCGACGGTGAACGCGTCGGCGTCCGCGCCGACCTCCGCGTCGGCTCGAGCACGTTCGTCGTCGGCGACGCCGGCGACGTCGTCGACGCCGACGGCGAAGCCGTCCCCGCGAGCGCACAATCGGCCATCCGCGAAGCACGCGTCGCCGCCGCGAACATCGAACGCCTCGTCGAACACCGCCGCCGCGCCGACCCCGGCGCGTTCCAGCCGAAACTCGACCGGTTCGCGTTCAACTCGCCGGGCTGGGTCGTCTCCATCGGGAACGAAGCCGTCGCCAAGGTCGGCCCAGGCGTCATCACCGGCCGGGCGGCCGTCGCACTCAAAGCCACCGTCGGCGCCGGCTACCTGTCCGGCGTCGGTGCACTCAGGCAAGCGACCGACCTCGTCAACGACGAACTCGGCCTCGACCCCGGTACCAACAACTGAATCGGAAAATCAGCGGTCCTCGTCCTCGTCGACCTCCTGCAGGAACGACTTCAGGAGCTTCCGTTCGCCCGCCCGCAAGTGCTCGTGGAGCGTCGGCGACGAGATGTCCATCGCCGCCGCAACCTCCTCCGCCGTCGACTCGCGCGGCCACTCGTAGTACCCCGCGGAGAACGCCGTCTCCATCGCCGTCTGCTGGCGGTCCGTCAACCGTCCCTCGAGGTCCTTCCGGAACGACTCGGTGGACTGCACCGACTGCTCGACGCGACGCTTCGAGAGTACCGACGTGTCAGCGTACGCGCTCTCCACCGCCCGCGCGAGCGCCTTCAGGTCCGAGTCAGGAGCGACGCGCGCAACGAGTTGCCCCTCGCCCGCCTCGATGCGGAACGTCTTCACTCTCGCCCCGACCGACGACAGCGTATGCACCGCCGACGAATCCACCGTCACCTCGAACAACGACGGATCGCCCTCCGTCACCAACCGCACGTCCGTCACGTCCTCGTGCACCGTCGCCGCCTCCAGGTACGTCTCACCCGACACTCCGCTCACCTCCACGTAGCACGTCAACGACGCATCGTCCGTCGACGCAACGCCCTTCAACGTCGTCTTCGCGCCCGTCGACGCCGACAGGTCGACGAACGGGTCGTCGCGGTCCGAATGCCGGAACTCCAGTTCAACGACCGTATCCGCGAGCAACAACTGCCGTTGCTCGACGGAATTGATGCCGTCTCCGATGCGCTCCCCGAGCTCCTCGAACACCGACAGCTCGCGGTCGCTGAACGCACCATCGCGGTCCGAGTACACGAGTAACGCACCGTACGTCTTCTCCCGGTACTGCAACGGCGCGACGACGGCACTGACCGCCGACGGCTCCCCGTCCTTCCCGAACACCGCCTCGTGGTGGTTCGCGGACAGCGACTCCACGACTGGAACCGACTCCGACGAGATCGCCTCCCGAACCGTCGACGCGATCTCGCCGTCACCGTCCACGTGCTCGCGAACGTACTCGACGTCCACACCCGCACCGACCCGCGGATTGAACCGGTTCGCCCCCTCGTCGTACTCCGTGATCCAGGCAGCCCGGTACGAGCCGGTCTCGGCGAGCGACGAACACACCGCCGACTCGAGCTCCTCCCGGCTCTGGGCGTCCACGAGCGCTCGGTCGACCTTCCGGATGACCGCGTTGATGTGCGTCAACCGATCGAGTTGTCGCTCGCGCTCCTCGATGACGGGCTCGTACGCCTCGTACTGTTCCGTGATCTCCTCGCGTAACCCCTCGAGCTCTTCCGTATCGCGTAGCTCCTCGGGTTCGCGCGCCGACAGCGCCGCCTCCGTCGAACTCATCGCGAAGTAATCTCGAACGTCGGTCTCGAAGTCCGATCGTGCGAGCATCTCGTCGACTGCATCGAGGATGTCGTCCTGCGAGACCGGTTTCACGAGGTAGTCGTCGAACGGCATGTCCACGATATCCGTATCGGGCGCGACCGCGGTCATCATCGCGACCGGCATATCGAGCCCACGTTCCCGGAACGCCTCGAGCACTTCGTCGCCGGAGAGCGTCGGCATCCGTCGGTCGAGGAGGACGATGTCGACGTCTTCGTCGACCGCGTCGAGCGCTTCCTCGCCGCTGTTCGCGATGCGCACCTGGTACTGACCCGCTTCGAGCCAGTACTCGCAGGTCTCGGCCAGGTCTTCGTCGTCGTCGACGACGAGTACGACGGGCGTCCGCGCCCGCGTCTCGGACTCGTCAGTCGCTTGCGGGACCATCGAAATCCATTTTCGCCGATAGCGGATAAAGAACTTCCCCTCTCCTCGTAGGGGAGGCGTCTTCGAACGCCAGGTCGCCCCAGTCAGGGCGACCCGTACGTCACTTCGATGATGGTTACGCGAACGACGACGTTCTCCACGTCGGTGCACTCGTAGGGGCCACCCCCGCTCGTGTCCCAGCCGGTCTCGGCCATCGCGTCGTTCCAGCCGTTCTCGAACTCCGTCCCCGTCATCTCGACGGTCACGTTGTTCAACGTACTCCCATCGGGGTCGGTGTACAGGAGCTTCGTCTCTCGTTCCTCCATCGAGATCTCGACGCCACCTTGCGAGTCCAGCGAATTGCTATCCGACCGAAGCAGGACGAGCGACACGACCGCCCGGTCGTTCGTGCACGTCATCGACGCGCGTTGCACGTCCACGGACGACCCTCGGTCACTCCGGAGCACCGCTCCGTTCTCGTACGCGATCACGGTCTTGTCGAGCGTGTACGACAACGACCCCGTCGTGTTCTCGTACGCGAACAGTTGCGGACCGCCCGATTCGTTCACTGTCACGTTCACCGACGACGAATCGTCCACCTGTAACAACGCCCCACCCAGCTCCAGGGACCCACCGCGACGAGTCGCCGCCCCCGTCTCGATGTCGTCCATGCTGTACGCGATCGCCTCGAACGCACGTTCCGCGTTCGCCTTCTGCTCGCCCTCCCGCACCTGATCGAGCGACGAGAACCCGGTCCCGTACACGAGCGCGACCGACGTGATGATGATCGAGAACACGATGATGAACGCGAGCACGTCACTCACCGCACGCTCGTCACCCCTCATCGCGTCACCTCCGGCATCGGCGCGAGCTTCGGCGGCGACGACCGAATCGTCACCTTGTACTCGGTGACGTCCGGATCGGGATCGGTATCCTCCACTACGATGTACACTGTCCCGCCCTGCACCGTCGTCGACGAACTCTTGATTTCGATGTCCGGGTCCAGCGGGATCTTCACCTCGTTCTGTCCCTTCGGCGGCTGCATCACCATACAGCCCCCAGATGGGTTCCCTGGTATCCCCGAACAGCCACTTGCTTGCCGTAGTTCAACGTTGTACGAGTTACCCGCAACTTGCGACGGATGCGTCACCCGCACCACCATCCGTCCACCAGCACCACCGTTCTCGGCGCTGTAGTACGACGAGGAGAGCTCCGCCGCCATCCGATTCCCAATCGTCCGGAGTTCGTTCCGGGTGGCGTCGCTCTTCTCGTCCTCCAGCAACCCACTGCCACCGACCAACAACCCCGTGATGAGGATCGTCGTGATACCGATCGTGAGCACGTGCGTCACCGCGATCGAGACCGCGCGGTCGTCCGCGAAGAAACTACTCGCCTTCATCGTGAACGATTGTACACCTCGATTACGTACGAATCGGTGAACGAGGCACGCGTGGACTGGTACGAAACCTCGATCGTCACCTCCCACGCCGCGTACGACCAGCGCGGCGACGACGTCGACACCGACGCCTTGTTCAGCGCCGTCGAATCGATGTACGAACTCGGACCGACCGCGCTGTCGCGGTACGCAACGAGCGAGTAGTTCCCCGCGGCGTTGTCACCGCGAACGAACGACACCGTACGGAGTTCTCCATCCGGAATGCCATCACTCACGTCGAGTTCCGACGAACACTTCGTCTCGCCCATGATCGAACCCTCGGACAGGTTGAATCGTACCGTCTCGCCACTCGACCCGTCGATGACGCACTCGTCGCTCGCCGACCCGAAGTCCTCCGCTGGCGCATCCGTATCGTCGTCGCTCAACGTCCGGATGGCGACGTTCCCGGTCGAATCGTCCTCGTAGATCCACACCGTGTAGTTGTCGTCGGCCGCTTCGTCCTGCCAGACGAGCCGGAACGCCTCCGTCCCGGACTCCCCAGCGAGCGAATTCGCGTCCACAGCCAGGTCGAACTCTCGAACGACCGTTCCCTGCCCGGCCGAGGTCACGCTCCAGTTCCGGTTCGTCGCCGCCGACTCGAGCGTACTCCCGTCGACCTGAGACGCCCGCCCGGCGAACGTCCGCTTGGCCGACCTGACGTCAGTGACGTTCACGAACACCGGCGCCGCGGCCGCCGACACGTTCCGCACCCCCGTATTGTACTTCGTGAAGTTCGACGTGAGTGACTCGTTCACCGCATCAGGAGTCGCGTGTGGCTCCATCGCGTTCACTCGCTCCACTAGCCGCGCCGACTCCACCTGCATCGTCCGGGCGAACTCCTGAGCTTCCTGTGGCTCGCTCACAGACCCCGTCGACGCCACGTTCTCCGTGTACAGGACGGTATTGAACACGACGACCAACCCCATCACGATGAACGCGATCGCGACCGCTCCGACGAGGATGAGTTGCGCGCGGTCGCGCTCGCCCGACAGCCCCGATATCGTCACCATACGATCACCTTCACGATGACGACGTTGTACACCGGACTGTTCGGGTACGCGTCCGGAATCGGGTAGTACCCGTTGTCGCCGTTGTCCGGGACGGTGTCGTACCACGACAACGGCCGCTGTTCGCCGCCCGGCCCGGTCAATCGCTGGTCGTCGTACAGTGTAATCCGATACGTCGCCACCACGCCGTCCTCCAGCGGCCCGCCGTTCTTCACCATATCCAACGTTCCGTTCTGGGTCTCACCGTTCTTGCCCTGGTAGACGATCTGGATGTTGTACCCGTTCTTGTCCTCGAACGCATCCTGGATCATCATGATCGTGCCACGAGGCGCGTCAGGCGGTGGTAGCTCGTCGCTATACCCGGCGATCGAACTGGACGTCGACGCGAACTGTCGGTCGCCAGCCGCCTCCGTCCCATTCCAGTACCGGATCATCGCCGAGAGGTTCCCGGACTCCGCACCGAGCGTGAGCATGTCCTTCGCCTCCACGCGCACCTGATCGCGCGCATCCCGGTCGACCGTCCCCGACGTCGTCGGCGTGATGACCACCGACTGCAGGGCGAACAGGACCGCCGTCAATACCAGTATCGAACCGATGAACCCCTCGAGCGTGTACGCCTGAGCGCGAGTATCTCCGAACATGATCTACCACACCCTCACGACGAGCAGACAGCCCGTCTCACAGCCGCCGATACCTGGCAGACGGACAACGCGTGTCGTCGACGCCGCCGCCTGATTCGGCGGATACGTATCCCCGGACGTCAACTTCTCGTCGCCACCGGTTCCGTCCAGGTCCGCACTCACGATGTTCCCATCGAGATCGCGTATGGTGACGTTCACCTGTGCTGTCGACCGCAACCCGAACTGGTCACGGAGGTCCGACCCGGAGATATTCATCAGGTTCGAATCGACCTGCGCGACGTCGAGCGTCCGCGACCGGTCGTCGGTCCCGTACGAATCCACGATCGTCGCCGCCACCCGGTCGGACTTCGCCGGGATCGCGTCCGTCACCGGCGACCCGAACGGCGTGATCGTCGTCGGCACGAACGTGAACGTGAACGTCACCGTCAGCAGGAACACGCTGATGCCGACCGCGAAGTCCTGCGTCGTCTGCCCGCGGTCGCGACCCCGGAGTCCAGTCAGTTCTCGCTCCGTCATACTCCTCATGCCACTACCGCCCAGACGACCAGCGAGATAGTCATCAGCACCATCACGAACTTCAGGCCACTCGTGATGTCCGCATCACGAATGTACCCGGCGATGAACCCCGAGAGGATCGCCTGCATGGTGACCGCGTGGAAGAACAGCATCGACAGCAAGGACACGTTGATGCCCGCACCGAGCCCACCAGCGGCACCACCCGCCGACGCACCACCGCCGCCGCCGGAATCCGCAGTCACGCTCTGGAGCGTGTCCAGGAACTGCGTCTTCAGGATCGCCATCACCGCGAGCAACGTCAGGTACGTCATGATGATGATGACGACCTGCATCCGCGTCCGAGACTTGCGCTCGCGCTCGATGTCGTCCTGGTTCTCCGACGCCTGCGCCGCCGTCGACAGCACGTCCGTGATCTGACTCGACGCCTCCTGGGCCTTCGAGATGAGTTTCACCGTCCGCGCCATCCGCGGCATGTGGTACTTGTTGTTGAACTCGACGAGCGAGTCCTTCAGACTCATCCCGTAGTTCACTTTCGCGTGCATCGTGTCGAACTCCGTCGCCATCTTCCCGCTGGTCGTGTCCGACACCGTCTTGAACGACTCCAGGAGCGTCAACCCGGTATCGTTCGCGGACGACAACTTCCGGAGGTTGTCGGAGATGTTCGACACGATCGCTTGCCGCGACCGAACGTTCCACTCGCGGAACACCGCGAACGGCAGGAAGATGACGTACGCCGGCAGGTACACGTACAGGAAGGTGCCCCAGACGGGGTCTTCCTGCATTCCCTCCCAGCTCGTCGGCACCAACCCCATCAAGGCCGCAGTGAGGATCGCGACGAGCGCGATCGGCACCGTCAACGCCATCGTGTACGTCGGATTCTCCTTGAAGAACAGGTGTGGTTTCTTCAGGACCTGGATCGTCTCGTACGTCCCCTCCTTGTTCTTGATGCGGTCGAACATCGACCCACGGCCCGCGTACTGCTCGATGAGTCCGAGGTTGAGGAGCCCCGAGTCCTGCTCCATCATCAACCGTTCGTCCGCGTCGTCCGGAAGCAAGTAGCCGTCACCGGGTTCGTCCCGCTTCACCGTCGACACCAGCACCAGGAACCCCAGGCCGGTCAACGGAATCAGTCCGTACACCGTCCCGTACAGCATCATCACGTTCGCCTCCCCGAGCATCTGCATGATGACGAGGATAATGATGAGCAAGAGGGGGAACAGCGACAGCGTCATGTACATCTCCCCGAACAGTTCCAGGGTTTCGAGCGTCAACTCCTGTTGTTGCTTCGCCGTCCGCATGTGCTTCTCCTTCTTGTCGTAGAGGAATCCCTCCATGTCACCGCCAGAGTTCACGATGGAGAGCATGTCCGTCAGGAACTGCGCGAGTTCGTCGCTCGGCGTCTCCATCGCCTGATTCCGGATCGCCGTCCGGTAGTCCGTGTCGAAGTACTCCGTCTCCTGAACGATGGACTGGAACTCCTCCGCCACCTCGCCGTACGTGTCCTCCGCCGCCGCCATCGCCTCCAGGATCTCCAGTTGGTTCAGGCCACCGACGGAGAGCGCGTACATGAACGACACCGCGTCCGTCAACAGCATGTTTATCTCGCGTTTGCGTGACGACGCACGCGAGTACGGTACCGCGACGAGCGCACCGAACCCCATCGCGAACCCGATCGCTCCCAGGAAGATACCGGTCGTCAGGACCAGCACCGGCACCTTGATGAGGTTGATGAAGTCGATGAGCGTCTGGTTCGTGATCCCGATTCCCGTCAACGTCTGGCCGCCGTCGATGAACAGCACGAACACCGCGTACCCGATGAGCATCCCGAACAGCCAGAGGATGCCACCGGCGAGTACGCCGATCGCGAGCGCGCGCGACAGGTACATCTCCACCGTATCCGTCATCCGCGACTGCGCGAGCTTCGTCTCCACGTCCGCCACGAAGTCGGAGTCGTCGGCGAACAACCGCTCGTAGAGTGGGTAGAACCGGTCACCGAGCGAGTCCGCCCCTGCGTCGAACGCGCCGTCCTGGTCCTTGGTCTGGAGGCTCATTTCCCATCACCGTGCTCTCCGTCGTCGCCATCCTCGAACACCGACTCGTCAGCCTCGTCGCCTGGCGCGTCGTCAGCCTCGTCGCCTGGCGCGTCGTCAGCCTCGTCGTCGAAGACGCCGTCGCCACCGCCGCCGAACACCGACTCGTCGCTCCCCTCGTCCGGTCCCGCTTCGCTCGCACCACCGTCGTCGTCACTGAATACGCTCCCGCCGTCGCCGTCCTCGAACACGGGGTCGTCGCTCTCGCCGAAGATCGAGCCGTCCGCCTCCTCGTCGAAGAACGGCTCGTCGTCGTCACCGAAGAACGACTCCTCCTCCGCCTCGGACGAGTCCGCGTCGAACATCGACTCGTTCTCCGCGCCGCCGTCGCCCTCGCCGAAGATGGGTTCGTCGGCGGCGGCGCCGTCCCCGCCCGCGGCAGAGCCATCCGACGAATCGCTCTCCGTATCGGTCGATTCTACGGGGTCGACGTCGTCATCGCCCCCGGCGTCGCCGCTCGACTCGTCCGTATCGGGTTTGCCAGGTGCGCCGGCCGCACCAGCCGCATCAGCCGCACCGGCCGCGTCAGCGTCATCGCTCCCGTCGGCGTCACCTGCGTCCTCGTCGGACGACGTCGATTCGTCGGCCTCGTCGAACGACGCACCGGAGTCGGAATCGTCCGTCAACGCCGGGAACTCCGCATCGATGTCGCCCGCGTCGTCCTCCACCGCCGCACCGTCAGCCTCCAGAGTGGCGCCGTCGTCCGACGACTCGCTCGAAGCACCCGACCCGGATTCGGTCGAAGAACCAGCATCCCCAGCCTCCAACTGCGGCGTATCATCCGCAGTCCCGCTCGCATCAGCTGACGCACTCGCAGCGCCTGAATCACCCGAATCCGCCACCTGGAAGGGATCCTCGGACTCCTCCTCGCCGAACGAGAACCCGCCACCGTCGTCGCTCAACCAAGACGGCCCGTCCGCGTCGTCGCTCTCGCCGAACGAGAACTCGTCGTCCTCGCCGTCGCCACCGAGCATGAACCCGTCGTCGCCGTTGACGTCGTCGAGCGAACTCCCGAAGTCGAACTCCTCGTCGTCGCCCGCCGGAACCTCCTCCGTCGGATCGACGTCCTCCTCCGCGGACACGCCACTCAGCGCGTCCGCCAGGCCACTCGGGATCTTCCCGCGGTACTCCTCGAACATCGACTCCTCCGCGCGCTCGAGGATGTCTTGGGCGAGATTCGACGTCTCGTCGTCCGGGTCCGGCCGCGGAACGAGCGCTTCGTCCTCCGGGTCCACGTCGATCAGGACGCTCTCCATCTCCCGGAGGTCCTGGAGGCTCTCCTCCAGTTGCCCGTTCGCGATGAGCGTCAGTATCGTCTCCGGATCGTTGATGAACGCCTGCACCGTCGCCGCAACCTCCCGGTACTCGCTCAACCCGTTCTTGATGAGGTACGCCAGGATCACCCGTCGCTTGAACAACTCCTCGTCGAATTTCTCCTGGTTCCACCCGCGGTCGAACTTGATCTCCTCGCTCGTGTTCGAGTCCCCCATCTTCAGGAACTCGTCCGTCTCCGCCTGCCACTGGTAGACGTCCTGAACGTTGATCTCGTCGTTCTCCGCGTCGTAGTGATTGATCTCCGTGATGTTCCGGTTCCGACGGACCTTGTGTCCACCAACGCGCGTCTGCGTCTGGATACTCACGAGGTCCAGCGCCGTGAACATCGTCTTCGACACGTTGATGGGGTCGGTCGTGAAGCGCTTCAGGACCTCGCCGACGGAGTCCGCGTGGAACGTCGTGTACGTCGTGTGGCCAGTGGACATCACCTGGAAGAGCGTCCGTCCTTCCTCGCCACGGATCTCACCCATCACGATGTAGTCAGGACGCTGACGGAGTGCGGCCTCCAGCAGGTCGAACTCGTCCACGTCACCCCCGCTGTCATCACTGAACGACGGTCGCGTGACGCTCGCGATCCAGTTCCGCTGCGGCAACTCGACTTCGCGCGTGTCCTCGATGGACACGATCTTCCCGTTCGAGGGAATGAAAAGCGAGATCGCGTTCAGGCTCGTCGTCTTCCCGGATGCCGTCCCACCGGCGAAGATCAGGCTCTTGTGATTCTCGATGCACAGCCAGAGGAACGCCATCTCGTCGAGACTGAACGTGTTCCAGTTGATGAGGTCGACCGGCGTGAACGGGACGTCGTTGAACTGACGGATGGTATAGTTCGTCCCGTGATCCGACACCTCCTTCCCGAGAGTCAACTGTGCACGGGAGCCGTCCGGGAGCGTCGCGTCCACCTGCGGCCGTCGTTTCGAGATACCTTTCCCGGAGCGCTGTGCGAGCTTCACGACGAAATCGTCGAGCTCGCGCTCCCCGTGATAGATGTTGGTGATGATCTGCTCGTACTCGCCGTGGTAGACGAAGATCGGCGAGTTGTACCCGTTACAGGAGATGTCCTCGACGTTGACGTCGTGCTTGATGGGATCGATACGCTCGTACCCGATGAAGTCGCGTTTGAGGAAGTACAGGAGCTTCTCCACCTGGTACTCGTTGAGCGTTTCGGGGTCGTCACGGAGTATCGCGGGCTCCGGTCGGACCTTGAGTCCGTCGAGTTCCCGTCCGAACCCTTCCGCATCGTCGCGGTCGTCGCCGTCGCCGCCGTCGTCGTCCTCTTCCATCGATTCGGTCTCGGCGGTCCCGAAGAACCGCTGGATGCTCTCAGTGATGCTCTGCGTACCTGACGCCGCACCCGCGGATTGCGAGACCGCTCGTTCCCCCGAGAAGAGGTCGTATCGCTTCAGGAGTCGTTTCGTCTCCCGGTCGATGACGTTCCGTCGTGCGTCCTCGTCCCCGTCGACCGAAACGTCTTTGTCCGAGTACTTGATCGCCGTCCTGAGTTTCCCCGTCATGAACTCCTCGAGGTCGTCCTCGATCTCGTTCATGTACGGCTGGATGACGTAGTACTTCACCTCGTTCTCCTTCTCGGACAGGAAGATGATGACGAACGCGTACGGTTTGTTCAGCCAGTACCGTTCCTCTTCGCGGAAGTGCGTCTTCTTCGAGAACGGCACCGCTTTCTCGAGGTCGTAGCGGTTGACGACCGTCGTGTGCCCACCGGGGTCGGAGAAGAACTCGTCCTCGTCGATCCCCTCCTGGACGTTCACGGTGCGTTCCTCGACGACGTCCGCGAGTTCCTGCGCGAAGTCGTCGGCCTGACTCAGGACGCCTTCGACCTCGTCGTCCTCGAAGTCGATGTAGTCCGTCTCGTCGAACTGCTCGATGTCGCCGTTCCTGTCCCGTGGTCGGTCGCCTTCGTCGTCGTAGTAGTACTCCCACTTGAAGTGCTCCCACGTCCACGTGTCCTTGACGACGGGGGTGGTCTCGGGGTCGACGTGGTCCTTGAACGTCTGCCAGAGCCACTTCGCGCCGGGTGCGGCGTCTTCGGTGATGTGTTCAGCGACGTCGTCCGGGTGGACGCCGAGATAGGTCTCCGGGTCGAAGTCGACGCGCTCCCAGTCGCCGTCCTCTGGAACGGTCTGGACGGTATCGTCGCTGCTGCCGAGACCCATCTGGTTGGAGTCCTCCGACGTCTGTTCTTCGACGTTCCTGTAGAGCGAAGATACCTCGTCGTCGTACCCGTGCTCCCGCATGAATTCCCGCCACGTATACTCGCCAACCCTGACCGCTGAGTCACTGGTCGGACCATCGGACGTCGACTCGTCCGACGCCCCAGAATCGCCCCCGTCGAGCCCATCTGACTCCGTCTGGTCGGCGTCGTTGATAGCCATTGCCTACCCCTTTACGCGTGCGAGCAAAAAACCTTCCACCGATTATCATGTATGACATCTGCAATCGTGACCCGTCATACTCCTGTCTACTCTGCCCGTTACCCCGACGCTTCCCTTGAATTCGACTCGAAACGGGCACGTTACCCATCGGATTAATTCCAGCTATAGAATAGAAACATCAACCCATACTCCAAGGACACTGAATGTCACGGAATGGCCCACCGCAATGCCAACTTCACGGTGGGTTATCTAGTCACACGTTATACAACCTAAGCACGCCTTTCTCGCCCCACTACGTCACATCACCAACACGTCGCGTCCTCGAAACCCAACAACCCCACGTCCCACTCCCTAGCACCCACCAACACCCTCGCAGACGAATATCCCCACCGCCCGCGACCACCCTGATCCGAATCAGACATACTCGCAGATCCATCTCGCCCTACCATACCAACCGAACCATCACGCAAGGCCGTGACGGCAGTCCCGCGAGCGAGAGACACGCGAATCAAGCGTAGCGAGGCTCGCGACGCGAACGGCGAAGCGAGCGAGTGAGACTCAGGAACGCCCGCAAACCGAACGAAGTGAGGTGAACGGCCGTGACGGGATTCGAACCACGGTCGGACGTGGTTGCTTCGCTGCGCGCGACCTCCCTGATTCGAATCCCGCACGATCCGGTCTCGCCCTCGCTGACGCTCGGTCGAAGACGGGCGTGACGGGATTCGAACCACGGTCGGACGTGGTTGCTTCGCTGCGCGCGACCTCCCTGATTCGAATCCCGCACGATCCGGTCTCGCCCTCGCTGACGCTCGGTCGAAGACGGGCGTGACGGGATTCGAACCCGCGATCGGGAGGTTAGGAACCTCCCGCCCTATCCGCTAGGCCACACGCCCGCGAGTGGGCGGGCGGAAGAAAGAATCGGTTATTCGGCCGAGGTGTCCGAGGAACTCTCGGACGCGGTTTCGGTGGCCGTATCGGTCGTCGACGTGTCCGTCGTGGTGGTGGTGTCGTCGAACGCGCTGTCGTCCGCGCTCGGGACGCCGTCTTTCATCTCTTCGAGCTCCTGTTCGACTTCTTCGCGCCCCTTCTGGAACTCGCCCATGGCTTCGCCCGTCGAACGTGCGAGCTTGGGAATCTTGTTCGCTCCGAAGAGGAGGATTGCGATGAGGAAGACGATGACCAGTTCAGGGCCACCGAGCCCCCCGATGAATGTGGGTACGGTTTCGAGTGCCATCTCTACTTCAGCGTTACCCGTTGCCAAATATAGGCTTTTTGCTCGTCGCTCCCTCGCAAAGTAACCCCCTCGTCTTAAATAAAATAGTGTCATTCCGAGAGGCTGGAGGAATAGAAACTCCAGACGGCAGTCGGTTCCTAGTCGATAAACGTAATTGGTATCCGGTCGTCCGCCGCACACTCGCGTACGATGGTCGACGTAGGAGACGACGCCCCGGACTTCACCGCACCGCTCGCCAACGGCGACATCGAATCGTTCACGCTCACCGAACGCCTCACGGACGGCCCGATCGTCCTGGCGTTCTTCCCGGCCGCGTTCTCGAGTACCTGTCGCTCGGAGATGTGTACGTTCCGCGACCGCCTTTGCGGATTCCAGGACGTCGACGCGACCGTCTACGGCGTCAGCGTCGACTCGCCGTACGCACTCAACGAATTCCGCGACCGACACGACCTCGACTTCGGCCTGCTCAGCGACTTCGAGAAGGACGTCATCGAGGCGTACGACGTCCGCACCGACTTCGACCACATCGGCCTGAACGGCCTCGCCAAACGCGCCGTCTTCGTCCTCGACGCCGACGGCACCGTCGAATACAAGTGGGTCAGCGACGACCCCGGCGTCGAACCCGACTACGACGCCGTCGAACAAGCCGCCGCAGACGCCGCCTGAAACCCCACAGATCCACGAACACCCCGGACAACAGCAGAGTCGACGCGACCGAAACGGCGTCCCCACGGACGCCGTACGCTACCGGAATCGCTTCAGACCCAGCACGGAAACGGCGTCCTCACGGACGCCGTACGCTACCGGAGTCACTTCCGACGCCGTACCCTACCGGAATCGCTTCAGACCCAGCACGGAAACGACGTCCTCACGGACGCCGTACGCTACCGGAATCACTTCAGACCCAGCACGGAAACGGCGTCCTCACGGACGCCGTACGCTACCGGAGTCACTTCCGACGCCGTACGCTACCGGAGTCACTTCCGACGCCGTACGCTACCGGAGTCGCTTCGACGGAGGATTCTTCTTTGCGGGGAAGAGATGCAGGTGATATGAGCGATGCCGAGTCTGATGCCGACGAGGGTCGGATGTATTCGCCGAAGAGTCATCACTCGTTCCCCGACGAGAAGCTGAACGCGGTCCTCGAGTTCGTCGAGAACGACCCCGAGATCCAGACGTACCTGGAGGCGCAGAACGTGAACGCGGTCGACAGGAAGGGATACAACGACCACGGGTCGAAGCACATCTCCATCGTCCGGCACCGAGCCCTCTGTCTCTACGACCTCCTGAAGCGCGCCGGCGTCGAATTCAACGGCGCGAAACAGCAGGGGCTGGACGAAGCGGACGAGGCCGTCATCGTTGCGCTCGCCGCAACCCTCCACGACATCGGGCACGTCGTCCACCGCGACGACCACTCGTACTACTCCATCCCACTCGCCTCCGACGAACTCGACCGCATCCTCCCCGAGTTCTACACGAAACCCGAGTGCGTGCGCGTCAAAGGCGAAGTCCTGCACGCCATCCTCTGTCACCACACCGAAGAACAACCGCTGACGCGAGAGGCCGGTATCGTCCGGATCGCCGACGGTCTCGACATGGAGAGCGGGCGGTCGCGGATGCCCTACGAGCGCGGCGGCCGCGGCATCAACACCATCTCTAGTCAAGCCATCGAGAGCGTGTCGCTCTCCGAGGGCGACGACTACCCCGTCCTCGTCGAGATCCAGATGAACTCCGCCGCCGGCGTCTACCAGGTCGACAACCTCCTGAAAGCGAAGCTCAAGGACTCGATGCTCGAAAACGATATCCGCATCGTCGCCATCCAGTCAACGAGCAACGGCGACGAACTCGTCGAACGCATCGAACTCTGAGTTCGAGCGAGCACACCCGCGAGCGCAAGACTTCTGCCGACGTGACACTGACTACCGAGCGTGACCGACGACGGCCGACACCGGTCCGAGACCGACGACGGCGAGGACTGGCACGATCCGCCCATGGAGAGCGAGCGCGAACGCGACCCGGGTCGCCTCCGCGTTCGCCTCGCGTGCTCTGCGCTCGTCTTCCTCGCGTTCCTCGCACTCTCTGGAGAGTTCGTGTTCGAAGTCATCGGGATGCTCTGGCCGCCCCAGTCCTCGCTCTCGCGGTGGTTCACGCTCGTCCTCCTGCAAGCATTCGGGTACGTGATCCTGCCGTTGCTCGTCGGCGGGTTCCTCGGTGACTTCGTCTACGACCGCTTCATGAAGGGATAGGCACCGACGGGGCCGTTGTCAGTTCGCGAACCGGACGGTGTGCGCGCCCTCGCGCTCGACGAGGCCCTCGCTTTCGAGCGTCGACAGCACGGAGAACAACCCGATCTTCCGCATGTCGAGTGCCTCCGCGAGCGCGTCGACGGTGGTCTCGCGCTCGTGCTGGAGGTAGACGTAGACGAGCTTCGCCTGTGCGGATTCGAGCGCACTCGGAACGGTCCGTGCATTCGCTGTCGTCGTCGCCATACAAGAACCACTATCTTCGACGAACATAAAGTTCAGTTTCGACGTTCGACGTACTCGCGAGGGTGTGAGTCGTCCAACCCGATGCCGCCCGTCGAATACCGCGTCGAAACACCGGTTCGACGCCTCGAGCCTGCCGTTGTCGACCGCTGGCAACGCTCGCGGGAACTTCGACCAGCGACGACACCCGAATCCCGCAACTCCCTCGGTCTATCTGCGAGCGATGCGGCCGTACGTCGCGCCAAGGCACCCCTGTCACTCGAGTCGTACCGGGTCGGTCTGCGTGTACTCGGACTCGACGTCGCCCGTGTTCGTCGTCGCAGCCGGCTCGAACAGCAGTATCTCCGCTTCTTCGTCCGCGAACGGTCGATGCTCGACGCCACGAGGGACCACCACGAGTTCCCCCGGACCCAGCTCTACCGCCGGCTGGTCGCGGAACTCGATCCGTAGCTCGCCCGAGCGAACGAGGAACAGTTCGTCTGCGTCCTCGTGTGCGTGCCAGACGAACTCGCCCTGGACTTCGCGAGCTTCATCGCCTGGCCGTTCAGCTCTGCCGCCATGCGAGGCGACCACTGCTCGTCGAACGAATCGAACGCACCCGTCAGGTTCACCGGCTCCATACCGTCACTCGCGTCGCCACGCACAAGACGAGTCCTCTCACCTGGCGGGCGTGCCTCGCTCGCACGACGAACGTCGAAGCGAACGGCTTAACTCGCCATACCAGCAAGAGAGTCGTCCATATGCAAACTGCGCAGATCCTGTTCGCGACGCTGACTGGCGCGTTCGCGGGCGTCGTGTTCGGTCTCGTCGACGCACCCATTCCAGCTCCGCCCGAGCTCGCGGGCGTCATGGGCATCGTTGGCATCTACGTCGGCTACAAAGCGATCGAGTACCTCGATCTCGTCGGCGACGTCGCGAACGTCCTCCCGTTTTGACTCCCTCGAACCGCGTTCTCCTACGCCTCCGTCGTCGACTCTTCGGGGTCCTCCGCTTCCGGGTCGAACGCGAAGTAGAGCACGCCGACGGTCACCCCGAACCCGAGGTGCCCCGCGAGCATCGGGACGGAGAGGAACGGGAAGGAGACGGTCTCGCTCGACCCGAGTACGCCCAGCCATAGCGGGACGAGCACCACCGCGAGCGCGAGCCACGAACCCAACCCGAACGCGATGCCGGTCCCGACCTGCTCGGTCGCGGGGCGCCCACCGAAGTCGCCGTGCGCCATCAGGCCCGCGAACGCGACGCCGAGTACGCTGGCGTGCACCAGCACGACGACCGACCCGAGTAACGCGTCCGCTGGCGGCGCGAGTCCGTACAGCGCCGGCATCGTCACGCTCAGCAGGCGCGGCTCCAGGACGGAGAGGATGCCGGCGGCTACGAGTCCGCCGACGACGCCGCTCGCCAGTCCGAGTCGCCAGTCACCTACCACCGAATCGAGCAGGGCAGCGGTCGAACTCGGCGTTCCGGTCGCCATAAGTTGCCAGTAGCGGGTCCGAGGACAAGGTAATAGAGAGCTTATCTCGAATTCGACGATCCGGGTCCGAGAGATCGCGGTCGCCCAGCCACGAGTGCAGTAACTCGGGATTTCACCGCGACTGTCGGGGTAGCGAACCGAGAGCAGAGCACGAACCGAGAGCAGAGCACGAACCGAGAGCAGAGTACGAACCGAGAGCAGAGTACGAACCGAGAGCAGAGTGCGAACCGAGAGCAGAGTGCGAACCGAGAGCAGAGTACGAACCGAGAACCGAACTCGACGCCGACGAATCCCGCGTCGAGGGCGTCAGTACGAGCGTTCCTTGGGCTCGTACGTCTTGTTCTCGCCCTCGAGGATGACGGGCCGGAAGAAGACCTCCGGCTCGCCGTCGTGCCAGCCGATGAGCGTGTGCTTCAGCCACTCCTCGTCCTTCCGTTCCTGGTGCTCCTTGCGCCAGTGCGCACCACGGAACTCCGTGCGGACGAGTGCACCCATCGCGATCGTCTCCGCGACGTCGATGAGGTTCCGGGTCTCGATCGTGTGCTGGAGGTCCGTGTTGAACGTCCGACTCGGGTCCTCCACGTAGACGTCCTCGTACGCCTCGCGGATGTCGCGGATGTCTTCGAGCGCCTGCTTCACGCTTCCCTCCTCCCGGAAGACGTTCACGTTCTCCGTCATCGTCTTCTGGAGGCGCGCACGGATCTGGGAGTGCTTCACGCCGTCCTCGCGGGACAGCAACTCGTCGATGCGCTCGCGTTCCGCCTCGACCTCGCGCTCGACGACGGCCGTCGGGTCCTGCGTGACCGCGCCACCATCGGCGGCCGCGGTCGTCGTGTCCGAACTCTCGCGGATGCCGGCCTCGCCCGGCGTCACTGGCATCTCGGTGTCGTCGTACTCGATGTTCCCGCGTTCGCCCGTCTCGATCTTCGCTTCCGAGATGTCGCCGCCCGCGGCGTGCACGCCCGCCCGCGCACCGAACACGATGAGTTCCGGGAGTGCGTTCCCGCCGAGGCGGTTCGCGCCGTGCACGCTCACGCACGCCGTCTCACCGGCCGCGTACAGACCGTCGATGCACGTGTGACCGTTCTCGTCCGTCTCGATGCCACCCATCTGGTAGTGCTGTCCGGGCTTGACCGGCATCGGCTCCTTCAGCCCGTCGACGCCCTCGAAGTCCTCTGCGAGGTGCAGGATGTTCTCCAGACGGTCCATGATGCGTTCCTCGCCGAGGTGGCGCATGTCAAGCATCACGTACTCGTCCTCGAACCCGCGTCCCTCGTTGACCTCCGTGAGTTCGGCGCGAGAGACGACGTCGCGAGACGCGAGTTCGCCCTCGTTGTTCGCGTACCCGCGCTCGAACATGAAGCGCTCGCCGTCGGCGTTGTAGAGGATACCGCCTTCGCCGCGGACGCCCTCGGAGATGAGGACGCCCGTGCTCGGGAGCGTCGTCGGATGGAACTGCACGAACTCCATGTCCTCCAGCGGAACGCCCGCGCGGTACGCGATCGCGTACCCGTCGCCCGTGTTCGCCACCGCGTTCGTCGTGTGGTCGAACGCCTGCCCGGGGCCGCCGGTCGCGAGGATGACGCCGTCGTTCGCCTTGAACCCCTCGACTTCGCCGGTCTTCACGTCCATCGCGACGACGCCGTGACACGAGCGCTCCTCGGGGTCGTCCTCGTCGGTCACCGCGACGTCGTTCACGTACCACTCGTCGTACACCTGGATGCCTCGCTTCACCACCTGCTCGTACATCGTGTGCAGGAGGTGATGGCCGGTCTCCGCCCCGGCGTACGTCGTCCGCGGGAAGGAGAGCCCCCCGAACGGCCGCTGGGAGACGGTGCCGTCGTCCTCGCGGGAGAACGGCATCCCCCAGTGCTCGATCTGGATGACCTCCTCCGGGGCGTCCTGCGCGAGCGTCTCCACCGCCGGCGCGTCCCCGAGGTAGTCCGACCCCTTCATGGTGTCGTACGCGTGGAGTTCCCAGTCGTCGCCCTCCCGGAGCGCCGCGTTGATGCCACCCTCGGCCGCGCCCGTGTGCGACCGAACCGGATGGAGCTTCGTCACGATAGCCACGTCCGCACCTTCCTCGTGGGCGGCGATGGCAGCGCGGAGTCCCGCGCCGCCGCCACCGACCACGATAACGTCGTGTTCTTGCATGATGGTTACTTAGGGTTGCTTGACTTGAAGTTGTCTACCAGAACTTCAGGTTCGACTTCACCGCTTCGCGCTTGAGTTCCTGGATGTGCTCGGTGAGCGGGATGTCCTTCGGACACACCTCGGTACAGGAGAACTGGGTCTGACACCGCCAGACGCCGTGTTCCTGTTCGAGGATGCGCAGACGGTGCTCTTCGAGTTCCTGCTGGTCCTCGCGGTCGTCCATGTAGAACCGGTACGCCTTGTTGATCGCCGCCGGCCCGAGGTACTCGTTGTCGCCCGCCGCGATGTTGCACGAGGACATGCACGCGCCACACCAGATGCAGCGGGTACTCATCTTGATCTTCTCGCGGTTCTCCCGGGTCTGGGTCTGCTCCTCGCCCGCCGGCGCGTTCTCGTCGCCCTGGAAGTACGGCTCGACGGAATGCATCTGGTCGTAGAAGTGCTGCATGTCCACGACCAGGTCCTTCACGACGTCCTGATGGGGAAGCGGTTCGATGCGCACCGGCCAATCCAGCTCGCTGATCTGGGTCTTACAGCACAGGCGCTGCTGGCCGTTGACGAACATAGCGTCCGACCCACACACCGCCTGCCGGCACGAGTGCCGGAACGTCAGCGACGGGTCGTAGTGGTCGCGAGCGTACATGAGCGCGTCCAGGACCGTCATCCCCTTCGTGAACGGCACGTAGAAGTCGTCGAAGCGGGGCTCCTGCTTCCCTTCGACCTCCGGGTCGTACCGGAACACCTTCAGCTGCACCGAGTCGTCGGCCGCCGCGACCTCCTCCTGGGCCTCCTTCTGGGCGTTCCGGTACTCGTGCGCTTCCGCCTTCTCGCGCATCCGGCGCTCCTGGTGGGATTCGACCGACGTTTCCGCTTCCGCGTCGGCGCTCGACTCCGCTTCCGTCTGCTCTTCTGGTACTTGCGTGCTCATTGTTAGAGGAAGCCGTTCATCACGAGTGCGACGCGGGTGCCCTGCACGACCAACAGGAGTGCCGCGATCCCGAGGATACCTTGCACCGCTCGCTTCTGCGTGCCCTTGATACCCTGGTTGAGGAGTGCGTTGTAGATGCCGTTGACGCCGTGGAACGTCGCGGTGACGAGGAACAACCACATCGTCGCGAAGTACGCGAGATTCCCCATCCGCGCGGACGTCCCGGCGAACGTCACATCGTACGCGTGGTTGTAGAAGTGGAGCAGGAAGAAGTGGAACGCCAGCACGACGATGAGGAACGCCGCGGTGATGCGCTGGAAGAGCCAGCCCCAGCCGCCACGGTCGAAGCTCGTGGGCGCGCTCGTGCTCTGGGCGGTGTCGGCGGCCATCAGGCGCCACCTCCGAGTCCGGCGAGGAACGTCGGGACGCTCGCGACGACGATGGCGCCCGTCAGGACGAGCGACGCGTAGAAGCTCTTGTCCTGCGAGTCCAGCCCGATGCCGAGGTCGACGAGCAATAGACGCGTGCCGTTCAGGATGTGGAAGACGGCCGTCGCCAGCAGGCCGATCTCGAGCACGCGAACGACGAAGATGCTCTCCAGACTCTGGAGCGTCGTCGTGTACGCCTCTGGACTACTCGTCGCCGTGCTGAGAACGGCGATGTGCGTGAAGAGGTACCCAACGAGGATCCACCCCGTGAACTTGTGGAAGATCCACGCCCACATGCCGGCCTGGAACTCCTTCCAGCGGCCGAAGTCCTCGATGAGACCGCGATTGTAAGACTGACTCATGCTCTATACGCGACGCTTGGACCGTACCGGTATAGAAGTTACGTAAGTACGGGGAGAAAGCCCCGTGCTTATGTGCCTCCTGGTCGCGCTATCGGCCAGCCCGTGTGTGGGACTCTCTCGGGGCGCGTTCAGGCCGCGTTCGCACCGTTCGTCCCCTCGGGCGTCTGCTCGCGTTCGAGCGCGCGCCGCGTCCGCTCGTCGAGTTCCACGAGGTGACAGATGGGGTTCCCCGGGTACACGACGGGATTCTCGAGGATGCCGACGAGCACGCCAGTGAACGGCGCCGTCACTCGCGTGTTGTCGTTCTTGAACGGACTGGTGATGGTGCAGATGGCGTCGCCCTCGTGGACGAGCGACCCGCACTCGAAGTGCATGTCGACCATCCCTCCGGTGTCCGCGCGCAACCACGTCTTCTCGTTGCTCCCCGCGACGACGGTGCGCCACCCCGGCCACGCGACGGCTTCCGTCGGAAGGAGGCCGTACTCGGCGAGGACGCTCCGGACGCCGTCGAGCGCACGGTCGATGAGTGCACGCTGGAAGCGATGCGCCTCCCCCATCTCGATCGTGATCGTCGGCACGCCCGCGTCCGTCGCCTCCCGTCGTAGCGTCCCCTCCGGCCCGTCCGAGGAGATGATGACGTTCGACGCGAACGCTTTCGCGAGCCGCGCGACCTCGTCGTCGTCGGTGTCCGCGCGGACGTGGAGCATGTTCGTCCGACCGCGCGTGGACGTGTGCAGGTCGACGCCGTAGTCGCAGGGACGGACGAAGTTCTCGAAGATGCGGTACGCCATGCGGTTCGCACTCGTCGATCCTTCGCGCCCCGGGAACGACCGGTTCAGGTCGCGGTCGTAGATGGGGAGGTAGCGTTGCTGGGCGAGGAACCCGGGGACGTTCAGGACGGGGAGGCAGACGAGCGTCCCGCGAAGGTCGTCGAGGCTCCACTCGTGTGCGACCTCGCGCACCACCTCGATGCCGTTCAGTTCGTCGCCGTGTGCGGCCGCTGAGAGGAAGACGGTCGGGCCCGACCACTCGCCGTTGATTATCGTGACGGGGATGCGTATCGGGTCGCCGAGGTACGTCTCGCTGATACCGTAGCGGATGTTCGCGATCTCGCCCGGGGCCACCCGTCCCCCGTTGTACGTGAACGCGTCCGCTTCGTCGTCGACCATACTCGCTCTCCGTCACGGGTACGTAAATGCCTGCAGGTCGCGTCATCGCCGCCCCGGTCGACTCGTGACCCACCGCCGCGTGGTCGTTCCACGAGACCGACTCTCCGACTCGGTTCCGGGACCGACCGTTATTACGGATGGTCCCGTACATGTTGCCATGAAGGTACGAGAGGCGACTGCCGACGACTTCGAGGCGATGCGCACGACCGCCGCGGCGTCGATGCACGAGTCGTACGACTCCTTCCTGGACCCCACGACGATCGATGCCGCGCTCGACGAGTGGTACGGCGCCGACACGCTCGCCGCACAGATGGAGGACGACGGGACGTTGCTCTTCGTCGCCGAGACGGACGCCGGTGACGTCGCCGGCTTCGTGCAGGCGGAGGTGGTGTCGCGGGAGCCCACCGAAGGCCGCATCCTCTGGTTGCACGTGCATCCCGAGGAGCGCGGGAACGGCATCGGGTCGCGGCTGTTCGTGCGAGCGCAGGAGACGCTCGTCGAACGCGGCGCCGAACGCATCACCGGGGTCGTCCTCGAAGGGAACGACGTCGGGACGGCGTTCTACGAGGGACACGGGTTCGCGCGCGCCGGCGAACGAGAGGTCGAGGTCGGCGACGAGACGCACTCTGAGGCCGTCTACGTCGCGTCCGACGCCGGCGGGACCGAGTGGGAGAGCCTCGACGAGTACGACGTCGACGGCACGTCGGTCTACGTGAGCTACAGCGAGGCCGAACGCGGTTCCAACGGCCCGCTCTACCAGGCGTACAGCGACGACGCTCGCGACCGCAAGTACGGCTACTTCTGTGGCGCGTGCCACTCCTTCGACGTCTCGATGAACTCGATGGGCGTCGTCGAATGCAACGACTGCGAGAACCGCCGGAAGGCGACCCGCTGGGACGCCTCGTACCTCTAGAACCGACGCCGAACGTGGCCCATCCGCATCTATCGCATTCGCTATACGCGGGCGCGGTACGCGCTCGCCTGTCAGGGAACGCTTTTTGCACCTCCGAGAGTCGATAGATGCATGAACGGCTCTTCGGCGGTTCGCGTCGGCGTACTCAGCTTCCATAACAGCAAAGAATCCAAGGCGATCTGTAACGCCGTCGAGGACCTCGGGCACGAACCCGAGTGGCTCCGCGAGGAGAACACGAGCATCCGCGTCCGCGGGAACGACGCGAAACTGGAACCTGACGTGGACGTGGTCGCGAACCGGATGTTGCTCTCGAACACCGAACAGCCCTGCGAGGAACTCGGTATCGCGAACACCATCCAGAGCCTGCGGCCGATGCTGAACGAACCGAACGCGACGCTACGGGCGTCCCACAAGTTCGCGACCGCCGGTGCGCTCGCGGAGGCGGACATCCAGATCCCCGACGCACTGTTCGCGCTGGACGCCGGGACGCTGAACGCCGCGCGTGGGGACTTCGGCGACGAGGCAGTGTACAAGACCGCGATCGGGACGCACGGCGGTGGGACGTGGAAGGTCGGTCGCGAGGAGTACGTCAACCCGAAGGTCGGGAACCGGTACGCGTTCCTGCAGAGCCTCATCGAGCGCGACGGCGAGAAGCACCGCGACATCCGCGTGTACGTCGTCGGCGACGACGTCGTCGGTGCGATGTACCGGTACGCGCCCGACAACGACTGGCGGACGAACGTCGCACTCGGCGGGAGCGTCGAGGACGCGACGCCCGACCTCCCCGAGGAGGTCGTCGACATCGCGACGGAGGCGTCGGACGTCGTCGGATTGGACTACGCGGGCGTCGACATCGTCGAGGGCGAAGCCGGCTGGTTCGTCCTCGAGGTGAACCCGACGGCCGGATTCAAGGGGTTGTACGAGGCGACGGGTCGAAGTCCGGCGCCGTACATCGCGAAGCTCGCCATCGAGCGCGTCGGCGGGACCGTCGACGACGAGCGCGTCCGCGAGCTGTCCGCGACGCTCGACGACTCCGTGCCGTCGTGCAAACCCGGTAAGCCGAGGGTGGACACGAGCGAACCACTCGTCGTCGGGTACACGGAGGAGGTCGTCGTGCACGGCACGCAGGGGTCGAAGACGGTGCTCGCGAAGTCCGACACGGGTGCGACGCGGACGAGCATCGACACGGGTCTCGCCGCCGAGATCGGTGCGGGACCGATCAAGTCGACGATGAAGGTCCGTTCGGGGAGCGTGAAGAGCGGGAAGACGCGACCGGTCGTCGACCTCGTCGTCGGCGTCGGTGGCCGCCAGCACACGGTCACGGCGAGCGTCGAGGACCGCAGTCACATGGATTACCCGCTCCTGCTCGGGCGCGACATCCTCGGGAACTACCAGGTCGACGTCTCCAAGCGCGTCGACACCGACGATAACGCCGACGAGGAGGAAGAAGAGGAGGGTCTCGAGGAGTGAGGACGGTCGTAGACCCGGAAGAGTCGCGCTCTTAGAGCGCTTCGAGCGCCCAGAGTGCGAGCATGCCGACGGCGATGGTGGCGGGGACGTTCTTGGTCTTCCAGGCGACGAGCGCAGCGACCGCCGCGGCCGGGAACTTCGGCGAGTACCCGACGGTGGGCAGGGCGAGCGCGCCACCGGTGGCGTCGACCGTGAGCACCGACGGGACGACGAGTGCGGCGAGCACGGCCGCTGGGACGAATCGGAGCGACCGCTCGATGGGTTCGGGTATCTCGTCGACGCGACCGACGACCATGATGAACGACGCCTTCAGTGCGAGCGTCCCGAGGCCGCCGGCGACGACCACCAGCCAGAGGACGCCGAGGTCGTAGTTCACGACTCGTCACCGCCGTCGGCGGCCGCGCACTCCGGCGTGTCGTCCTGTGCGCGCTCGACGAGCGTCGCGACGAGCACGCCGACGAGTGCGGCGACGACCAGCGAGACGTCGTAGGGGAGGTTCGAACCGAGGACGGTCCCGCCGCCACCGACCACCGCCGCGATGGCACTCGGGACGTCCTCGACGTTCGGGACGAGGAGTGCGAGGAAGGTCAGGGGGATCGCGAACTCGAGTGAGAGACCCGGTGGCACCTGCGCACCGACGAGGATGCCCGTTATCGTCGCGACCTGCCACGAGATCCACAGCGCCAGCGCCGCACCGAGGAAGTACCACAGTCGCCGGTCGACGTCGGGGTCGTTCTCGCGGTACTCGGTGAGTGCGACGGCGTACGCCTGGTCGGTCATGAGGTACGCACAGACCGCACGCCAGCGTGCCGAGAACGGCCGGAAGTACGGGGCGATGCTCGCGGCGTACATCGGGTACCGGAGGTTCACGACGAGGATGGTGGTCACCACGACGACTGCGGGCGCGCCGCGGGCGACCAGGTCCACGGCGGCGAGTTGCGCCGCGCCAGCGAACACGATCGCGGACATCGCCGCGACCACCGTCGGCGGGAGGCCGCGGTCGACCGCCGTGACGCCGTACACGAGCCCGAACGGGACGACGCCCAGGAGGAACGGCGTGACGCTCCGCGCGCCCTCGAATGCGTCCGTGCGCGCGCTCACGAGAAGACCTCCGCGTGACGCGGGACTCGGGTCGCTACCGCTTGTCGTGGGGGTCGGTTCGCTATCGTTGAGAACGGCGCGTGGACGCGAGAGCGAGTGGGCATGGACGAGTCGGACGACGCCACGCCAAATCGGTCTTTGGGTCGGGGCAGCGAGCGAGGACTCCGTCGGCCAGGGACCGACCGGTCGCGAACTCAGTCGTCGACGACCTCCTCGACGCCGGCCGCGACGTCCTCCTCGACGCGCCAGAGGTAGAGGCTCGCGTAGCTCCGGTACGGCGCCCAGCGTTCGGCTCGCTCGACCATCGCCGCTCGCGTGAGGTCGTCGCCGTCCTCGAACACGCGTTGCATGCCCTTGCGGACGCCGAGGTCGCCGACGGGGAACACGTCCTCGCGACCGAGCGCGAACAGGAGTTGCATGTTCGCGGTCCAGTCGCCGACGCCCGTGATCGCCGTCAGCTCGTCGCGGACCGCGTCGTCGGGTAGTCCCTCGAAGTACTCGATGGAGTAGCCATGTTCCGCGAACGCGCTCGCGACCTCGTTGACGTACCGCGTCTTCTGTCGGGAGAGCCCGGCCGTCTTGAGGACGTCGTCGTCGGCCGCGAGGATGCCCGACGGCGTCACGTCGACGGCGTCGAACAGTCGTTCGCGCGTCGCGGCGGCGCTCGCCATCGACACCTGCTGGCGGAGGATGGACACGACGAGGCGCTCGAAGAGGTCGTCGGCTGGGTCGAGGCCGAGTTCCCCGTGTTCGGCGACCACGGGCCCGAGGACGTCGTCGTCGCGGAGGAACGCGTGCGGGTCCACGTCGGCACTGTCGGGGTTCGTCATCGACCGGTCGTACCGGCTCGACACCGATAGCGTTCACGGCGCGAAGCGATCGCGAGGACCAGTGCTTGGCCCGCCGACGGACCGTAACTCTCAGTTCTCCGTCTCTGCTTCGACGATCGGTCTGTCCGGAACGACGACGTCCTCGAAGACGAACTTCGCACCCCCGGTCTCGCTCTCGGCGGTCGAGACCGTCCAGCCGTGGCCTTCCGAGATCTCGCGGACGATCGCGAGCCCGAAGCCCGTCCCGTCCTGGTGGGTCGTGAACCCCTCCTCGAGGACCGATTCGCGATCTTCCGCGGGAATGCCCGGTCCGTCGTCCGCCACCCAGAAACTTCGAACCGCCGGGTCGAGCACGGAGTTCGAGTCATCGAACCCATCGACGCCGACGGTCACCGTCACGTCAGAGCCAGCGTGCTCGCGAGCGTTCCTGAAGCAGTTCTCGAACAGTCGCTGGAGGCGGTCCGCGTCAGCGAGCACGACCGCGTCGGTCGTCGCGTCGTCCGCCGCCGCGAGCGTCATCTCTGCCGTATCGACCGTCCCCCAGGCGTCGCGGGCGACGGTCCAGAGCGAGACGGGATCGGGGTTCTCGACGGCGTCGCCCTCCCGCGCCATCGTCAAGATGTTCTCGATGAGCGTCTCCATGCGGTCGTGCGCGGCACTCGCCTCGCTCGCGTACCCAGCTATCGTCTCGTCGTCGGTGACGTCCGAGATGTTGTCGACGTAGCCCGCGGCGACCGTCAACGGATTCCGGAGGTCGTGACTCACGACGCTCGCGAACCCCTCCATCTGCTCGTTCTTGCGCTCCAGTTCCCGCTGGCGTTCCACGCGCGCCGTGATGTCCTGGACGAGGAACAGGCGACCGACCCGGTCGCCGTCGTCGAGGACCGGCGACACCTCCACCTCGAAGTGGCGGCGACCACGGTCGGTGTCCAGGGTCACCGTCTTCGTGCTCTGGACGACACCGTCGAACAGCGTGAACAGCCGGGCGTCCTCGAGCAAGTCCTCGAGTCGTACCCCGACGATGTCCGTGTTCGTGTCCACGCCCAACAGCCGTCGTCCCTGTCGGTTCACGTCCGCTAGCCGACCGTTCCTGACGACGAACATCCCCGCGCTCATCGTGTCGATGACGGTCCGTCTCGCGACCGGCGAGATGGCCATGACGTCCCCGACTGCCACCGCCCAGTAGAAGAGGAGCCCGCTGGCGAGGAACGCGGGTGGCGTCGGGTCGACGGCGACGAGTTCGGTGACGAACAGGACGTTCCCGGCGAGTGGGATGAGAGCCGAGACGCCCAGGACGACGCTCTGCATCTGGAACAGGCGCTCTCGGCGACGAATCACGTCGGCGACCACCAGGACGCCGGCCATCGTGATGAGGTAGAGGTAGCCCGCGTGAACGAAGAACAGCGGGCCGTGCCCCGTGATGGGCGTTACCGCACGGGACGGGTCGAGCGTCCAGAAGAGCTGGTGGAATTCGTTCGTCCAGACGACGACGTTCACGAGAACGGGCTCGATCGCGAGCGCGACCAGTAGCCGTCCGTTCACGAAGTCACCGCGATCGGTGTATTCGAGGGCGACCAGGAACCAGGCGGTGGACACGACCGGAATCCCGAGGTACGACAGCTTCGTGAACGTGTACGTGACCGCCGGCGAGATCCCGAGTTGGTCGCCGAACGTCATCGTCGTCCACACGAAGACCGCGACGAGGAGCAACTGGAGTGGCCTGTCGATACCCGTACTCTCCTCTCGCCGGATGCGGAGGAGGGTCGCCAGGGCGAGGACCGACGAGACCTCCAACAGGAAGAGATACCAGTAGGGTGCTTTGAACATCAGATGACCCGTTTCGTCGCATCGAGTGGTACGCGAAGCCCCACGAAAACGTCTTCGGCCGTCTGGACTCGCGGCGTCGGTGAACGGAACCAACTCAGGGCTTGGCGAGTTCGACGTTGTACGTGTGACTCCAGTCGCCGTCGGGCGACCGGATATCGAGGACTTCCCAGCCGGTGCCGACGGTGGCGCGCCGGAGTTCCTCGCGCGTGTACAGCCGGAACAGCCACGGGTTCCCGAGGGTGCCGTCGTACTCGTACTGGACGAACCGGAACGCGCCCTGGCGAGCGGGGTCATCACGGAACCCGATCATGTCTCGCGTCCGCTCGTGCCCGGGGTCGTAGCCGTCGAACAACGCCGTCGCCGTGGGCGTGGTGACGTGTGCGAGGTCGCCGAGGAACGCCCGGAGTCCCGCGACCGACTTCGCGAGCCCGGCCTGGGTGCCGACGCTGTACGCGCTCTCGAACGCGTCGCGCTCGAAGGACTCCCGGAGCGTGAACATGTTCGCCTGCCGCGCATCAGCGAGCCCGCGATCTCGCATCACTTCGACGAGTCCCTCGCTCGGCTCGATGGGAACGACCTCGGCGTCGCGCTGACAGTACAGTGCTTGCCGGCCAGCGCCGGCACCCATGTCGAGTACTGGTCCGTCGACGTCGGCGAAGTACGAGTCGTCGTCCTCGGGTGACCACTCCTCGAAGTACCCCGCGACGCGATGCGATTCGGTCTCCTCGCCGTCACGATAACACAGCGGCCCGTCGAACTCCTCGCGATACCAGTCCCGGAGCGCTCGCGCGAACACGTCCGTCATACTGCGTTCGACCGTCGCGTCGCGCAAAGGCGTTCCCCTCCCCTGTCACGAACGCACAGGCTCTCGAGGGCGGAGGGCAAGGTGCGGGTTACTGTCACTCGAGCGGCCATTAGCGAGGTCGTGTCGCGCCGCTGGATCGTCACAGCGGAAGGTCCGAGGGAACGGACTCGAAGCGGGTCGACGACGGGACCCGTTAGAAGCCCTTGCCGAGGAGTTCGCGCGCGATGATGTTCTTCTGGATCTCGGTCGTGCCCTCGTAGATCTGCGTGATCTTCGCGTCACGGTAGAAGCGCTCGACCGGGAAGTCGTTCACGAACCCGGCACCACCGTGGATCTGGACGGCCTCGTTGGCGACGTCGACGGCGACGCGGGACGCGAACTCCTTCGCCATCGAGGCGAGCATCGTGATGTCCTCGCCCTGGTCGACGTTCCACGCCGCCTTGTACGTCAGCATCCGCGCGGCCTCGGTGCGCGTGTGCATGTCCGCGAGCTTGTGCTGGATGGCCTGGAAGTCCCCGATCTGTTGGCCGAACTGTTCGCGTTCCTGCGCGTAGTCGAGCGCCGCCTCGGCGGCACCCTTCGCGATACCGACGCCCTGCGCGGCGACGGCGGTCCGGGTCTCGTCGAAGAACTGCATCTGCTGGAGGAACCCCATCCCGCGCGTCCCGATGAGGTTGTCCTCGGGCACGCGCACGTCGTTCAGGATGAGTTCCGCGGTGTCGCTCGCGCGGATACCCAGTTTCCCCGTGATCTTCTCCGCCTCGAAGCCCTCGCGGTCGGCTTCGACGATGATCTGACTGAAGCCGTTGTAGCGGCCGTCGGCGTCCGGGTCGGTCTTGCAGAGGACGACGTAGTAGTCGCCGATCGACCCGTTCGTGATCCACATCTTGTTCCCGTTGATCACCCATTCGTCGCCGTCCTTCTCCGCCTTCGTCGAGACGGAGGAGACGTCGCTCCCGGTGTCGGGTTCGCTGATGGCGGCGCCCATGATGGCGTCACCGGTCGGGATGGGTTCGAGGAACCGCTCCTTCTGGTCGTCGGTCCCGAACTCCATGATGGCGTCCGCGCCGAAGCTCGTGGAGGTGAGCGACAGCCCGATACCGGCGTCGACCGCGAACAGTTCCTCGGTGATGAGGGCGGATTCGAGGTTGCCGTAGTCCGCGCCGCCGTACTCGAAGGGGATGTGCGCGCCGAGCAGGCCGGCGTCGGCGGCCTTGTCGATTATCTCCCAGGGGTACTCCTCGTCGACGTCGTACTCCTTGGCGACGGGCTCGATCTCGTTCTCGGCGAATCGGGCAACTTCGTCCTTGATCTGCTTTTGTTCGTCTGAGAGCGCGAAGTCCATAGTAAACCATTAACGCATTGTTCGTTAAAAAGCTATGTACCCGACCGTAAACTAGGAAGGAGTTTGGATGTTCGCTAAGGGAAACCTTGAAACGATTGCCTGTTGACTTCTCACCCATGGAGCTAGGAGACGTCAACACCGTCGCAGTTCTCGGCGCAGGTAACATGGGCCACGGTATCGCGGAGGTCGCGGCCCTCGCCGGCTACGACGTCAACATGCGTGACATCAAAGACGAGTTCGTCCAGGGCGGCTACGAGAAGATCGAGTGGTCGCTGGGCAAACTCGCTGAGAACGAACAGATCACCGAGGCGGACGCCGACGACGCACTCGACCGCATCTCGCCGCTCGTCGACCTCGAAGAGACCGTCGCCGACGCGGACGTCGTCATCGAGGCCGTCCCGGAGAAGATGGATATCAAGGAGGACACGTGGACGGACGTCGAGGAGATGACACCCGACGAGGCGGTGTTCACGACGAACACGTCCTCGCTCTCGATCACCGACCTCTCCGAGTTCACGGACCGCCCCGAGAAGTTCTGTGGGATGCACTTCTTCAACCCGCCGATCCGGATGGACCTCGTCGAAGTCATCTCCGGTGAACACACCGAGAACGCCACTCTCGACCTCGTCGAAGACCTCGCGAGCGACTTCGGGAAGACGCCCGTGCGCGTCCGCAAGGACGTCCCCGGATTCATCGTGAATCGCGTGCTCGTCCCGCTGATGAACGAGGCCGCGTGGCTCGTCGACGAGGGCGTCGCCACCATCGAGGAGGTCGACGCGACGACGAAGTTCGACATCGGCCTGCCGATGGGGAGCTTCGAGCTCTCGGACTACGTCGGCATCGACGTCGGCTACCACGTCCTCGACTACATGCACGAGGTCGCGGGCGACCGCTACGAGCCCGCGCCGATGATGGTCGAGAAGGTCGAGAACGAGGAGTTCGGCCAGAAGTCCGGGAAGGGCTTCTACGACTACGAGGACGGCGACGGCGCGGACGTTCCGATGGACGACGAGCTGTTCAACGAGACCGTCAAGGAGCGCTTGCTCGCGGTGCTCGCGAACGAAGTCGCCTACCTCGTCGGCGACGACGTCGCGAGCCCCGAGGAGATCGACACGGCCGTGAAACTCGGCGGGCGCTGGCCGAAGGGCCCCGCGAAGTTCGCCGACGAGTACGGCATCGCCGCGCTCGCGGACGCACTCGAGGACGCGTACGAGGAGTCCGGGCATCCGCGCTACGAGCCGTTCGACTACCTCGCGACGGCCGCCGAGCAAGGTGGGTTCTACGACGACGACGACGGGGACGCCGACGGCGCGCCCGAGTTCGACACGCTCGAGCTCTCCTATCCCGGCGAGAAGGTCGCCCAGATCCAGTTGGATCGGCCCCAGCAGATGAACTCCATCAGCCTCGAGCTGATCGAGGAACTCGACGAAGCCATCGACTACGTCGACGAGGACGACAGCGTGCGCGCGGTGCTCCTGCGTGGTGCGGGCTCGAAGGCGTTCTCCGCGGGCGCTGACTTCATGAGTATCGCCGGCGGTGGCGCCGACCCCTTCGGTGCGGTCGAGCTCTCGAAGTACGGCCAGGAGACGTTCGGTCGCCTCGAAGAGATCGAGATGCCGGTCGTCGCGGCCATCGACGGCTACTGTCTCGGCGGCGGCATGGAACTGGCGACGTGCGCGGACGTCCGCGTCGCCTCCTCGCGCAGCGAGTTCGGCCAGCCCGAGTTCGACCTCGGCCTGCTCCCGGGGTGGGGTGGCACGCAGCGCCTCCAGCGCATCGTCGGCATGGGGCGCGCGAAGGAGATCATCTTCACCGCCGAGCGCTTCGAGGCCGACGAGATGGAGCGCTACGGGTTCGTGAACGAGGTGTACGACGCGGACGAGTTCGAGGACGCGGCGGTCGAATACGCGGAGAAGCTCGCGGGCGGCCCGCCGCTCGCCCAGCGGTTCACGAAGCGCGCGATGCTCAAGGGCTGGGACGATTCCGACGTCGGCCTCGAAGTCGAGTCGATGGGCTTCGGGCACGTCGTCGGCAGCGAAGACGTCCACGCCGGCATCAACGCGTTCTTCGGCGACGAAGACCCCGAGTTCGAAGGGAAGTGACGACGGGCTGACGGCGGTTCGTTCGGTTCTCGCGGTCCCGTTCTTTCGCTGGTTCGTTGTTTCTTCGGTGCGCGAGCGACAGCGTCGACCGGTACTTTCCTGCGGGTCGCGACCGCAGTCTCGCGTATGCGAGTGAGCGTCATCGGTGGCGGGAGCGTCGACGGCGAGGACCGCGAGACGGCTCGCGAAGTCGGGCGACTGCTCGGCGAGCGCGGCTTCGACCTCGTCTGTGGCGGTCGCGGCGGCGTCATGGCCGCTGCGTGCGCGGGAGCGAAGGCGGCTGGCGCGACGACCATCGGCATCCTCCCGGGGAGCGACCGCGACGCGGCGAACGAACACGTCGACGTCGCCATCGCGACGGGGATGGGGCACGCGCGGAACGCCCTCGTGCCGCTGAACGGCGACGCGGTCGTCGCGATCGACGGCGGGCACGGTACGCTCACGGAACTCGGGTTCGCGAGCGTCTACGACCGTCCCGTCGCCGGCCTGGGCACGCACGACGTCGACGGCGTGTACGCCGCGGACTCGCCGACCGACGCCGTCGAGTACGTCGCCGACGCGCTCGGCGAGTGATTCCGACCCCCGACCGTGGCCTCAGCGCTCGGTGAACGCGAGCTTCACGGGCCGATCGGGCTGGAGCGTCGCGCTGAAGTCGTACCCGAGTTCGTCCGTGACGGGTTCGACCTCGAACCGGTCGAGGACGGTCGCGAGCACGAGCTTCGATTCGAGCGTCGCGAACCGGTTCCCGATGCACGAGCGCGGGCCGCCACCGAAGGGGTAGTGCGCGTACTCGGGGAGGTCGTCCCGCATCGATGGCGTCCACCGACCCGGGTCGAACTCGAGGGGGTCGTCGTACCAGCGTTCGTCGCGATGCAGGACCCACTGCGGCGTGGTGAGCGTGGTACCTTCCGGAATCTCGTACGGGCCGACCTGGACGTCTCGCGTCGACTCGCGGAAGGTGTTGTACGCCGGCGGGTACAGGCGCGTCGTCTCGTCGACGACGTTCTGGAGGACTTGCGCGTCAGCGACCGCGTCCGCGGTCGGCCCATCTCCGTCGAGGACGGTATCGAGTTCCTCGTGCACGCGCGACTGAGCGTCCGGGTGGTTCGCGAGCGACCAGAGCGCCCACGTCAACAGGAGTGCAGTCGTCTCGTGGCCCGCGAACACGAACGTGACGAGGTGATCCTGGAGCGTCTCGCGGTCCATCGTCGACCCATCGTCGTACTCGCTGTCGACGAGCATCGAGAGCAGGTCGTCGCCATCCCCGTCGCTCGCCCGTCGTTCCGCGACGAGTTCGGACATCACGTCCCGGAGTTCACGCATCGTCCGCACGAATCGGACGTTCGTCGGCGTCGGCACCCACACCGGCAGGAACGAACTCGGGTTCGTCGGCGTCATCCGTTCGAGGATGACCTCGGCGGCGTCCTCGATGACCGCGCCCTTCCCCGACAGGTCCGTGCCGAACATCGTCCGCGCGATGATACGCAACGTCAGGTCCTTCAGGTCGGTGTCGACGCGGACGACGTCGGCGTCCGCCCAGTCCCCGACGGTCGACTCGGCCGCATCCACCATCGCGTCCGCGTACGTCTCGATGCGGTCCTGGTAGAACGCGGGCTGGACGAGCGCACGGTCGCGCGCCCACTGCTCGCCCTCGCTCGCGACGAGTCCGTTCGGTGCGAGGCCGTCGAACGCCCGCGACAGCACCTTCCCCTTCCGGTAGTCCGCGTCGTCCTCGACGAGCACCTGCTGGACGTACTCGGGGTGCGTGACCATCACCGCCTCCGTCCGGTTCACGCGGTACCGCACCGCGTCCGCGTCGTAGCCGTACCCGACCTCCTGGTAGAACTCGTCCGTGTGCCGCATCAACTGGACGACCTTCCCGACGATCGGGAGTTCGTCCGCGCGCGGCGGCGTCGAGCGCTCGCCACGTGCCGCCGCGACGTCGACCGGGCGGCGGTCCCCCACCTCTCCCACCTCGCGCCCGGCAGTCTCCTCGCCGTCGATGCCCGCGACGTCACCGGAACTCGTTCGGGAGCGCATACTCGACAGTACCCCCCGTCCCCGCAAGACGATTCCGTGCCAACCACTAGCTATTTTATAAGGTGGCGGTGGTGGTGGCGGTGGTGGTGGTGGTGGTGGTGGTGGTGGTGGCGGTCAGCGCGAGAGCGCGGGGGCGTCCCCCGGGAGTACGTGGTCGTCGAGCCTGTCGACGACCTCGTCAGCGAGCGTCCGGAGGTTCCGGGTGTCGTCGCGGTTGTACTCGACGAGCGTCTCCAGGGATGCCTCGTCCCCGCCCTGGTACTGGTACCAGAGGCGGACGGCGTCCTCGCCGGAGATGTCGGGCTTCTCGCGCTCCAGCCCCACCTCCTGCTCGATCTGCTTCAATCCACCCGTCAACCCGATGCGTCGGCACGGGTACATCAGGTCCAGGTGTGGGACGTCCGGCGTCACGCCGAGTTCCGTGTCGAGGAACGGCACGTCGAAGCGCTTCCCGTTGAACGAAGCCACCAGCGACGCGTCCCGGAACTGCTCGCGGACGCGCTCGGCCGTGAGGTCCCGGCCGCGGACGAGCGTCGTCGTCTCCCCGTCGATGTGGAAACTCACCGTCGTCACGTCGTTCCGGTGCTCGTCGAGCCCCGTGGTCTCGATGTCGAAGAACAGCGTCTCCTCGCGGAAGTTCTCGTACAACCGCCAGCGTTCGCCGCTCGGGAACTGCTCGCCGAAGAAGTTCGAGTCGCCGTCGTCCAACCGCTCGCGGGCGTCAGCGAGGAACGACTCGATGCGGTCCGCCGTCGTCTCGCCGAGTCCGCGCGTCCGCGCCGCGGCGTCCCGGTCGAACTCCGCCCAGTGCGTGACGCCGTCGCGCCACAGGTTCCGCTCGGTCTTCTCGCCCACGCCACGCACGCCGATGAAACTGTTCTCCAGTCGCACAACCATCGGTTGGCGAGTACCCGGCAAAAGCCCTCGCTTCTCCACGTCCCGAAGGATCAGGAACTCGCCGCGGTCCTACTCGAGGTCCTCGAACTCCCGAAGTCGCTCGCGGTACTCCTCGGGGAGTTCGACGGACTCCTTCGAGTGCGCGTCGTACGCTACCTGCACGCTCGAACCCGTGGCCGCGAGGGCGCCGCTCGCGTACACCTCGTACTCGAACGTGATCGACTTCGTACCGACGTCCACCGCCTCGATGCGAACCGTTACGGCGTCGTCTTCCATCGTCACGGGACGCACGTAGTCGATCTCGATGTTCGCGAGCACCGCCTCGATCGCGCCCGTGTCACCGAGTACGTCCGGGAGGTACTCCACGCGCGCCTCCTCCATGTACGTCGCGTAGATCGCGTTGTTCACGTGCCCGAGCGCGTCGACGTCCTGGTATCGGACGTCGACTTCGACCGCGTACGATTCCTCGTCCATGTACGTCCCTGCGGCACTGGCATCCCTCGGTCTTTCGGTCTACACCACACCTACCGGGAGTGCGGAAACGAGGGCGTTCGACGCTACTCGTCGTCCTTGGAGAGGTAGAGCGTTCGATCGACTATCTGGACGGCCGCGTCCGCCCACGCGTCCACCGCGGGCCCGTCCGCACCCGGGATGTCGAGGATGACGGTGCCGCCGTCCACGGATAGTTCGGCGTGCGCGGTGTCGTCCCGGTCGAGGTAGTTCCGGAGCTGGTACTTGAGGAGGCGTTCGCGCGCGCCGTCGAGCTCGACGGGGTTCTCGGGCGTGAACCGGAGCGTCACCGTCTCCGCGTCGGTGCTCGCACCCACCTGGAACGCCGAGCCCGACAGCGGGAACGTGTACTCGCCATCGTCAAGCTCGTCGACGGCGTCGTCGAGGGCTTCCTCGGAGACGTCCGGCGTCATACTCGTCCCACCGACCTCTTGCGTGAGCGTGTCCAGTTCCCGATTCACGAGTTCGGCGATGTCCCCGCCGTCTTCCTCCGCCGCATCGACCGCGTCCGCCGCATCGACCGCGTCCGCCGCATCGACCGCGTCCGCCGCATCCGCGAGGTCGTCGTCAGCGGCCACGCCTTCGCCGCTCGCTTCGGCACTTGCGTCCGCACGACGGCTCTCGAGTGCGTCCGCGAGCTCGTCCACGTCCGTCCCCGGCGGCTCCGCGTCCGCCGCGCCCAGGACGTCCTCGACCGCCGACGGCGCGTCCGGCTCGTCGATGGCATCGGCGTCAGCTTCCGTTTCGTCACCGTCGGTTCGGGAGGCGTCCTCGCCGGCTTCAGCGGCGTCGTCTGCAACGTCCACGGCGTCTACATCGTCCAGGGCGTCTGCAACGTCTACCGCGTCTGCGTCAGCCGCGTCCACGTCCGCGTCGTCGATAGCCGGCACGTCCCCGATCTCGCCCGACCCGTCGAACTGGTCCGGTCCCCCGGACGCACCCGGTTCCTCGGCCGCGTCCAGTCCCTCGGACGCATCCGATTCCCCGGCCGCGTCCGATCCGTCGTCGTCGTCGCGATGCAGTTCCGCGAGGGATACCGTCGCGACGTCCGTGACCGTGGTCTCGGCGATGTCCTCTCCACCGAACGCTTCGACCGGGTCGTGAGCGTCGTCTACCCCGTCGGCGTCGGACGGCGTCGGCCCGAACGGTTCGTCCTCCACCTGTTCGAGCTGCGAGCGAAGCCCCGGTCGCTGGAGGCCGAAGGGGCCCTCGCCGGATCGCTCGCGGACGTCGTCGCTCGCCGACGACGTCCTTCCGGCGATGGGCGCGTCCGAGGACGCACTCGACCCGGTTCGTGCACCCGGAGGCAGGTCGAACTCGACCTCGTACCACGCCGTCCCACCCTTCCCGTCGGACGCGAACCGGCCGACGTTCCCGCCGTTCGCGTCCGGCGTCGGTTCGTCACCACCGGATTCCGCCGACGGTTCGCCCGCGGAGAGCGTCTCCTCCGCCTCGGCGTCAGCGTCGCCGCCAGCGTCCGCTTCCGCGTCCACTTCTTCGCTGACCGGGTCGTCCGGATGGTCCGTGATGGGTGCGACCGCCGCCGGGTCTACGGCCGGCTCCGCGCTCTCGACGGAATCATTCGTCCCTCCTGCATCGCCCGCATCGCCCGCATCGGAACCACCAGCGGTCGAATCCACCGCCTCCGAATCTGCCGCCTCCGCATTCGCGCTCGGCCCCCCTATACCGGCCGCCTCGGGCTCGGCGGAGCCAGCGCCAGCTTCGGCATCGACACCAGCCGTCCGCGGATTAGCGACGCGCTGGCGCCCACCATTCGCCGCACCAGCCCCGCTACCCACGCCACCTCCGGTAGCGTCACCAGCCTGCCCCTGGACCGCGCCAGGCTCGACGGCCGCGCCCGCCCCCGGCGACTGCGTTCGCTCGGGCGCTGCCGAACCGACGCCAGCACCGGCCTGCCCGACGTCGGCGCCACCAGCACCGTTCCGGGCCGCACCGACTCCCGGAGCCCCCGCTTGCGCCCCCGCGTCGACCGACGACGCCGCCGAACCACTCCCCATCCGATCGTAGATCCGCGTCAACGTCCCGTTTATCGTCGCCAAGTCCGAGTCGACGTCGTCCTCGAGGTAATCGATCTTCTCGGCGACGTCGCGGAGCGCGAGCGCGATGTCCCAGAGCACGACGACCATCAGGAACAGCATCATCAGCGCGATGGTGCCACCGATGGCGGCCAGGAACTGTGGACCAATCTCCACCATGCTTGGCCAACGGTACGGCATCCGTCAGTAAAGAGGCTCGTTCGATATCGAGACTCGATACGCCCGACATCGACCCGCAACGCGTCACGAACGCCCGGTTCCACTCTCGTTCCTCGTCCACTCCGAAGTCGCTGATACCGAGGGCAGTCCGGAGTTAGAGATCGACCCAGCCGGTGTCCGTGCCCTTGTCGCGGAGATTCCAGCGTTGCTGGAGTCCGTCCTCGCACTCCCGGACCTCGACGATCGCATCGAATAGCGGTTCCAGCAGGTGGACGTAGTCGCTGTCGCGACCGAGCGGCAGATGGAAGTGTCCCATCCCGTCGACTTCGCGAACGCGCGAAGTCACCATGTGGAGCAACCGGAACACGTTCTCGGACTTGTGCTCGCGGAGGAGCGGCGTGACGGAGTCGAAACACAGGCGGAGTTCCGCCGGCGCCATGTCGTACTCGCCGTCGTAGTCCGCGATCGCGTCGATCACCTCCGCGCCCAGCGACGCGAGCAGGTCGTTGCTCACGACGGTCTTCTCGATGCCGTCGGGGAGTCCGTCGTGGCTGGCGTCGCCGTCGTCGGTCGACTGTGCGACGACGTGCGCGGAATCGTCGGCTCGCGGCGCCGTCGGCGGAACGCCACAGGACTCGTTGCCCGACGCGTACACGTACAGTCGACGGCGTGGATCGTCGCCGTCCCCGAGCAATCGCTCGCAAGCGGCGTGATGGGCTTCCCCGCTGGTTCGACCGACGAGGAGGATGTTGCTGCCCTCTTGTTTGAGGCTGGAGAGCGTCTGCGCGAACGCCGTACTGTCCGGGACGCCCCCGCCGTGGTCGGTCCGCATTCTTGCGGAACTACGTACACAACATATAATAAACATTGTGGCAAACCGACGCCGAGAGGGAGTTCACGCCCGTCTGGTTCCGGGATCAGACCTCGCGAGGCGCCCCAGGCACTCGGTCGGCGCTGGCTCCCTGTTGCGACCACCGCAGTCCACAACGCTCCGCGACCATCCTCTTGCGACCACTGCAGACGACCACCGCAGTCGACCGCCGTGTTCGACCACGGGAATCGACCGACTGGCGGCGACCGGGCCAGACTTTTCATTGCCTGGCGAGAACACTCGACCATGACCGACAGCCGCGACGACGAAGACGAACTCGCGGACACCGTCGAGTCGCTCTCGACGGAACTCCAGTCCCTCCGCGACGAACTGAAGCGAGAGGCGCCACGCGGCCCGCTCGGCCTCCCACGTCCGCCGTCCCCGCGGGAATTCCTCGAGTTCGCCGACGAAGTCGCCATCCCGGGAACGATCGCGATCCTCGAAGCGAACATCAAGCTCCTCGAGACCCTCCAGCGCGCGATCCGGCTCGCCGACTCCAGTCGAAGAGCCCGCGACCGAGCCGGTGACGCGCGCTCGCGCGCCGCCGACTCCGCCGACCGACTCGCGTCCGTGAGCGACGACACCCTCGAACGACTCGAAGGTTCGCTGACGGACCTCCAGACAGCGCTCCAGTCCGGGCCGCTCCCGGACGACGAGACCGCGCGCGACCTCGTCGAGGAAGCGCGGTCGCTCCGGGACGACGTCCGGCTTCGACTCCGCGAGAGCCGAGAACGCGACCATACGCTCGACGACTTCGAAGAGCGCGCCGACCGCGCCGACCGCGAGCGTCGCGCGAACGCCGCCGATGGCGACGGACAGCAGGCGTCGGGCGACGATGACGGAGGGAGCACCGGCGATACGGGCGGAGGCGGCGACGGAACGGACTCGCGAGGCGTGAAGGTGGATGTGGACGCGGAACTGGAGACGCTGAAGGACCGCTACGGCGAGGGCGACGACCCGGCGGCCGCGACCGACGGCGAGGGAGGTGACGATGATCCGGACGCGACCGGGGCTGCCGGCGGTAACGAATCCGATGCAGACGACGAGGAACCCAGCGGCGACGGACCCAGCGGCGACGGACCCAGCGGCGACGGACCCAGCGGCGACGGACCCAGCGGCGACGGACCCAGCGACGGCGACGACGGGGCCTCGAGATGACGCCGGCGCGGAACCCCGGCGGCGCTGGACGCGACGAACGTTCGGGCGACGACGGCGCCGAACGAAGCAAGCGTGCGGGTGGAGACGGCTCCGAGCGAGCCGTGCGCGGTGGCGAGGCGGTGTCGTTCGTGACGACGCGGGGCGTTCCCGTGCCGGCGGTCACCGCCGCCGAGATGGCTGACGTAGACCGAGTGGCGGTCGACGACGTCGGGTTGCCGTTGCTGTCGATGATGGAGAACGCGGGCCGGAACCTCGCCAGGGCGAGCCAGGCGGTCGTCGGCGACCGTCCGGGGAGCGCGGTCGTCGCCGCCGGCGGCGGCGGGAACGGCGGTGGCGGCCTGGTCGCCGCACGCCACCTCGCGAACCACGGCGTCGACGTCACCGTCGCCCTCGACCGCCACCAGGACGCCCTCGAGGGCCCGGTCGCGACGCAGGCCGAAGCGCTCGCGGCGACGGACGTGACCGTACTCGACCCGGACGACGACGTCGTCACGGCCGTCGTCGACGAGGTGCTCGACGTCGACCTCGCACTCGACGCGCTCGTCGGGTACGGACTCACCGGAGACCTCGACGGTACCGCCGGCGACCTCGCCCAGGTCGTCGACCAGGGTGCCAAGCGAGCGCTCTCCCTCGACGTCCCCAGCGGCTTCGACGCCACCACTGGCGTGGCGCCCGGGCGAGCAGTGCACCCTGACGTGACGCTGACGCTCGCACTCCCGAAGACCGGACTCGCCGACGCCCCCGGCGACCTCCTCCTCGGCGACATCGGCATCCCGAGTAGCGTGTACGAACGCGCTGGCGTCAGTGCGCCGTCGCCCGACGTGTTCCGTGGCGAGTACGTCGTCGCACTCGCTCAACGCTGAGAAGCGACTCGGAAACGCTCGAATGGGCGTTTCGAGAACCGATCCGTGAGGAGCCTGTATTTCAGTCCTCGACCGGCTGGAATCGGTATCCGTCCCAGGACTGGCTGTCGGGTTCGCGGATGCCGGCACCGGGTTCGCGGAGTTCATCGACGTACGTCGGTTCGACGCGGTCGCCGGATTCGACGTCGCCCGTCGTGAGCTGGGCGAGCGTTCGGATCGGTCCGTCGACGGTCCCCGGCGTGAACGTGTCGCTCCCTTCGAGCGCCGCCTCCAGGTCGAACTCGACGATAGCGAGGTGATTCGGTTCGCGAACGCCCGGGGGCGTCGCCGTGCTCGTCGTCCACGTCACGACCGTCGCCTCGGTCTCGGACAGGTCCAGGGACTCCATCTGGTGCTCGCCGCACTCCGGGCACCGCTGATGGCCGGGGAACGTCGCGTGCCCGTTCGGGCACACGTACGCCGTCAGGTCGTCCCCGGAGAGATGGCCCTCGCGGACGCGTCGGTCGTCGTGCGATCTCCCACCGTCGGCTCTGAGTGACTCTTCGGTCATTGTCCTGCCTCCAGGATGGTCGTGATGACGCAGTTCCCGAACCCGCCGACGTTGCACGCGAGCGCGACGTCCGCATCCACCTGTCGCGATCCGGCCTCGCCGACGACCTGCTCGTAGATTTCCACGGCCTGCGCCACGCCACTCGCCCCGAGCGGGTGGCCCTTCGACTTCAGGCCGCCGGACGTGTTGATGGGGAGGGCACCGTCCATCTTCGTCTCACCGGCTTCCACGCGCTCCCACGCCATCCCGTGTTCCGCGAACCCGAGCCCCTCCATCTGGAGGAACTCGAGGATCGTGAACATGTCGTGGAGTTCCGCGACGTCGACGTCGCCCGGGTCGAGTTCGGCCATGTCGAACGCGCGCTTCCCGCTCTCGACGACCCCAGCCATCACGGTCGGGTCCTCGCGTTCGTGCACGACGTGCGTGTCCGTCGCTCCCGCGACGCCCGAGACGACAGCGTAGGCGTCGTCACCGACGTACTCCCGTGCGTCCTCGACGGGCACGAGCATCAGCGCGGCCGACCCGTCCGTGATCGGGCAGAAGTCGTAGAGTCGGAGCGGGTCCGCGACGATCGGCGAGTTCATCACGGTCTCCAGGTCGACCTCCTTCTGGAACTGCGCGTGGGGATTCCGCGTCCCGTTCTCGTGGTTCTTCACCGCGACCTTCGCGAGCGACTCGCGCGGCGCGTCGAACCGCTCCAGGTAGTGCCGTGCCGTGAGTCCCGCGAAACTCGGGAGGGTGACGCCGTGCTTGTACTCCGCGGGATGCGTGAGCGACGCGATGACGTCCGTCGCCTCCGCGGTCGTCCGGTGCGTCATCTTCTCGCCGCCGACCAGCATCGTCGCGTCGCTCGCACCGCTCGCGACCGACTGCCAGGCCGCGTAGAGGCCCGCACCACCCGACGAAGAGGTCTGGTCGACGCGCTGCGTGTACGCGCCCAGGCAGCCGAGGTCGTGCGCGAGCGCGTTCGGAACGCCCGTCATCCCCTCGAACTCGCCACTCGCCATGTTCGACACGTACAGGTGATCGACGTCGCCGGACTCGACGCCGGCGTCGTCGAGGCACGCGTCGCCCGCTTCCGCCAGTAACTCTCGAATCCACGCGTCACGTTGCCCGAACTGGGTCATGGACGCGCCGATGATCGCGACTTCTCGCATGCGAGAGCAGTCGCCCGGCCTCATCTTATAGGTCCGTGTTCGCGCAGGTAGAGTTCCGCGTGCACTCGGGTGGATTCGACTCGAAACCGTCGGATTAGACTGGTCATAGTGTGGTCGTGGGTAGTTGCGGTGCGGACGTGGTTCGGTCGTGGTGCGGTCGTGGGGCGGACGTAGTTCGGTCGTGGGGCGGACGTGGTGCGGTCGTGGGGCGGACGTGGTGCGGTCGTGGGGCGGACGTGGTGCGGTTGTGGTGCGGACGTGGTGCGGTTGTGGGGCGGTCGTTGCCGCTCGGTGCGGGACCCGGGTGCACCACCGCAGGACCCACCGTC
>Ga0306867_1000030_pt1 | contig 152693 bp, 131 predicted proteins | sample AntRauTorckE6831_FD_190432 | JGI IMG/M metagenome (GOLD analysis project Ga0306867, IMG submission 190432) | Saline lake microbial communities from Rauer Islands, Antarctica - Metagenome Torckler E6 #831 (v2) (version 2) | ecosystem: Environmental > Aquatic > Non-marine Saline and Alkaline >...
GTACTCGATTTCAACGGATAAACGTTCGCAAACCAACTTATTCAACGATACGGATTGGGGTGCTGTATCACCTCCCTACTCACAACGGTTCGTTGAGGAAGGCGACTTAGCACCCACAAGTTGTTAAACCAGTAGCACGCCTAGTTGCACGTCTACTCTATTATATCCAAAACGTCACCCCACCGTTTCTGCTCCCGTTCTTTCCCGTACGTGTCTGGATAAATTTCCTGTTCCCGCTGTTCCTTGGCGATAGCGGTTAACTCTTCGTCGTCCGCGGGTCGATACGATGCAGACAACTCATCTTGCTCGATTGGGATGAGCTGAACCAACGCATCGCGCGGTGTCATGCTGAACGGTGAATCGATATCCAGTAGCACAGTCACTGCATGGGTATCCGTCTCTCCCGAGAGTTCTTGTGGAGCTACACCGTTCTGATCTGGAGTGGTAGTGTGAGTGAATGGTTCCAGGAGCAGGGCAGTGTACCCCTCGGGGAACTCAACATTCCACAGCGTATTCACTGAGAGCATCGTATCGCCATCGACGTCAACGATTTCAACAATATCGTTTCCATCGTTGATGTGCTCACTGACGACTGTGTATGACCCGTCATCTGTCTCTTCCACGCTGAACTCAAACGGTGGAGACAATACCCACCCGGTGAGCATTGCATCATATGCATACACGTTCTCGTAATAAAGATGGTGGTTATACCGGTTGAGGTCCTCCATACCGCCCTCTATACGCGCTTTGACGTAATCTTTTGAGAGGACCGGATTCCGTGGAGACGCATCAATTTCCGTTGTTACGCGTTGCAGTGAAAACCTGATGTGTTCACTCGGTGGCTCACCCGTTGTAGTTGTAGATCCTGATGGTGATGACATAGGTATGGTGAACTGTCTGCGTGAGAGTAGTGAAACTAGTTAGTTAAACCCTTGGACGTTACATCCAGTGCAAGTTCTTTTGCCGATTCAACCCGTGTCTTAGAATAGGATGGTATCGGTGAATTGCGTGAAAGACCACGACCGTGTAAAAGAATCAGGAGGGCGGTGAAACGTGCCGTATCGAATCACCGAGAGACAGAGCAACGATGTTGAACATTCACCGATTCCCCGTCGTTCGGCTATCCCTTCACCGAACACGTGGGTGTTTCACACCAAATACCCTGACCAGCTCATCTGGTACCGGTATCCAGAAACAGGAGCGCGTGTCAATTCGGACGGTGATTATGCCCTGAATACGGTGGGTGATAGAACACACCCGCCGTACGAGGAACGGTGCGACACTGCTATTCTTGAGCGTTGTTGGCCGCGTGATGTACCGAAGTGGAAAGCAACGCCCTGGTTCACCCTCACGATCGGGTCTACGGTCGTGTTATCATTGACTGACCAACCGAGTGATGTGGATGGACTTAACAGGTGGTGGGATATCGTCAGTGAAGTCCTCTCACGCTCCGCTTCGGATGGCTCATTGGGAACTGTCCCGGCTGACCTCGATGACACATATCTGTGCACCGCTCGGTCACGGCGTTCACACTCACGCCCGCTGTAACACAGTTACACGGTGAGAACTCCGGGTACAGCCAAAGGGTTCTCTATACTGCAGGTTCTTGCCGTATGTATATGACTGTTAAAGAGATGCCTGCGCGTCTCTGCCGCATCTGTACACAACCCGTGTCAAATTGCACGTGCGGGGCTGTTCTCTGTCTTTGGTGCCTTGGACCGGAAGACACTGCTACGTGCACGCACTGTAACGGGGACGGGGTTTCCACTCCTGAACGTGTTTCCGTTGTACCTGACGAAGATGCCCAAGCGATACGAGAGTACCTTCGTGCAAATCCAGGATTGCAAAAAGAGGTGTACGTTCGTGAAGACGCAGACCCTCTCCGCGGACTCTGTTATCCAGCTGCGGAAGCGTACTACCACGTCACTGACTGTCGGATGGATGTGTATTGTCTCTCTTGGAACGATGTCTCTCCTGATAAATCTGGTACGCACTGGTATTTACGAGATCCTGATTCAGCGGAGTTCGTTGATCTCGGACTGCCGTTTGAAGCAGGGGTGACTCTCCCACCATTTGAGACTGGTCGTCGACGCGGGTTCATAACCGGTGATTCCCCGTCGAAACGAGCACAGCAAGTGCTTGATGATTTGCAGAAACAGTGAAACGTTCCAACTGACCGGTCCCTCATGGGTGCAACCCTTTTACCGGACAGTGTATTTTGAACAGGTAATGCCTCACTGCCAGAATTGTGACTCGTTTGTGACTGCTGATTACGTTCGAGTGTTCACACCGGAATCCCATGATGACCCGCGTGTTTGCCCGCACTGTGAAACAAAGATACGTGAAGGGAGTGACGTGCGAGATGCCCGGTCAACCCGACGGTAGAAATCTATACATGAAACCAGTCGGACGCTGATGTTTTTACCTGACCATGGAATATAGTAATGCATGAGTCCTTCAAGTGACGATTCTGACTCTACTGATATCCCTCTTCATTCACGGGAGATGGACCGATTAACGGTCGGGGATCCAGTTATCGTCGATTACCGATCTAATCGTGGTTCAAAGAAACGTAAACAGAACTCTGGTGAAATAACTCACGTACAGGCGTTGGGTAGTGATTCGTACCGGTTCTGGTTCTACGATTCAGACGCGGAGCGAAAAATCGAGGTTACACTTCGAAGCACGATCGGGCAAAGTCGTGTCCGTTCACAGAAAACAGATACCTGGTCAGTTCTCGGTGACCCTGTCCAAGTTACCTTTTCAGAGACCGCTTCATCAGTCGAAGACGTCGAGCAGTCCTTGGTTCTTGGAAAACGGAGTGATGATTTTGACGTTGTACTCGCGGTCGCTGAGATCAGCACGCACAGAAGCATTATTCAGTGGTTCGCTGAGAACAATTGTTTATAAGCCTGATACGCATACTTACTGATGACACAATCCCTACGCCGTGATACTTGGTGTGTACTCCAACTATGGTGAAAGACGCCCGAATGGCAACCGACCCTGACTCGTACGAAACGTGGCTCGGGAGCGACGATGCTGTCGAGAACCTTTGGCACACGGTAGACGGTGATATCTTCGTGTTCACAGAAGACGGCATCTATCTTCCCTGTGAAATCGGTCCGTTAGAGAGCGAATCACGAATTTCACCAGACAATTTCGATGACTATGACGTCACTGTAGAATTCCGGAATGACATGCGACCGATTGGTCTCGTTATCGGTCTTACAACCGTTCTGTTCCTCGGCGGGGTTTTCATGTCGGGAGGGTTGGCTGTGGTCTCGCTTGTTGCCAGTGTCCTTTCACTGCTTGGTCTCGTTCTCATGGCTGTCAAAGAACGAAACAAGGTGAACGCACTCACTCACATCACTCTCCACATGGGCCGCCACAACGCGACAGTCGTCACGGAAGGCGATGTCGAAGACACGATTGAATCACAGTTGTCGTCACTCATCCAGTAGAACGGGAGCGTGTGACGGGTGGTTTTCACCAAGGGTTGATGGGGAATCCCGGGATTCATGTCGGTGTGTGTCGAATCACGGTGTAATGGAAAGTCGAGTTGAGACTAACCCGGATCCTGAAGTAGTTGAAGAATGGCTCCTTGAGAGTAAACAGCGGAAGGCGTGCCTGTCATTGTACGTTCGGTGTGAAGTGATGTATGACGGTCGTGCATCAGCATCGCTTGCAGCTGGCGACCGTCTCGTTCTCACGAAACCAGACGGGTCCTTTGTTGTGCACGCTGATTCTGGATGCGACCCGCAGAACTGGATGCCTCCAGGAGCTTCAATTAATATCGTGGACACTGACCCGGTGACCATCTCAGCAACACGGAGCGATCCGAATGAGTTGATTCGTGTGACGTGCGAAGAAGTCTATCACGCGTCGATTATGCCGATGGACGACGATGCTGAGTTGAATCTGGAAGGGACTGAAGCAGACCTGCAGGACTACGTTTTCGAGAATCCAGAGGTGATCGAGGACGGGTTCCGATCAACCGAGAAAGAAAAAGAGACTGCTGCTGGTCCTGTCGATATTTGGGGGTACGACTCTAACGGTGAACCCGTGCTGTTGGAGCTCAAACGTCGGACTGCCGGGCCTGATGACGTTGACCAACTCCGGCGGTATCTTGACCATTTGGAGATAGAAGTTCGGGGTATCTTGGTCGCACCGTCGTTTTCAGACCGGTCGCTGGAGATGCTCGATAAACACGGGCTTGAATCACGGGAGGTAGAACCACAAGCAGCGGGACGCGACGAATATCATTCGCTCTCGGACTTCTAACAGAGACTATTCAGCCGGGCAGACGCACCGATTTACCGTGTGAATTGTACGCTGTCTCTATTGGGACTGTCCAGTCATTCCTCTGGTTCAGAACAGCTCTCGGCAGAATCACTGTCATTGTTGGTGTCAGTGTCTCCATAGGCACCCGAAAGCCGGCGCTGTCCACCGCGTCGACGAGCACGATCGTCCTTCGCAATTGCGACCTCGTCCTCATCGAAGTGATTCCCGTAGTCTTTCTCGGCGCAGTCGTCGCACACACGCATTGTTTTACCGTCATCATACCCACGACACTGAACGTGCAGGAACCGTTCCTCGGGCAACACACCACCGCACAGACGACAGTACGACCAGTCCGGTGCGCCAACCACTTCTAATGCCGGGAGCTCGTAGTACTCTAATTTCGATTCCTGAATCCCTAAATGGGCTGCTCGTGCCGTGAAGAACGTGTAATAGTCGAACCCAACAACGGTCTCGAAATCTACATGGTGAGAATCACTCCGCATTCCCGCCATGTCACTCAACGCTCGTGCATCTCTGTCATCGTTGTGGGCGTGATCCGGGTCCCACTCTGGTTCTAAGTCAATCGGATACCCCTTTCGAGAACTCAACTTTGTCTGCAGAAACCGTTGTTCCTCCAATGACTTCTGCAGCGTTGTGAGGATATCATGCCTGGTGTTGTGGTTCGGGTTGCGGGCTGTGACCTCGGAGAATACGTCAAGGTTCTGTTCTAACAGGGCAGCTCGGAGATCCTCTGGATTGGGGATCTCAAACTCAACCACAGTATCCGGGCGATTCTCGCCACCGTACATGAACGTCTCTTCGCACCATTCTACCTCTGCATCAGTCAACTCGCGCTCGATAAGCGGGACTTCTGCGTACAACCCGTTCGCTCCATGAATGCGGAAGTTCTCCTCCCCATCCGGGTGCATGGCTGTCCCGACACGAATCGTGTCTGTCGTTTCATCCTCTGAAATATCCCCAATCGAGGTGAACATGTCCGGGTGTTCCCGGGTCAACGGATTGGGACTCCGATAATCTGCGAAATCCATCCACTCCTTCGTAATTACTGCTACCCGGTCCCCTCGCTGTTCAAGTCGGAAGATTGAATCTGACATGTATACGTTTGTCCTGTTGCTACTTCACCCGTGAACTCACAAGAAGACTCGCAATTCTACCACTCTGAGAAAGCCATGACGGTCCGCGGGTATTGGTCCAGGGCTAGTCTTCGGACATCCCGCTGTCGTCAATCACGAACTCCCACGTGACAGGCCGCGTATCACTGGACCCGTGGACGGTCGCCAGTCGCTTGTGCGGCGGTTCGATACTCCCTTTCCCGATACGGGACGTCCATTCGTCCGCTGGTTTCGGGCTCGGCGATTCGTAGATCATCGGACCGTTCTGAATCGGCTCACGTTTCGATTCGTGGTAATGCCCGCGATATCCGACGTCGAAGCCCTGTTCGTTGAGCCAGCCACGCCACTTGTTCCGACCGGCGCTTGTCCCGATGTGTTCGAGAGAGTCCTGTCCGTGCGTCAGGAACCCTTTCCACTTCCCACCGCGTAGAGCAAAGGTCCGGAACCATGCAGCTTCGCTGGTGGTGAAGTTGATGTTGTCGTATGGGCTCTCACGGATACGATCGTCCACCCATCGGTAGCACACCAAGTCCATGTTCGCCTGCTTACTGACACCAGAGGCACGAGTCTTCCCGTGGTTCCCTGGTTGACAGATAACGTTCACAGTCTCGAAGTGCTCTGCGAAACTCTTGAGTTGCCGAGTCATTACGTTCACAGCTTGCGTCATCTGGTCAGCCAGCATCTTCTCGATGTCGTATGCCTGACCGTCGTAGATGTTTTCGTTCGTGATGTTGTCTCCGCCGTAGAGAACGTGAATCGTGTCGAACTCTGCGATGTTCCCCATGAGATTCCGCAGATCGAGCGCCTTCTGCGTGATGTGGTCCATCACGTCGATGCTGATGTCGGTATCGTAGATGAAGTTCCCGCGTTGGTCCTCGACGACGTCACCGATGTGCAGGTCAGTAACGTGCAGAACCATGTCTTCGTTGCCGGGGTCAGGGTCCTGCGGGGCGATGGGCTGTTCACTACCCTGGAGCCGACGGAGAACCGTTTCCTCAACCGCTGTGACGAAGTCGTTGGCTTCACGGGTTTTCTGCCCCGTGTTTTTCGTGCTGACCCGTCGCATCTTCGGAGAGTCAGGGGATGCGTACACCTGGTTTCCTCTGTCGTATGGAAGGTCGATCCCCTTCCGCCGGATCTCCGCAATGTGGTCACGGACCGTTGATTTCCCGACACCGAGCCGGTCCGCAAGTTCTGGACCGCTTGCGGGAAGGTAATGCAGTAGTTCTTCTTGCCGTTCACTGAGTTCAGTCATGGCTTTGTGATAGGGGTTTGCGTACGGTTGTGTACCTGAAAGCAGCCGGTCTGTTTCCAGGTCTTACATGTGAAATGGGGCAAAGAAATAAAAAGGATTGGTGTGTGGCCACGCCGACCGTTACTGAACCGGAGGTTTCCAGTGAACCGTAGAAACGGAGTTGTCGTTCGTTTAGGCGACTATCGTGATGATGTACACGCCTAACTGGACCGCATTGAATATCGCGTGTGCAACAATCGGGACCAGTAGGTTATCGGAGTAATTGTAGAGCCATCCGAAGACAAGTGCACCGCCGAACACGATGAATGTTGGTGCTATCGTCTCTGTCACCGTTGCCGTCATGAGGTAGGGCGGCACGTGAAACACTGAGAACAATGCACCAGTTAAGATAATCGAGCTCCAGGGACTGAATGTCTCACCCAACCGTTCCTGTACAATCCCTCGGAAGAGGAATTCCTCAGCTGGAGCATTGAACAGAAAAACAATCCCGATGAACAGTAACGCGATTTTGAGGTTCTCACCGATCGTGGAGGTAACCCATCCCTGTGCAACGGGGATACCAGTGACTGCCACCACGATATTGAAGGTGAACAACATTCCAAGCGATAGGCCAACTCCAATTCCGATGTGTTTCGCCGTAGTTCGAGTCGGCTTCGCAACACGAATGTACTCAATTCCACGACCCGTCGCTACGAGATACACAAGACCACCAAGAGCCATTCCGACGAATGACGCAGCGATTCCTGCCATTAGCCCCACAGTTGGCTCTGCATTCATAGTGGTCGTGCTACTCGGATTGACAGCGGAAGACAACAGACTCCCAAGAAAGAGTGCAGCGATGGATAGCAGGGTTACAATCAGGATTGCCGATGCACGTTGAAAGACTACCTCGACTTTACTCTCAGCACTGCTATTCACATTCGACATGTATACAGTGAAGCTATGGTGTGTTGTTAAACATTGCATTTACCTTCATGCATACACCGTAGTTAACTCTCGCTTGCATGAGGGGTGCTGTGTTCCGAAAATTGGAAACCAAGTACTTAATCCCGTACACGAATAACTAACAGTACAATGAGTTCAGCGAGCACCGATGAAGACGAGTTACGGGACCATATCACCCGGTTCATGCAAACGAACTTCCCGCAAATCAAGATGCACGGTGGGACCGCAGCAATTCAGGGCCTCGATGCGGAGGCCGGTGAAGTCACCATCATGCTTGGCGGAGCATGCAGTGGATGCGGGATCTCTCCAATGACGATCCAGGCACTCAAGACCCGGATGACGAAAGAAATCGAGGAAATCAATACCGTGTACGCCGATACCGGTGAAGAGGACGGAAGTGGAATGTCACCCTCGTTCGCAGGTGATGACCCTGACGACGATGACGGTGGCGCAGAAGTCCCGTTCTAAACCAACGCGAGATCGTCACACGCATTGAACATCACTGTGCGACACCGTATTCCGAGTGAACGAGCGCGATTAGCAGGGATTGTATGGTGCGTTTTGATTTCGCAGGTGCTTCTCTACCCCGGCCTAGAAGAATTAATCGATGCACTCGGTGTCGAAACATCCCTTCAAGCCGGTATGTGGTTTCTCGTCGCTGAATTCACCGCATTCGTCTTATTCGCAGGTGTATGGGGTGCTATCAGCGACACAACCGGGAAACGACGACGATGGATCATGCTCGGAAGTTCCGGTGGAGCACTCGCATACATCACGCTCATCGTCGTTGCACCGTACAGTATTCCGTTCGCTGCTATCCTCGCAATCCGAGTACTCGGTGGTGCATTCACCATTGGTGCGTTTTCACTTGGAATGACGATGTTGATGGACTTGACCGGTGGCAGTGGTCGGAATATGGGGGCTGCCGGGATTGCTATCGGTCTCGGCGCAGCACTCGGATCGGTGATTGGCGGGCAACTCACCGCTGTCAATCCCCTTGGACCGTTATATGGCGGGGTTTTTCTTCTCTTCACCGTGGTTGGAATCGCAGCAACGCTCACGGACCGATCACCGACAACACACCTGGATATTCGAACAATAGTCTCCGGAGCCCGAACGAACTCCGGGTTACTCATTTCATACTCCTTTGGGTTCATAGACCGACTCACAGCAGGGTTCTTCGCTCTCGTCGGCGTCTGGTACTTCCGTGATGTCTTCGGGGTCAGCGCCGCAACAGCCGGCCTCACACTCGCATTATTCTTCTTCCCATTCGCTCTCCTCCAATACCCTTTTGGAACGCTGTCGGACCGGACTGGTCGATTCGCCCCCATCATTGGCGGGTCCCTCGCCTACGGAATTGGAATCATCCTTATCGGGATCGCCCCGGTGTACACGGTCGCAGCTGGCCTCATGGTTCTCATCGGGGTGTGCGGGGCATTCATGGCTCCTGCAACAATGGCTTTGGTGACAGACATTGCGTCTTCTACAGAACACGGCGTAGCAATGGGCGGATTCAATATCTTCGGCAGCCTCGGATTCCTAACCGGGTTTCTCGTCGGGGGCGTTGTTGTCAGTACCGCAAACTACACGACCGCATTCCTTGTTGTCGGAGGGTTAGAACTCCTCATCGTTACTCTCACCTTCCCGAAAGTACGCCGCCTCACAGAAAAACCTCGAACCCCATCCAACTGACGTCCGCTCAGACCAGGAACCACACGCGTGAGTACTGAAGTTCCTTCACACCGGCTAATGTGGGATCAATGTGATTCCTAGATACGACATCACCACAACGATAATCGCACCTGGAATGCCACCAATAGCAATCTCGAACATCACCAACGGTGTCACCACAACACTCACCCCAAGTACGTGACTGATTCCAAGCACCACGAGCCCTGTCGTTGTATTCCTCACCAGCTCCTTCAACGTCTTCGCAACTTCATGGACAAAGAACAGGGCAGCAATTGCTATCGAGATCAGCCCGATATCGAACAACGGGATTGTGAATGCCATGAATTAAATTACTCACCTGGTGGTGCGTTCTCCTTACTGTACCGTATCGTGGGCAGAGGCATAAGAGTAGGGAGGTGCTCACGTAACCCCTCCATTGCCACTGGAGATATACTCAATCCAGTGTATCGATCGTGAACACGAAATCTCTTAACGCTGGTTGGGGTATCACCAGGTATGAACCGATTGCGATACGCGGCGTATCTTGCTGCGGATGTCTTTAATAAAACTGCGTTAGGTGTCGGGGTTCTCGCCGGACTGTATCTTCTCTACACCGGCTACTACCTTCGTGGAGCAGCATTTCTCGTGATCGGGGTTCCCCTGTATTTCTTCCTATACGACCGGTTCGGCGGGATGCCCAACGAGTTTGACTGACTATGATAATTCAATAGAAAACGACGTATGTATTCCAAATAGTGATTACAACGCCTAAAACGGTGAGAACCATCGGGATGGAGTCCCGTACTGGACCAGACACGACGTACCAAACACCGAAAAACACCGCGACAAGAAGTGTTTTGTAAAGAATGCAGGGATCCCACCGAGTGCGAGGACCACCAAGACGAGTGGTCCACCTTCTGCGACACCGGTTGCTTGAAGCCCAAATATCGTTGTAATCGTATCCCCGAATCCGTAGAAGACAATCGCTACCGCCCAAAAGAACCACTGGACGGACTTCACTCGTAATGGATCAGTGAGTGCGCGGATTGTATCGGTCATTCGGGTGCGCTCAAGTCGTGTATGGCCGAGCCACTGGTAAACCCTTCACCTGCAAACTCAAGTTAGAAATGCGGCCGTCCGGATTCGAACCGGAGAAGGACTAACCAACGGATCTTAAGTCCGTCGCCGTCGACCAGGCTTGGCTACGACCGCAACGGTGGGCCTCGGATTCGAACCGAGGAAGCAGCCCCTTACGAGGCCGTTTCTCGTTTTCAAGACGAGCGCCGTAGGCCAGGCTTGGCTAACCCACCAAACGCCGAAGAGCGGATTCGAACCGCTGAGGCCAGTGTAACCTGACCCACGGTGTTCCAGACCGTTCCTTTAGACCACTCGGGCACTTCGGCAAGACGATTTCTTCACCCCTTGGTTATCACGATCGTTTATCTGACGTACCTAGGGGCACGGCACGTCATATCACGATATTCAGTTATACTCTATGTTCGCTGAGTTGGTTTGAGGACAACTCTAACTACATAGACTATAACTTGACGCCGCCTCCCGAATTCGAATCGGGAATCCATATCTCAGGGAGCACGATTAGCAATCGTGTGAGGGTCACCTATTCCCCTTGAGACGGCACGAAGTACAGTTAGTGACACGTGCCTTCGATGAGGCGTCGTGTCGATGCAGCTGCCAGGAATCGAACCTGGACAGGACCTACGCCCGGGCATCTCAAGCCCGTCTCTTTTCCAATCGAGCACAGCTGCGCAATGCGAATTCAAACCGATAGGACTGTCTCCACGCCGCGTAGCGCGGAGTGAGTGGGCGCGAGAGGATTCGAACCTCTGATGTTACCGGCCTCGCCGGACGGGGTCCTGAGCCCCGCGCCTTTGACCAAACTCAGCCACGCACCCATGATGTTCCCGGTGTGTTGGTTTCCGTGTCCCGGGAGTCACGGTGACGAGAGCTCCCGTCAAAAGTGGTGCCTATGGTGTGAGGTACGTGCTTTGAGAATATTCACAGCCTGACTGTGCCACTTTCAGACTGATACAGCGAAGAAGCCGAGTCGAAGCAACCCCGACACCTTCAGCTATTGCTCATCCAAACTGGATGAACTCGATAGCCGAAGGGAACGACGGGTTGCTTCTCGCATCTATCCTCACAAAGAACGCCCCGGGTAATAAGTGTTTACCAGCCTTGTGAACGAGTGTACAAGGGAGGAGCGTACAGTGTACCTGGAGTTACTGGAGCAGGTCCTTCCGTTCCGACTCAGTGAGCTCCACGTCAGGACCAACGTTCATCGAGCATTCCTCGCATTCGTAGGTCGCCCCACCTTTGTCGAAATGGTAGACCGGACTGTTGAACAGGAAGAAGGCATCTTCTTGACGGCGTTTGATGATCGCATTCGAGTCTGCACCACATCCGGGGCAGTGGTCTTCGTCAGTCGCAGGGACTTGGAACGTGACTTGATCGCGTCCGAAGAGATGTCCGTTGTAGGCGTTTTCTTTCGTGGTTTCGATGACGTCGTCGTGCGGGACGCCGTCGCTGTTGAATGCGTTTTCGATGCCGGACTCCGTAGCGATATCCAGATCGATGTACGGGCCGGTGTCGACGGTGTTGTGTGACCCGATGAGATGGAGAGTCACGGTCGCGTTCCCGTCAATGCGGGCACTGTTCTTCCATCCGGTGACGTACAACTCGATGTCCTGCGTCACATCGGTAAGTGTGACGTCACACCGCCCACCAGCAACTGCAGCACCGCGCTGTGGGCTCGAAAGGGAAAGCGAACGCTTCCATCCAGTGACGGCGTCGTCCATCTCTACGCGACCGTCAGGCGACTCACTGGACTCGTCGTGGAACAGTTGCTCTTCACCGATGACCTGGAGCTCACCGCCCACAGCGTCATGCTCGATGAACACGTCATCCGCGTCCACGATTACGGCGTCACCAGTGACGCCATCCGGCTGGACGTACCCATCTTCTATGTTCCCGGTTATTTCCGTCTCAAACTCGTTGATTTCGGCGTTCCCGCCAGTCGGGGTGTTTGTAAAGACGTACTCAGCGTTCACGACTTTCAGGTCGCCTTCAACTGCACCGCTGAGCACGTGTACGTTTTCTGCACCCACGAGCTTCGCAGGGGTCGGTTCGTCACCGGTCAAAGCCACAGGGAATCCGCGCCGTTCATAGCTGCGTTGGTGCAAGTCTCCCGCTCTGCTGACTGCACTATCGTGTTACCAGATAGTTAACCCGGTTAAATAAGTACTATGTTTTCACCACAGATTTGCACGGGCAGTGTTTGCTCTTAGGAGTGCTCCACGCGGTTCAATTCCCCATCACCGACTTCAAGTTCAGATTCGATGTGAGTAAGAAGCGCGTCCGCTCGGTCGCGCAAATCCTTCGCTTCTGCTAACCCAACATCCCCTTCCTCCAGCGCCTCCACGATCTCTTCTACCTCTTCGACAGCTTCCTGGATATCAAGGTCAGAAACATCAGTTTCGGACGTGTCCTGCGTGGCGTGTTCGGACATGGTAACTAAGTGTTGAGGATACAGGAGTAAAAAGGAACGGGTGACTTGGGAAGACAGTCCGAGACGTAGGCACTCTGAACTCGGCTATGAGACCACCCAAAGAATACCCATGAGTATGAGTAGGAACAACAGAACGAGGGCGACTATCTTGTACCGTTGTTCTTTGACTTTCAAATCCTTCGTCTCTTCTTCGTGCTCTTTCTCTTGCTCCAGCACCGTATACGCTGTCTCAACACGATTACGCAGGTCTGCGATGTGAGTTGTCGTTGTCCGCTCGAATGCGTTCTCAATCTGGTGAGAGTACTCATCAGTAATTGCTGTCGTGTGCGTCGTGTACGCCTGTTCAACCGCTTCTCGGTGGGCGTCCATCGCGGCTGAAACCCTCTTCGCGTAATTATTCTGCACCTGTGTTCGGTTCCGTGAGACGGACTCTTGGATCTGTGTCTTTGATGGGACAACAACTGACCCGATTTCTGTCGGAGTCATTGCCCGGTCGTCAGCTGCATCATCGACAAGCGGCCGGTCATTTTCGTGACCAACCGCAGTCACAACTGGCGTCTCCATTTTGGCGATTGTCCGTGTCACTCCTTCCGTGTTGAACGCGTGGAGGTCCTGTTCACTCCCACCGCCACGAGTTACAATCACGACATCCACGTCACTGTGGGCATCTAAGTACGTGATCGCGTTACAAAGATCTTCCAATGCCGCGAGGCCTTGCACGCGCGAGTGACAAAGTGTAATGTCTACATCAGGGTGCCGGTCATGAATTGCATTAATTGCGTCTTCTTCTGCGTCGCTGCCTTTTGACGTTACAATCCCGATTGTCGAGGGGAATGCAGGTAACTCCTGTTTCTTCTCATCTTCAAAGACCCCGTCTTCGGTGAGTTTCTCTCGGAGCTTCTCAATTTGCCGGTGATAGTGCGAATCTCCAAGTAGAACAACGTCATCCACGTAGATTGAGCATTGACCGCGTTCCTCGTAGTAGTTCAGTCGGCCTTTCACTGCGACACGGTCGCCGTTTTCGAAGTCCGGGATGCTTTGCCGTGTTCCAGCGAAGGCTAAGCACTGGACTCCGGTGCCGTCGTCGACGAGTTGGAAGTACTGTGTTCCATTCGACGTAGAGTTATCGGAGACGTCCCCGATGAGAAAGTCAAACTCCAGGTCGTTGGATCGTTCGATTACTTTACTGATGTCTGCATTGAGCTCTGTGACAGAGATGGCTTTCCCCGGAAGCTCATCTGCATCCCCGCCAGGAGCGTCGTCATCCATTACTGTCTAGTAGTCCAACCAGTTATTTAAAACCCAACTCCTACGACTTGCTGCCTCCAGTGCGTGGCAACGGCCAGGGAAGGTGAAATCGCCAGTTCCCATGAGAAGTGGTCTCAAAGTCTGCAAACCTTTAAGTTACAAGCCCCTGTACCCGTTAATGCACAGGTCGTGACTATGACGCGCACCACTCTCACCCGAACGGTGACCGCTCGCCCGGCAATAGCGAGCGCTGCCGCCGTCATTGGGAGAGTGGCCGCACGTTACCCGACCCCCCGGACCACGATCGGCAACGTCCAGGGGAACGGTAACGAGTCCAAAGTTGTCCGAATTCCATTCCACGGCGAATGTGATGATGGATTTGAACAACAAGATTGGACCGGTCACGATCACCCCCACCGCGCACGGGTCGCCCAATAACCTGCGACGTATCGTCGAAGGTTGTCCGGGGCAGCGCGGTGGGGAGTGGTCACAGCACTTCACTGCGCTGTGACCCACATTCTCATCGTGACTGTTCCTCTCAACCACTATACGTCGTAGCGTCGCTCACGTGGCGGGAAGAAGCGCCCCGAGTCAATCGGGTTAGTAATCGTCGCCAACTCAGGCATCCGCTCATCGAGCTGCGAGGGGCCGGAGTCCTATAGCTAAGGAAGGCCAAAGGCACCGGGCCTTGGACCCGGTAATCCTCGGTTCGAATCCGAGTAGGACTATTAGCATCGGCTCTATCCAGAGCCGGTGTACGCCTCTCCACGGTGTGCCTGGATGCACTGAGTTCCAGTCCGCGTGCACCGTCGCGGACTGCCATGCCTGGATAGTGTAGTGGCCTATCATGGGGGACTGTCACTCCCTCGACGCGGGTTCGACTCCCGCTCCAGGCGTCAACGTCTCTCCGAAAGTCGGAGTAGGGGAGACGGGATCACACCATAATGGGTTGCAGCAGCCACCCACGACCGGTCTCACCGGCCGTCGTGGAGTGATTACGGCCCCGTTGCGCGGGCTGAAATCCCATTCGAAGTCCTGGTGCTGATCCCCGAGAAAGCGTTCACGATTCCCCGACCGTGCTTCACAGTGCGGTCGAGGAGCCGCTCAGCGGCCCGTGAACCCCGTCGTCTCAAAGCAAGCCCATCGCCCATACTGACTGGTCGAGACGTCCTGAACGGTTGTGCTGTGCAGCAGGTCACCTACGACGCGCCGTACTCCGGTGCGTGGAGGAAAGTCCGGGCATCCGTAACCATACTCTGGTTGCGCCGACCGCCGTGGTCGGGAGCCCCCGTCGAAATGACGGATCGTGAGTAAGCGAATCCCGCCCTTGAGGCGACAGAATCCCGTGCAGAGAAACGACACGTCCGGTTCCAAGCGATGACGGTGTGAGCAGACTCTTCGAGAAACACCAGCGTCAGAACGCGCTGCGTAGACGAAAGGAGGGTTGGGTTAACCACACCGAGCTATGACGAACCGGGAACGATGAGACGATACGGGACTCGATGCAAGGTGAAAGTCCGCCGAGATAAATTGTTGACCTCCCAATCAGAGTAACGCTCTGAGGGAGAACATAACCTGGATTACTCGCTGCGTCCAACGCACCGTTCACCACAGGGCGTCAACCCCGGTCAGTATGGAACACTCACACAGTCCCCTAGTGTAGCAGGCCAACCACACGACGCTCTGACCGTCGAGACTCCGGTTCGAACCCGGAGGGGACAATCCGAACTACAACGTTGAGGCGTTGTGTTCATGGAGTACCATTTCCAGAAGGCGTGTTTCCTCTCGATCAACCCGTACTGGTTGACTTCTCAGAATCAACTAAATAGGTTGATCGGAAATGTAATGGGAACCCGTTGATAAGGGGGTGGTTAAACGAAAAACAGTTTAGCATATTGTGCCTGGTTGGTGTAGTGAACTAACATCGGTCCCTGTCACGGATCGGCCCCGGGTTCGAATCCCGGACCAGGCGTCAGCTCACATCTGTAACTGTGTACCGATGGGCGGTAGGGTAGTTAGGTCAACCCTCGTCCCTTGGGTGGACGAGATCGTCGGTTCGAATCCGGCCCGCCCAATCAGAATTCGCACGGTCCACTTCACGTGTGAATTCCATGCGTTTAATCGATCGAAGTGGTTCGAAGTATCTGGCCGAGGACTCATACTTCCGGTAGCCAATCCGGGGATGTTGTCGGTCCCTGCTTCATGGAATACAAGAGTATTTCAAACCGGACTTCATTCGTATAGATGAGCGAGCACATAGTCTAGTGGTTATGACGCTGCCTTTACAAGGCGGAGATCCGAGGTTCAAGCCCTCGTGTGCTCATCGGGCCATTTTGCAGTGCAGATTCACATTGGACTGGTAGCTCAGCAAAGACCATCAGGCGCTCCGGGCCCGGAGTTTAGGTAGAGCACGTATGACGTTGTCGCAGGTTCGATTCCTGCCCGGTCCACTCATGCTTCGTGGGCGTATAGTCTAGTGGTTAGGACACCGCTTTGACATGGCGGAGATCCGAGGTTCAAGTCCTCGTACGCCTATCTCTGATTGCTTCAGGCGACTGGAGCTCTCAGAAACACGGTGAATAACAGGTTACTCCTCGTATTCGGTTAACTGTTTGATCCGTTGGTTCTTCCCCTCGATGACAAGGCAAATGATAGCGACTCCAAACATCGCTAAGTGAAGAAGAAATACGCCGGGAGTACGAACTCCATCGAGGAACAGGAACACTTCCATTGTGGTTGAGACCGCGAAGAACACTGCAATCCCAACGTGGAACCGGGTGAGAACAAGTTCCCCGAGTCCTCGAACGTGGAGATTGTACATTGTACGTACTTGAACGAACTGTCACAGTAAATACTCCCGGATTCCGGGAGATGAGCGGGGGTAGTGTTAGTCTGGCTTATCATACCTGGTTTCCATCCAGGTGACCGTGGTTCAAATCCGCGACCCTGCATTGCCGTGAGTGGCCGAGATGGTCTAATTAGAAAAGATTCAGTCTTGTGACGACTGAGATTCGGGGGCAGTCCCCGATCCCGGCCCTTCGAAGTAAGAGCACTGCCACTCTTACTTCACCTCGATGCCTTGTTGCGCGGATGGTGCTAGTTTGGTCTATCACAGCTCGTTGCCAGCGAGCTAACGCCGGTTCAAATCCGGCTCCGTGCATTGGCCGATCAGCCCGCAAAACCAATACGCTGGAGTAAGGCCACGTTAGCAGCCCTGACGAGAGAAGGCTATCAAGTGAGACTGATGCACCCGAATTTGTAAGGGAACCACGCTTGGGTTAGGGTTTGAATCCGGTCTCACGGGAGTGGGAATCGCAGTACTACTCTGCCCAACGCGGCTCGGTGACAGAGTCTGGTCGAACGTGCCCGCCTGCAGAGCGGGTAATCGTCGGTTCAAATCCGACCCGAGCCTTCACGATCGTGACGAATACCGATTCGAAGCGATTGTAAACTGAATTGGTGAAACCGTGATAAGGGATCCGCCATTTTGGTTGACAAACCGTGTTCGTGGGCCTGTAGTTCAGTCGGTAGAACGCGTTACTCATAATGACGTAGTCCCCGGTTCGACCCCGGGCAGGCCCACGTCAAAGACTCCAGAAGTAATGAGGGCGCTTAGTGCAGCCCGGAATGCACACCTGGCTTCTAACCAGGACGTAACACCAGTTCAAATCTGGTAGTGCCCGCTCCACCGTTGTCCGAGAGCCCATGGTGTTTTTAGTGAACCTCTCTAATCCCATGTAATGCTCGGTAGTATTGACGTTCAGTACAACGACCTCGGTGAAGAAGAAAGCGTTGAAGAATCGTTCGATGACGTTGAGTCAGTGTCCGTTGCCGGAGCTCCAGACGAGCTTGGTGACTCACTCATCATCGCTCACAGTGAAAACGAGAGATCCAACACGGTGCGAAACGGCGTCGTTCTACAGAACATCTCGTAGTTCCGTATTCTCTGGTTTCTGTACATGTGCCTGTAGCTCAGTGGCAGAGCGCGGCCTTTGCAAGGCCGAAGCCCGGGGTTCAAATCCCTGCAGGTACACTTGCGGAGTGGCCGGTAAACGTTGGTCGCTCCCGTCAACCCCACTGTGAACAGCATTGTACCGGGCGGATAACCAGTGTTTAAGAACATGGGAATGGTATCGCTATGAAAGAGAGAAAGGGAGACCCTTTCTTGCTCACACCACTGAACCATGTATTCACAGTACCCGGATGTTAGCTTCCATTGGGACGTCCATGAGTACGGAAACACGAACGTGCCTCTGCAGGAGGTCTACCTGGATTGGGATACAAAAATCCTTGAAGGCCGTATTGAGGGCGGCGAACAGTTGCTGACCGATCTGCAGGAGATCATCCACACGCAGGAACAACGGCTTGTGAAACACACAGCCAGAACAACCCGCGGCGGGACGATGCTCGATGACCACCATCTGACGGCCAGATTCCAGAACTGGAATCTGTTCTACATCGATCACCCTGCTGCTGAAATCCTCTGGTCCTTCCTTCAAGAAGCACACAAACGGTACTGTGAAATATTCAACATCACGCCTGCAGGGGAACGGTCCATTCAGTCGTGGGCCAACGTTCTCCGAGCAGGCGATACCATTGAACAGCACTCTCATGTCCCGGAACCGTCTGCAGCGGACGTGTACATGAGTACCAACTTCTGCCTGAAGAGCGACGGATCAACATCCACGGTGTACGACTTACCCGGGTTTCAGTCGCACAAGGCAGGGTTCTCAAATTACGCGGGACAACTCATCGCCTTCCCACCTTGGATTCCTCACCACACGACACCATACGAGAACGAAGAGGAGACTCGGATAACGATTGCCTCTGACATCTCAACGTCTCACTGGTACCCGTCATCGTACGACCAGGGAGAACGAGTACGCCATTACATCCCGTTCGATACAGCACCGTCCATCAAACGCCGTAATGGAGAGGGAACACGTGAATGGGAGGAAATCGAAGGTATTGATGGCTCGATCGCCCGTATTGTGAACTTCAAAGGTGAACTCACTGAAGAAGACCTCATCGAGATAAAGGAGCAGGGAACTGAATTCTCACAGGAAGCTATTGTTCCGGAAGGCGTTCCGGAAGAGTACCACCCGAGGGAATGACGCACCTTGTGAAGACGGCTCTCTTCTCACTTCGCTGTTGAATCCGTGTTTACTGTGTGCTCATAGTTCAGTCTGGCAGAATCCCTCCTTCGCAAGGAGGTGGCCCGGGGTTCAAATCCCCGTGAGTACATTCCATGTTGAGTGAAGAGGCGTGTGGCCAAGTTGGTAAGGCACTCGGCTGATAACTGAGAGATTCAGCGGTTCAAGTCCGCTCACGCCTATCTGCGCTCATGACTCCGAATCAACGTGACGGGAATGACAAACCGGATTGGACAGAGACTATCAACGGCGACGTGAAGACGAACGGTAAGTTGCATATCTGGAGTACCGAGAACGCTACTGCAGTCATCACGTCCGATCACTATGTTCGACCTGGACACGATGCTGTAACAGTTCCTCGACGATGCCAGAACCGGCCACGATTCCACGGATGCTTAGCTCAGCTCGGCCAGAGCAGCGCACTCCAGATGCGCGATACGCGGGGGTTCAAATCCTTCAGCATCCATTCCCGGTCATCACACTACCGTGATGTTCCCGGGACGCCCGACCGTTCTGTTCAGCAACTACGAGCAGGTCACGGTCCTGCAGCGAAGAACAACAACGTGTCCGGGTTAGGGTAGTGGTCTATCCTTCGGCCCTGTGACGGCCGAGACGTCGAGTTCAAATCTCGCACCCGGACTTCTGTTCCGTGCTCTCTTGGTGTAGTCGGCCAACCATGGTAGCCTTTCGAGCTACCGACCGGGGTTCAAATCCCTGAGAGAGCATTGTTACTGGTGGTTGCGATGAAGCAATTCCGTCGTCACACAGACGTTCGTGCTCCTTTGGTGTAGTGGAAACATGCGACCCTTTCGAGGTCGAGCGCAGGGTTCAAATCCCTGAGGGAGTATCACCCCTCTCAACTGGAGAGGACGGTCAATCAGCCAAACACGCCGCGCGCCATCTTGTAGACGGAGTAAAACCACACCAAGGCGGGGACGGCATTCAGATAGTTCGCTTGAAACCGTAGAGCGAAAAACGGTGCCGCAACTGCTACCGCCAGTAACACGAGCATGAATCCATCTAAGACCATTTCTCTGAACGTTTGGCTGGAAACGTCGATATCCGCACGTTTGAGTTTCAGTCTTGCACTCCGCCGCCAGGAAATGCAATTGAAGAGTGCTGCCCCGACGAAACCGTGTGCTATGTCTCCGACCTCGTGGGGAATCCCGCCCGGGTTACCGCGTGTGGCTTCTTCAACGACCAGTAGAAAGGACACGAAGCCTAAGAATGTCCCAATGAACCCTATTATGAGACGGCCAGCTGCGCTCTCTTCATCGACGTCCTCTCCGTAGATATTCTTCCCGCTGGATTTGTTTCCGCTGTACGGTGGCCCGCCCCACATTGTATAGGCGAATATACTCGTCATTCCCGGTTAAATCCTTGTCAGGGTGGTTTCTGTTGAGGCCCGTGGTTCAATGTGCTCTCATAGGGTAGTCAGGCAATCCTCCGACCTTCTCAGGGTCGGAACGCCGGTTCAAATCCGGCTGAGAGCATCGGCCAGTAGTTCAACAGCGCGTGTTGAAGAGCAAGCTATTCGATGCGCGGGGAGAACACCAACAACAGGAACCCGATACGGGTACAGGGCGCTACTGCGGTGAGGGCAACTCACCTCCTGCGTCCCACGCGAGTTGTAGGTTCGAATCCTGCCTGGTCACTTGCAATGCAGTTCCTCCGATCGTCGTTGATGCCGGTGTGGCTCAGTCTGGCCAGAGCGCGCCCATGGTAAGGGTGAGAACGAGAGTTCAAATCTCTCCACCGGCTCTCCTGACCAGAAAGACAGGAGGAAGTGTGTGAGTGGGCGTGTAGCTCAGCTTGGACAGAGCACCGGCCTTCGAAGCCGGGTGTCGCCGGTTCGACTCCGGTCACGCCCGTCGATCCCTCCCATCGATAATACAACTCAGTCAGTACATTCCATTACTGCAAAGTCTCAGGGTTTAACCCTCACCGTTTGTAAATAGACGTAATGAGCGCGGAGAACACTCACAAGGAAACTGTTACTGACCGGTTTGAGTTGTATCTGGCAATGGATGCAGACGGGCTTCACAAGGAACTCGAAGAAGACCCGGTTGATGAGCAGTTCTACCCTCCTGGATACGGGATCGGATATGTTCGCCTTGAACAATCTGGCCTCCATTCGTTCGAGGATTTGATCACTCCATTAGGGTACGCTGTTTGCGAAGAGCCGTGGGATTTTGAAGGGGAACCCATGTTCTGTTGGCATCACGGAGTAATGGACCCGCTCGAAGAGCATGAAGGGTGGTTTGAGCAGGAGTCCATCTACGAGACAGACGAACGCGGAGGGATCAGAGTATTCGAGCATGATGTCCCAATTGATGTCACGTTAGAGAACGCTGGTGGTGTCACGGTTGTTCTGGAATACACTGCGAATCCCTACAGTGCCGACGATTACATGTTACAAGCGCAGTTGTTCTATGGCGGGCCGTGGAACTCCAGCGATGAACAGTACCTCGCTGCCACCGTCCAGTCGGAACACCTGCCTGAGGCGTTACCGGAGGCGCTTGGAGTGATTGAAGTCCTGTTTGCGAATAACCCGGTAGACGACTTCACACTCTGTATCTTTGAAGATGCAGAGGAAACGGAAGACGACGCAGAAACGGGCAGCGAGGAACAGTAGAACACGCAGTTGCTGTGGTTTTTGCAGTTCGATGTGCTCCTATAGTGTAGTGTAATCACAACGGTCAGGAAGACCGTGGACTCTGGTGCGAATCCAGATAGGAGCGACGAGGTACCAGAAATGGCAATTAACTCCACAACCACACCGGTGACTGAACAGGTAACTGAAACAGTTGACGTGACGGTTCGTGTCCCACGGAACACCGAAGGGACACTGTTCGATGCTGCAGAAACACGTCTCGGACGCTTTACGGATATCGTGGCTGTCACGCTGACTGCTTCCGACGGGATCGACCCGCGGAACGGTGCAACCTACGTAACTGTTACTGCCGACCTGACCGTGACCGACGTCACGTCCGGGGAGGACATCGTTGCCCTCCTCAACGACGCGGTTGGTGTTGAGAACGCTGAATTAACCAGCGTTGCTTGACACCCCATTATTTGCCGAAATAGCTAAGCTCGGGAAAGCACCGTCCTGAAGAGGCGGCCATCCCCGGTTCAAATCCGGGTTTCGGCATCAACTCGAATACAAGCGTGTTGCGTGCTCGTAGTTCAGTCTGGCAGAACGCCTGCATGGCATGCAGGAGGCCTCGGGTTCAGATCCCGACGAGTACATGTGAAGATCCCTTACACCTTTTAAGCCATATCTCATAGTGTACTGTACCGACGACGATCGTGAAGTGGTGCGTTCGCAAAGGGATTGGCCGATTCATCACACCAGGAGTGATGAACGGTGGTTCGACTCCACTCGGGCGTGTGCATGGATAATCTAGAGCAGCAAGAAGAACTCGACGAGGAAGGAGAGGAGTCTGATTGGACCTACCTTGAGGACCTGGTAATATGGGTCTCTGCTCTGGTTGTTCCGTACGGGATGATCCGGTTAGTCTGGTTCCTGAATATTGACAACCCGGTTATCGTCGGTGGGTTCGTCGTCTTGATGTTTGCGGTCATGGTGGGGAGCGTACACCTGACGAAGAAACTGTTTCAGTACCTCGAAGACCGCGGGGAGTGATAGCTTAATTTGGGAGAGCACCCGACTGAAGCTCGGGCGGCCCCGGTTCAATTCCGGGTCACTCCATCAACACGGGGTGGAGCGGACTCGTGGTCTAGTTGGTTGTGATGCGCCCCTCACATGGGCGAGTACGACGGTTCAATCCCGTCCGAGTCCATTGACATCTTGTCAGACACGATTCCAAGTGCTTTTGACGGGTGACGGCAACCGGTTACGTAATGAAGGACACCGATGTGGTGAATAATCCCCAACCCTCCGTGTCAGGAAACCATTCCGATATTATAGAAAACGTCGGAACTCGAACACGGAAATTTGTGGTTGGTCTTATCGCCGTCATCACACCAATCGAGCTCGTGTTCGCTGTAACACAATATCAAAATGAACCGGTGACGCAACTCATTACGTTCATTCTCATCCCTATCCTCGTTCTCAGTTATATTGTGAACGCACAATTGCTGAAAGGGAAACTCCGTTCCGGCGATCATATCCTTCGACTATTAACGCACCCGTTGACGCTTGGTGCCTACGGTGTCCTTGGTGTTGCTGGTCTTATCGCCGCAGTCAGAATCGCCACCAGTTGGGGATTCTGACCCTCCGATTCTCCAAGCCTCTGTCATCGAGTACGTAGTGTGAGATGCATTTTTGTTGTGCTGGTGTAGCTCAGCCTGGCCAGAGCGCGTCCCTCGTAAGGACGACGTCGCCGGTTCGAATCCGGCTACCAGCTTCCCGTCTCTCACGGGGCGGCACTCATTCGTTGAGAACACTTGAGTTCCCGACGATTTAATGCAGTCGGTTGCATTGAGTGCTATGTGGGAAAAGCTAGGTGAGTACCCTGACTGGCCGAAGCTCGATCCATTACGAGATCGTTTGAGTAAGCCGACTCTGTGAAAGCCTACCGACTACCCGCGAAAAACGTCATAAAACAAGCCTGCGCGGAAACAAGGGATCGGACTTGGGATGTGCAGGCGATTGTGCGAGTGACGGCCCACTGGACCAGACCACCCGTGGATGCAAGTGGTTGAGAACCTTGCGCTCCAGGCGTAGCGCGCCAGGAGAAACCCACGAGGGGGTAACTTAACGAGTCGCTGTTCCGTTCACCGCGTCCCGGAATCTTCCTGAACGCGGTTTCCTTCCGCACATAGGTACACTGGCTGGATGGGAGAGTTTGGAATCTCCGACAGGCTCATATCCTGTAGACCACCGGTTCAAATCCGGTTCCAGCAATCAAAACCTGACAGCAACTGCCCGTCTATGCGACAATAATATCCGTTCCAGAGTCGTCCGAGTCTTCTTCTTCCTTGGAACGTCTTTCGGGGATCGCAGACTCCCCTTCGTCTTCCTCGTCTTCATCCCTGACCTGCGATTCGAGGTCCTTGACCCGCTTCTTTGTCTCAACTAACTCGTCGACAAGCCCGTCAACGGTCGCCCGCAGCTCATTTACCCTGCTTTCTAGTTCGTCAACTTTGTCGCTCATGTATAGTTAGAAGCGCGGTTCAGGTAAAAACGTCAGTGACTGAATAGAGGGGGTTCGGTGGGTCGTTTGTGATCGGTGGAAGTCCCCGCAGTCACATGTGAGATGCAGTAAGAGGCGATGGGTTTGCACAGTACTTTGAACATTGGTAGAAGGCGAAGGAATATTTACATTGAGCCAGTAAACTGACGTGATGAACCATTCACGGCGCTCATTTCTCAGGGCTGTCGTTGGTAGTAGCGCCACTATTGCGTTAGCTGGATGCATGGAAGATGATGCCGATCGGACCAACACTAAAACCGACAGTGGTGGGACGGACCGTCCAGAAGTCGGGGAGTTTTCGTTGCCTGACCCCTCGATAATGAGTATCGAGTCCCCAAAACCATCTATTCAGGAAACCGGTGAAGAGGAACGGGAAGGCGGGGATGATAGGTACAGCGGGACGTTGTTAAACGAGGGGGCTGCCGGGTCCGTATTAGTTGAATTGTATTGGGTCGAAGAACGAACGTCTCAAGAAAATCTCGTGAAAAGCGAGTTGGATCTTGTTTCCTCAAAGAGCATCCGTGTGGAGAAGGACGCGTGGACGGATTTCTCATTTTCTGCGACGCGCCCGGACGGGTTTGAAGGGTACTGGTTCTATGTCTCGCCAGTAACGGTGACAGTGACTCTACGGAACACAGGCGGTACCGGGGATGTGGTTGTGTCTCTGTTCAATGGTGAGACGAACGTTGATTCTACAACACTTCAGATGGAGAGTGATTCAGAGGCTGTTGTTGAACTACAAAACGATGTTGTGACGGGTGAGGCCTTCTTTGATGTGGAAGCAAAACCAGTCGATGATTGAATTGGTGATTCCGCAGCGGCTCATTTAATGACATCGTGATGGTTTTCATGTTGAGAGTGAACTCCGCAAGTAGATTTACGGGCTTTTATAGTGGTACACTGCAGAGTAAACACTACGATGGCATCAACACCAGACCTAGAGAACCTACCAGGTGTCGGGCCTGCAACTGCGGAGAAACTGATAGAGAACGACTACGATACGTTCAAAGCGATTGCCGTTGCCAGTCCGAGTGAACTGTCGAACAAAGCCGACGTCGGCGAATCGACTGCATCAGACGTGATAGAAGCGGCGCGTGACGCCGCAGATATCGGTGGTTTCGAAACCGGCGCTGACGTGATGGAGCGCCGTGAACAGATTGGCCGTATCTCCACGAACGTCGAAGAGATTGATGCTCTCATCGGCGGTGGCGTGGAAACGCAGGCAATCACTGAAGTGTACGGTGAGTTCGGGTCTGGTAAGTCGCAGATCAGCCACCAGATGGTCGTCAATGTTCAGCTCCCTGAAGAAGCCGGTGGGATCGGCCAGGATGCAATCTTCATTGATACTGAAGACACGTTCCGTCCCGGTCGCGTTGCACAGATGGTGAAGGGCCTGTCGGACGAGCAGAAGCAGGCGCTCCTGGAGAAGCGGGATATCGAAGGGTCCATCGACAACGAAGACACGATGGACGAACTCATTCAGAGTGTTCTCGACCATATCCACATCGCCAAGGCATTCAATTCCAACCACCAGATCATGCTACTGGAGAAGGCGATGGAGATGGCAAACGAAGCCGAAGAACCAATCGGCCTCCTCATCGTTGACTCCCTGACCGCGCACTTCCGTGCGGAGTACGTTGGCCGAGGGAACCTCGCGGACCGTCAGCAGAAACTCAACAAGCACCTGAGCGACATCAGCCGGTTCATGGACCTGCAGAACGCGGCAGTGGTGTACACCAATCAGGTCTCCTCGAACCCTGACTCCTTCTTCGGTGACCCGACGCAGCCGATCGGCGGAAACATTCTTGGGCACAAGTCTACGGTGCGCCTGTACCTGAAGAAGTCGAAAGGCACGAAGCGCATCGTCAAGCTAGTGGACTCCCCGGACCAGCCGGAGGGTGAAGCCATTCTGCGAATTGAAGACGCCGGCGTCGTCGACGAGTAAAACAGCGAAGAACGTTTTAGGGAGGCTCAGTTCGCGTTCGTTTCTTCTTCCTTTCTGCGGTCCGAAGACGAGTTTGATTTCGTAGACGTTGTTTTCTCCAAGTCCTCGTTGATCTCCTGAATATCGCTGCGAATATCGTTGATATCTTCATCAAGACCGACGTCATCACGGACTTCGTGGACTTCATCGGTAACTTCAGTCTTCACCTCGTTCACTTCAGATTCGACTTTTCTCCGGGACTGACTGAAGTTCCCTACGGCTTCCCCCACTCGTTTTGCTACGTCGGGAGCTCGTGACCCAAATATGATTACTACGGCAATGAGGCCGACAATCATCAATTCTGTCGGGCCGAGGAATAGCAGTGCTGTTGTGAACGCGGATCCACTCATACTGTGGTATTTGGTGAGGGGCCATTTATGTCCTTGCGCTGAGACGGTGAACTCATTCGTTGCAACTCTCTCTGAACCAGGACGCATTGCCCCGGTGAACAGGGGGTCTTCACTCTTCTAACGCTAACGTTTAACAGTCACTGTAGAATATAACCGTAGTAAGATGGCAAAAAGTACAATCCTTGGGATCGACCTCGGCACAACTAACAGTGCCTTTTCTATCATGCAGGGGGGCGAGCCTGAGATCATCACCAACAGTGGCGGTGAACGAACAACCCCATCTGTGGTTGCGTACACTGAAGACAATGAACGGTTAGTTGGAACCGAAGCCAAGAATCAGGCTGTGCAGAACCCTGAAAATACAGTTCAGTCCATTAAACGGCACATGGGCGAAGAAGGGTACACCGTGACGCTTGGAGATGAGGAGTACACTCCAGAAGAAGTGTCGGCAATGGTTCTTCAGCGTATCAAAGCAGATGCTGAGGATTACCTTGGTCACACTGTTGAAAAGGCGGTTCTGACTGTTCCAGCGTACTTTAACGACACGCAGCGCCAAGCAACGAAAGACGCTGGTGAGATTGCTGGATTAGAAGTTGAACGCATCATTAACGAGCCGACTGCAGCTGCTATGTCGTACGGGCTCGACGAAGACCATGCTGAAACGGTTCTCGTGTACGACCTTGGTGGCGGAACGTTCGACGTCTCTATCCTCAATATCGACGACGGTATCTACGACGTTATTGCAACGAACGGCGATCGTGACCTCGGTGGTGACGATTGGGACAAGGAGATCATGGACTGGCTGCTCGATAGTTTCGAGGAAGAAACTGGTGTGAATCTCCGCGGTGACAAGCAGGCAATGCAGCGAATCCGTGATGCTGCTGAAGAGGCAAAGCACAAATTGACGGGCCGCCAGAAAACGAGCATCAATCTCCCGTTCATCAGTTCGTCGGACGAAACGGGTCCGATGCACCTTGAGAAGGAGTTGACTCGGGATACGTTCGAGCGCATCACCGAACACTTGGTAGAGCGAACCGTTGCGCCATCTGACGCCGCTCTCAAAGACGCCGGGTACACGATGCGTGAAATCGACGAAGTGCTTCTCGTGGGCGGAGCAACGCGTATGCCCATGATCCAAGAACAGGTTGAGAACGCCACGAAGAACATCAACCCGGACGAAGCCGTGTCTCTCGGTGCGGCTATTCAGGGAGGTATCCTGTCGGGTGATGTGGATGATACGGTTCTGCTGGACGTGACACCGCTATCGCTTGGTGTTGAGGTGAAGGGTGGACTGTTCAAGCCGCTCATCAAGAAGAACACGACGATCCCGACCGAGGAAACGAACACGTTCACGACCGCGGAAGACAATCAGACGTCGGTCCAGATCCGTGTGTATCAGGGAGAACGTGAGGTTGCTGAACACAACGAGTTCCTCGGTGACTTTACTCTCTCTGGAATCCCACCAGCACCGGCAGCTACCCCGCACATCAAGGTAAATTTCGCCATTGATGAGAACGGAATCGTCAACGTGGAGGCGAAAGACAAAGCATCCGGTGCGAGTGAAGGCATCACCATTGAAGGTGGAAAAGGACTGTCTGACCAGGACATCGAGGAGATGAAGCGAGAGGCTGAGGAACACGCCAAGGAAGACGAGAAGAAACGCCGGCACATCGAGGCACAGACGGATACCGAGAAGGCAGTAATGCAGGCGGAAGAGCTCTTGACGGAGTACAGTGATGAGGTTGACCAGCAGGAAATATCGAACATCAAGACGAAGCTCAAGCAGGCTAAGTCTGTGTTGGGTGAAGATGATCCGGACACCGTGGATCTTCGACGAGCGGTAGAAGGACTCAACGACGCGCTGATGCAAGCCGGCGAAGACCTCCACGGTGACAACAAGGAGATGTTCGAGTAGCCCCTTCGTCAGGACTCTGCCTGGTTTTCATAGTATACGTTGCTGATTTTCTGTCACAGGTTTGCATCTGAGATGCATCTTTCTCTGCTGATAGCAACTCATCCCCTTGGGTAGACTGTTAAGAGACGTGTTCTTAGGGCGAGAGTTTTTATTAGTTCGGGTTGAAAAATGAGTATGTCGAGCCCTGAGTCAGGGAAGCGATCACGTTTGCAGTCAATCTCATCGGACAGTGACTTGCAAGAACATCTCCGAACTCGGGCTCAAGAGTCGTACAGTTCACGTGACCAGGATCCGGCGTGCCTGTACACATCGATGCGGAATTTCCAAGTTGAACCCTTGGCCACGGACACTGCAGTGTTTCTCATTGAACAATACGAGAAGGCCGGGACTGCAAAAGAAGTTAATTCTCGGACGATTGTGTGTTGGTGTCCGCTAGCACCGGCTCCGCTTGCTGAATTAGGGTCCCGGTTTGAATCGTGGGGGTACTCTGTTGATAGCATCACAAAGGCAGATACTTCTGGTGAACGTGTCCCTGTGGTTGAGATTACAGCACGGCATTCACCGTCAATCCGTGAGCAACTTCGAGTGTTATCCGTTGTAGGTGCCGAACCTGAAGTTTTGCTTGATGGGTGGGTGACCGTGGTTCAGAACCATCACCGGGAACCAGATGACCGAATGACGATCGAGGAATGGGCCGGGATGCGAGGTGTAAAACCTGAGGTTGTTCGGGAAAACACGTCGCGTCTTGCCGAATTACTTCGGGAATTCGGAGGGATCCCGGGAACACAGTGGGAGATGAGCGAGCATGGGGGCGTGCCAGTGCCCGGAATTAGTAGTGAACGCCGGTGCAGACATTCCAAAGGTTAACCCAACACCGGCTCAAATCGACCGGTAATGAACATCGATGACGCTGGATCGATTGATGAATGTGAACGGTTACTTCGTCAACCGCTGAAAACGCCGAACAAACTATCTGTCCACGAAGAGCAGACCATCAAACAATCGCTCAAATGGTATCGAGGAAACACAGACACTGAATTATCCCTCGTTCATTGGATGTCCGTCTCCCGGATCATCGGGGAAAACATCGCTATCCAACTTGATACAGGAAGTCATTACCACTATCTCCGATTCGACAAAGACAGAAACCGTGTTGTGATCATTGACCCGCACGACAACGCACAGGTCCCGGTCGAGGAAGCAGACGTCGCATCTCTCTACGAAACATCTTCAGTCATGCCAGTCACCGCTCGGACAATCCAACCAAAAACCTACGAGAACCTGACTGCAGTTTCGAATGAGACGCACGGGACCAAAGTCGTTCTTGGCCGGTACGAAGATGCATTCATCCAACATACTGATAGCGGTGAAACCATACAATACGAGCCAAAAGTGTCGTTCTCACTGCCTGATCCAATGGCCCCGGATGAGATCGAAGACTGGCTTGCCCATGAGAAATCAGATCCCGTGAAAAACATCGTGATTGAAAACGCCGAGAAGAACTGGAACAATCCCGACTACCAGGAATAGGTAGTTTCGACGCCCTGGCAACTCGGATTGGGAATGTGGAGGTTAGAACAGGGTTGTCTGCGTGTGATCTTCGTCGTCTTCCTCCTCCTCACCGTCATCATCGTCACCAACTCCCGATGACTCAGTATCCGTTTCCCCGGGTTCTGAAGACTCGTCCGAGTCTACAATATCGCTGTTCTCGATGCCTTGCAGAAGCGGGGAATCATCTGCCACAGCTGCCTCTGCGCGCATTGTCTCCGCATCACGAACAATATCTTCGACCTTGTTCGTGCTTTCACCACTCCCGGTGATGAACGACACTTCCTTCTCGTCGAGCTCGTACACTGCTGCCATCGCAACCGTCACATCACGGTTCTTGCAGTGATGCGTGATTGTAGCTAAGAACGGTAGTACCTCGTCCTTCGCAGTTCCCATGCTCACGTTACTGTTCTCAGCAATTCGCCGTGCAATCGAATCGCGCGTGTTCCGTTTCCCACTGGTCTGACCGAGCTTCATCCAGAAACTTGGCGGCCCGTACCGTGTCCATCCACCGTGATGCCCGTCTCTACTTGCAGCAACCCCGGCCGTCATCTGGTCGCTCGCATACTTCCAGTACTTGAAGTTGAAGTCACCAGAGTACACCCGCCCAAGCCATTCATCTGCCCGGGCTAAGAACGAGTATGCCTTCCACAACTCATCTCCTTCGTACTCTGCAGTGATGTTGTCCTCGATCCAGTTAAACAGGTTATCCGGGGTTTCGTCAACACTATACCCGGCTTCACGGGCTTCTTGCGGGGTCCCTTCCTGAAACAGGGTGTCGAGGAATGCGAACATGTCCTCTTCCCGATCGCGTGTTCCAGTAGGAAGGTCGTCAACCGTGAGCGTCCCGTCGACGTTCATCGAGACTGCCTGTAAGTCGTTCACTGCGCCGCGGACGTCACCGTCTGATTTCGAAGCAATTGCTTTCAACGCATCATTCGTGGCGTCAATATCCTCGGATTCGCAGATCGACCGGAGATGACGAGCAATGGTTGAATTATCGACGAGATCGAATTCAATGTCCTTGCACGCGTTACGGAGCCCGCGACTCATGTCGTAGAAATCGTTAGCGACTAGAATGACCGGTTGTTCCGCTTCTTTCACCACACCAGTCATTGCACCGGTACCGCCACGGTCCACGTTTCCGTGAAGACTATCAGCTTCATCCAGAATGACAAGGCGTTGTCCGTCAACACCGGCTTGCAGCGTTCCCATATTCGCTGCGCTACCGGCGATTTTATTCACAACGTCCTTTGTTCGTTGTTCACTGGCATTCATCTCTATAGACGGCCAGTCCTCATCGTTCGCTAGCGCGTGTGCGGCTGTGGTCTTCCCGATTCCAGGGCGACCGTGCAAGATAACTGCTTTACCGTGTTGATCCCATTCTGCCGCCCATTTCCGCAGGTCCCGGCGAGCACTCTTGTTCCCTTGAACATCATCGAGTGTCTCCGGTCGATATTCCTCAGTCCAGTCCATGTGTATCACTGTATACTCCGTTGAGCATTAAGACCATTTGCAAACTCAGTCGCGCCCGGTACACAACTCTTATACAAGCGTTTATGCGGATTCGCGGGGCAATATGACATACGAATATGAGCAGTGACCAGAAGCGAAACCCGGTCCTTGCCGATGCGTACCGTGTCATGGACGATGCACAGCACGTTTCTATCGATAACGAAGCGCTCGGACAATTAGCCGAGGGGTTAGTGGGGGAGTACGATTTCGGTTTGGCGAGTTGGGATGCTCCGGTCTACCCGTCACTGGAATCCCATTCAATTGAGACGGTTATCGATTTCATCGTCGTTGGTAATTCACTGAATTACTGCTTTAACGACATGGAGACCGGGGAAAAGTTCACAGTTTCGTACCAGGGTACAGAGTGGAGCGGGGCGTACGGGATGTGGGCAGGGCTGCATCGAGCACTCACAAACGATGTCCCGATTCTTGATGACGTGTACCTGAAAGACGTGACAGAAACCGACATTCAGAACGTATTCGAACCAGTCAACGGGGCTTCCCTCCCTATGATCGAATCACGCGTTGAGCAACTCAACAGTGTTGGTGAACTCATGTCGGCATGCGGTGGAACGTTCCGGGAGAAATTCTCTGGCGAGAGCGACATTTACGGCGATGACGGTGTCGTCGAGTGGTTAGCAAACACCCCGGCATTCGAAGACACCGCTACCTACAACGGCCGGTCAGTCCGGTTTGATAAGCGAGCGCAACTCACCGTCAGCATGCTGTACGGGAAATTATTGGGTACTGACTGTGCGTTCGATATCAGGGACATGGACGCGTTCACTATCTTCCCTGATTACGGTATTCCAGCTGGATTAGCATCCCACGGCGCGCTCGTGTATACCGACGAGTTGGAACAACAAATCGCGGACCAGATACCGATCGTGAAAGGGTCAGCCGAAGAAGTTGAGATCCGCGCGGCCACTGTAGTTGCTGGTGATACCCTCCAATCCATCTTAGAAGACGAACACGGAGAATCGGTTATTGTTCCCGTTCTGGATTTTGTACTGTGGCAGATGCGGACTGACGCCGACACGAACACGCACTTGACGGAAACGACGGCGTACTGACCTCTCACCCCTGCTTTTCGTAGTGCAGTACCTGCGCTGTTCCATTCGGTGTTCTCTCCGCGTGTTGTGGTGAAATGCAATTGTTCATTATGCTGGTTCGAGTATACTGGTACACGCATGGAACAACCGTTATGGACTGAAAAGTACCGCCCATCGGTCTCGGATATCCCGCAAGACGACGCAAGAGAGTACCTGGAGGAGGCAAGTGACTCTGCGTTGAATCTGTTAGTGTACGGACCGCGTGGAGCAGGGAAAACAGCCGGTGTGAAGGCAATGACTGATGTTGCCCATGAAGACCCGGATAATGACGTGATGACGATTAACGCGTCCGATTTCTTCGATCTGACGAAGAAGGAGTTGGTGAATGACCCGCGGTTCGGTCGGTTCATCACGAACAAGCGAAAGCGGAACACATCGAAGGCAGGGTTGATGAACCACGTTCTAAAGGAACTGACCGGGCACCAAGCAGTTTCCGGGACGTACAAGACACTCATCATCGACAATGCAGAAGCGATGCGAGGGGACTTCCAACAGGCTCTCCGTCGCGTCATGGAACAACACCACGAAGCAACACAGTTCATCCTCATCGCCCGAACGTCGTCAGGCATCATCCCGGCAATTCAATCCAGGTGTTCACAACTCCCAATGGAAGCACCGTCTTTCACCGATGTTGTCGAGATCCTAGAAGGGATCGCTGAGGCTGAAGAGGTCGAGTACACGGAATCCGGGCTCAAGTTCATCACGGGATATAGCGAGCAGAATATCCGTCAGGCAGTTCTGGCACTCCAGACCGTTGCGAGTAAAACCGACAAGATCACAGACGAAGCAGCAGCTGAGGAACTCCAAGACGTCGGCGTTGCAGGGGAGATTGAAGATGCCATGGAAGCAGCTGAAAACGACGATATGAAGGCAGCCCGGAAAATCGTTGACTCACTGCTTATCGATGAAGGAATGGACGGTGAAGAAGTTCTCCGCCTCCTCGTAGAGCGGGCACAGTACCGGTATCCGGAAGACTTGAGTGTGGATTTGGTAGAGGAAGGCGCTCGTGTCGATCTTGAACTGCTAAACGGGTCCAGTGAACGAGTACACCTCACAAACTATCTCACCGAAATCGCGCACGCAACGTAAACAGAAATGCCGGTAATCAAGACAGTGGAACCACTAGCAAAGTACACCGAAAACCATCCAAGCAAATCATGAGTACTGAATCACAAGCCGACACGACCGCTGAGGAACCGAAAGACGTTGTATGGGTTGAGAAATACCGCCCGCAGACAATCGAAGAAATCGTCGGGCAGGAAGATATCACACGCCAACTCGCTGGCTACGTCGAGAAGGGTGAACTGCCGAATCTCCTGTTCTCAGGTGAGGCCGGTATCGGGAAAACCACCTCGGCAGTCTGTCTAGCCATGGCACTCTTCGGGGACGACTGGCAAGATAACTTCCTGGAGTTGAACGCCTCCGACGACCGTGGTATCGACGTTGTCCGAGACCGTATCAAGGACTTCGCTCGCACTTCCTTCGGCGGGTATGACCACCGCATCATATTCCTTGATGAGGCAGACAGCCTCACAGATGACGCACAGGCAGCACTTCGCCGGACAATGGAACAGTTCTCCAACAACGTCCGGTTCATCATGTCCTGCAACTACTCGAATCAGATTATCGACCCGATTCAGTCCCGGTGTTCTGTCTTCCGGTATTCCGCGATTAGCGACGATGTCGTGGCGAAGCGACTCCGGGAAATTGCTGACTTAGAAGACGTCGAAGTAACGGAAGACGGTATCGAGGCACTTGTCTACACGGCAAACGGCGATATGCGTCGTGCCATTAACGCACTACAGGGCGCTGCTGTTCTCGACCGTGCCGTTGACGAGGACGCAGTTTACCAGATCACGAGCACACCGCGTCCTGAAGAGATTGAATCGATGATTCAGTCAGCACTCTCCGGCGAGTACCATCAGGGTCGTATGAAGCTTGATGAACTTCTCACCAACCGTGGATTGTCAGGGAGTGATATCCTTGCACAGGTTCACCGCCTCATTTGGGAATTCGACGTGTCTGATGAGCAAGCGATTGAGGTGATGGACCGTGTTGGTGAGTCCGACTACCGTATCACCGAAGGGTCCGATGACCGGATTCAGCTTGAAGCGTTGCTCGCCGGTATAGCGAAGAGTAACTGACAGCACACCGTTTCACGTTCACGTCAGGGACTCTCGGAGGAGTGGGAGCAGGTTATTTCTGAGTCGTTTTTCATCGCCCTTTCGCCACTTCACGAGTTGTTTCCGGGGGTTCCCGTTCCTGTCTTGGTATCCAACAAGGAATTTGAGTTTCCCTTTCGGCGGTTTCACAAGACTGAATCTCCCGCCTGTTGGTTGTGCTGACCCATGGATCCATGTGGTCGTGACCGTCTTCCAGGTGGGCTGTGTATCGTAGGTTTCTGATTGATTCAACGCCGTGGTTACCTCGTCGATGAACGTCTCGATTCGGTGGATGTCTTCTGGAATAACGGTTATGTAGACATGGTCGTTCGTATCTCTCTTGTTGTCACGCGTCCAAAATTCCAGTATCGTGTGTTCAAGTGGAGTGTCGTGAAGTTTGAAGAGCGCACGATCGCGTCCTTTCCCGTGAAGCCAAGCAGTACCGTAATTCTTGAATCCGTCTGCATCGAACTCTTCAGCCGGGTGAATGTTGAATAGGTGGTCTGTGAGGTACTCCATTGGAAGTTTCATATCCATCTCGTGTTCACCCGGTTCAATTGTCTGAAGGTCCTGATACCCCTCAGAATACCCTTCTAACCCGCGTGGGATGTTTGGGACAGCGTTGGGCCACACCGTGTTCAACCGGTGGTTTTTGAGGTCTGCCATCTCACTCATATCCTCGAAATCAGAAAGGTATGCCCAATAGACGGAATACCCGTGATCGAAGAAATCCCGTTGAGCTTGCCCGGTGTCTTTGTCTTTATGCTTAAACTGAGCTTCGACGACAACCCCGTTCCCATACGGGATCGTTGGCGTGTCAAATGTGACGCAGACGTCTGCAAACCGAGGGTCAAGGTGCTTCTCGTATTCAACTGTCTCCCCCGGGAATCGGTCTTTGAGTTTGTAATATGCGAGGGTTTTCATTCGTTTGTGAATATCGGATTCCCCGCCGCAATCACAGCCATTCAAATGATAGTAGTGCCGAGGAATGAGATTCCCCTGGTTCCGGTGGGACTCCTTTACGCCCATTTCCCCTTCACATGAGGGGCAGCGGACCCGTGTATCGGTTGACACCTCCATCGGCATGACTGTCTCGCCGTCGAGGATCCCAATGTACGGCATGGATACTCACAATTTCACGTGGGTAAAGGTAAACCCTTCCACCACAGAACACGTTCTCAAACGGTTGTCTCCTGTGAATACACGCGGTGAATCGAGCACTCAGTTACTAACGTTTAAACCGACTGCAAGGATATATTGTACTACTCATAAGCATTGCCAGTCAATCCCGTCCCTCGGTTAAATTAACCGGCAATGCAGACTACACATTCATGACCTCTGACACACCACACACCGGCACTGAGGACGATGACTCCCTTGCCGACGAGGACCTGACCGCTGAAGAATCAGTGACCGAGCAGGACCCCGACACCCCTCAAGACGATCCGATGACGGACCAGGGCCCTGATAGTACTGGTGAAGAGAACGAACAGGAATTCGTTCCTGAGTTAGATTCAGACGTCTATCGGAAACCATTCGCAGAATACGATACCTCTGACCCGGAGGATATCGCTAATGCGGTTTCACCGATGAACGCGCAAGCGGCAACGAAAATCAAAGAGATTCACCGGCTGAACCAGAAACTAGAGAAGAAGGGTGAGCATCTACAGGAGAAAGCAACGGAAGCACAACAGGAACTGCAGGAGTTCAGACGCCGGAAAAACGATGAGACTGAAGAAATCAAAGAAACGGCTACAAAGGACTTCATCAGGGATGCGGTTCCGATCCGGGATAACCTTGAACGCGCACTTGACCAAGAGAGCGATGACATTCGAAGCGGCATTGAACTCATCAAGCAGAACTTCGACGAGCTCTTAGAAAACGAAGGTGTCACGATCATTGAGCCCGAGCCCGGCGAAAAGGTTGACCCCGAAGTGCACGAGGTGATGACGCGGGTTGAAAGCGAATACGATGATGGACTGATTGACGAATGCTTCCGCCCGGGATACAGTATGGAAGGGTACGTTATTCGACCAGCTCGCGTCACAGTCAGTTCCGGAGACAATGAAGAGTAGAAAGGATACAGACTCACTTACTCATGGTTCCAACGGATGATCGTGGTGTTTCTCCGGTAATCGGTACTGTCCTGATGCTGGCGATAGTAGTTATTGCCGGTGCTGCTATCGGTGTGTTTGTGTTCGGATTAGCTGACAGTCCGAATGACCCAACCCCGAACATCTACCGGTATACCGATGAACTCGTTTCAGACGGGGGGAGTGATGACCAGATCGTCCGGATCACCCACAAAGGAGGAGAGACTCTTGAGATCTCTGAAAGTACAATTGACGTTCTCCTATCTGTTGATGGAACAACCTGCCAAGGAAAAACTCGCCTGACAGACCCGACACTGACAACCATCGATTCTTCCCATTTCGAAGGCGACGATATCCTTGACTCAAACGGGTTAGGCGGGCAATTTGGAACTGGTTCTGATGAGGCATGGCAATCCGGAGAGGAGATTGAAGTACGCATATCCAACAGTAAATGCTCGTTGGCGACCGGCGATGAAGTGAATTTCAAGTTGGTACATGACCCGTCGAAAAGCATCGTCATTGACACGGACCTCACGGTAGAAAGCTAATCTGGCCTCCAGGATTGAATGTCCCTGGTGATTCTAACCGTTATGGCGTGAGGATTTCAATCCCGTTCGGGAAATACCCAATATACGGGATACGGTACAGCGAGATTGCGATTACGCGTTCTTCGGTGACCGGTTTTTGACGACCGTTGACTTGGTCGTAAACCTCGTTATGGTCACCGTGAGTGATGTACCCTGCATTCGGTGCTGGACAGTGCACGATCTCCTCGCATGTGTCTGCCCCATCAGTCAGTGATGAATTAGCCCGATCAGCCCAATTCTCGTTTTCCTCCACCCAAAAGTGAGCACGGTGAATAACCGGTGTCCCTCCTCCCGCCGGCTCAAATACAATCACATCACCTTCTTTACCGAAGGATTTGTGCGTACCAGGACTCTCGCGGCTCTCCTCGACTGTTATGATCCCGTCGTGTTTTGCGATGAACGGAGCGTCCCCGGAGTCATACTTCGCAGTAACAACGAGATCGCCGGTTTTGATGTTTGGTTCCATACTCCCGGACATAACCGATACGAATGGTGATGTGGTTCCAGTGAGGAACAAGAGAAGGGCTAAAATCAGAAGGACTGAACCAATGACCCGGAAACCATCCCATAGGAGTTGTCCGCCTGTGCCTAACCCTACAATGCTTTCTCTGAAAGCCCTGTACGTCGCTGGAAGGCTCATCGGTTCTATACCTGATTCGCCCGTCGGTTCTGCCTGTGAAGACGTATCTTCCCCATCGTCAGGGACGTCTTCCGGGTCGGGTGACTGTGATGTCATACTGAGAGTGTGATCTGTGCTGTATCGACAGACGCAGCCGTACAGCCGTTACGTGCTCGTAATTCGTGTTCACTTAAAACAGATTGCCGTGACAGCCCCTCGGTTCATTCTGTACCCTCTTACAACGGGTGAACTCACCGGGTTTGCAACCGTTTATGTGCGCACGACCACAACCGTGATGCACATGTCTCAATCGGGAACACAAGAGTCTGAGACCGATCCCGAGTCCTCGTACGTTTCAGGGAAATATCTGAACGAGAACGTCTTAGAAGACCGTGAGTACCAGGCTGAACTCGCGGAAACCTCATTAAAGGAGTCAACACTGGTTGCGCTCCCCACCGGGACCGGTAAGACAGCAGTTGCAGCTCGCCTGATAGCTCGGCGGTTAGAGGAACACCAAGGGAAAGTGTTGATGATGGCTCCAACGCAGCCGCTTGTCAACCAACACGCTCGGTTCTTCAGGGAAGTACTATCGATCCCCGATCACGAAATCAAGGTCTTCACCGGGAACGTGCCTCCGGATGAACGGCAAGAACTGTGGGATGGAGCAACATCAGTTATCCTCGCCACACCACAGGTCATCGAGAACGACCTCATCGGAAATCGATACAGCATGAATGACGTGGTGCACATCATTTTCGACGAGTGTCACCGAGCAACCGCAGATTACGCCTACAACTACATCGGTGAACGGTACCACGGAAATGCTGAACACCCGTTAGCTACTGGCCTCTCTGCCTCACCAGGTTCATCAAAAGACAAGATTCTGGAAGTCTGCTCGAATCTCGGTCTGACTAACGTTGAGGTTCTCACTGAGGACGACGATATCCTCAAAGAATACTTGCACGACACGCAAATCGATTACCGGTGGATCGACGTTCCAGAGGAACTCACCGAAGCACGCGATCTCGTCCAAGAGATATACGTCGATAGGTTACAGTCCCTCAAAAACGACTTTAACGTGCTGGATAGCGCGTCAAAGAGCCTGTCGTTCGGGAAGTTGAACAAAGCCCGTGGGAAGATTCAGGGGATGATTGACAACGATAACTCGAAAGGTTACAAAGCCCAATCAGTCCACGCTGAAGCCCTCAAGTTACGCCACGGATGGAAAACGATCGAGACGCAATCAGTGCAAGCCTCACTCTCGTACTTCGAGAAAATACTGGAAGAAGGGCGGTCCTCTAGTGGGAGTAAGGCAGCAGAGAGAATTGCGTCCTCCCCTCAAATCACAACCGCGATCAAGAAACTCCGGGAATACGATGACGTTCACCCGAAACTCAGCGAAGTCCGAATCGAGGTTGGGCGAACGCTATTAGATGAAGGACAGGCTCTCATCTTCACTGAATCTCGTGAAACTGCCTCCCGAATCGTGGAGTTCCTCGATGAAGGGAACATCAATCCGGTCCGGTTCGTTGGCCAGAACAACAAAAAGAACGACCAGGGGATGACGCAGACCGAGCAGAAGGAAACCCTGGATGAATTCCGTGACGGGAAGTACAACGTTCTGGTGAGTACCTCCGTTGCAGAGGAAGGGATTGACATTCCAGCTGTTGACCTGGTTCTATTCTATGAACCGGTGCCGAACGCTGTTCGGACTGTGCAGCGGCGCGGCCGAACAGGTCGGCAGACACAGGGGCGAGTTGTGATCCTCATTGCGAAGGATACCGGTGACGAGACGTCGTACTATGTCTCACAGCGCCGGGAGAAGAAGATGAAAACACAGCTGAAGAAGCTCAAGGAGATGGAAGAGGATCTCCGAGATGAACTTCGTGAAGAGCAAGCCAGTTTGGCAGAGTTCGGAGAACGGTTTACGGACACTGACCAGCCTGTTGTGTTCCTGGATTCCCGAGAAACGAAGAGTACAGTCGGGAAAGAACTGGACCGTATGTCCGGTGTAACGGTGAATCTGGAGACGTTGGACGTCGCAGACTACGTTGTCTCTGACCGTGTTGCGATTGAACGGAAAGAGTTAGACGACTTCATCGACTCGCTCATCAGTGGCGACAGGGACATCTTCCAGCAGATAACTGAACTGACCAATAGTTACGATCGGCCAGTGCTTCTGATTGAGGGCGCTAACAGTGCAGAAGGGCTGTACGGGCGAGCACAAATCGACGAGGAAGCAATTCGAAGCACACTCGGGTCAATCATGATTGACTTCGACGTATCGATTTACTTCACGCCGGATGCGAAGGAAACAGCGAACACGGTTCGAATGCTCGCCCGTCGTGAACAGGAAGAGAACGACAGGGAAGTCAACCGTCACGGCCGGAAGTCCACCGACACCATGTCCGAAACACAGGAGTACATCGTGTCGAGTATTCCCGATATCGGCCCGGTTCTCGCAGCGGACCTGTTAGATGAATGCGGGAGTGTCCAGGGCGTGGTGAACGCATCGGTCGAAGACCTCATCGAGATTGAAGGAGTTGGTGAGAAGACTGCTAAGACGATTAACGAGGTATCAACCGCGGACTACACAGACGAGTAGTATACAGTGTAGTGAGGCGGATACGTTTTCTATTACAGTGTTTTGCTGTTCTCTACGGCTTGGTCTTTTACGTGCAAATGCGTTATGAATGACTAATGGAGTCTGAACAGACGAATAATCTACAGCAATGGATCGAAGATGAAGGGTATCTTGTAAACCCGACATTGGCGGTCCTACGAGAACTTGCGGACTCTCTTGCGGTTGGTGAGGGTCGTGTGAATATTCTGATCAAGGAATCTGTTCTCCGGTCAATTGACCGTGAGTACACACAGGCAAGTCAACTGGCTTGGTTAGTGGATAATGGCGTTATAGAATTCCGGGAAATTACCGGGGAGTACCAAACAAATCTCGTGGCTACTGAGTCTGTCACCGGGGCGTTCCTCACGCTAGAAGGGTTAACCGTCGGTGTCGCAACGGATGATGAGGAGTTAGCAGACCAAGTCCTTCCTATGGCGACTGAACTTTGGGATGGAGCTTCTGAACTCACTCTTCGATCCCCATCTCACGAAGTAGTTGAGAACACGTTCACTGACCTCTTAGGCGCTGACGTGTATGAGTCGTTCGTAGCGAGTGTTCGGAGGATGGAACAGATTGGACGAGGTGAAGTAGAGGGTGATGGGAACCCGTTTACTGGTGGGCAACACACGCATGCGTCTATTCTTGTGGCCGGGGCAGTCCATGAGATCAGTCTTCGAGCGTTATCACGGTGTGTTGAGCAGTGTTTCCTGGCAAGCAGATCGTCACTGTCGCGTGTGAAGCAACGAATGGAGGATGAAGGGTACATTGCAACGACACCGCTCCAAACCGATGTTGGACGTCCACCGATGCAGCTTCACGTCGCCGGATTGTATACTGGTGATGATATCGAATTGCTCGCTGAACGTGTCTACGAAGACTTGCACAAGGATCAGTAACTGTGGTGAACCAGGATATGCACGGTGCTCACAAGGCAAGGGGTTATACTTACGTCCCCATTCAATTCAACCATGACTTCGGACACTAACGGATTTCAAACTGCAGGGAGCTCTGCGGTTGCCCCGGGTGTCAGTGACCTGTTGAAAGAACACGAGCAGGAAAATAGCCTCTCGACCGGAAAGATTGTTGATATCGCAACGATTTCGAAGGACGACACGTACGAGAACTTTTCAATCGATACAGGGAGGATCACGAATGCATCTCAGCAGCAACTCAAACGCTTAGTTACGACGGATGATTACCAGGACTGCATCGCGTTAGCTGTTGAGTTGAAGAGCGGTGATGTGTTCGTGGATTTCTATACGTACAAGTCCTCTCCCAACAACGAGTATCCGTCGGTTGAGAGTCTTGCAATGACGCTCGGTGTAGATATTTCGTCGGTTCACCACTTGATGGGGAAGAACGTTGATGTGAGCCGTCAAAACGGTCATTGGGTGATTTGTGAGACTGTAGAAGAGACACCTGGCGAACCAACGGTCGAGTGGAGGGATTACCTGAACCCGTTAGCGGTTTCAGGACTCCTAACCCCACTTGGAGTCCTCGTTGGATGGCAAACCAGCGCCCCGATTATCTACACCGCGATCGGTGGTGTTGTGTTAACTTTCATAGCGTACGCATTCCTTCTCTACCTGACGTTAGCATCGAAACGTGATTACCCGTTACCGGGCATTCTTGGCCGGATCTTTGCGCCGGATTATTCGAACGACGCCGGGTACATTACAGAAGAAGATGATATCACTACTGTTGAGCACGGAGAGTTCACTCGCCTGCACACACTTGCAGAAGATGATGAACTGGAGAATGACCGGGCTGTTCTACACAACTTAGCGATTGACGTGACGATCCCGCCAACTGGAAAGAAGACAGTCCCGGTTCCTGCTCCAGCCACAGGATGGGACGGAACAACAGTAAAGGGATTGGTGTACACACTGAGTCCATCGGTAGAGACACTTGACCGGGCTACTGGTGAATTGATCCCGCTTACGCAGAACAACGGTCGTATTGAAGTCGATAAGGACCGGCTTGATATTCATGAACCACGTGAACTCTCGGTTCCAGAGAAAATCGCTGACGAATACGTGAAGTGGATCAATACACAACTCGGCGTAGACCACCGAGAAGACCTGTATCACTAACAAGCGGATAGAACGGTTTTACTGCCGATTTCACCGGGTATTGGAAAGTAAACATCGGTGGCAAGGCTTTATGAAAGTGTGACGGTTATAAACACGCAATGTCGCTCCAATCACAAAAATGGTTTAATCCATCCAAAGGTGAGGAGGTACTCTGGTACTCCCATCCGAGTTTCATCATGCGGATGCCGCAGCTCTTTGCGGGAGTCGTAATGGCCATCCTCGCTACAGCCGCGTCTATCTATCTCTACTTCTTCCAAGACATTCCGATTGAAGTCATTTACCTCCTGTTGGCCCTTATCCCGATTAGCCTCGCTTTCTCAGGCTACAAGATGATCGTGTTCAAGAACACCTGGTACGTCATCACCAATCGCCGGATAATCGAGAAGAAGAAAATCATCGGCCGGGAGACAACGAGCAATCCACACCGCGAGATTGTTCGCGTCGACGTGAATGTCAGTACATTCGAAGCGATCGTGAGTAAACTCACTGGTGAAGACATTGGTGACATGGTGGTTCGGACAGCTGATGATACTGGTGAGCGATTCGTGATCACGAACATCCCCGAAATATCGTTAGCAGAATCGTACGTCGAGCGGCTCTCTGGTACGGGACCAGACACGCCAGCACAGTACGATGCGGAAGAACGCAAGAAAATGCAGCGCGAGCAAGCACAGATGGGCGAAGACGAAAGCACTGACCCGTTCAATGACAGTGATGTCCCGCAGGCTACGGAGAATTCACCGGCTGAATCGCAGCCGGGCGAGTCGCGGAGCGACACGTCAACTGGAAGGCCCGATCCAGTGGACGACGATATGGACGATTTCGACCAGTTTGAGCCGTCAGATAGCGCTTAACGACGAGTAGAATCCATCAAGTATATAAAGTCCACCTCCCTTCATTAGAGTGTAGTATGACAGACTTAGTAGTCAAGGCAGCCGTTAAGGAAGCGCTCGATGACCAGAACGTTGCAGCGGATTTCTACGACGCACTCGACGAGGAAGTCGGCGAGCTTCTCGAAGATGCTGCGCGCCGAGCAGACGCCAACGACCGGAAGACCGTCCAGCCGCGCGACCTGTAACGTAGCGTAACAACCGTCTTTTCAGCGGTTCGAGTACAAACCCCGTAGTACCTACTGTTCGTTGTGCCTGCGACTCTTCCGGTACTGTGTAGAGTCTCTCCTATCACCACAAAACCAGCTGATCCCGATAAAACAATTACTGCTACGAACCGACTACAAGAACACAGTTCCCGGAAAAGACTCGTAGCGAGTTACGCGAGTTCGTTGAGCACGCCCTCGAACGCCTCACCAGTACGAGTTTCGACGTCGTTCTCTTCAGCAGTCTCACGCTTCCGTTTCCCTGGATTCTCACCAACAACGAGGATGTCTGTCGCACTAGAGACGCTACTGGTAACTCGGCCACCTTCACGCTCGATGAGTTCCGTTGCATCTCCCCGAGTGAAATTTGGTAGTGAGCCAGTGAACACTATCGTCATATCCTCAAATTCCGTCCCGCCGGTTTCCTCAACCTCTTGCGGGGTAACGTGCGTCAGTAGCCGCTCTAACACGTCCGTATTCCCCGATGAATCAAAGAAGTCGAGAATCCGATCTACCGTTACTGGCCCGATATCAGTAACCGATTGTAAGTCGCTCCCGGATGCTGTCCGAAGCGCATTGAATGTCTGGAACTCACGGGCAAGCGACCGAGCAACAGTTGGCCCAACCTCTCTGATCCCGAGCGCCGTGATGAAGTCGTCTAATTCTGGTTCCCGGGTTGCATCCAGTGCAGCAACGAGTTTCTCTCCGGACTGCTCTCCAAACCCTTCCATTGCCTGAACATCGCTCACTGTAAGCTCGTACAGGTCGGCAATGTCAGTGACGAGCCCGTCGTCGAGTAATTGCTGCACTGTTTTCTCCCCGAACCCGTCGATGTCTAACCCCTTTCGTGAAGTGTAGTGCTCGATGGACCGTCGGTTCTGCGTTGGACAGGTAAGCCCGCCCGTGCATCGGGCCATTGGCCCATCTCGCTCGATGTGACTATCGCACACCGGGCAGGTATCCGGGAACGTGTAGTGGCTGTCGGTTGCTGCGTCTGTAACCTCTGACACTTGTGGGATGACGTCACCAGCTCGTTCCACACGGACTTTGTCGCCTGTATCAACTCCTATCTCTGCTATTTGTTCCGGATTGTGTAGACTCGCCCGGGAAACAGTGACTCCCCCGACGTCTACCGGGTCCAGTAACGCAACTGGTGTGACACGCCCGGTTCGACCGACTTGTAATCCGACGCCCCGAAGCGTGGTTTCGCCTGACCGGGGAGGGAACTTGTACGCGAACGCCCATCGTGGTGCGTTACTCGTTTTCCCCATGGTTTCCCGGGCTGCACGACCGTTGACCTTGATGACCGTCCCGTCGATTTCAACGTTCAAGTCATCCCGCGATTCGAGTAATTCATCCCGGTACTGGATCGCTTCGTCGATGCCAGTTGCTGGTTCCAGAAGATCACTGACTGGCAACCCGATCTCGCGGAATGCTTCGTGTTCTTCCACTCGTGACTCCCACGGAGAACTGGACTCTAACACGCTGAACGTGTAGTAATCCAACGGCCGATCGGCTACGATTTCCGGGTCTTGCTGTCGAATGGTTCCAGCAGTCGCATTCCGTGGATTGGCGAACGGGTCCTCATCGTTCTCAATGCGCGTTCGATTGTACGCCTGGAACGCGTCACGGGGCATGAAGAGTTCGCCACGCACAACAAGGAACTCAGGCACATCACCCTCTAGTCGGAGTGGAATTGATTGGACAGTCTTTGCGTTCTGAGTGACGTCATCGCCTTCCTCGCCATCACCACGAGTCACTGCTTTGTCTAAGACACCGTCCTCGTAGTACAAGGCAAGACTGATCCCGTCGAATTTCGGCTCACAAACGTATTCAACGGGATCTTGCGAGACTTCTCGGGAAACACGGGAGTTGAAGCCTCGAACATCGGTCTCTTCACCGCTCTGTTCGATTGATAGCATTGGGGCGACGTGTTCTACAGTCTCGAATTCATCAACGGGTTCGCCACCAACGCGTTGAGTCGGGCTGTCCTGTACCTCTAACCCGTATGTTTCCTCGATATCCTGGAGGCGGGAGAACAACTTGTCGTATGTCCGGTCAGCGATTATCGGGTCATCCTTGTTGTAGTATCGCCGGTCGTGTTCTCGAACAGCTTCACGCAACAATTCAGCCTGCTCCTCGATTTCTTCCTCACTGAGCTCATCCAGTGCTGTGAAATCCGTATCAGGGGTCCAAAGATACGGGTTTGTAACAGCAGGGGACTCGTTGTCTGCCATGGTAGTAGGTACTGGAAGGACCACTGTATAACTCAGGATTTCTCCCCGGGAACTTCGGTGGAGGGGTTGTCCTGAACGTCTTCTACGGGCAGTGTGAGCGGCTCAATACTTTGTGAGGGTCATTCCCCGGACTGGTTCGAAGAAGCGTCTTCAGGGGTGGTGGCGTCGGTGTCTGCAGTGGCTATGTGTAGTTGCGTCTCCTCCCGATCGACGTCGCGTGGATGCTTCATTTCCAAATCCGGGACCGTAACTGGAGTTTCTTCTACGGAATTAAACGAATACGCGAAGTCAGGGTTCCGTTCCGAGCTTGCTGACCCGTGTGAACTGAATGTTGAGAGGAGAGCATTCCAGATGTACGAGTGCTTACCGTCTTCTGGTTGTTCATCAATCGGGATTGCCCAATGGCATAGTTCATGGAGCTCGGATAGAATATAGAAGTCTGTGAAACTTGGTAGCGGGGGGATCTCCTCGTCAGTCACAGCTTCCTCATATTCCCCTGGAACAATGCGTTCCTGTTTACACAACCCGTCGAACTCTTCGAAGTGGTAGAATATGACTCCCGTTTCTTCGATTTCATTGGATGTCGTCGGTCCAATATACTCTGCAACAAGATTCTGGTGCTGTTGGTGCTGAGTCTTGTCGTGCTGTTCTTTGATTGGCGTTACCTCAATCCCCTCCACTGTGTATGATTTCGCATTGAAGACGAATGCCTTGATCGGGTCTGCTCCCTCATCAAATGCCGCAAATCGGGCGTAGACACTAACCCGCCCGTCATCCGTGGTGTAGTTTGAGTAGATCCCTGGTAATTCTCCCATTACCATTGATAATGTGTCAGTCGTGCTTGAAACCTTCCACTGTGACGTAATTCACGTAATTGAACCAGTGATGGTTCCCATAGGTATTTATAATTCAATGCATTACGACCATGTGTGGTATTGGAGCTCGGCTGGTCACCGGCTCACCCCCTCGCGCCCGTTCACTGACGGAGGGCCTCTCCGTTGGTTTCTAAAAGAAAACTTGAACGATTAGTTCTGCGACCCACTCGGTCCCTCCCACGAATAAACTCCCATACGTTAACGCGATAACGAGAGCTACTGTGAGCGGGATGAAAAACGGGATTGCCGGTGAAACCCATACTTCGTCGTTCCGTGTGATCGAGTCCAGTCCCTCACGGATACTGTGCGGAGATTCTGGAACGTGAACATCGTTTTCCGCAGTCATCTCAGTGAATCTCTCTGCGGCCCACGGATCTTCTGACGTGTCCGATACAGGGGTGATTGGAATGATCGCAGACGGATCGTCAATGACGTGAGGATTGAATTCCGCTTGAGAATGCCCTAACGGTGTCTTTTCGTCAGATGCAAGACTCCCGTCGCCGATTTCATTCTCGACAGCCGGGTCTGTTGTTCTGTAGAAATCTGCATTTGACGTGAGGTTTTCAATCGATATGCCGCGCCACTGCAGATACAGCCGTAGTGTATCTATATCGAACCGGTGAGGTAAATCTCCATCCGGGCAGTCAACAATATCACCGTGCTTTTCGGATAGAACACTGGTTTCATACTTCGTTGCCCGAGTCATTATTCGGGAGACGTCCGCATTGACGAGGTTTTTCACTGTCAGAAACACTCTGTACCCGGAAGCAAGGATGATAGCATTCACGAGAATGGTGATTGCGAACATCGATGTGATGCCAGGCGTGACCGGGTATGTAACGCCACTTACGGTGATCTCAGGGACTTCCGGGAAGAACACTGCCAGGAATGCAAGTGCTTTCAGATCTGCCCCGCCGAGGATATCTGCTTGCCAGAGGGTGAACGCAATCGAAGGTACAACGAGGAGGCTGACACCCATCGAGAAGAGGTACCCGGTTGTCCCGATCGTGTTCGGAACCACCAGCAATGCTGTATCCCACGCCAACACGATGAAACACAGCCCAATCAGTGGTATCCAGAACTCATTGTATACGCGACGTGTCCGGTAATCCAGAATCGCCCCATAGACGAATGCGAGCACGATGATGAGACGGAGGATATCTGGCGTTATACTCATAGACGGGATCGCGCCAGCGGAAATGAATGTAGCCGTCATTAACTGTACTGAGTGCGGCCACGTATGTATGGGTTCAGGTTGGAATGTACTTTGCAAATCTATTTTGGGGTGAATAACCGACTTTTTCGTGAACCAACATGAGCGAAGAACCTCCATCAGCAGCAAACCCTGCTGAATTAACCGACGTACGCCGATCGTCGGACCCGACAAAAGCCATCCTTTCGAAATCGGACCTGAATAAAAAGTACCTGTGCGATTACGTCATCAACGTTGCTACAGGGTGTTCTCACGGATGCCGGTTCTGTTACGTACCATCCACACCGAACATCCGCGCTCGCCCTGATATGCTGAACGAAACGGTTGATGTAGAAGACCCGCAGCAGGAATGGGGGTCGTATGTTCTGTACCGTGATCACATCCCGGATGAACTCCCTGGTATCCTCGACCGGAAGCAAAAATGGGAAACCACTGACCGTGGTCGGGGAGTTGTCGGGATTAGCTTCGGAACAGACTGTTACATGGACCCTCGTGCCGGAGACATTACGACTGCAACAGTTGAAGCTCTCACGAGCCGTGACCGGTACGCACGCATCCTCACACGGAATCCTGTCCTCGCGTCCCGTGACATGGAAACCTTCAGAGAGGCTGGTGAGAACGTTATCGTCGGGTCGTCAATCAACTCTCTTGATCCGGACACAGTTGGTGCAATTGAGATTAATGCCCCCGGGCCACAGCAACGTCTTCGAGGGTTGCAGAAGTTCGCTGAGAATGATGTGCCGGTCTACGTTTCGATGTCTCCGACATACCCGACGATGGGTGAACAGGATATTCGAGAGTTGATGGAATCATTAGCGGAACTTGATCCTCGTGTTATCTTCCACGAGCCGATTAACCCGCGTGGTGGGAATTTCCAGATGACCGTTGATGCAGCGTGGGCAGCTGGTGAAGATGAATTCGGTGCTTCGCTTGCGAAGTTACGGGATGAAGAGACATGGGTTGAGTATGCGCTCACGCATTTCTATTGGGTGCAGAAGATTGGTGAAGAACTTGAACTTCCAGTTCACTTGTGGCCGGATAAGCAGTTAATCAACGCCGTCGACGAGGAGTACAAGACGTGGCTGAAGGCGTGGTTCACTCGCCAGTCACCAGAAGAATTCGCGGGACGTGAGACTCCTGATACCCCTATGCCGGAGCTCCCATCGCGCCCGTACTAACTGGTGTTCCCTTTGCCGGTGCACTCTTGGTTGAGGTAAAGGGTTTAAAAAGCACCGTTGATTTCATAGACGTAGAGAGATGCCAGCACTACCTGACCAGATCCGTGACACGGTCAAGATTGAAAACGTTGTCACCTCAGCTGATATTGAGTGTGACCTTGATCTTGCCGCTCTTCACAGCGATTTGGCACAATCACAGTACAACGTAGAACAGTTCCCCGGCCTGATTTACCGGTCTGATGACCCGAAAGTCACTATCTTGGTGTTCCGGTCCGGGAAGATCGTGTGTACCGGTTCGCAGTCACTTGAAGGCAGCAAGGAAGCGTTAGATGACCTGCTGAGTCAGTTTGACGAACTCGGGTTAGAATACACCGACCCGGAGTTAACCGTTCAGAATATCGTCGGGGTTGCTGATCTCGGTGAAGCACTAAATCTGAATGCAATTGCGATTGGATTCGGGTTGGAAAAGACGGAGTACGAACCAGAGCAGTTCCCGGGGCTCGTTTACCGGATGGATGAGCAGCCGACGGTTGCGCTCATCTTTGGCAGTGGGAAGATGGTGATTACAGGCGGGAAGAATACGGATGATGTGAGTGCTGGTGTCGATCACGTCTATCAGACGCTTCACGAGTACTCGTTGATATAGACCGGTTGGTTCGTGTCGAAGAATACACTCTAATCCTCACCGGTGTATTCCGGAGTAATTGCGTGAATTCATGTGCCATAGCCAGTGCCTCTACTGGTTTTACCTACATTTATAGTCCATCCTGCAGTATCAGGATACATGCCGGAGAAAGCATCTAACGGCGATTACGAGTATATTCGAGTGGCGTTAGTCACGTCAGAGCACCCTGGACGACCGTTGGATGGAACCGTGCTCGCGTTCACCACCGCACACGATATTGATGTCCCTGAAGACGCGTTCGACCAGTTACTCAAGCAGGCTCACGAACGGTTTGATATTGACTCGTACGCAACCGACCTTCGGGTTGCAACGCTCTACATAACAGAAGAAACCGGGAAGGTCACTGGTGTTAAGTGGGAAAACTCGCCAGCACCGTATGAACACGGTGAATTCTCCGAGGTCATTTCAGAACTTCCCGACTCGATGGAGTCGGTGTTTGAATCACAGGAGTAGTTGTCTGTTTTGTTCCCCGTATGAGGTGGTATGGGTTATAAGAGCGCCAGGACGAGGAGCTCCACCCATAGAACGAGGACTATGAGCAGGACGGCAAACGTGGATTTTCCTGGTGACACGCCGCCGAGTTGGTGGACGCCGCCAATCCAGACGTGACCACTCCAAAGAAGCATAAGCGTATGAATCGCCATCATTGCGACAGCCGGGATTAGACCGAATTCACCGCCAATCAGGACGTGTGTTGTTGTGGCGACACTGCTTGCTGGAATTTTGATTGCAAAGTATACAGTTGCCACCAGCTCGATCGCTGACGCGAGCATGAGTGGAACAAATCCAAGACCTGCCATGCTCAGCATGCTGAAGAACTCCATTCTCCCGATCCCGTCCCACAGAATGAACAGGTAGAAGATCACAGCCATAACGAACCACGTGAGAAATGACGAGAAGAACGAGTACACGAACAGTGTTAGGCCAACGTTCTCAATAACGAGGGCGATGTTATCTTTCCCGGCGGCCGCTAACCAGATTAGCGTAATGATTGTCGTGAGGAAAGTGATTCCGCCATTCATGAATACTGCAACCAGGCCTTGGAAGAACGGGACGTCCGACCGTTCTTCGAAGTACCTGTGTGAATCGAACAGGAATCTCATCGTACACTGATTGTTTGCACCCTCCTCTTAAAACACTCAGTATTGAACGGAGTGAACACGGTGGGACGCATAGATTTTATAAGTGAATAGGTAACAAATCAGGTAAAGCGGATTCGTACCGCTTGGAATCGTGATGCCCATGGCAGAAGATACTGAAACAGAAACACCGGATGCAGACATCGTCGAGGACGACAAACCGTCCGAAGGCGTGAGTTTTGCACTGATCCACGAAGCAACGTCGTTAACTGATTTCCACGAGTTAGAAGACCCTGATTCTGTTGTTTCCCAAGTTGCGCGGGGACGCGGGAAAGGACGTGTTGAAGACCGAGTTGAATCCGAAGGGGATGATGGAGGGCCAGCTGAATACCACGTGACAGTGGAGGAAGGCCGTCTGAAGACTAACAGCGGTTACGTTGTTCGGTTCGTTCAGGAACAACACTTAGACCTGAATGCGTTCGACGTGATGGCACTTGACTCAGTCCAAGCGTATCCTGCGCCAGAAGAGATGATTGAAAGCCTTACACCGCGTATCCGTGGTCATCTCAAGGAACACGGGTTCGTTCAGATCCGCGGAGCGTATTCCCCGAGCGATTCCCGGTTCTACGGTGTGGAGATGGGATGGGATACAAGCGATGAAATCGACCCATGGGATCGACTGATGGAAGTCATCGAGCAAATCAGTTCGACGCCAGCAGCACTGGATTACGTCTTCGTGAAAGAAGGCCCGGACCGGTGGGATGCCGAAGAAGTTGCACGCGTCCGTGGTATCGAACCGTCATCGGTTCGCGGGAATGTTCGAGCGATCGAGAACGAATTAGACCGGTAGATTCTGACGGCATCACGGAATTGCAAACTATTTCAAGTGCGTACGTGGAAGTACCAGCGTACAATCTCACATGTCTGATATAGATGCAAGTCAGCCTTCGACAGAGATGGGAAACGAAAAATCAACCGGAGGGGTGACACCCATCGATTGTGTTTCCGATGTTTCTCGGTACTTCCCGGAATACGGGAATGTAAATCATGTCTCTCCAACACGCGTGGGAGTATCAGATGGTACGTCTCCGGATTGGATTCAAGACGAATACCCATTAGACAGTGCAGAAGTCGTCGCTCGGTTGTTAGCCTCAATAGAGAATTGTATCGTCGTTTCTGCTGACTCTGAAGACGGGTATGATGCGTTGAATCCTATCCGGACTGATGCTTTCGATGGGATTCTCATCGGGTCACACGTTACTCCTGAAACAAATTCTAGTGGTTTCGAAATGACAATCCGGGACCCGCAACACTTGATTGTAAAGTATGCAGCAGCTCGATTGTTGTTCCAATACGAAAAAGAACTCTCTCACCGAGTCTTGCACGAGGCAGATCAACGGTACATTGATGCAATGAACCGGAAATACACTGAAGCCAAACGTGAACTCCGCCGAAGCATGAAACACGGTGTGGGTAAGAATGCTACAGTCACGGTTCCAATTACCGCCCTCGATATTTACTCTGTCGAGCTTGAAGCGGCCTCTCCGTTATTCAACGAAGAATAACGAGTCTGTGGAGAGTGACCGTTTAGAAGTCAAATAGAGAAGGCATTTATTACGCTGTAGAAGAAACAATGCGTATCAAGAGACAGTGCATTCTGTGTGCGCTGTCTGAGGAAAGCGATACGCATGACATCACCAGACAATAATTCGGATTCAGGGATTGACCGGGATGAATTTGTAAACCGGTTTTATGAGAGGTATCCACGGCTGTCGCGTGTGTTTTCTTCACTTCGACAGAACCCACTGTCGGGAAACACTCTCCGAATGATGATTAAAGGAGAAGAAGAGATCCGTCGAGATGAACAGCAGGTCGCAGCACTGGAAACCCCGGTCATGTGGAAGCGGAATGCACCGATCGTTATCTCGCAGTACGCAAACTACGCATCGGACAAGTTACCGCAGTTTTGGAACGCTACCCTTCCTGAGATTAACGAACGGTACGGCGAGATCACTCGTTACGAACACCATGATGTCCCTACACTCAAAGAAACCGCGACAGAGTACAAGCTAGCGACTGTTGGCCGAGCAATCCAGCATAAAGCCGGGAACGAAGGGTTTTGGGTTTGGTTCGACCACTTGATGATCGATGGTGTATCGAGTGTCACTGAATCATATGACCTTGCTGAGGACATTGGCATTGATGTTGAACGAGACTATCTCGAACGAGCAGTAAAATATGATGTTTACAACAACGTCATTTGGAACGACGTGGACGCGTTAATGGGGAAGGAGAACGGGCAAACTGCGGTAGATATCCAGCAGCAACTCGAACGGGAAGACCCGGTTTTCATTGTGTTTGTGAACGGGATGCAAGTCCAACCGTCGTACGACTCGATCGTCGGTGCAATTGAAGAAATCCGAGCGTCACATGCACAACACACTGAAAATCAACAGCAGACACGTCAGGAACAGCAGGCTGGCAATGATAATGGCAGAACTTCAGACCCGTAGGTCTGTCAGTCACCCCCCTCACCTTGTGAAGACGGTTACTGCAAGCAGTACATTTCCAAACTTGCACTTGTTCACAAGATGGGTGCTAAGCATTAAATGTGTGCGGGAACGATATATTTGCACGTAAGAGCTAATGACGTCTAGACTCACGCAGAACCACTACAGCGTTTTCGTTATTAGCGCACTCGTCTCTGCTACTGACGTGTTTCTCTTTAATCCAGTGGACGGTCTTAAAGAATGGTTCATCTGGTTACTGAACATCGTCGCTGAAGCTCTCTTTGGATTTCTCGGATGGCTAATCATCGAGACAACCGGAATTATGCTGTTCTTCCCACCCCCAACAGCGATCCCGGAACTCACGGACATGTATTGGAATGTCACATTCCCATTGTTCTGGACGTTATTGAGCGTGGTTGGGACCGGGTTTTTCCTTGGTCAGCAACTGTTCCCGCATGATGATTCTGCTGACGTAGAGAAATTCATGAAACGCGTGTTCTTTGCGGTCGCTATGGTGTTCATCGTTGGACACGGGTTCGGGCTTGTTGTTGAGGCTGTGAACGTAGTTGGCCAGCACCTGTACCCTGACCAGTACAAAATCGCGTTGGGGTCTGATACGGTTGAAGGGCTCTCTACAGCTGGATTCGCTGGACTGTCAGCTATCATCTTCGCAATTCTCGCCTCATGGTCAACGGTCATCACGTACTTCATGTTCCTCGTGATGCTTGGAATGCGGATGGTCATCGTCTACACCATGTACACGATGTTCCCGATTATGATTGCTCTGTGGATCACCGACGTCGGCCCGTTCAAGTACGGGAAGATGATTGCCGGGTTGACGTTCAAAGCATCTATTGTGCTGTTAGTGTTTGGGCTCCTCCTCGCCACGATTCTTGGGGTCGGGGGAGCTATCGCTAGCAATGCTGGAGGTGATATGCCTGGTGATGAACTTGGGTCTCGTGATGACCTCGTTGTAACGGCGCAAAGCACGGCAGGTGATTCCCGCGTTGAAGGCGGGGTCCTCGCTGATGAGACAATGGAACTCAGCAGTACCGGACAGGACCCGATTACGAGCGCGTGGTTTAGCGTCTATACATACTACGCCGCGATTTGGTTATGCATTACGCTTACCGGACTGTTGCTTGGCGGGTCGATAAGTACTGGACTCACTAGTAATATCGTCAAAGGCGCAGCGATGAAAGGTGGACTCAAACGTATGAAGTCCCGTATGAACTCTGGTGGGAACGGATTCGGTCGATCAGGCGGCGGTGCGGGTGCCGGGGCAGGGGCTGGAGCAGGGGGAGGTATGGGAGGTGCCGCTGGCGGTGGTAGTGGGGTCGGACCTGACTCGGCACCAGAACCTGACGACCCTGGTCCAGCTTCGTTCGGTGAGAAACTCGATCACGTGACGCACGGCGGTGCGAGTGCTGCCAAAGAGAAGGCGGGTCAAGCGAAAGGGAAAGTTGAGGAAGGCGCTGAAGCGGTTGACGAAACCGCTAGTGCTGCTGGTGACAAAATAGAAGAGAAAATGACCGAAGCAGGTGGGAAAGCAGGTGAAGCGGCCGGGGCTGCTGTTAGTGGATACGGGGCTGCTGCCGGTAAAAGTATTGGAGCGGGTGCCGGGAAAGTCGCCGGGAAGACGGCGAACGTTGCTGTAACAGCTGCAGGGAAGGTCCCGAAAGCAACGATGAAAGCCGGGAATCTTGCCAAGCGTGGTGGGAAAGCGTACGGGAGCGTGTTCATGCAGCCTGACGCGATGAGCTCGATTGGTGAGATGGGACGTATCGCACGCGAGTCACCGATCGGGAAACCGGGCCCGGACGACGCTGAAGTCAATGAAGTGACTGACAATCCAGAAGACTGGACCGGAGACAACGCAAACTTCGAGAACGTCACGTACGAGCACGGTGGAACCAGTCCGTATGAGAGTGGAGGTGAGGAAGAAACAATGCAGTACGGGACTCTACACTCTGGAAGCGGTGAGTCTATCGATTACAGCGGGTTCGACGTGAACGGTGATGGGCCGAAATTAGAGGATGGAGAGACGTACAATATCTCCAATGCTCAAGTGGAGGACTACGAAGGTGACCCGCAAGTTGTCGGTGGTGATAACACGTCAGTAGAATCTGTTGACAGTGGCGGGAAATCCAGTGGTGGAAGCACATAGCCGCATGTTGCTCCAGTATCTTCTGCTAGCGTTTTCCTGCCCTGGTATCGTAATCCATGAGCTTGCTCACAAGGAATTCTGCCGGTATTACCAAATCCCGGTGAAGGAGACGTGCTATTTCCAGTTCGGGGATCCTGCTGGTTACGTTGTCCATGCTCGCCCACACAGGTATTCCGTGTCGTTCATGATATCTATCGCACCGGTATTCGTGAATACGACGATCGCGTTCCTTTCAGGAGTGTTATTCGCTTACCTGGCAACGCCATTCGATGGTGTTGGGAGCCTCATTCAACCGTCACCACTGTACTTGGTTGGGATGGTTCTTTCAGGATGGATTGGAATTGCAACCGGCACTCGGGCATTCCCGAGTCAACAAGACGCGAACGTGATTTGGGAGCAGACACGTGAAAACTGGTATAATCCGTTTGTGATGATCGCTGTCCCGATTACTGGTGTAATCAAAATACTGAACTGGTTCAGATTTATCCATCTCCACACAATTACTGGCTTCGCTGTGTTCGTCGGAGGTATTCTTCTTTGGCTGAACATTAACCAAGTGTACGAATACGGGCGAGCGATGTTCGGTCTATAAGTTGCCTTCAAACGGACTCGAAAGGAATGCACTCGCCTTCTTGGGGATTGTACCCACATAGTCACGGCAAGGGTTTATCAGCCGATACGTGGATATAATTAGTTAAGCAGATGAGCCAAGCAAAGGGAGACCGTCGGGAGCGTGAGCTCGTGAATGCTCTTGATGAAGATGGGTTTGCAGTGATGCGAGCGCCAGCAAGCGGGTCAGCAACAGAGCGTGAACTCCCTGACACCTTGGCAGGAAACGGTGAGTTCTTCTACGCGATTGAGGCGAAATCTAGTGCCGGTGACCCGATTTACATCGACGAAGAACAGATAGAGGCTCTCATTTTCTTCGCAACAAATTTCGGTGCGCTCCCGGTTGTTGGCGTTCGGTTTGACCGAGAAGACTGGTATTTCTTAGCGCCGCATTGGCTGTACCGTACCCCTGGTGGGAATTACCGTGTCAAGAAGGAGGCGGCAAAAGAAAACGGGATTAAGATGGATGCACTCGCAGCTGAGAACAAGATTACTGCGGATGCGTGATTCCACGTACGCCAGAAAAGTACAATAGATGAAAAAACGTCTTGCAACCGGAATTACGGAGCTGGATAAGCGCCTGGACGGTGGTGTCCCACCAGGAGCGATAGTGACATTCGTATCCGAGTCGCGGACACAGGCAGAGCTTTTCCTTCACCGATTAATGCAAGACCATGACACCGTGTACGTGAGCACGATTGGGAACGAAGAAGCCGTGAAAGCCGAATTCGCTAAAAGCCCGATTGCCGTTGATAACGTGAAAGTTGTCTATGCATCGCCTGACTCACCGATCCAAGGAACAAAGAACGCCATCGAGAAGATGAATGACCAGCGCCTCACGATCATCAACACCATCTCTGACTTTGAAAGCAGGAGTGCACTAAATGTTGAACGCGGCCCGTACCAGAAATTCCTGAATTGGATACAGAATCTGCAACGTCGAAGTGGCGGTGTGGTTTTCCTACACCGATACAAGTCAAACATGGATAGTGAATACGAATACGTCACCAATTCCATGAGCGATATAATTTTAGAGCTAGACGAAGAAGTGGACGGAGATAAAATCGTGAACTACCTGCACATGCCGAAATGCCGTGGCGGGTCCGTGCTTACCGAACGTGTGAAGGTGAAACTCACCGATGGGCTGAGTATTGACACGAGCCGCGATATCGCATAAACCTGGTCTGTGCCTGTCGTGAAAAGTTGTTGCAGGGAAGATGTTTATACGACTCTCATACATATAGTGAACTGAGAACCGATGTTCGCCGCCACTATCGACCCCATAGAATTAGAAACAGCCCTACAACCAGTGAGTGCACTCGTTGATGAATGTAAGATGCGTATCGACGAGAATGGCGTCGGCATCACCGCTGTCGACCCTGCAAATGTTGGAATGGTGGACCTCCACATTCCAGAAACGATGTTCGAAAGTTACGAAGCTCAAGAACACACGATCGGTATTCCATTGGAGCGTCTACTTGACATCATTTCCCTGTTCGCAAAGGAAGAAGGGTCACCGCCTGCCCGAGTCATGTTAGACGAAGAGACACGGAAACTTCAGTTAGAATGTGGCGGGCTCAATTACACACTATCGTTGACTGACCCGGATTCGATACGGCAGGAACCCGAAATCCCGGATCTAGATCTCACTGCTGAAGTGAAACTCTCTGGAGACTCATTCAGCCGTGCGATCAACGCGTGTGATATGGTTGCTGAACATCTGCACATCGGAACAACGGATGACAAGGAGTTCTACGTGCAGGCAAAGGGCGACACTGATAGCGTCGACGCCGGGATGAGCGAAGACGATGTGATCGAGTTCACCGGCGGTGCAGCTGACTCGCTGTTCAGTGTCGAGTACCTGCGTGATATGGAAGACCCGATCCCTGGATCAATCCCTGTGACGCTCGGTATTGGACCTGATTTCCCCGCGCTCATCAGTTTTGAGTTAGTAGATGGGGAAGCCGCGGTTCAGTACATCCTTGCGCCGCGAATCGCAGATGAATAGTATCCAATCAACCCCACCATACAACAATACGGATTTCCATAAATGACTGAGTCTGACCCGGCGAACGACGACAGCAAATCACCGAGTATAGACGATTACGACGATTTCTATGACTTGCTCGGTGTGAGCCGGTCAGCTGACGAAGACGAAATCATGAAACGGTCGAGGAAACTCCTCGGGAAATATCATCCAGACGTCAGTGACCATCCGGACGCCGACAATCTGTTTAAAAACATTAATCGAGCGCAGTCCGTGCTCACCAACGCGGAACAACGTACAATTTACAATAAAATCGGCCACGACCAGTACGTTGAGAAACGCGAAGAAGGCGGTGAAATGACGTTGTCCGAAAGCGTCACGGTGACTAATGACTTCGACGGGGATACGTCATCGGGTGAGGGCAACACCTCAGACGAGGATATTTCAACGGACATTGGTTCAACTGGTCGGAATGAACGGAATACGTGGGCTGGAAAAACCAGTTCCCACAGCGATTACGAGTCCATCAACGAGTTAGACATGGACCTTCAGCCGAAAGAGGCCATGAAACAACTTTACCGGCAGATTTGGTTACTACGGCTTGTCTTCGTCTTCTCGCTTGGAACCAGTCTCATCTACCTCTGGTTCGAAAACGCGAGTGCTCTGAACGGGTTCTGGAGCACTATTGGTGCGCCCACAACATACGGAACTGGCGCGTTGATGATTGTCGCACTTACCCTTACAGCAGTCTTGACGGCAGTTGGAACCGGGGTGTACTCCAGTTACTACATGCGATCGTTCGAGGACGACATCACGCTCGATGACACAGGCGATGATGCAGACAATACCAGTGACAAGAACGATACACGCGGGGTGAACACGCCAGGTGGCAGTAATCAAGATTCTCGGACTGACTCGTGGGACGTGAACTCCCGATACGACGCTGTCAAAGAGTCAGAGGAACCCGATGATTCCCGGCATAACCAGTCTCTCCGGTACGGCTCCCGATCGTTACTCCTTAGTGTCGGGATGCTCGTGTTCGGGGTCTTTGTGAAAGGCGTACACCCGTGGGAATATCTGGAGATGATCCTGAACGGGGAGGGCGTCAACGCTACGTTATGGTGGGTTCTCGGAGGGGATAGTATTCGTGAACTCGCTATCCTTCTGAACGCTGGTGGGGCGCTGGTGATGTTCCTGTTCGCTATCATCGGGTTTGTGCTAACAGCACACGGATTATCACGCGAAATCTGGTACCGACGGTACTTCACCTCGCTAAACGTCATCCCTACAGTATGGGATGCTGGCATCATCGCAGCAGTAACAGCATTCTCGTCGGCGCTTGTTCTGAACGGTGTGAACATCCCCAACGCCACACTTGATGCATTCCCGAGTTTCGTTGTGGCGTACTTGGCTGCAGGTAAGGGTGTCACTTCACTCAGCGTAACTGTCGCAGCGCTCACCAGCCTGTACATGATGTACCTCATGTTCGGCCTTCGCGGAAAACTCGGATAACCGGTGCAACGGTACACTATTGTTGTGGAAACACGGCGGGCAGTGCAGGCAAAGGTTAAAAGCGGTCTCTATCCAAGTATGTGTAATGACCTCAGAGACTGTCCTCGGAATTGATTTCGGGACTACGAACAGTGTCTCGGCTGTTCTTTCCGGAGGCGATCCTGAAATCCTGGAAAACGCCGAAGGGGACCGCATCACCCCGTCCGTAGCCTACTACACGCAAGATAAAGAGCAAAACCGCCCGTTAATCGGGAAATCCGCTCAGAACAAAGCCAAAGAATATCCGGAACGCGTCATCGCCTCAATCAAACGGAACATGGGAGATTCCGAATACATCGAGGTTGATGGTGAAGACTACCGTGTGGAAGAAGTTGCCGCAGATATCATTCGTAAACTCCGGACTGACGCAGCGAACAAGCTCGACGTTGACCGAGAGGAACTTACGAAAGCCGTTGTAACCACGCCGGCGTATTGGGAGAGCGATCGGAACAAGGCGGTTAAGCAAGCCGCTGAACTTGCTGGATTCACAGACCAAGTTGAGACGATTAAGGAGCCAGCAGCCGCTGCAATTGCGTACGGTCGGTTCGAGCCGGGGTTGGACAAAACGGTTGGCGTGTACGACCTTGGCGGCGGAACATTCGATTTCGCGCTTGTTGATGTGAAAGTCGGTCGGGATGACGAAGCCGGTGAAGAGTACGACGTCATCACACAATCCGGTCACCCAAGCCTTGGTGGTGATGATTGGGACCAGCGGATCGTTGAATGGGTTGCATCGAACTTCAAGAAGGAAACAGGTGTAGACCCGCTATCCCCACACCATAGCGACGAAAACGAGTACTCACACAAGGTCCGAGAAGAACGTATCCGCGCGAAAGCACGTGAGGCGAAAGAAGACCTGTCGAACCGGTCAAAGACTGAGGTGAACATCCGGCTCCCGTTCCTCATGGAGATTGGCGGGGAATCGATGGACCTGGATATGACGTTAACCGAAACGAAGTTCGAATCGCTCACCGATGACTTACTGGAACAGACAAAAGACCCGATTTACACTGCATTGAACGACGCCGGGAAAGACGAGAGAGATATCGATGAGGTCATCCTTATCGGCGGGTCCACTCGGATGCCACAGGTGAAAGAGTTAGTCAAATCCGTTTTCCACCAAGAACCAAAACGGCGTGTGAACCCGGATGAAGCAGTCGCTGCTGGTGCAGCGATCAAAGCCAACCAGGACAATGACATCCTGTTGCTCGAAGTCACACCGTTGTCGTTAGGGATCGGGATCTCCGGTGACCGGTTCAAGCGCATGATTCACCGCAATGAACGGGTTCCCGCAACAGCGACGGAAGTCTTCACCACCTCAAATGAAGGAGCAACAGCTGTCCGGATCCCTATTTATCAAGGGGAACGCGACATTGCCAGTGAAAACCGGCACTTGAAGACGCTCATTATCCAAGGCATGACGCCCGGTAGTCGGACGTCCGCACACATTGAAGTGACGTTCCGAGTCGATAAGAGCGGTCTCATCCACGTCAGCGCGATGGAGAGTACGCGGAATAAGTCTGTAGAGGTGGACATCGAGAATGAAAACCAGCTTCCAGACAACTACATCAGCGACAAGTTAGATGAAGCACGGGAAATGGAAGAGATGGACCGTCGGCGGCAGAAAGTCATTGAAGCCCAAAACCAAGCGGAGAAGGCTATTACCGAGTCGGAACGGTTGCTTAACGAGTTCCCGCACGTGTTCGAAAATGATGAAGACGAACACGTGAAGAAGCACATCACGAACGTTCGTCAGGTCCGGAAAGACAACACAGCCACACTCGGTGAATTACGTGAAGCAACTGAAAACCTCAACGAATGGGTGTTAGAAGTCGGAGATCGTGTCCGTCGAACAGGTGCCCGGAACACGTCCGGTCCGAAAGCCGGGCCAGATACAGATCCAGCAGAAGTCGAGACTGACGAGGAACCAGAAAGCAAACCGTCTAACGAACCCGGAGAAGTTGTTCTCGGAGGCGATGAAACTGGAAGTAGTACAACCATGGGCGGGATCGGCGGGGACTCAGGAGAGTCCAACGATTCCGTGAATCCAGATGAAAATGAAGACTCGTTCGATGTTGGTGGCAATGACACCGCCCCGGACACTGACTCGGACGATTCAGAGGAAACAACCAACGACCGTTCAGAGGACACCGAAAGCACTGATGCTATAGAGATGGGTGCAAGCGACACGGGTGACGACACCGCGGCTGAGCCCGATGAGAGCGAATCAAGCCCTGATGTGTTTATGCCGGACGGGACCTCGCCTGGAGGAATGGATGAACGGCGGGGAGAGGAACCAGAATCCTCACCTGGTAACCGGATGGAAATGGATGACTCAGACGATGATGGGTCCGGGACTGAACTAAGCCCGGATTGGGAAGAAATGAGTGGTGCAGATTCTGACTCACCGAGTGACCCGGCGGAACTCGGGGGAGAAGGGAACTCAAGCACGGACACTGCGGATGAGTCACCAACCAGTGACTCCAGCTCCTCTGAAGAAGACACCGGTGACAGCCCGGGAATCTTGGGTGATGATGAAACAGTCATCTCCGGGGAGAGTGACGAGTCGGACTTAGCCGAGAAAAACGATGATTCGAAACTCCCGGCAGAGATGAACGAGTCCACCGATATCCAAGAAGCAGGTGTTGAATCGGGCTCTCACGAGAGTGATGTGCCCAATGACGGGGACAATAGCAAACCTGACTCTGAGAAGGACCCGGTGACTGAATCAGAGGTCGCGGACAGTGAGGAAGACGATGCCAGTGACGAAAGCGATGATGCAGAGGATGACGAGGTGACCGGTAAGAAGAACGCGGATGAAATTTCGTCCGGGGAGTCCGCCGAGCAGGTTGGGCTTGACGACATCGATATGTAGTCACTGGAGATTCTTACGAATCCATGAAAGACAATCCACGGTACGTGATCGTAGACGGTAAGCCTGAATGGGTGTTCGATACTGAACAGAATCAGGATCGGCTCCGTATCGCTAGAAGTGGCCGCGCTGAACCTTACTCAACTACTTCCCGATCGAAGAGGAAATCCCCACGCACCCGAAGTGAACAGCAGTCACGGCAGCCACAACAGCCAGAAAGGCAACAACACCAGCAACAGCACCACCAGCAACAACAGCAACAACAGCAGCATGCTGGTGCGTCTGGCCCTGGTGAGATAGATGACCTTGGCCGGGTTTCTGATTACTGGAAGACTGCCGCCGGGTCACTGTTCCTCGGGAGTATTCTGTTCCTGGTAGGTGCTTTGCTCATGATGGCATTCACACTGTACAATAACATGGTGTTCGTGTATGCTATCTCGGCGTTGTCGTTGCTCTACGGTATCTTACGCCTTAGCCTCGCGTACTACGTCTACAAGGACGCAAAGACAATCCGGTACCACTCGCGTGAACGTGCGAGTAAACCATGGGCACCTGCTGGATACGGGTGGCAGCCCAAGGCATTCTATTGGGGGGTCTTCACGTTCATCATGCCGCCGTTCGTCGAGTACTTTCCCGCGGCGGTTTACTTCTACCGCCGGCACTCGATGACCGGTGTTCCCTGACTCTTTAATGGGGTTATCGTCTGTTTCTCGGCTATCTTACGAGTGATTTGCAAAGCACTAATAAACTGCATGAAGTGTGTGACTGTAGATGAGTACCGATATCCTTCATACAGCAGACACCCATCTTGGGTACCGGCAATACCACAAGCCGGAACGGGAAGAGGACTTCCGACAGGCATTTGAGAAAGTCGTCACAGAAGCCATTGACCGTGATGTTGATGTCGTGGTCCACAGTGGCGATTTGTTCAACCGAAGCCGTCCAAGCATCAATTCGCTTTCTGAGCTTGTTGAGCAACTGAACCGGCTTCGTGACGCTGGTATCGAATTCTGCACCATTGTTGGGAACCACGACAGTACACGCGATCGTGAATGGCCATCGTTCCTAGAGGATATCGGACTGGCTGTTTACCTCGGATATGACGGGTACGTAGTTAATGACGTCACCCTGTACGGTCAAGACTACGTAGACCCCGGACAGCGGAGTCGCTTGGATTACCAGTTCAAACCAGCCGAAACTGACACGGCATTTCTCGTCGGGCACGGCTTGTTTACTCCATTCCCACATGGTGATTGGGACATGGGTGAAATACTGGCGAAATCCACTGTTGAATTCGATGCATTACTGCTTGGAGACGATCACAAGCCTCAGATCGATAGCATCGACAATATCCCAATCACGTACCCGGGTTCTACTGAACGCACAGCTGCTGACCAACGCGATAAGCGCGGGTATAACATCGTTACGGTGAACGGCGACGTTTCCATTTCCCATGAGACAATCGACACCCGACAGTTCCGATACGTCGATATTGAGATGGAACCAGACCACGGAACAGAGGAAGTGCTGACGCGATTAGAGAACGAAACTATCCCGAGTGACTCTATCCTGATTGTCACGCTGACCGGAGACGGGAACCGTGTCACGCCAGCTGACATTGAACGCGTGGGGGAACGTGACGGAGCTCTCGTTGTCCGGGTCAACGACCGCCGTGAATTCAGTGAAATAGACACGGAACTGCGGGATGTGACGATTGAAGACCCGGAAGACGCCGTGAAAGACCGGAAGCCCGAACTTGGGCTCAGTACTGTTGCCGACGGGTTAGAAAACCTCGCTCGTGATATTGACGGGGTCCCGAAAAGCAACCTGAAGAGCTTGTCGGAAGAGCAGGTAGAAGAGATGCTCGACGAACGTGATCCAGAGGAATTCGTTGCGAATGACCCCTCGGAGGCCACTCTCCCAACAGACTCCCCGAACGAATCCACTGGTGAGAATGAAGACACGGACAGTGACGCAGTGCCTGACTCCCGTGACCAATCTGACGTTGACAGAGACACCTCACCAGACGATGTTCCCGGTGATGCCGGGGAGAACCCGGCACAGACTGAAGAACAGTCTGACGAGCCTGCCACGCCGTCAGAAGACACTGATGGGAGCGGGCAAGACCAGGACGTGAACAACTCCGGGGGAGCCTCATCAAACAACTCGGAAACAGACCCCACTCCACCTGGAACTGACGGGGAAGATCCAGACGGTGGTTCAAACCAGAGTAGCGAATCAACCGACAGCGACGGGCAAATGCGACTATCAGACCTCTAATACAGAACAATGTACTTCGAAGAACTCAAACTCACCAATTACCGGTGTTTCGAGAACGAAACCGTTGAATTCGAACCAGGCGTCACCGTTATCCACGGCCGAAACGGGTCCGGCAAATCGACGCTGTTAGAAGCATGCTTCTTCGCGCTGTACGGTTCAGACGCACTGCGCCAGGGGGATTCCAATTTAGAAGATATCCTCACGACCGGTGAAGACACCACGACCGTCCAACTCCGGTTCCGCCAAGATGACGTGGAATACACGGTCAAACGTGAAGTCCGGCTTCGTGGTGACCGCGTCACACAGGCAGTCTGCGAATTAGAGACACCGGATGAAGTCTTGTCCGGTGCCACTGACGTAGACTCAACGATCCAGCAGATGATCCGCATGGACGCGTCTGCATTCCTCAACTGCGCGTACGTCCGGCAGGGAGAGATTGAGAAACTCATCCGTGCCAGTCCAGAAGAACGGCAAGACCTCATCGACAACTTACTGCAGATCGGGCGACTAGAGACGTACAAGGAACGAGCCAGCGATATTCGTGTTGGCGTGAAGCGCGTTCGGAACCGGAAGCGTGAGCTCCGTGAAGACCGGAAGGACGTCATTCAGGAACAGGAAGACGATGAGCCCTACAAGCAATTAGAACAACTGAATAGCGACCTCTCATCGCTACAGGACCGGTTAGAATCATTGAAAGAGAAGCGTGAAGACCTGATCGAGGAACGAGATACTGTTCAGGAAAACGTCGAGGAACAACAGGAACTGAAAGACGATATCGTAGAGCTTGATGCGGAAATCGAGACCGTTCAGAAGTCTGTTGAGTCTCTCGCCAAGGAACGCGATGAACTGCAGGCGCAAGTCGAGACGAAGACGGAGAAGATCACAGACAAGGACGACAAATTCACAACTCGTCTTTCAGAAGCCAGTCTGGATCTCAGTATTGCCGATGATGCAGATACTGACGTGCTGGAGACTCAGCATGACGCACTAACTGACTCTCGGAGTTCCATAACAGAGCAGATAGCGACGAAGCAAGCCCGTGTTGATAACCTGGAAAGCGAACGCGATCGGCTCAAAGACGCGATTCAGGAAGCGGAATCCCAAGTCACAGAAAACAAAGAAGCAGCTGAGGAACGCGAAGAGAAGTTGGAGTCAGAGTTGCAGCCGGAATACGAGTCACTGCAGGCAGACTTGTCCGAGCAGAAAGACCGCATCAACTCGCTGCAGAACGAATTAGAGGAAGCAGATGTAACGCCACAGGATCTCTCTGATGAGCGACGGTCGTTAGAAGAGGACCGTGAAGAGTTGGTTGACCAACGGAGTTCCGTCAGTGGTGACCGGAAGGCGGCGAAGAATGAGTTGGAACGGGCAAAGGAATTGAAGGACAAGGGGAAGTGCCCGGAATGTGGGCAAGACGTGGAGGACGCACCACACGTCAACCGGATCGGGGAGTTAGAGTCGCAGATTGAAACGCACACGGAGACCTACGAAGAAGTTGGAGAACAGATTCAGGCCGTCGACGAACGGTTAGAAGAGATTAGCGAATTAGAAGATGTCGCTGATGAGCTAAGCGATGCAAGTCAGCAGAAGCGGAACGTTCAGCAGCTCTTGGAGAAACAGGAGACTGCGATTACCGATGCGAAAGAACAAATCGCAGAATGCCGTGATGCTGTCGCAGAACACCAGGAGAAGGTCTCAGATCACACTGAAAAACACGAGTCCGTGTGTGAAGAACTTGATGCGGTGAACGAGGAACTCTCCAAGTTGGAAGGTGAAAAGGAGACTGTGGATGCAAAGATTGCGTTGGTGGACGCATTATTGAATATTCGAGAGGCACAGACGGAGTTAGAGACCTCGGTCAGTGAACACGAGAAGGATATCGACCACAAGGAAGAATTACTTGAACAGAAGCAGTCACAGCTAGACTCGCTTGAAGAGCAACGAGAGTCTCTTGCTGAGGATATCGATGAAGACGCGTTAGAAACTGCGCAAGATCGCGTTGAGTCACTTGCCTCCGATATCTCTGACGTCGAGGATGAAATCGAATCCGTTGAGGGAACCATCGGTGAGAAGCAGCAACGGAAAGGGCAGGTGAAGAACTCGATTGAGCGTTTAGAGGAACTCCGAGAGCAAAAGGAAGAGTTTAATGACGAAATTGAGTCACTGGAAAGCCTGTATGAACAGATGGAAGATGTTGAGCACATGTATACGGGTCTTCGCCGTGACCTGCGGCAGGAGAACGTGGAAAAGCTAGAGCAGTTACTGAATCAGCTCTTCGACCTGACATACCAGAACGACTCGTATGCTCGGATCGAATTGGACGGCGAATACCAAGCAACGGTCATCGAGAAGACGGATGAGGAACTTGACCCGAAGAAGTTGTCCGGGGGCGAGAGCGCGCTCTTCAATCTGAGTCTTCGGTGCGCGATTTACGAGTTGTTGGCTGAAGCGATGAGTGGCGGTACTCTCATGCCACCATTGATCCTTGACGAACCAACGATCCACCTTGACGAAGGTCACGTGGAGCGAATTGACGGGATGGTCCGACGGATGAGGGATAACGGTGTGGAACAGACGATTGTCGTTTCACACGACGATGAGGTGATTGACTCTGCGAATCACCGGATTCGGGTTGAACAGGCATCTGCCAGCAACCGGTCCAGTGCGATTGAGGAAACGTCGATGCTGATTTAGGACCGGTTGGTTTCAGAGCGGAGACGCGGTCCTACTTTTGTGGTGTGATTCTGCGTTGCGTGTTTCGTGAAGTGATGTTCTGATTGAGTACCGGGAGAAACCCCGTTATTTTGGAGGGTGATTTACTCTTTTCCCCGGGTGTCAGACGCGCGTCTGACGCCAGTAATTTGTTATATTGAATATTCGACCATACTTTTCACGCAGTTAGTTTACCGTTTTGGCGGTGATAGGGGCGGTGTTTGCACGGGGCAGTGTACCGGGGGGAGGGGAATGTGTAATCTGTCAGGACGGTACGAAGATTTATATATGTATTCGGTTTATGAGGGAGTACGTCGGTGGAAAGAGCAGGGATCTACGCCACCGTACATCCAAGAAGTGCAGTGAGGGGTGCAAAGATCCCGCCATCAGTAAACAATGGACTCTGACAACAAGGCAGACGGCGGCAGTGGGCAAGCATCACTTACCGAATCATGGGACAATCGGGACCCCAACCCGGATTCAGGAACATCTGAAGTAAACTCGGAAACTGAAAACGAACCGGACGCTAATTCTGACACGGCAACAATCGACGACTATACAGAGGACACGCAGCAGCCCCAAACACAGGAGAGTAAAGGGGTTGCAATCACACAAGGACCACAATCCGTTGTGAATTCTGACGGCGTTGTTCTGCCGTTCACCCGAACCGCACTTGACACACTGCCTTCTGATGCAGACGATGATGCCCCGAATTCTCCACCCGATTCCGACAATTCTTCTGACGAATCTTCCGCGCCCGAAACCAAAGAGTCTACCACGAATCAGAACGGTCGCGTGAAAACGCGACAACGGCCAAAGTCAGTCGAGGAAGAGACGTCCGACCGGTCACCAATGAAGCCGATTTCTTCGCACGCGAAGAAGGCTTCTGAAACCACAACCGAATCTGCGGGTGAAAACCAGGAACAGGAATCTGAGCAGGAAGCGGGGATGGGCACCGTTACTCCCACCGGTAACGAGATCGTCCACAAGTCCTGTCCTGAGTGTAACGCTGACACCGTTACCGAAGGAACAGACCAGTTCTGTCCTGACTGCGGCGTCTTACTCGCAGACCAGAAAATTGACCCTGGTCCTGAGTGGCGAGCGTTCGATAACACGCAGAAAGCCTCACGGAGTCGCGTCGGCGGTCCAGTGAAGAAGAACATTCACGACAAGGGCCTTTCAACCGTGATCGGGAACGACAAGACAGATGCGAACGGGAAGGCTCTGACAACAGCGAAGAAAAAGAAAATGGCTCGTCTTCGCAAATGGGACAGCCGGTTCAAGGTCAAGAACACCAAAGAGCGGAATCTACGGCAGGCGTTCGGGGAGATTCAACGAATTGCCAGCGAGATGGACCTCCCGGAATACGTTGAGGAAACAGCATGCACCGTGTACCGTCGAGCACTGGATGAAGAACTCCTTCCCGGCCGGTCGATTGAAGCGATGGCATCCGCATCCGTCTACATCGCTATCCGGCAGGCCAGCATACCGAAGACACTCGCTCACCTTGCAGAGTACTGCCGTGTCGACGAGTCACGCGTGACCGGGGCGTACAGTTACCTCGGCCGTGAACTCGGTATCGAGATCGAACCACCGGACGTTCTCGAATACCTCGGCCGTATCTCCAGTGAGCTCGAAGTGAAGAAGCAGACAGAACGGATGGCTGAGACGCTACTGCAGGCCTCCGTAGACAAGAAGTTGCATAGCGGGAAGGCCCCGTCTGGAATGGCAGCTGCTGCAGTGTATGCAGCTACGATGATCACGCGGTGTGACCGAGTGACTCAGGAAGAAACGTGCGAAGCAGGCGACGTCTGTGAGTTAACGATTCGGACACGACACCGAGAGTTGCTTGATGCGTACGGTGTTGACCACGAAGATGTCTCCCCGCCGTCGCAGTCTGAAGTAGCCGAAACCCGTGAAGAGATGGACGACGAGACGAGTGATGTCGCAACGATTGAAGAGAATTCACCGGTCGTTCGTGCAAACTAACCCGGCGATATCTTCCTGGTAATCCTGTAGATACAGTATCTCAGTTCATTGGTTTTGCAGTAAGTAGTGTACTCTTTACTCGGGTGCGCCGCGTTTCAGCAAACATTTTTAAACGATTGGATTCTCTGGTGATGTACTGAAATGGTAGTCTCGAATCTGAAGCAAATGCTCCAAGACCAGAGTGGGGTGTCCGCAGTAATCGGCGTTATAATGATGGTCGCTGTGACTGTCGTTATGGCAGGGATTGTTGGAGCGTTTGTCTTCGGAGTTGGGAGTGACCTGAACCAACCGGTTCCGCAGACACAGGTCAACTTCGTATTCGACGGCGACACAGGTGACGTCTATATCTACCATGACGGCGGGGAGATCCTTACTGACGGGAACACCGGCCGCCTCACGATCTCGGGAGACCTAGATAGTAATGATGGGACTTGGGGTCTTGGATACAATGATGGAGTGAAGGAAGAGTCGCCGTCTACCGAGATTGGGGATAAGATATGGGAGACTACTACTCCTCTTTCCTCCGGTGATGAAATCGTGCTGAGTTGGGAATCGAACAACGGGAAGAAAAGCTCGAAACTCGGCACGTTCGAAGCGCCCTGACCCGGTGTTCCTTTCCAGTACGCACCCAATAGTCTCTTTCGTGACTTAGCGACATTCCATAAGACCACCCACTGGAGAGGCTGCTGTCTTTGAAACTGGAGACACGTCTCTTCGGGAGTAGCTCGCGTGAAAAGACAGTCTCGAAGTCGGTTCCCGGTTACTCGTCGCCGTCGCCGCCACCGAGGATGATACCGTTCACCGCAGCTCGGGCGGTTTCGAGGTATCGACTCGGGTCAATGTCGTACTGCTCGCGCGCCATCTTGACGTCGGCGTCTGCCGTGCCAGCCTCGATTTCCTGGTCGGTCGTGTCGTTGAACCGGTTCACGCGGTCACGCGTTGCTTCCGCAGTCTCCAGCGCCCACTGGTACCGGTCTTCGGCACTGACCTGCGAGACCTCTTCCGGAGCGATCTCGATCATGTGTTCATCGTCGTCAGTGTACCAGTGATTGACCTTACCGACGATCGCCACGTGGGCGGCACCGTGCTCGTCGATGACCGGCTTCAGTTCCTTGAGCGCGGTAGCCTCGTCCGCCTGGTACCGAGAGGCGGTGATGTAGAAGAAGTCATCACCATCGTGGACGCGGGCGTTGACGAATCCGCCGTTGTCGGACTCGCGTTCCTGCACTTCCATGAGCGCGCCCACGACCAGAACGCGGTTGACGCGCTGTCCGGACGGTAGGAGGGTGTACTTCGGGGCCCGGTCGCTGTCTTCGGTCTTGAAGACGTACTCCGAATCTTGGAATTCGGATGCGAAGACGCGAACTGCGGGGTGTCGATCCTGTCGTTCATCCATGTCGGTGTTGCTGTCGGTGTTGGTTGCCATGTTGTCGTTCTCCTCAGTTTGGGTGCTCGGGGTCATGCTTCCACCTCGTCGTTGCCGGCGAGACTATCGAGCACAGATTCGGCGTCGGTCTGCCAGTCGCGCTGAACTCTCTCGAATTCATTGACGATGACGTAGTCACCGACCTCGTTCCCGGCGACTGTGTAGTACCGGCCGACGAGCATCGGTTCCATCTCGTTCATAACCGCCTCGGTCTGCATTGCGTCCTTGGCGATTTCGATGGCGTCTTCCATGGAGATTCCAGTCAGTGCCTCCGTTGCTTCTTGACCGAAGTACACTTCGTGGGCCTTGACACCGTCATCAACGACTGTCTTGAGCCGAAGGTCGAAGTCACCGTCAACCTCACCGTGGACAGCACACCGTCCGTCCTTGACGATGTACGTGCAGTCGTCTTCCGGGCAGCGCTTGATGAGACCACTGTCCGTCTGGATATCCACGATACAACCGGTGATGGTCGTATCGTTATCCGGGGGCGTGTACGACTCGTCGAGAGCCGTCACGGACGTGTTCTTGGTGATCTTCACGGAGAGGTCGCCGTCGTACGCATCTCCGACAACGCTTTCCAGCTCGTACGTTTCCCCTTCTTCGAGTTCGAGGTCAGGGTCTTCCTCGACTGCATCTTTCGGGACTGTGAAAACCGTTGTTCCCGTGTCGTCGCCGAGAACACCACGCTGAGCAATCCACTCTGATTGTGACTCGCTCAGGCTGAAGAGTTGCTGGACCGTCCCGCGGATATTCATCCAGTCCTCGTCTTGGTCAACCGTTAGGTCTCCAAGGTCGTAGTCCTCGTCTTGGGCGTTGGACGGGGAATCGCTGGTATCTACTTCGCCGTCGTATTCGTCCGTGTACTTGTTACGGGTACTACGAATGGCTTCGTCGATCGGCACGCCGAACTCGTTGACTAGTTGGTCAAGCGAATCCTCAACTTCGTCCACCGTTACATCTAGGTCGTCAGGAAGGCTCTCAACGAGCTCCTGTGCTTCGTCACGTCGGGTCATGTTTTACTTACCTCCGCAGTTCACTGGAGGCATTTTCGTATTGCGTGGCTATTATCATAAAAGGTTGCAAAGTCAGTGGACCGGTAGGTAAGGAGGTTTCAAGCATATCGTTGATGATTTGGTAAACCTCTATGGGGTGCGCGTGTCCGTGTGGTTCATTCACGCGTGCAAGGCTGTCCTTTAAATAGGATCGTGGCTAATATTGTCTATGAGCTTTACCGGACGGGTTAAATCTATCTTTAGCTCGGACGAGTCAGAAGGAGCCACTGAAATGGACGGCCCCGGAGCAGTACTCGGTGAGTATACGTGGGATGATTATTTAGAAGAGTACGCTCCGAATTCCGGTGATGCACAAGATGAGGAACCGGTTTACGAATACGAGTACATCGATGAAGAGGATCAACACGACGACCTCACACCGGAGACCATCCGGGAGACACTCAGCGAAGCCGGTGCACTGAGCCGTGCACTCAACGAAGAGGTTGAGAAGAACACTGTGAACGTCCAGTATGAAAACGAAGATGAATTCTTCCGAACATCCACTGGCCACCCGACAGTCGTGTCCCGGTACGACCTTGAGAAAGCCGTTGCCCCTGAGAAAAAGACGCATTTCGTCGAGATGGAACGGTATTGGGTGAACAAACCGTTCGCCTTCGTGATTCTCTTCCGCTCTACACGAGAGAACGAGATCAAGTACTTCGTCGTTGAACCGCACCTCAACCTGGAAGAGGAACGAATTCTAGAATTCATCTCAAACAAGTTGGAGGACACAATCAAATTCGCTGAAGAAGCAACTCGTGGTGAACGGACGAACGCCGAGCGTGCTGCACACATCGAAGAAAACGTCTACGAACTCCTGTTCCGCTACGGCCTGATCGAGAAAACCCCATTCGAAACAGGATCTACGGCCACTGACTCAGAGACAACCGAATCATCCGGAACTCTCAAACAGAAACTTGGTCTTGGAGACGGCGAAAACACGGGCAGTGACGCTCCCTCCGACACAGATACTGACTCTGGTAGTGACGGGTCGTTCTTCAGCCGGAGCAACAGCGAGAAGAAGTCGATCGTCGATAAGCTCATTGAGACCGATGAAACCGATATGGATGACTTGGAAGATGTTCCCACGAACATTTTCCTGCAACCGGAGGAACTTCCCGAATTAGATGGGACCTCAGTTCGGCCTGAGAAAATCGTAATGAATCAAGGCGCAACCGAGCTTAGTGACTATCAAGTAGTCAAACTCCTGTATTACCTGAAACGAGACGCTGTTTCGTTCGGGAAAATCGACCCGATCAAGCACGACATTAACGTCGAGGACATCTCGTGCGACGGGTATAACATGCGGGTGTGGGCGTACCACACTGAACACGAGCAGATCATCTCGAACGTCAAACACGGGAAGAAGAGCCTGGACGATTTCGTGGTGAATATGGCTCAACGGTCCGGGCAAGGGATATCAAAGCGTGAACCGCAGGTTGACGTGACGCTCCCTGACGGGTCACGCGGCCAGTTAACTCTCGGTCAAGAAGTCTCTGACCACGGAACGAACTATACGATTCGACAGTTCAAGGACGTTCCATTCACGCCGCTTGACCTGATTTCGTGGCGAACGTTCTCTCCAGAACAGATGGCGTTCCTCTGGCTGTGCATAGAAAATCACAAGAGTCTGATCTTCGCCGGCGGTACAGCATCCGGGAAGACCACAAGCCTGAACGCGATTTCACTGTTCATTCCGTCGAACACGAAAATCGTCTCCATCGAGGACACACGGGAAGTTGAACTCCCGCAGCAGAATTGGGTAGCAAGCGTTACCCGAGCATCGTTCTCAGCTGACGGCGTCGGCGAGGTTGACGAGTTCGCACTGCTCGAAGCCGCACTGCGACAAAGGCCTGACTACATCGTCATGGGCGAGATTCGAGGGGAGGAAGGCCGGACGTTGTTCCAGGTCATGAGTACCGGCCACACCACGTACACGACGTTCCACGCTGACTCAGTCGGGGAAGTCATTAAGCGATTCACCACGGACCCGATTAACGTCTCAAAAACACTGTTCACCGCTCTGGACCTCGTTTCAATCCAGACCGCCACACGCGTCGACGGGAACAAAGTCCGCCGGAACAAGACGCTGACAGAGATTAACGATTACAACTCGGAAACCGACGAGATCAACGTCAACGACGTCTACCAGTGGAACGCAGACACCGACGTATTCGAGAAAACAGAAGACTCTGAGGTACTGGACAGTATCCAGTTCGACCGTGGTTGGAGTGAAAAAGAACTGAACGACGCCATTCACAAGCGAGAAGTTGTGCTGGCGTACATGATGAAAGAACGCCTGAACACGTACGCAGAAGTCGCTGCGACGTTCCAGGCATTCATCAACGGCCCGGAGATTGTGTTGAATCTCATCGCCAACGGACTGTTAGAGGAAAGCCTCTCCAATCTCCGTGAAATGGAGAGCGTTGGGATCAACATCGACCCTGAAAAGGAAGAGATGGTCCCGCGCCCGGAACCCCCGGATGAAATACTTGAATGGGCTAACGACGTCTTAGACCGTGAACGAGACGGTGTCCTAGAAGGCCGTGAAGGCATTGAGCCTGATGGGAAACTCAGTAAGTTGCTGGAAGGGGCGCTTAGAGACCATGACGTTGAGGTGAACGAACCAGAAGTCAGCGAAGATGATCAGCAGACACAGGTCGTTACCGATGACGACGATGAATCTGATGCAGACGCTGGAAGCCAGACAGAATTAGTCCCTGGTGAGGGTGATGAAGAGGAAGACACGCCGGTTAACGATGACCTGTCCGGGTTCCTTGATGGTGATGCGCTGGACTCAGGCGAAGAGTCCGATGCAGACAATGAAACCACTCAAGACGAAGATGAGGACTCTGAAGATGACTTCTCCGGGTTCGTGGCGAACATCGATGAGGAGAACCAATGACCGATGAAACATCTACAGAGGAACCGGAAGAATACCCGCAGCATGAGCGATTAGCAAAGATTTCTGATTCGGGAGACTTCAAAGATAAGATCAGCGAGAGGTTCCTCCCGATGTACAATTACTTCTACGGGCCTGATGATGACCTCGTAGTTAAGACAAATAGGAAACTTTCCGCTGCTCGCATCGATGATACCGCTGAGATGTTCATCAGCCGGGCGCTTGGATACGGTGTTATAGCCGGAGTCTCCCTGTGGTTACTGGTTACAATCAGTGCGTTCCTCTTCGTTTGGCTCACTGGTTTCGAAGTCGGGTCACTGATCGGTATCCCGATCCCGAACGAGGACCTGGCAACGGTCGTTCGAGCAATTCGGACACCGGCGGTGGTTCTGGTCAGCGGCATTATCTTCGGGTCCATCGGGTTCCTTGCCGGGTTCTACACACCGAGCATTGCTGCCGGGATGAAAGGCGGGAGTCGAGAACGGCAAATCGACGTGCTCCTTCCAGACACGGTCGCGTACATGTACGCATTATCGATTGGAGGGATGAACCAGTTAGAGATCATGCAGGCAGTCGCGGATTCCGAAGACGTGTACGGTGAAGTGGCGCTGGAGTTCCAGACCGTTTTGAACGAGACGGAGTACTTCGACGTGGACTACCGGACAGCAATCCAGCACCGTGCAGCTGAAACACCGAGCGACAAACTCGCTCAGTTCTTCACTGACATGCTGTCCATCTTGAGCAGTGGCGGTGACCTGACGTCGTTCCTTGATGATAAGACTGACAAGCACCTTCGTCACGCCAAGGAAGACCAGGAAGACATGATTGAGATGCTGGAAATGTTCGGTGAGATGTACCTGAACCTCTCGCTCCTCCCGCTGCTTCTGCTCATCCTGATTACGATTATGCAACTGATGGGTGGGGCTTCCGAGATGATGTTGATGATGGTCATCTACGTTGTTATCCCGATGATTGGGATTGGGTTCATGGTTCTCATGTCCACAGTCCTCCCGGACGACCCGGGTGACGGGAAGCTCGAACCCCGGCCGGGAGAACGACAGAGTTCATCGTCGATCCTTGACCTCTCTGAGGTGAAAGCGAACAAAGGCGTATCCCCGGTGTTCGATAAGTTCTACTCGAAAGAGCTCCGGGACCGCGCCGGAACTATCTTGAAGAACCCGCAAATGCTCTTCATTGAGCGCCCGTTCTTCACGCTCATCCTGACGGTTCCAGTTGCGCTGTTCATTGTCATTGGCGGGTTCCTTAGTGGAATCGCCCCAACAGGCTTGGAAGGGATCTACGCCGGGTTGTGGGGTACGTTCTACTACTTCTACATCCCGATGTACCTCATCCTGTTCCCGCTGACCGTCTTCGCGGTTATTCACAACCGGCGGAAGACCGCGATCGTGAACAACTACACTGAAGCCCTTCGGAAACTGTCGTCCGCGAACGACACCGGCCAGACACTGTTAGAATCGTTCATGGTCGTTGCAGACACCTCAACGGGCCGTCTCTCTGATGAACTTCGAGCCATCAATTCAAAGGTGGACTACAACTACAGTATCCGGCAGGCACTCACGGAATTCAATAACAAGTACAAGTCCCCGGAACTCGCTCGGATTAACAACCTCATTATCGACGCGCAGGAAACCAGTTCGCAAATCGGTGAGGTGCTTGTCACGGCCGCTCAGACAAGTGAAAACCAGGACCAGCTCCGCCGGAAGCGAGCGTCTCGAACACGCATGCAGATTGCGATGATCCTCATGACATTCTTCGTTCTCATGGCAGTCATCGCACTGCTCCAAGACCAGTTCATCAGCATGATGGGCGACCTCGGCGGGGACTTAGACACGGAAGGCGGTGGCGGTGGAGCGATGAATTTCAGCGCGATTGAGCCCACCCGAACCGGTATCCTGTTCTTCCACGCCGTCACTCTACAGGGCGTTACTGGCGGGATGCTGTGCTCGTACCTGGCTTCGAACTCACTCAAACGAAGTGGATTGTTCATTATCCCGATGACACTGATTGGTCTCATCGTATGGATGTTCCTCATCTAAGACCATGGCCCGAAAACCCCATCCGCGTCGTCGGGACACATCCACTACGAACGGTGAACCGGACAGTGACTACCGTGTGACTGAGTTCTACCACGACCATCGAGGTCAGACACTGTTCGATTTCCTCGTCGGGATCACGCTCTTCCTAGCGGTGATTGCATTCACGGTCGTGTTTGTCCCCGATCTTATCGACCCGTTCGAACCGAGCCAAGACGCGAGTACCATTCTCGCTGACCGAGGCGCAGACCATCTCACACAGAACGTGATGCGGGCAGAAGGTGAAGGCCCATATATCCTCGATGATGAGTGTACTGTAGCCCTGTTCAGCGGGAATGCTGCGAGCGCGTGCGACGTCTCGAATAACGAACTAGGAGCGATCGTCGGGATGAACCCTGACTCGAATGTACATGTCGCAATCACAAATGCAGACGAGGATATCATCACCGTCGATGGCGTTCACATGGAATACGGTGATCCCCTCGACGAGAGCACAAGCGATGTCTATACCGCAACGCGCATTGTGACGTTAAACAATCAGCGGTACACACTCACGTACAACGTATGGTGAATCTCCCAATGTTCCAAACCGACGAATCTGGTCAGGCACATGCGATTGAAGCAATCGCAGCTTCCATCTTAGTCCTGTCTACGGTTATCTTCGCCATTCAAGCCACCGCGATCACTCCGCTCACGGTCTCTACATCAAATCAGCACATTGAGACACAACAGCAACGAATGGCCGACGGTGTATTATCGAATGCAAAGTACACTGAAACCACCGGAGAAACCAGTGCACTGAAAGAAGCGGTGCTGTACTGGAATACCGATAAGAAGGTATTCTACAACGCGTCAGCCGACGGGTATCTTGGAAAATACCCCGACAATGACTTTGGGGACTCACTGAATGAGACGTTCTCCGACCAGCGAATCGCTACGAACATTTACGTCACGTACGAACGTCCGAGCGACGGGTCAGGCACAAAGCAAATGGTTGATATGGGGAATCCCTCGGATAATTCAATCACAGCAACCACCAACGTCGTAATCTACAATCACGATGAGGTTTCAGCACCCGACGAATCAACCACTGTAGAAGACACATCTGGATATTTCGCAAAGGATGTGAACCCGGCGTCAAACGTGTACAACGTCGTTGAAGTCCGGATCGTCGTGTGGAGGATCTAACAATGAAAGGAAACCAATCGATGCGGAATGATTCACGCGGACAACTCATCCTTGTCGGTGGGGTTGTCGTAGCGACGTTACTCATCACTCTTGTTCTTATCTTGAACGGCGTTTTGTTCACGGAGAACTTCTCCACGCGTGACCAGCCACAAGCAATTGACCGTGTTGTTGACACCGGCGGTCTTATCGAGGGAACCGCCTCTGAGGTGATTGACATGGAGAACAGTGAGAGGTACGAGTCACGAGCTGATACCGCGCAAAACGTGGATCGTGACATTCAGCAAGTATCGCAGTCCCTGTCTGAACGTCGATTTGAAGCACACGGTGAAACGCTTAACATCGAAGTGAACAACGTTCAAGACGCGTGGACCGTTGTGCAGACCGACGAAGGAGAGTTTCAGGCAGCAGAAAGCGGGTTCGGGTTCGATAACGTGTATGGGTGGGAAATAGCGACCGCTGACGGGATCCGTGATTCTCACACAACAGTTACGTCTGCCCGGGAAATGGACCCTTCAAATACGAGTGAGGCATCTCGAACATTCCAACTAGAAGTCACTGGAAGCAGCAGTGATTGGAGTGTCTGGATATTTGAGCACCCGTCACGCAACACGATTGCATTAGGGACCACGGTAGACAGTGATGGGAATCCCGTTGTAGAGTGTGAAAGCGATGACGGAACCGCGGATATAGACTGGAACGAAATGACCATCGATGGGAATGACTGCCCGTTTAAATTTGCGGAAGGCGTTGGTGAAGGGCCGTATGAACTTAGATTCCACGAGGGTGACGAGATTACGGGAACGTACAAGTTTGTCTTAGGGCGTGGTCCTGGAACAGAGATTGGGCTTACACCGGTAACCGGAGAACGAACCGTTGCAGATACGACAAAAGGCGATTCAACCGTTGCTGATGAACCTGCAGCGTACGATGGCGTCTACAGTACAACCGTAACTGTTTCAACCGCCGGTGAAGACCTGACCGCGGACAGCGTGTTCTTCACTGCACCGCGTCAGCCGGGCAACACAACGTCAGGTGAGAAACCATGATTCGGGCACTCGGTGAGTTGTTCTCGGGATTCCGGAGTGGAGCGTTAGTCCGTGATACTCGGGGGAGCTCCACCAACATTGGGTACATCATCCAAGTCGGGATCACTACGATCGTTATTCTCGGTATTATTTCCGGGATGGCTACTGTCGTGGATACTCAGCAAGAAAAAGCAGTGAATCACCAGGCAACGGTGATTGGGGAACAAGTCGCAGCTTCGGTAATGGCAGCTGACCGGGCCGGTGGCGTAGGTGCTGGTACCGATATTACGCTTAATCGTGGATTGCCGGGTGAAGTGGTCGGAACACCGTACACGGTCCGGTTAGTCGATGATCCAGCTGGAGCGTACGTTCTCGTCGAAATAATCGGCCAGAACATTGAGGTGAAAACACCCGTGAATGTGGAGGGAGATATAGTTGAAAGCTCGGTTTCCGGAGGGTCTGAAATGCAGATTGTGGTTGAGGGAAGCCCGGACAGTGGAGATACAGAGATCCACATTCAGAAGCAACCCGCAGGAGGACTATCATAATGAATGAAACAAGTCGGTTGGGGATGGACTCCAGAGGTGTAAGCGATGCTGTCGGGTACATTCTCCTCTTAGGAGTCGTGTTCATCTCCATTACGTCTGTAGTGATTCTGGCCGGTCCACTCATCACGGAACAGCAAGAAGAAGAGTACGTGTCGAACACGGTTCATGCGTTCGAAATCTTCGATAAGAACATCAAATCGATTGAGCGTGAACGGTCACCATCACGGGCAACAGAGATGAAATACCAGGGAGGAACGCTCTTCGAAGACAGTAGTTTGTTCCTGCAGGTGAACGTAACCCACGATGGAACTACGACGTCGGATGTGATGGCCAGTACACCGGTCACGTATCGGAAAGGCGGGTCTGCTATACATTATGAAATGGGGAGCGTGATTCGAGAAGACCACGGGAATAATGTGATGCGGACTGACCCGCCGTTCACCTTCACAGATGACCAAGTCCGTATGTCCATGGTGACAACAACGGTCACAGACGACCCGTTGCAACTTGGTCGTTCAGGGAAAGTCGTACTTCTTTCCCAAGAGCAGGGGACAACGACCCGATCGTTCGTTCAAGGCGATAATCCTGATGATGTTGAAGTGGAGTTAACGGTTGAAAGTCCACGGTATGAGTTGTGGCGTGACTACTTCAAGTCACAGGGACTCACAGTGGATTCGGTGGACCATTCCAGGAACTCTGTCCAACTGTCCTTCACTACGAAGGAATTCATGCTCCGTGAAACCCTAGTACGCGTTGAAAGCCAGAACTAAGCTATCTGTCGATATCGCAGGAGTACTTCTGATTAGCTCTCCAAGTCAATCTCTGTGTACGAGATGTGGAAGTACGATACCCAAGCAGAGATGTGATTAACGTGATGCGGTTCCGTGAATATCGGTGCGGTCTGAAGTGCCTCGTCGTAGTGGTAGGTTGCCTTATTCTCGATTTCGGTGTTTCCGCTGATCGTTGCACCATACACGGCTGCATGCGAGTGAATCGTCATTCTTCCAGGTGATTCCGATGTCCCGGGGGCGTAGATGACACCAGTCATGGACCCGTGTACATCTACGTTCGTGCCAGCTCCACCGTAGAACCAAATTGCAGGGGCTTCATCTCCTTCAGTAGAAACGTCCGTGAGGGTGATGGAGTCACTGCGTGTGTAGATTTGAACTCGGTTATCGTTCCCTTCGTTATTCACTACGGAAACATCACTCCCGGACAGGTCAATTGACTCGTCAACAACGATTTTGATATCCCCATCTTCGAGGTCAAATTGGAGAGGTTCACCGTTAGGATCCATCTCCGATAGGTAGTACTCTCCGGCGTGAATTGTCGTTGAGCTGTCTTCCATGTCTAATTCACGATCGTCTTCAATTTCTCCACCACTGATTCGACTATCGTCATCGTTGTCGTTATCTCCTATGAGGCCTTCCCGGATCACTTCAATCACTGCATCTATCGGGCGAAAACTTTTGATATCTACATCACCCGTTGTTTCGCCCTCAATGGTTCCACCGCCCCGTTTCTGTACTCTCCCGTCTACAGCAGCATCACCGGTTATCCGAGCGTTCCCTCGGAGAACAAGATCCCCGGCCGTCTCAATGTCTCCATGGACCTCACCGTTCTGAATTGTGATGCCGGCTTCTGAGATAACAGATCCGTTATCGCCCACTGACATCGAGTACGGACCATCGTCCGAGTTATAACTGTCCACGATGGTGCTTGTCCCTTGCCCGGCAATTCGAATGCGATTATCTCCTTCAACACTGGTGACCGCATTTGAAACCATCTCATCGTCCCCTTCAGAGACAAGGATCACTTCTATGGTGTTGGTGTCGTGGTGATATATCGGTGTAACACCCATTCGGTCCTCGAAGTAGTTCCCCCATGCTCGGTAGTATTCACTTTGGATTGTGAGAACTAAGTCGTACTCTGAGTCAACGGGGTTCTGGTATTCTGACCCTTTGTTGTGCTGTGGGAACACCCCTTCAGTTTCTGCATCCGTTAGCGTTACTTGACCATTCCCGCTACTAACTGTGGAGTCAGGGTTGATTCCAACGAATGGGAGTGTAGCTGTACGCTCGTTGTACGTGAACTCTGGCGGTGAAATCATACTGGTTCGATTCGGGTCGTTATTATGCTGACTCCAAACCCCTCCTCCTTGGTATGCCACGGTGTACTCACCAGTGGTTTGGTACTCCAACGATGAAATGTCCCTATCCATCAGTGTGGCGACGGTGTCCGTTTCAGTTGGATCGGTTTCGTTTATTTCCTTGAGTTTCAGCGTCATGTGACCATCATCAACCACCTTGAGCCCTTCATGACCGTTTACAGATAGGTCGATTTGTTGTTCCGACCCGCCTTGAAACGCAACGAGGCTCATCTGCGAGTCGAACTGCGTCATTGCTTGATCTGCAGATTCTTGGTTGGATGCATCCTGTAACTGTTTGATTGATTGACCGCCAACAACAGCAATTGCTCCTGCAGAGAGTAACACCATGCTGATGATGAGAAGATACCCGAGGGTCTCACTGGCTGCCCGGGTATCGTAGGTAAATGACTCTCTATTCATACTCTGTGTTTCTCGTCTATAGGGATTAACGTTTGGGGTTAACTGGTGTTTACGTTCCCACGTTCATTGGTGAGTAACGCGAGGGTTTTTATCTATTTGGGTGTTCATACTGCATATGAGTGGAATGAATGCCAGTGTAGAGAAAGAGGAACGCCAAGAAGGCATGGAAACCCTCTCTACCGGCATGGAAAACTTAGACTTCGCTATCGAACACGAAGGCATCCGAACCGGGAGTCTAGTTGCACTGTTAGCAGACCCGAACTCACCAGGTGATATTGTCGCTGCAAACATGGTGGCCAACCGGCCTGCGTATTACTACACACTCGGCCGATCGGAAGAGCACGTTGAACGGAACATCAAGAACATCCCGAACGTCTCTCTTGACACAACGCACATCAGCACTGTTGATAGCGATAACCCGGTTGAAACACTCCGCGGTGTACTGGAGAATACAGAACTTCCGCGTGCTGCAACGGTTATCATTGACCCGGTGAACGTCATCGAGTCGCTGGACTTCGATGCGTTCAAACAGTTAGTGCATGAACTTCAAGCGAAAATCGAGAAGAAGGACGGTGTCGGGATTCTGTACGGAATCAATCCGGAGGCTGAATCGGAAAACCGGTGGTTCACCATGGCCGCTTGCGACACAGTCTTCGAAGTAATTCACGAACAACGCGGTGAAAGCGTTGAAGATTACCTGACCGTACAGAAGCTATACCCGGGACAAGAACTGGTTAACAACGATACGCGGAAATTCCAGCTTGACCGGTCCCTGGATATCGACATCACGACTAGCCGTAACATCAGCCCGTAACTACACCCTGCATCTTGATGCACCAGTTTACTTTTCACTGTTGCATTTCCTCCTGTAGGACAAGGGTTTAAAAATCACGGGTTAAAAGCACACAGTAACTGATTCCGAGAATGAGTACTCAACTACCCCAACAGCGTCTCACTGTCCCGGCCGAAGTCAACGAAGACGACTTCTACACGCTCGACAGCGGGTCGGAGACACTGGTCACGCACGCAGACCTCGAAGAGGCTGTTGACAACGATGAGAAGCCGTACCTTCGAGAGGTACAACGGTATTGGGTGAACAAACCATACGCGTTCGTCGTCATTTACCGGAACGTCCGGGACAATGAACTCCGATACATCGTCGTTGAACCGCGATTATCGGACCTAGAACACGACATTGTGAACTTCTTCCGTGACAAACTCCGAACGTCACTGAACTACGAACGCGTCAACATCGACTCCACACCAGCTGAACGGTCGCGGATTGTCCGCGACGTAACGTTCGGGCTGATGAAGCGGTACAATCTCTTGAGCGGGAAAGGGATTGATGAATCGCCCGGGCTCGTCAACCGTTTCAAGCGATTCGCAATTGATTTCCTAGAGCGACAGGCAGACCGTGCGGACTTCGAAGACTCCGTCCGCGACGAAGCACCGACACCGCGCGATCCGGCTACAGGTGAAGTTCAAACGATTAACGAGACACAGGTCCGACGAGTACTCTACTACCTTGTCCGTGACTTCATCCGGTTCGACCAGATTGACCCGATTAAACAGGACGTGAACATTGAGGACATTTCCTGCGACGGGTACAACTCTACGGTGTTCGTGTACCATTCGGAATACGGGCAACAGATCATCTCGAACATCGGGTTCGGAGTTGACGATCTCGACAACTTCGTGAAGACGCTCGCGCAGAGTGCCGGGAAAGGTATCAGTCGCCGGCAGCCGAGCGTTGACGCAACGCTCGCAGACGGGTCGCGTGCACAACTCACTCTCGGAACCGAAACGAGTGACCGTGGTACGAACTTCACCATCCGTCAGTTCAACGAAATCCCGTTCACCCCGGTTGACCTGATCAACTGGCGGACGTTCAACATCGACATGATGGCGTACCTCTGGCTCAGCATCGAGCAGAACAAAAGCGTCATCTTCGCCGGTGGGACAGCATCCGGGAAGACCACGACACTCAACGCCGTGTCTCTGTTCATGCCGAGTACTGCAAAGATTGTCTCCATCGAGGACACGCGTGAGTTGGAGATCCCGCAGGCCAACTGGATCCCGCGAACCACGCGAGAGTCGTTCCAGGAAGACGGGTCCGGGAGCATCGACGAGTTCGACCTTCTGGAAGACGCACTGCGACAGCGGCCTGACTACGTCATCATGGGCGAGGTTCGTGGTGAGGAAGGCCAGACGTTGTTCCAGATGTTGAACACCGGTCACACCACGTACACGACCTTCCACGCCAACAAGCCGCGTGAGGTCGTTCGGCGTTTCACCACTGACCCGATTAACGTGTCACCGTCCATGTTCGACGCAGTGGACATCATCTGCCAGCAGGAAAGCGTTGATATCGGCGGGCAGAAAGTCCGTCGTGCACGTGAGCTCGTTGAGGTGAACGAATACAGTGCCTCGACAGAACAGTTCTCGATGAACAACGCATTCGGCTGGAACCGCAAGACAGACGCGTTCCGCCGCCAAGGAAAGTCCAACGTCTTGGAAGAGATCAAGGACGAAAACGCGTGGGATGACAAAGACCTTCAGCGTGAATGGAACCACCGGCGACTGGTTCTCGCGTACCTGGTGGAGAAGAACATCAACACGTACGCAGGCGTCGCCGCCACGCTGCAAGGGTACATGTCCTCGAAAGAGACGATTCTGAGTCTCATTGCAGACGACGAGCTCCGGAAGCGAACGGCAGCGCTCCACAAGATGAAGACGATTAACATCGACGTGGACCCGGAGAAAGAAGCGCTCATCCCGCGCCCCCGGACACCATCCGGTGTCGGTGAAGAGGCCAGGGAAATTCTCAGCTCAACCGAATCGCTGCTCGTCGGGTACGACAGTAACGAAGTGGACTTCGCCCAAACCATCGACGACATGCTGACAGACGAAGGCGGTCTGTCCGAGACCGATCAGGAAATCCTGCGCGAGTTAGCCGACGAAGGCACGGTTGGTGAACTCCCGAGCGGCTTCGATGAGTCGATAGTTGACTCTGGATCCGTTAGTGGAACCGGGATGGCTGGCGTGGAATTCGACGAAGAGTTAGAAGATCTCTTCGAGGAAGATGAAGACCAGATGGACAACGAGGGAGACCAGCTCATCCTCACTAGTGAAAACCTGGAGAAGCTCAACGATTCGCAACCAGAATCCGTCACAGACGATACACCGGACACTGAGGCAGACATGGACGACTTGGATGACTTCTTCCAGGGCGACCCTGACGAAGAAGCGACTCCCGCTCCGAGCGACGACGATGAAGATGGAAATGATGACGGGCCGGACGTTGCGGGGAGTCCTGATACGCCTGATGAGGACACGCCAGATGTTCTCGGGGCGGCACCGTCCACTGACGAAGACACTGACGATGAGGACGGAGAAGCAGACGACGTTGAGAGAGAACCGGATGCAGAGTTAGACAACCCGCTTGATGGTGAAGAAGACACCGTGACAGTATCGGTCGATTCCGACGAGGATGGCGAAGATGAAGATGAAGACGACAGCGATGTCGGGGAATCCGATGACCCCGGCACTGATGGGGCCGACCAAACGGACTCGGAGACAGAGAACTAAGACTAATGAGCACTAATCCACCATCTAAGAGTAATGCAGGCCGGGAGGCTGAGAAGCCAGTCACGGGGAAGGTGGATCCAGATGAATCACTCTCACTAACGATTGCGGAACTGTTCTACCCCTCGTTCAAGCGGTTTTTCGAAGGAGAGGACATTGTTAACGAGGTCGAAGACGACCTTGGGAAAGCGAACATCAGTAAGCCCGTTGAGATTTACATGTCCACTGCACTCGGATACGGGACTCTTCTTGGTGGGCTTGTCTCACTGATCCTGAGCTTCATTGCTGGTGTTGCACTTTACGGGATGGAGCCACTCATCGAACTCCCGGCAGCCTCGGTTCCCTACAGCGAGAACATCGCTGTTGGACTACTCGTGTTTCTCGTGAATGCGATTCAGTTCCCGATCCTCGTGGTTCTAATCGGGGGGATCGGCGCACTCCTTGGTTTCGTTGGGGCATTCGGGTTCGGTGTGTATTACCCGAAACACGTCGCCCGAACGCGTGCTCGTGAGATCGAGTTGCTGCTTGGTGACGCAATCTCGTTCATGTACAGCCTGTCTGTTGGCGGTACGAACCAGATTCAGGTGATGCAATCCGTAGCGGCTGCAGACGACACGTACGGTGAAGTGAGTGTCGAATTCCAGCGTGTTGTCTACGAGATGAAGTACTTCAACACGGACTACCAGACCGCTGTGGAAAACGTGACACAGCTCACGCCGAGTAAAGAGTTAGAAGTATTCCTGTCAGACATGCTCTCCGTCATTGACAGTGGTGGGGACATGACGACGTTCCTGAAAACTCAACAGGACGTGATGAGAGAGCGCTCGAAGAAGAAGCAGGAAGAGATGCTCGATACGATGGAGTTCTTCGGCGAGATGTACATGAGCCTGAACGTGCTCCCGATGGGGCTTCTCATCGTTCTGGTTATCATCTCCATGTTGGGGTCCCCGACAATGGTCGGGCTGTACGCAACAGTGTACGCACTCCTACCAGGACTGAATCTCCTGTTCGGGATCATCATCTCCATGGTGAAGAAGGACGAGATCGGGGATGGTGTCCTGAAGACCGAAGGGAACGTTGCAGCGATGGGTGAAGACGAGACACGCCTGAACGGAATGGGCGTTATCGACTACTACGTTAGCGGTGACCACGCCTCGTTCTTCAAACCTATCAGGTCGAAGGAGTTCAAATACCGGTTACTGAAAATCCTGCGTGAGCCGTGGGAGTATTTCCGTATCCGCCCGACGTTCGTACTGGCACTGACGATCCCGATGACGGTCGTCGTGATGGCCACTCTCGTACTTGCGGGGCTGGCCAAACTCAGTATCACGGATATGGTGAGTGACCCGTACGTCCAGACCGTTATGTGGCTATACGTCCCGGTTTTCCTGAACGTTGCTCCGCTGGCCGTGTTCCACGAATGGAACCGACGGACGCGTGGGAAGATCACGGACACGCTCACTGCTGACATTCGGAAGTTAGCGAACGCGAACGAGACTGGTCAGCCGGTTCTGGAAGCGATGCGAATGGCAACCACGGGTCAAGAGTCCCTCGTCTCACAGGAATTCCAGACGATGTACAAGAAGGCGAAGTTCGGGACGAGTCTGTCGCCGGCGCTCGTCGAGTTCAATAACCGCTACCGGATTCCCCGGTTAGCGCGTGTTGTCAAACTCATTCAGAAAGCCCAAGAAGCCAGCTCCAACATCACAGAAGTCCTGCAGACTGCCGCAACCACCAGTCGGTACCGAGAAGAACTGGAGCAAGACCGGATCGGCCGGACGCGTATCCAGGTGGCTGTCACAGCCATGACGTTCCTGGTCTTCCTCGGTGTCATCCTGATGCTGGAGGTGTACTTCATCGGGCAGATGATTTCCAGTGTGGACGTCGCAGAAGGCAACCCGATTGGCGGGGGGAACCTCGACATTGCCCTTGTGTCCATGCTGTTCTTCCACGCAGTTACCATTCAAGGGCTGTGCGCTGGAGCTCTCAGCGGGTACATCCAAACGGGTAAGTTCTCCAGCAGCTACAAGTACATCGTCGCGTTCATGACGATTACTGCCATTGTGTGGGGCATCTTCGCGGTCTAACACCGCACCGTCGTCTCTTTCCTCACGTTACGGAGATAATCACGAACGTCTTCCAGTCGTGTGTAACGACCATAGAAACCTTAGTTACTGGTCGTGAGGGTACTGATGAGTTGTTCTGAAAAGTGGTGATGAACTACCGAATCAGTTACGCGTGAGCAGTGGGCGAAAGCACCGTTGTGACTTTCTCCGCGGGATACCCTTCAACAGTGATATCAGTTACAGCATCCGCTTCAACACTGAGGTCAAGAGTGAGGACTGCCCCTGCCTCGATCGTCGGGTCCCACTCAATGACCCATTCACCATCAACTTCGTTGACCGTTGCGTCTGTATCGATATCACCAGGGTCCTCATCGGTCTGGATTGCTATACTCGGCGTGTACGTTGACTGATTATCGAAGTTCGCAGCAGTCACCGAACACGTATTCTCGTCGGAGGACCCCGACTGCGTGGGTGTGTTCACAGCCACGAGCAGGTTATTCATGATTTGTGCAAGTGATCGTGTAACTGAGACCTCCGGCTTCGAAGCGATAGACGATACTTTCTTCGAGAACTCCGGGAGGAGTTGCGCGATTGTATCCTGTTTCTCCTGTCGCTTTCGAAGCGTCCGTTGTTTCTTCAAGTGTCGCTTCAGATCACGGGCGACATCGCGGACAACCCGTTCGATTTCATCTTCAATGATCTCTACTGAAGCAACGGCATCCTTACTCTCACTCGTGAAGGGGACGTTCGTCGACGCAACGTGGACGACAATTGCGACAGGGCCTTGCGGGAGCCCGTTCCCTTTATCGGATAGTTTGTAGTTGTTCCACCGGATACCTGATACCACAGACGTGATACAGCAGGCCCCTTGCTTGTAGACGAGCGGAACACGGTTGGCGAACCGAAGTAATTCAATCGCACCGTTATCCTCGATATCTCCACCGTGTGCGATCCCGGCCTCAACTAAGAACGGTTCCCCACTGTGAGCTGACGCCTCGCGTTTTGCTGCCGAGTAGAACTCGGCATCGTACACCTTCTTCATTCCCTGTACCAACTCTTCCTCACCGATCGGGGACAGACAATGGGATGGTGGAGCCATGACGCTCACCGAACCCATTGCGCTGTGGAGCGCATCCGCGAGATCACGGCTTGCATCCACCTCTCGAAGCAACGGTGTCTCGTTCGGTGTGGGACGCATCGAATCCCACAACGCCGTGAAGACGTTTTCCTCCGCAGTACTACCGAACGCGTTATCGATTTCTTCCGCGGAGTCACTTACAGTGCGTTCAACGAGATCATGCGTTTCAGCTTTTGTGAATGAGTCTGTTTCCGTCTCCGCGTCCGCAATGTGCTCAGCAAGAATCGTAGCAAACACTGCAATGTCATCATCGGTTTTTCGCTCTGACGTTGCATTCCCGACTAGCTCAATGAGTGAGGACCGACGCGCCGTCGTTATCACGTCCCACGTCGCTGTGACTACCTTTTCCCGGACAGTCCCACCAAGAGTCGTGTCGTACGTGCTCTCAACACTGTCAGCCACGTCTGCAACGGCAGCGTGAACCGCTGTCCACGGAACTTCCCCTTGTTCTTCTAATGCTTCCACGACCCCGCTAGCGAATGCTTCTGTCACGTCCGCAGGTTTCCGGTTGATGTGGTCCGTGATGTACGCCTGCAGCGTTGTCGTCTCTACCTCTTCATCTTCGTCAGGCTCCCATGTGATGTCGTTCGACATGATATGCGTCACCGGGATCCGCGCATCAGCATCTGGAACCTGCCAGACACAGTACCGGCCATCTACCCGATCCATGAACGCCTGAACGATTTCATCAGCAGTCGTTTGCCCAACACGCGTGAATTCTCTCTGTAAGAACCCTGAAATCGTGTTTGACTTCGTGACCTCGATGAGCGAGCGAAGTGTCCCGAATTCAATCCCGTGCGGGTGTGGTTTGATCTCTTCCGGTTTCTCAGGGAGTTTGTTGACTGTACGCTCGTACTCAACCGTTCGGTTTGGCTCGTCCAATGCGATAGTCGCGTGCGGGTTGACGATCGCGGTGTGTTCGATGTACTTGTGAAGACTTGAACGAGCACGAAAACTTGCTTCTAAGAAGATGGTGATACTCGTCCCGCTTTCATGCTCGTACGGCCATTCTCTGGACTCTGCATTTTGAATTACTGGTTCGTTCTCATCGGTGTCAATACCGACTTTGAAGTACTCGCCTTCGTCGTTCTCAGCGGTTTTACTTGTGACTTCAGCAGGCTTTCCGGTAGTGAGTTGTCCGTAGAGAACAGCTGCACTGATCCCGATTCCTTGTTGGCCGCGACTCTGAACTCGTTTCGCAAATCGGGAACCGTACAGAAGCTTTCCGAAGACCTTCGGGATTTGTTCCTCCGTAATGCCGGGTCCATTGTCGGTGATGGTGAGTGAATAGTACCCGTCGTCAGTTTCTGTGATTGTGACAGAGACGTCGGGGAGAATCTCTGCTTCTTCAGCAGCGTCAATTGAGTTGTCCACTCCTTCTTTCACTGCTGTAACCATCGCTCGTGCTTTTGACCCGAACCCGAGCATCTGTCGATTCTGTTCGAAGAATTCAGCAACTGAAATCTCGCGTTGTTGAGAGGCGAGCTCCTCAGCTATAGACTCATCGTTGCTATCCGGCATGTGTACGTACGGTTATTATGACGGTGTACATAAACAGTCGGATACCACATCTCTGCGGCCGCGTGCATGTGTGCAAAACACGGTGAACCTCGCGTTCAATAATCTAAGGGTTCAAGTATTCGAGTGGCCTATTCACTGTAAGTAAATGTCTCGAACAGTACGAGCAGGTATCGTTGTCATTGCGATACTGTTGGTGTTGAATCTAGTTGCGACAGGGTTCTTGTTTTTCTCAGTGTCAGCCGTTGAGGACCGAGTAGGTGTAGTAGAAAATGAAACTCAGACTGTAACTGATCACCTTCTACGGGTCGGGCAACTTTCGAACGGTGACTCTGCAAACGGGACTGCCAGTGCTGACATTCGGACCGGGTATCTTCTTGCACACGACTCGGATACGCGTGAAGGCATCATGTTTGAGTACAGGTACCAGCCGTTGCCGGGTGATTCAATGTACGTTGACGGGTCTGGTGCTGTTGTTGACCCGAGCTTTCAGGAATCGTTGCAGAATTCCCGTGAGGCTGTGAAACAGTCAGAATACGAGCCAGTGACGTACGGGTTGGCGATTACACTGGACACACCGGAGGCGTGGGATTATGTTCGCGGTGAAAGCGCCGGTTTGGCGATTGCAACGCAACTTGCTTCGATGGACCCGCGGTATGAACGGAATGAGAGTGTTGTGCTCACCGGGCAGGTTGAGCCTGATGGGAGCGTTGTCTCTGTGAACTACGTGGAGAAAAAAGGTCAAGCAGCGGCAGCCAATGGGAAAAAAGTGTTAGTCGCTCCGCACTCCAGTAGCGGTATCGAGGTGGACGGGATCAAAATCGTTCACGTACAAACGGTATCGGGTGCACTTGACTACGCATTGGATCCCGTTGACGCAGAGAATACAACTACCAAGAGTGGGTGATGATGGTAGTGCAAGCAGGTCTGTAACAGGAAGAGGTTATCCATTCCCCGGAATTCCTGTTCTGAATTCCGACTTTTAATAGTGCTGTGAGGTGTATGGTTCACTGTACAATGGTAAGCGATACAGACGCGTTATTTAGTGAAGCGAGCGATGAACTCCAAGAGGATGTTTACGAGCACCTCGAAACCGCGGAAGAAGCACTCCCCGATGTTGAGGCTGTGTGGGAGCTTGATGGTGGGAACGTTATCGGAGTTCTAAACCAGCTCCAGTCTACACTCAAGGTAGATGAAGCAGAGGAATCGTTCCAGGAAGCCCGGAAGTGGTATCTCATGGGTGAGAAGGCTGATGCGTTCGATGATGGCCAGCAAACCGATCTCGAAGAACGTATTGAAGAGGTCGAGGATACTCTCGACGCTATGGGTGAGGTTCGTGACGGCGTCGACGAGCTCATTCCAGAACTTCCGGAACTCAAGAGCGCCCTGGAAGACGTTTCCACTACTGACGAGGTGGACGATGGAGATGTAGAGAGTGACGAGGCTGTTGAGGACGACGACGGAGTAGCTGATGACGAAGGCGACGAGGATGTTGAGAACGAGACTGATGATGGCGATGAGTCTAGTGGAGCGGCTGAGAGTTGGGGTAGTGATGATGAAGACGGCACTGATGATCAGGGCAGTCTCGCGTAATCGGTGTCGTTCTTTTTGAAGTCCAGTACATCCCATTATACTGTGGAATACGCCAGAATCATCCCCCAAGTATATAAACTAATATTTCCAAAGGGTATATATGGGGTCGCATAAGGCGCAGCGAGACACCGTCCACCACAACAAACAAACATGTCTCGCCACTGCTACTACCCCACAAAAACCAATCCAGTTCGACCAGGATGACTAGCAATACACCGACACAGAACTCTGGTAGTTCCGTAACTCGTGCCAAGGGCATTACCGCTGGAGCCCTCGCGTTCGCCGTCGCTGTCGCCATCAGCTTCGCAGCGGTCCTCATCGGCGAAAGCGCCGCGTACGGCCAGACCCTCAACCCACTCATTAACCAGAACATCTGGTTTGTCACGGCTGCACTCGCCATTGGTGCGACAGTCGTGGGTGCAATCATTAGCCTGTTAGTCAGCCTGGAAGTAATCAACAAAATCGGGAAACCGACGATCGGCGGCCGGACAGAGTACACTCTCATCGGAGCTGGTGGGCTCCTTGGTACTGCTGCAGCGGTCGTCGTATCCGGTGGAACGTGGCTCTCCGGAACCAACCTGTTCGGAGAAACGCTTCCGTCCGGAACCGGTGAATCTGCGCTTGCGCTCGCTGCAGTCGCGGTTCCGTTCACGTACGTGTACTACAAACTCTACACCCCTGCCTCGGCCCCCATCCCGACTGGTGACACCGCGAGTGACCAGATGGAACCCGAAGTTGTGAAAGAGCGAACCGAGAGATGGTCAAAAGAAGCCGGAGTTAACCCGGCATTCCCGCCAGGACAAGGGCCTGCTGACCCGTCACCGGGGCAGAACCAGTCACCACCCCACGTCCAGAACTCGGACGCCAACGACTCGAACAGTCAAGGCCCCGGACCAGCAGACGATAACTCACAGTTGGACGATTCCGAGATGGAGTTCAACTGGATGTCTGAAACGGACGTGAGCTTCGACGACATCGGCGGCATGGAAGACCTGAAGAACGAACTCCGTGCAGAAGTAATCAAACCACTGGAAAACCAGGAGAAGGCAGAAGAACTCGGTGTCTCCGCACCGAACATCGTGTTCCACGGCCCGCCTGGCACGGGGAAGACCTACACTGCACAGGCGCTCGCCACGGAACTCGGGCTGCCATTCGCTATGCTGAGCGGTGCTGACGTTCAGAGCAAGTGGATCAACGAGTCCGCAACCAAGGTAAACAGCCTGTTCACCGAGGCAAAGAGAGTCGCTGCGCAGGAAGGCGGTGCAGTCGTCTTCCTCGACGAGCTTGACTCCGTGTTGAAAAACCGTACCGGAAGCGGGAGCGCACACGAAGAAGACAACAAGGTTGTGAACGAGTTCCTCAACCACTTGGAAGATACCAAAGACCACAATATCGTGTTCATCGGGGCAACAAACCGTCTCGATGCACTCGATGATGCCGGTATTCGTTCCGGACGGATCGACAAGAAAATCCACGTCGGGAAACCGGATGCCACTGCACGTGAGGAAATCCTGCGCGCGCAGCTGGCCGATCGGAAGCACGAGGTGTCGGAGACCGGCATTGCAGAACTGGCTGGTGCGACCAACGGTGCGGTGGCAGCTGACCTTGAACTCATCGTGAACAGTGCTGCGAAGCAGGTGCTCGCGCGCGATGGTGACGTGATTCAGTGGAGTGACGTCGAAACAGCGGTCGAAAACAACAGTTAGACTTCTGTTGGAAGTCACGAGGTTCTTTTGCACGTAGTAGTGTACGGGGAATCAAGGACAGTCCAGATACGCGGTACTCTTGGTACGATGTTATAATAGGCTCTGTACCGTCCGGATCGTACTTGGATAATCCCCGACGAAGACAGCAGTATAGCCGTACTTTTCAACCCGATATGCTAGTTATACGGGGAGGAAGTCCACGATTCTTCCAGGGTTAACTGTTCACCGGTGGGGCGAACCTTTTTACATAACCGGCGGTAAACTGGTGATATGATAGAAGCAGCAAAGCAGAAAGCACAGACCACCGTCCCCACCAGTGCCTCAATGAAGCAAAAGGCACAGACCTCCGTCCCTGACCGAGAGACGGTTAAGGAAGCAGCAGTGACTGCTCTCCCCCCACGAGAGATCCTCGTCCACGGCGCAGTCATCGTTGCAGTCCTGGCGATCGCGTCCATGACTGGCCTCGGGTCTGAATCCAGCGAAGACGACCTCGTCAACATGCTGCAGAGCATCGGTGACTTCATCAGCCTCATCATCCTTGGTGTGGCTGTCCCGAACGGCGCATACGGCTTCCTCCAGTACATGACTGCAGGGAGTAACGTGGACCAGGACGAGAAGGGCCGCAAGCGTATCCGTAACACGTTCATCGGTCTCGCTGGTGTTGCTGTGATTCAGGTCGCAGTCAACGTCTTCGAGTCCATGATCATGAACGGCGGCAGCGGGTCGTAAAGTCGGGAACGAATTAATCCGATTCGGTGAATACTCCGACCGGTTTCGGTTTTCACCTTTGCCTTCACGATGAAAACGCAACTCCCCCCTAAACTGTTGACTTTTCTTGCGGTTCTGCTTCTCATATCCAGCGTTGTAGCACCAGTAGTCGCAGATCATGACGGTTACACGATTGGTGAAGACAACGTTCATCACGATGAGACGCAAGACTACAAGACTGATTACCCAACGCACTCGGAAAACCCGACCGGGGAACCCGTCATTGATGTTCCGACAACGGTAGCAACAGTTTACACGCCGTCCTCGGACAGGGATTACGGGCCGGACTACGGGATTCCAGGGAACGGTCTCAGAGTGTTCTACTCAGAAGACACCGACGAAAACATTTCAAGGAGCAGTAATGGCACTGCCGCGAACGTGACCGTGGACCAAGACGCCATGTCGGATGTTCAGTCGATTGATACGATTGTGAGTGAGGGACAGAGCCAGAACCCCGAAGAGTGGGCGCGCATGGTCGATATGCCGTACTACACGTCCCGTTCCATCGTTGAATTCTACGGATTTCGACTTGGTGAATATCGTGAACATCAGTTACTCAAAACACCGTTCAACAAGGATGAATCCAAGGTCCTGGAACCGTACACAGGACAAACGAAAAACGATGGCGTGATCGAAGAGGGATACGTCGGGATTGTTGGGATTGACTCAGCGAACGACCCGAAGATAAGTCCTGAGAACGGTGAATTCTCGATGTTTGCAGGTGACTCGGGAACCGTGTTCTCGTACCTCGATTTCAAATTTGATGAATCAGAGCTTCCGGACGTAGAAGTCGATGATATTGAGGAGACCAGCAACACGCAGACACAAACAGCTCGCACCTACCACATCGAAGATGTCTCTGTCGTACGCGACGGGAAGATTATTGGCGATCGTGGGAATGTATCCATGGGGCTGGAAGGAGGTGCAAGCGGGGTTGGAATGAGTTACGACGATCGACTGAACCGTAATGTCACGTTCCAAATCGAAGGCCAAATCATAGCCCGGATTTTCGAATACAATTGGGAACGCAGTCGTGACCGGATAGACGACTCCCGAACAACGACAGTCAGGGCAAGTAAATCTGTTAGCACAAGCGAGTCCGCGTACGCGAGTACAACCGTCTATCACGGAGAGAACTCATCCGGAGAATCCATCAGCGGGTACGCAAGTACTTCCTGTAGTGACTATGTCAGTGGGGACAAAACAAAAACAGTCACGCGAACATGGCAGGAGCTCGGTGGTGACCGGACAATCAATATCGAATCAGAAGAAACGATTGGAGTTTCCGGAACGATTTCCGGGCGGTGTAGCGGCTCGGTTTCCGGTACAGCTGGCTCCGGCACCTCAACAACGATTAGTGGACGCGTCTCAAGCGACATTTCCGGATCCATCTCTGGAAGCGAAGAACGGACGTACGACTACGAGTATTGGGACCATTGGGACTCGCAAAACAACACTGACCGCGGTGGATGGGAACTCCAGAACAAGGAATGGGAACGAGAAGACCGTGTAGACGTCCAAGACACTCAAAACGCACTAATCACGGACAACAATCCGGTTCGCGTTGATCAAGTGGCCATCGAAGTTCAAGAAGACCGATATCACAACGTCGTTGAGGTCGATTACTTAGGGGTCAACGAAGGCCAGAACGTGTCCGGAGAACAAATCCCGGAGACATACCTGTGGTCGCTAATGATGTTCGGTGACTCGACGTTCATCGAAACCGACTGGAAGTCCTACTCAAAAACCCGGTACGATTCAGCGTACAGAGTCCAAGATAACGGGTACTATGAGGAGGTTGATTTCCCGAACCAGTTGGGAGTCTACCTGTACAGCCAGAATACAGGCCCATCAGTTACATCGAGTGGAACAGAGAGTAACTACAACCCCGAACTGTTCGGGTGGAGAGGTGATTACGTCGACGTTGAGCAGAACGACATGGGCGAGAACGTGAACCTCACGCGCGGAGTACCCGTTCTCTACAATAAGTTCGTAATCAAAAACGCGCCGAGTCCCGCGACGTCGCTCATCAGTATTCACGGGACGCAACGACATATTGCAGATAGTGAAACCAAAGTCATCCCGTATGTCCAACCGGACGTGTCCATCGAATACATGAGTGAGTACGGGCAGTCAGATACAGAGAACCGGTACCGTATTCAGGTCACCGGTGTTGGAGGGGAACCACTCGAAGGCCGTGACCTCCGTATTGCCGGGGGAGAGGAAGAAGGTGTGAGAACTACCAATTCCAACGGTGTGGCGACAGTGACGGTTGGTGATGGGGTCAGTCACATCCAAGTCGAAGTGCCAAGTGATGATGTTACCACGGTTATCCAAGACGACCGTGACTACTACTACGGTTCTGTCACTGCTGAGAAGACTGTCCGGCGTTCAGGTGCAGTCGGGCATCTGTACGACTTAGTGTACCAGCTTCTGTTTGCCATGCCGCTGATCTTGCTGTACCTTCTGTGGCGGGATGCAGAGCTCGGGATCTAACTCTTGACCACGTTGTGATTTTTCTGTATGCGAAGAAGCCGGTAGTTTACTCCAGAAGTAAAGACCTGTTTGCAGGGCGAATGTTTTTATAAAGTCGGGTTGTACATTTGTGTACTGACCGATGGACATAGACAAGTCCAAGGATTACCTGTCGTCAGGTCAATCAAAGCGGCTGCTCGCATTCAGTATAATTGCGGCACTCACAAGTCTCCCTATGGCTGGCGTCGATCCTGCACAGCTTGGTATAGTTGGCGTTCCACTCAGTCTTGGGGAGACCTTAATGGATGTGGCCCAATCAGCCATCGAGTACACGTTCTCGCTTATTGCAGCCGCAATTTTCGGCACCCTCGGATTTCTTTTCACTGCAGGGACGTACGAGTTCCTGTTCTTCAAAGCACCAGGGCAGATCCCTGAACTTCGGAAAGTCTGGTGGAGATTCGCACAGATATTCTGGTGGGTCCTTCCAGTTGCCGGTTCTGCATTCTTCCTCGGACAGATGCTGTTCCCCGAGAAAGAAGAAGCAGACATTTACCGGTTCATGGAAAGGACACTCGTTGCCGGGATTGCACTTCTCGTCACCGGCCCAATGTTCAACTCCGAAATCGTTATCCCTGCAAGACCAAACACGTTGCAGGATGGCGGGATCGTCACCGTGGACCTGTTCAGCGCTGCTGTTATCGGCGTGAACGAAATAGGGAAAGAAATCTTCCCTTCGTCCTATTCACTCGTCTTCCTACAAGACAGCCTGAACTCTCTCATGGGAGGGCTCACAGCCCTCGGTGGACTGGCAGGGACAATCATCGCAGCTGCACTTCTCGGATGGAAATTCGCAATCGGTGTCATCCTCACAGTCGCAGCGTTCTGGCTCGTCCTGGCCATGCGGATGCTGCTAGTCTACGTCGTGTGGGCGATGATGCCGCTATTCCTCTCACTATGGGTCGTGGACATAGGCCCAATGAAGTACGGGAAGCAGATCACATCGCTTGTCTTTAAGCTTACAGCGATGCTGTTGCTCCTTGGAATCGTCATCTCTGGTGTCTTAGCCACAACTTCAGCGATCGCTGGCCAGGGAACCGATAGTGAGCTCGGATTCATTGACACCACCTGTGAAGGACCAGAGCACGATTCCTGTCTAACGGATTACGATGAGTCTATGGACTCAAACGTTGAGAACGGACTTGTAAACGAAGACAATGAAATTAATGAGGAAACAGCCGGTGGCACTGAGTCCGCTGGCCCGCCAACCGGATTCACAAAGGTTCTCTTGCAAATGTTCGCATGGTTCGGCGGAATCGTGCTCTGCATCGCACTGACCACGAGCCTGCTCGGTATGGTTATCTCGATGCGCGGTGGCGGCGGGACCTCCAGCCGGATGCGACAGGGCCGGTCTGCTGACGCACCCATTGGCCCGCAAGTCTACGGCGGCGGTGCCGGCGGCGGTGGCGGTGGCGGCGGTGGGTTCGGAGGTGCAGCCGCTGGCGGTGCCGCAGGAGGCGCTGCTGGTGCTGCAGCCGGTGGAACAGTTACTTCCACTGGCGACGGCAGCACGGTCATCCAGACCGAGAACCAAGGAACCGTTCTTGATGATGACGGCGGTGTGTCCACATTCGCCCCGGACAACCCTGAGCCAGAACCCACCACCTTCGGTGACAAAGCCGAACACATCGGGAACAAAGGTCGTGAAAAGTTCGATGGAGTCGCTGACCGTGTTGGCGGTGAAGGGACTGGCGAGTCCATCCGCCAAACTGCAAGTGAAACCGCAGGGAGCGTCAAGCACGGAGCCGCTGCAGCTGCCGGGAAAATCCCTGGTTCTGGACTTGTTTCCAAGGGTGCCAATATCGCCAAGCGAGGCGGGAAAGCCTACGGGAGCGTGTTCATGACGGACGGTGCGATGGCATCAGTTGGTGAGATGGGTCGTATCGCACGTGAATCACCGATCGGGCATCCAGATAAGCAACAGCCGTGGAACCAGGGTCAGGACGCCAGTGGTAGTGACCCAATCCCCGGAGATCAGGCCTCGATGGATGACCTCAATGCGGACGACTTCGATGAAGCGTCCTCCACTGCTGAGAACTTCGCTGAAGGGCTTGACGGGTTCGAGCCGGATACCAGCGGTCCGGATACCGGGAGTGACGGGTCCTCAATGGACAATGTTGATTCAGATGATGTTGGGGAGGCATCCGCAACTGCGGAGAACTTCGCTGAAGGGCTTGACGGGTACGATCCGAATGAGAGCGGAGACAACACCCTCGGAGAACCGAATGACATTAACCTGCCAGAGGGGAAGACAAGCGTCAAAGAAACCCTGGAAGACTACGCTGTCGGGAGTGAAAGCGGGAGTACAACCTTCGAGACTCACGACGCATTCCACCCGTCTGATGGGGCCGATGGCGACGTGGACCTGAAGGACACCAGGTAACCTTCTCCCGTAGTACGGTTTCTGTAGCAGTGTCGAAGTAAAGATGCGAACTATTATGCGGATTCTGGCTGTTCACTTAGTGCACAGTACTGGTGTGAGTGTACTATGACAGAACAACTAAAGCACGATATTAGTAGCGGAGACCGGGTTTACGACAAGTACCAGCAGTCAACGTGGGGTGAAGACCCGAGTGAACTGGTTGTCGTGGACGTACACGAGAACGCACGTGCAGACGAGTACCCCCTCGAAGGAATTGATGGAACACTCAATGAAATCGTTGATGACTGGCCAGTAGATATGCCAGATTCATATGATGCAGCTGCAGACGGCGTTGTTGAAGTTGCATTCCATGAGGATCTCGACCGTGCATTCGGCGGTGCATGGGTTACGTGGTCCGATGAGAGACTAAAGGAACTGTGTAAAATAAACGATGTAGTGGTCTACTCGTACCATTACCAGCGCCTTACTCCAAAGCAGTAACACTCTCACCTCCCTTTTCACGCCGGTAATTCACGTAGCGATTCATTCCTCGATATGTATCCCGTGGAGCGGTTGCAACAGGACAGTGTACCGTTTGCAGGCAGATATTTAAGTCAGTACAGCCCCAATCACACTATAGTACAATGGCTCAACAAACAGTCCCCATCCCCGGGGAGATCCTGAAGACAACCGTCATCTTCGGACTGACGTTCGACGAACTGATGGTTCTGGCAGCACTCCCGTTAGTTCTGGTTCTCCCTAGCGCGATGATCGACGCCGTCCCGATCTGGATCAGTGGTGTGACTGTTGCACTCGGATTCGTTGGTGTGCTTGCCATCGTCTACAAGACACCGCCTGGCCAGTCCCCGGTTGAATGGTTCCCGGCGTACATGGACCGGAAAATAAAACCGGACCGGTTCGTACTGAAACCGCAGGACAACACGAAATACGGGGCCCCGGAAATCAACTACCAGGACGTCGTTCACACGGCAAATCTGATCGAAGAAGAAGACGAAGCGACTCCGGAACTAGTTGAGAAACTCACCAACGAAATCGACGGTGCAGACAAATTAGAACGACCTGAGTGGGCTGAGAGCCACGATAGCGAAGAAACTGATGTACTCGGGGCAGTCGCAGAAAAAGTGAAACCATGACTGCCACGAGCCGGCCACCGCATTCAACCAGGTTCACTACAGGATTTGGTTGTATTCGGCGTGACACTGGTTTCACGTCAGCGTAGAGACGCAGTTCACTACTACTAACGGTAATTCATGAGTCCAAACGAATCTAACCCCGATGTCCAGCGAGCGGTAGAGTACCTCGAAGACTCAGACGAACCGCTTGATTCGAAAGTCTCCGTCGTGACGAATGCAGCTAACTCCGCAGATATCCCAATCGACACGATTCTGTCGGAATACGCTGACCGTCTCAGTGCAAACGGTGTCATCTACCCGATGCACGAGTCGAAACTCCGTGAACTTCACGGCGGGGTACAACAGGCAGTTGGGGAAGACAAAACCGGTTCGCTGGAAGACTTGTGTCACCCGCACACGCTCATCGAGACGAAGGACGACGTTGTTACCGAAGCGATCAATATCTACACGAGTGAGGGGGAGAAGAACGCCGACAAGCAGGAGCGCATTAAAACGCTCATCAAAGACGCTCAGCGCGACGGAATCGATATCAACCCTGGCGATGTCCTCCGGTCACTAAAGGAATTCTCCCAAAAGACCGATGAAGACGGTGACGTTTCCGTTGAAATGGAAGAGGACGACGACGTGACGATCGTAACGGGAATTGAAACCCCGGACCAAGTCACAGCTGGTGAAGAATACCTTTACCAGGTCATCGTTGCTGACGATGCAAACCTCGCTGAATCTGACTGGTACATCGGCGGGACAAAAGCCGGTACAGGCAGGACCGTTTTGCACACGTTCGAATTCCCGGGGATCTACACAGTGTCTGTTGAAGCCACTGATAATGCCGGAGAAACAGACCACTACAGTGAGGAAGTCGAGGTCGTTGACCCCTCGACGATTGAATTGGATATCTCTGGTGACAGTACCGTTTCCCCCGGGGCGACAACTGAATACAAAGCAGAGGTCCGAGCCCGGAATGAAACCATCACTGGTTTGCAGTGGGAGCTTGACTCCGTTCCAGCCGGGAAAGGACGAACGTTCTCTAACACGTTCGAGCACGACGGCGAGCACACGATTTCAGTGACAGCAACCGGAGAATCCGGTATTACGGTCAACGAGTCAAAGGATATCACGGTTCAGACGCCGACCGGGATTAGCGTTGAACTTGATATGCCGGACGATGTGTACGTTGATGAGAAGACAGAAATTGGGTGTTCAATTGACGCTGAAAACTCGGCTATTGACAGTACGACCTTCAAAATCGGTGACGAGGTCATCCCGATTGAGCAGTCTTCCTCGATCGTCGTTGAGCACATCTTCACGGAACCCGGTGAATACCCGGTTACGATTACAGCCACGAACACGGGCGGTGAAACGGACACTTCCGTTGCGACGGTCAATGCTCGGGTTCGCCCGGAAGTTGAACTCGTTGAGCATCCTGAGAGCGTTATTCGAGGGGACAGTGAATCATTCACTGTCGAGTTTGACGACCGTCTCTCCAGTCGGTGGGGTGTGAATGACGCATCACTTACTCACGTCGGTGAGCGGACTGCACAGGTCACGTTCAATTCTGGTCTCGCAGAAAATGCACGGGTAAGCATCGAAGTTGAGAACGATGCTGGTGAAACCGCAAGTGATTCCGCGACAGTCTCGGTTAATCAGCCGACGGTTGACACGGTTATTGACTTCCCTGACGTCGTGACCGTCGATGAATTAGTTGAATTCTCGGCTAAGAACACTGAAGCGACGGATGCCGACATTACACGGATCGAATGGACACTCGGTGATGGGGAAGTGATTGGCCGTGGGGAAACAGTCACGCATTCGTTCCCGGGTCCGGGTGAATACTCGGTGTCTGCTACGACACACACGAACCGTGATGTTGGTGACACAGAAACCGTCACCGTTCGTGTTGAGCCAGATACTGACCTGACTGCGGTTATCGTAACGCGCGGCGGTCCGACAACCCGAGACGAATTCGTGTTAGATGGATCGAAATCACGTGCAACGAATACTGGTGTCCGGTCGTACACGTGGGATATTGAAGGGCACGACGAGGTGACAGGTGAAACTGCTGAGATTCGATTTGAATCACCGGGCGAGTACAACGTTGAGCTCACGGTCGAATCCGACGCCGGAGACGTCGATACGGACACAACGACACTGACTGTTGAACAGTACACTGCCGTTACAGCCACGATCGATGGTCCATCCGAATTCGGTGTCGGTGAACCGATTGAATTCTCCGGGAAAGCCTCCGTGCCGATTAACACGCAGATCGTCGAGTACGAATGGTTCCTGAACGACCAGCCAGTTGGGTCTGGTGACGAGTTCACGCAGACGTTCAGTAAACCTGGTCACTACACGATTGGGTTGGAAGTGACGACTGCAACTGACGACGTGGACAAGGCCACGCAAGGCGTTATTGCTGAGTCCCCGGAATCCACCATCACCCCGGACTTCGAGTTGAAGTTAGACAAAGATCCCGCTGTTGGTGAGCCTGTCACGATTACAGCTGCTCCGACAGAAGTTGAGAACGGGACACTCCGGGCGTGTGAATGGGTTGTCGACGGTGATGAGCTCGGGAACACGACCGCAGTCATCGGGATTTCATTTGACGAAATCGGAGAGACGGAAGTCGAACTGAAAGTCACTGCCTCTGACGGTGTGAACGAATCGGTCTCCAAAAGCATCTACGTCACACCTGCCATTAGCGACCCGCCGTACACGCCAGTCACGACCAACTCAGAAATGGCGGACGTGTTCGGAACTGCAGTAGAGATTTACCAGAATGACGTTCTCACTACGTCCGATAAGAACAGGTTCGCTGCACACCTTGTCAAAGACGCTCAGAACGCTGGTATCTACGTTGACAGTCAAGAAGTCGAAGCGCACCTGGAAGACATCGAAGCAGTGGACTCTGACATCGTTGATATTGACGAGGGGTCCGTTGCAAGCGAACGGAAATACCGGTTCATCGATGACGACGTTGACGTGTCTGAAAAATACCGAGGGAAAACAGACACTGCAAGTTGGGACGCAACTACCGACACGGGCGCGAAGTCTCACGATTCCGTTACCGAGTTAGAAGGCCCGGACGCTGACCCGTTCGGTATCGACGAGAACGACGATGAAGACACAGCGACGGACGACACCAATGATGCTGACACGGACTCACTGGCTCACTTAGACCTTGATAGCGAGTCTTCAGACGACAACAGCGAGTCATCCGGTTCAAATGTCGCACGGGAAAGTCCAATCAGCGATGCTACGTTCGGGGTTACCGAGCCAGATCCGGGTGAACTCGATGATGAATCGGAAGATGGGAGCGAAGATACGGGCAGTGGTGAAGACGACAGTGACGATCTGGACGAGATCCCAAGTGTGGACGAGGACGATATCGATGAACGTCACACGACGGAACGCATCTCACCGGAGACGTTCGACCTTGGTGACAGCATCTTCTCGATGCCGAACTACGCCCAAGACCTCATGGATTTCGAGTACATCATGGGGGAGGACGACGAGCTCGTTCCAGAGGACGTCAACGGAGCCGGGATCGTCGTTGCTGAAAACGGATTGTACATCGCAATTGCGCGTGTACAAGGCCGTGACTGGTCGATTCACACCGGTGAGAAGCAACGTGATATCGTTCAGACGTACCAGTCGCATTTCCTCTCAGCTCTGGACAGTCCTGTGCAAATGGTGTCGATCCCGACGAGGTTCGACATGCGCGAGCACATCTCCAACGTGAACGACGTGTTAAGCGAAAACAGCGATGACTCGGACGAGTTGCTGATGAATATCGGCCGGTCCATCTACCCGAACTGGCTGGAGGATTTCATGATTCAAAACGACATGAAAGAAAGGCAATTCTACCTTGTCGCTACAGTGTCTGCAGAGCAACTTCACCGGTTCAAAGGCGACGGTGAAAGCCTCGTTGACCAGCTCCAAGACATCCCCGTTATCGGCGGGTTCTTCGACCGGTTCAGCGAAGATAAAGTCGAAGATATCACGAAATACCAGTGCCTGCGTGAACTCAACACCCGGATGAACCGCATGAAAAGCGGTCTCCGGCGCATGGACGTCGGTGTTGAACGGATTGACAGCCGGAACGAAGCAATGGCTGTCCTGTACCACTACTTCCACAACATCGAGCCTGACCGGGAAGTGTTCCCGACCGGGCCGTTCACCACAACTCATCAGAACGGGTCGATTGGCGGCATTTCCGTTGACCACCTGTTCGATGAGCACGTCCCGGCCCATGGTGGCCTTGACGGCGAAGAAGGTGATCAGCAATGACCCGTGACTCCCTCCGAACAATGACTACAGACACAACCAGCAGTGACTCATCCAACGGTGCACAGAACCTTGCAGGAGCATTCGGTGCCGGCTCTCCCGTCGTACTCCAAGTCGGAGACCTCTTAGACAGCGTCGGACTCGGCGCTGTTGCAGAACAGATTGGCGTGTGGCCCACAGTCATCCTGGCCGTGGTGCTCACTGCCGTTATCTTCGTCTTAGTGTTCGGTGGCAAAGCCTGGATCAATCGGGCTCGTGAAGCCTCACGCGCACAAGTCGCCGGGCAACTCCGGGAAGACATTGAAGACGAATCAAACGACGCGGAAGTCATTCAGAAGGTCAACGAAGAGGACAACGACATCCTGACAGAAGCGACACAGCGATTAGACCGTCGTGGCGAAGACCTTGACGGGGAAGCACTCACGGAAGTCCTTCGAGAAATCGAGGAAGAAGAAGCCGAAGAAGAAGACTCACCGACCGGACTGCTCGGGGAAGAAGGTGACCGGTCACCAGTCGCTCGGATGAGTATCGCCCCGGACGACGTCGAGCAAAATGAGGACTACATCACTGTCAGGCCAGAATCCGGGGAGCGGTTCTATGCACGAACTGTGATCATCTCCTCGTACCCTGACCGTGTCGGGTTCGGATGGCTCGATAAACTGTTCTCATCCGGGCTGGAGACAAAAGGCGCTGACGTCCGAACATCGTACCACATCAACCCGCGCGATCCGGAAACGATGATGGCGAAACTCAACAAGCGAGCGACTCGCCTTACCTCCACCATCCGGCGGAAAGAACGCGATGGGAAGATCAACACGACCGAAGAGAAACAGCAGCGGCAGAAGGTTCAACAGCTCCGTGACCGGCTGAACAAAGGCGCAACGAAAATCTTTGACTTCGCACTGTACGTGCAGGTCGTTGCGAAAGATAAGGAACCGTTGGACGACGGGACTGAAGAAGTCAAGCAGATGTTCGCACAGTCGAACGCCCGCGTCAGCGCGCTCGTTGACCGGCAATTAGACGCGTTCCGATCGGTAGCCCCACTCGGCCAGGACCGTATCAGGAAGACGCAAATCATGGACATGCAGTCGCTCGGTACCACGTTCCCGTTCATCGAGCCGACACGCGTCCAGTCTACCGGTGTCCTGTTCGGATTCCACCACACCACGAACTCCCCGGTCATCGTTGACCGCTTCGAGCTCTCCGGGCACAACGCTCTCGTATCCGGGAAGATCGGGTCCGGGAAGTCGTACCTGTCGAAGCTCATGATGTGGCGACGACTCATGATGGACCCGGAAACCGAACTCATGATCATCGACCCGGTCGGTGGGTTCGGGGACATGGTCGATGCGCTCGGTGGGCAAGTCATTACTGTGGACAAAGACACGATCATCAATCCGTTGGAAATCCAGGAAGCACAGGAAACCGTCGGTGAGATGGAAGACGATCCGTATGACATGAAGATCCGGTCGGTCATGGGGATGTTCCAGACTCACTTCTCCGGGTCGAACAGCCTGGACAAGGGTGAAGAAGGTGTGCTGCGCCGAGCGATTAAGTTCGCGTACCTGGAGAAAGGCATCACAAAGAACCCGCGAACGCACTCCCGTGAAAGCCCGATTATTCAGGACGTTATTGACATCCTGAAGGAGATAGCGAACGGCAAACAACCCAAGGAATTCCTCAATGTCGACGAAGATATGATGAAGTACGTCGGCGTGATGAACCAGCCGGTTGAGAGTTCCGAGGCCATGCGGAAGAATCAGGAACGAGAAGCCGGGTTCGCTCACCAGGTACTGCTCGGTCTTGAAGAGTTCACGGAAGGTGGTCAGCGCGACCGTCTGAACGGGCACACCAATATTAACCTGAACGCCCGCGTTGTCCAGTTTAATTTGGAGAACGTTGTGGACGCAAATAACGCTGGACTCATCATGCATATCATGCTTGACTATCTGTTCCAGCGGACCAAGTCCTCACAGGGCAGGTCACTCATTACCGTGGACGAAGCTCACTACATGTTGGGAGCGGAAGGTGCAACGGACGTTCTGAACACGTTCGTCAGGCACTCCCGGCACTACCAGTCCGGTGTGACCCTGATCAGCCAGACTGTGGACGAATTCATGGAAGGGAAAGCCAAGGAGATCTACGACCAGTGTGACATTCGAGTGCTAATGAAGCACGAAGACATTGGTCCGGAAGCAATGGACGCGCTTGGCCTGGAACCACCGGAACGCGACTTCGTTCTCGGTGCACAAGCAGGTAACACGTCCGACCACTCCGAGTGTCTGCTCACGACAACCGGGTTCGGGAAACGCCGGCTCCGAGTGTACGCAAACACGTTCGAACACCACGTTGTTGACGCCGGTGCTGACAACATCTGGACGCTCCTGTACAAGCAAGGTAGCGTGAATTGGGAGTCTATCCCGGACGGCAAGAAAGCGGTCGTCAGTCGAGAGTTGGAAGGCACGGACGTCGTCACGCCGCGGTAGCAGTTGAGCGCTCATACACATCGGGGTAATTGGGATACATACAATGCGGAAATACGGTCACTACGGGTTGACGTTGCTTCTTTCGGTGCCGTTAGTCATCGTGTTACCAGTTCGGCAGTCGCTGCCGATCGTGGCGATGATGATTATTGCATCGTTGTTCCCGAACCGGGAAGTCGGTGTGTCACACGGAGCTCGTCGCGGGGTTATGCACACTGTTTGGTCCGCCGTATTCATCTCCGCAGTGTTCATGGGCTGTATCACCCTACTGTTAATGATGGTCGATCTCGGTATTCAGGAACTCATCGGGGTTTCCCCACCGTTCCTGAACCCGGTTGGAATGGCGTTTATCCTGGCCTTTGGTGTATTCCTCGGGATCCTCAGCCATATCCTCGGTGACGTCCTGATCGATGGTGGAAGTAAACCAGCACCAACGCCGTTCTGGCCGGTTTTACGTGTTCCAGTTTGCTTCGGGTATGCAAATGAACGACACCCCCTCGTGAACGATGGGTTATTGAAGTTCACTGCTCCAATGTTCCTTCTGCTGTACGCAGTAAAAATCGGGCTCACACCGATTTACTTCTACTAACAGGAATTGGTAATACGGGTTATTCAGCCTGTATTGATTGTGAGCCACGCGTTCAGTACAGGTGGTTCAACAACCAATCGTTAGTCCCGGGAATCGTCCCGAATCTCCGACCGAAGCGCGCCAACAGCGTCTTTCTCTTTGTCGGGTACTGAGGACTCCTTAACGCGTTCCATAGTTTTCCTGAATGCTTCTGGAGTGAATGTGGGTATCGGGTTCGGGTATGCCATATCACGACTCACGGTCCTATTGCGTAAAAATGTGGTGTGACCCACCTGTTTCTCGGAATAACCGGTTTGTAGACACACGTACTTATTGAATCTCCCCGACTTAGGTTCACTCATATCCTGAATAAAACACGCTACTATTACTGCTAACCACGCGTTTACACCGTCAGTTCACTCCCCACTGTAGTGCACACTGAATCCAGCCCCAACGCGCGTTAACTGGTTTTCACATCGTGGGTATCCCCCTCGAAGTTCACCGCGACGAGTGTTCAGCAGCCGAAGTATTTTATTAGTTCGTACCCTTTAAACTGGTACTGAAGCATTGGGTTTCGAGCCTCTCGCATATCCCACCCCCTCACATCGCAAATCATGGAACGAGAATACGTCCAAGTACGGCCTTCACGCGAAAAACTCAACCCGGAAGATATTGTTAGCCACATCTCCAGCCTCCACAAGCTGACCAGCCGGAAGAAGAGACAATCCGTGAAGTCCCGATTGAACCCGCTGGAAGACAGCAGTGAAGACATTCCACGGTTCGAATTACTCGCAATTAGCCAGGGGAAAGACTCGCCAGTCGAATTCTTCTACGGAACCGAACCGGAACACCTGAACGCGTTAAAGAACCGTCTCACGACTGCGTACCCCGCCTCGTTCGACGTCGAAATCGCTACAGTGGACGTACTGCAGAAAATCATCCCGCCAGAAAAGTACGCCCCTGACGACTTCGTGAAGAAGATGGATCACGGGCATTTACTGTTCGACCCGGACGCCACCGGTACTCACACCGACATCGAAGAAGGACACACAGACACAACAACTGATAGTGACGAGTCACACGAAGATGACGACCCTCTCAGTGGGCAAACGAACGAAGGGACACAGTCCGAGAGTAGCTCGGGTGGTGACGGGTCGTTAAGCCTGCAAGTTGACCGGGCAAGCGAAACCACGCAACCGCGAGAAGACGAAGAAGCGAAAACCGCCAGTGGAAACGAGACGCAAATCAGCCCGGAACAGATTGATGGGTACGACATGCTCAAAGAGCTTGACGCCGGGCTACTGGACCTGGTAGAACTCCCGGACGAGATTGACGGGGACTACCTCGAACAGGATATCGAAGGGCCAACGTGGACTGAAGACGGTGATATCCTTGCCCGTCCGACCCTCGAACACGGTGAGCCTGTTGCAGCTCGATGGGACGGCGACGGCGAACGGAAACAGGACTGGATGACAACGATGAAGATGTTCAGTAAAATCGCTCGTCCAGACGCTGACGACATCCAAGACCGTGCTCCCCTTGCCACGCTCATCCAGCACTTAGCCGCGTCCGACCTCCCGATCGCGTTCCAAGTCGTCTTCAAGCGCATCGAGGACTGGTCACGACAGGCCGAACGCCGGAAGGACAACCTGCACCTGAACCGTGACACACTCGGGCAGAAAGTCATGTACGAGCTCGGTGAGATCCTGCACTCCCCGTCCAAAGAACGCCGACGTGAACGTCTCCGCGACCACATGGAAGACATCGGTGAATCCGCTGACCAGAACGCGGAGTCCCCGATCGCCGGCGACGTCGGTAAGCGACGGAAACTCATCGACAACAAGATCCCGAAGCGGACGTTCAGAGCGAATATTCGAGCGATATCAGTCGCCAACAACGAGGTTCCCGTAGAAGACGTTGAGCGGACAATGCGCGATCTCGCGTCGGTTCTCGACCACCTTGACGGGTACTTCTACGGGCTCGAACCGACGATTCTCAAAGACGGTGAAGGGTACCGGAAGAAGAAGAAAGCCACCGAGGAATTCCACCGGTTCGTGAACCGTGACATCGTCTCCGGTTCCGGGAAGACACGCCCTGATATCGTGGTGAACGCCGACGAGTTAGCGAACTTCATCACGGTCCCGTCGTCGGAGAACCTGACCGTGGAGGGAGTCCGTGGGACGCGTGCAGAGCCAGAGGCACGTGACCCGCTGGCCAAGCCAGACCCGGACCTGATGCGGGAGTTCCACAAGCCCGGGATGCGTATCGGGTACGCGCTTGACAAAGAGAACGATACTGAACCCGTTCCGACGCAGATCCCACCGAGTATGCTTACCACGCACTACGGACGTTTCGCAACGACTGGTGCGGGTAAGTCCAAGGCTCTCATCAACGACATTCTGTCGTTGCACGAGAACACTGACGGGCCGATTATTCTGCTTGACCCGAAGGGTGACGGGATGACGCAGAACTACATGAAGGCTCACTTCGAACGGTTCGGAGAAGAGGACTTCAAAGAGAAGGTCATCCACTACCCGATCCCGGATATCCTGCCAGGATTCACGTTCTTCAACATCAACCCTGCGTTGAACCAGGGGATGCGTCGTGGAGACGCCATTCAGAACAAGGCCGACCACTACCAGGAACTGCTAAAACTCGTCATGGGGCGGGAGAACTACGAAGACTCCAAAGTCGCTCCGACGATGATTTCCGCGCTGATCAAGGCGCTATTCGACGATTACTACGTCGAGCAGAAAGCCCTGGAAGGCGACGGTGACCAGGAATCCGACAGTATCCTGTACGACCGGGATACATCGAACCAGTTCACGCACCGGCACCTGGAGAAGCTCACGAAACAAGTCCGCATGTACGGTGCTGACGAAGGCGGACACATCCCTGACGTGTCCGACGAAGCCGTCAAAGACACGCTTGAAGAGCAGGCTGAAGGTGACTCACGGACGTTCGCCACTATCATGAACGCGGTTTTCAACCGGCTGAACTACATCCGTGAGGACGAGCACCTGCGGAAGATTTTCAATAACACCGAGGAGAAATTCGACTTCCGAGACCACCTGTACGACGACAAGGTCATCCTGTTCGACCTCGGTGACCTGCGAGACGACGCGACGATGGTCATGACGGGTCTCATCCTCACTAACTTGTGGGACGCGTTGAAGGAGGCCGACCGGACGTCCTGTACGCAAGGTCACAATTCAATGGCTGACTGTCGTGAACGCGCAGAAAAGAACGGCCTGGACCCGACTGACCCGCCGTGCCGTGAGCCGTGGGGCGACAATCACCGTGTGAACCTGATTATCGACGAGGCCGCGTCCGTTGCAGTCAGTAGTATCATGGACAAGATGCTCGAACAGGGACGTTCGTTCAACCTGTCAGTAGGGCTCTCAATGCAGTTCCCCGAGCAGATGAAAGGCGCAGGGTCCGACCGAACGTACAAGAACGTCCTGAACAACGTCGCTACGAAACTCATCGGGAAAATCACGCTTGACGAGGAGATCGCCAAAGCGATGGCGCACGAAGGAATGGACGTCACGGAGTTCAGTAACCGGATTAAAGCCCTGCCGCGTGGTGAGTGGATCGCGCAGCTCCCAAGCCCGACGTTCATGGAGACCGGGCCGGAACCGTTCTCGCTACAGCCGTTACCCATCCCTGCAGGGCACCCTGAAAGCACGAATGTGCTGACTGAGGAAGCAAACCAACGGTTCGATCACTTCCTCGAAAACCAAGTTCACCGGCGAACCCGGCAGGAGTACGGTATCGTCCTGGATGATGCGGAGGAACGGGAGAAATCCCCGAATCAACGCGCGACAGCCGTTGATACATCACACTTGGAAGGCGACTCCGACGATGATAGCAGCAACAACGGAGGCAGTAACGAATCCAGTGATGACAGTGAAAACGAGGACTACGACGATACACAACTGGATGATGTTTCCCTCCCTGATGGTGTGCTTGGTGACGACGACACCGAAAGTAATTCAAGTAATTCATCCAGTGATGAGGCGGACAGTACCACCACTGGAACAGACGAAAACACAGATAACGACGACGAAAACGGCCCGGAAACGTTCGGTGATTTCATCGGGATAGGTGACGTCGAAAACGACGAAGACGACCTTCCAACGCACATCACCTGGAGCGACGGAACAGAAATGTATGAATGCGAAGTATGCAGTAACGAATACTTCCCGAACGAACGGGCAGACGCAATCACGTGCTGTCAAGACATCATTCACGACCTCCACGACGACCTCGGGAACCCTGCAGACATTGAATCCGTAGCGAAGACTAACGGGTACATCACCAGCCACGAACACTACATTGGTTACGACGGTAACCTCGGTGATTTCGCTACTACCATCCACGAAGACGATATTGACTTCGAAGACGAGAGTGAACCAACGTTAACCGGTGACGAGGTTAACCGGCCGAAAGACCTGTGGGAAGAAGTTGCTGCGTACGATGCAGTCACCATTGGCGGGGTCGCCAGCGCTCTCGTTGCAGCTACCCCACCGGAACACCAGGTAGAACTCGAAGCAATCCTGGAGAAATACACGAACAGGCTTGCAGAACTGGACAGTGACGAGCTCCCGGATGACGTGTCTGCAACCCAACACGGTCTTCGAGAACTCATCTACGACACACCGCCGGCAGACCTTGATATTGAAATTCACGACGTGATCGGGGCTGCGGGGGACTCCCTGTCAGATGCAGCGTTCACGCGGTGGCGGAACAACGGGTGTGACCCTGTGTTCAAACGGTTCTACAGCGGTATGATGAACCCTGAAGATTGGGCTTCCACCACTACTAATGACGGTAAGAACGATCCCAAGCCTGGAACGAACCTAGGCCGTACCGGGGCGTACGGGAAGGCATACAGTCCGTCTGTTGGTCTAGTTATTCCTCTCGAACCAGAGTACCGTTCACCAGCAACGTTCCCCCTCCCATCGGACGACGAAGAAGCAATTGAAGCCGGTGAAGACGACGATATAGCGGCGAATGTCCCGATCAAAAAGGTCAGTGCACCAGGCGTAACCAGCGCTCAGCTATCCGAGCACAACATCTCAAAAGACGAAGCGCGGTTCATGCGAGCGGTCGTGAAAGGCATGAACCGCGACTTGGAAGGGTATAATCTCATGGATTCCATGAGCGGGATCAAGGACCACTACGATATCGACGAAGACAAACTCATGGATGCAGGGTATCTGAAACGGCACACTGGTGCCGATCGGCGGAGTTACTACACCGTCACATCGGACGGGCAGGACGCTTGTGGGATCACGAAAAAGCACGGTCCTGAAGTCGGTGACCTCGGCGCTGACACCCCGCATCGAGTCGGCATCGAGCTCGCACGGGAGTACTACAATGGTCTCCCAAGCGTGCAGCGAGTGGAGTTATCCACCCGTGAAGACGGGAACGAAACCGACCTCGTCGTCGTTGATAAGGAAGGCAACCGAATCGCTATCATCGAGGTTGAAGCCGGTAAAGTGAACACGGATAGCAACGTCTCTGAGACAAGTAAATCCGGCATCCACGACTATGAGTCCGTCCGAAAAGATTACGGGTTATTAGCGGACTCTGACGGTGAAGCCGTATGGGTTGTCCGAACCGGTGAGGTTGCAGGATCCGTCCTGAAGGCATTGAACAGTAGTGAAGACATCCCCTTCGAACTTGACTCAGATATCATCGCAAAAGTCGAAGACACGTCCATGAAGATCCAGACGCTAAACGAGAATCATATCGCCCCAATGAACGACCCTGGCGTCAGTAAACTCCTGACGTATAAACAACTCCGGAACAAAATAAAGAGTAGAAACAACGAGGAGTAGCCCCTAATGAGCCAGTCTACACTGTGGAGACAATCCACAAAACGAGAAATCCAGCAGTACTACAACGAGGAATTCGAACCGTACATCGACCGGTTCCCGGACTGGATAACACCGAATGGTCCGAAGCAGTACGCGTTGGCATTCCGTGAGAACCACCCAACGAAACACCCGAAACGAGACCCGCCTGACAGGGACTTTGTCCGCCGTCACACGCGGAATAAGTACCCACCGAACCAGGTATTCATCCATGATTGGGACAAGATCCTGGACTTCCTCCGCCACCCGGCGTCAAAAGACCCAATGACAATCGATACTGGAAACAAGGGGCTGGTACACCCGGATACTGCAAACAAACCAGATCCAGCACCGGCTGCAGCGTACTATGCACTCGATAATTGGGACCGGTTTTGGGTGCTTGCCTTCGACATAGACGCAAAGGACGTCGCCAAGCAAGCGATCGCCGGCGACGACCAGACGTTTGAAGATGTTACCGACGAGCAAGTAGAGAACTCAGGCATCATCAACATGCCACCGGAACCGCACTTCCTCCCACCTGAAGATTCCACTGGAACCGCTAACGGTGACGGGAACGTAGCACAGTACAAGTACCGCTTCGAGGACATCGAACGCACACTCGAATTAGCGTTCGACCTCAAAGAATGGCTTGTTGACAAGGTGGAATTCCCCGAAGTACGTGTGTTCTACTCCGGGCAAGGCGCTCACATTTACGCGCTTGAGGACGACCCGAAATACAAATTCACGTACCAGACCCGGCGGTTCCTCACAACGTACATCCATGAACGCCTGAACATCCCCGTCGACGATGCCGTTACATGGGACCGGAACCGTGTCATGCGACTCCCGTACTCCCTACACACTGACGTCAGTCGGGTTGTCACCGAGATAGAATCACCCGACTTCGACTTCAGAAACGACACACAGCCGGCATTCCTCACCGGCAACCAACCGAAGAGTGACCACTAATGACCGACTCAAGTAATAACAGAAAACAGGAAAACAGCCCCGTTCACAACAAATCCAGGGCCTGGAAAATAGCCATCAACCCTGAAACGTACTCAAAAAGCGATCGGAAACTCCTCATCAGACGCGGCCAAGGACAGTACGAAACGATAAATGACCTGTTCGAAGACGTCTCACAGTTCATCGCTGACGCCCTCGACCGGTACAATGTAAGCCGTGATGAGGCCGAGGACTTCATCCTCGATGACCCTCACGACGCCATCAACGACCCCGGGCGCATGGCGTTACTCATGGCACTCGGTTCTACCCTCGTTCAACACCACGACATCATCCAGAACGACCCACGGAAACCCGTCATTCAGAAGCACATCCAGTACTACTACCTGGACCTCGTGTTCACAGCTGCAACGTACGAGGAACACCAAACCGAAATCAGGACCGCTCTCGGAGAAGTTGTCTACAGCCGGGATGATGAAGACGACTACGGCCCGCCAGCAGGACGTGTCATCGAAGGACTCACGTCATTTCCCGGGGCTGACTGCGTGTACAAAGTCCCGTTAACCCATGCGAATCGGATGTGCGAAGCCCGCGTCGGAAACGATCGAGACGGGCAATTACGGGTACTCATCAAAGGACCGTATCTCCACATCCCATATGACGACGTTCACCTGAAATACAAGGAAGAATTCACCGGGAGAAACAGCGTTTCGTGGAAACTTGAACAGGTCATCAGCCTCTCAATGAGCGATGACAAGAAAGACGAGTACCTCGATAGCCTTACTGGCATCACTGACAGGATCGAAGGACTGCTGAACACCGGGAATGACCACATGATCTTCAAGGAACGACGGTATCCAGCGAAGATCGAAGCCATTCTCAAGTCTGTCGAAGGGGTCGATAAGGACATCGCACAACTCGGAACCCCCCTCACCGCCGAGCAAATCAGTAACGCTGTCCGCGATTACGTCACCTGGACCGACACTGAATGGATCAAAAACATCAGTGACGGCATCAACTCACCGCGGAAAGTTGCTAATACCCTGTCACAAAACAAGGGATTGAACCACATTTCCATCGTTCCACGAAGCGGTCAACCGGACCTATACGAGCTCGAATACAAGATGGGGAACTTCAAACAAATCGATGTGACCGGCATCGAGTCCCTTCTGGAGTTCCCGTGCATGCAAAACCTGCACGAATCCCTCCTCGATCAGAAGCCAGTCCGATGGGAACTGTACTCGTTCGTCCGGTATCTCTTCGAAATTGATGCCCTGGACATCGGGGTTGAAGAGATTAAAGAATGGTTCAACCAGTACAACTGGTACGATGAAGACGTCACAGAGTACCAGGTCAGCTACGAAGAAGAGCAACGAATGGCGTCTGGCGACCGGCCACTCCCCATCAGCTGCAACAACGACAACCGGAGTTGGGCCGAACACTGCATCGGGAAAGAAAATTGTGAGTACTCTCTCTACCGTAGCGTTGACCTGAAACCGGACGTCTACGACCGAACCGGCGACGACTAACCCCCTGGACATTCGCTGTCCCCATCGATCCACCCCTCTATCTGACCAAGGGATCCGTTCCCATACTGGTACTTCCACACCATCCTGGAGAAACATCGTGCCCTGAAGAGGACAATTCACCCTGTATTCAAAATCATGTACGACGAAATCATCACTGCACGAGGGGATCTCCCTGGTCTCATAGAGGCCATGACGAGGAAACTACCACTCATCGGGACTGCATTCCGTTCGAACAGAGGCATTCAACCGGGGACTACAGGAGCAAACGATGGCCAAGATCGTCTCCTTTACCGGTAGGCCGTTCCGGGGAATGCCTTTCGAACCCTTCATTATGCCTCTGTAGAAGAGTGAAATGCCCCCGGATGATGGCATGAATTACGATAATTACGGCGGGGGTTTATCGAGGATTGCTTGCTCTGTGACCATGTAATTGACCGTGCTTCAGGAGGGTAGTGAGCAGGTGAGATGAGAAGGTCTCGGTGGTCAAATGGGCGGTGGATTTGGGGATTATTGCGGTGAGTGTTAGGGTGGTTACGGTTCGTGGGGTGGTGGAAAGAAGCCAGGAAAGGGCCGAATATGCGCTACTGATAGCACGGATGCCCGGCTCACAACACGACTATCTCCGGGTGTAGTACACGGTGAGAGGGGCGAAAGATGGTGTGATCTGCGCGCTCATTCACGGGTGATCAGGGAGTAATTCACTCAGATATTCAGCCCGGTAGTGGGGGTGATTTGGTCGTGCATCTTCGATGCAATTCGAACATACCCGACCGGTCATCAACTCTGAAGGAGGTGTGAACGCGTTCTTCCTTTCAGGAGATTTCCCGGTGAGCTAACTGCGTATTCAACCCGTCTTATCCTTCGAATCACGAGTGATGGATTCCAGAATACAGACATTGCTCCCATGTCCACAGGATTAGTAATAAGTTGGGCTCAGACGGGTAATTCGTGTTGATTTCAGGGCATCAACCGAGGCAATCAGAGGGGGAGAATTTGCTTGGAATCCGATGCTCAGAACATGCCGTGACCCCCAATCCACAGGAGGTTTCTTGAGATGGTTCTATGAGGTAAAATAACCGCGTCTCAGACCTCTGTTCCACCAGTATTTCCCTGATTTAGCAGTATAGTATTTTCCTTGTTCTTCTCGGGTGCAGAGGCTGCTGAGCCGAGGTTGATAGACATTCTCCGTCGGATTCTGAGGGGTAAATAGAAGGATTTCTTTAGCAGAATTATTCCGGTAAATGGGGCGGAGAGACTGTGGTTTCATGTCGAGTGTGAGGGTTCCATCCTGGTATCTGTGGGTTCATTCTACTGGTTAGAAAGTGGGTGTGTGGTGTTTTGTGAAGGTCATTTGGAGTAAATACTTCTAAGAATAATCGGCCGTACATCCAGGCTGGCAGTACAGGTTCATGGTTGTAACCACAGCTGTTGTCGTCCCCTGGAGGCACTGTGTCACTGTCTATCTTCGCTCCTATAGGTACTGTCCGAATCGGGGGTTCGAGGGGAGGAACTCAACTTTGAAATGAGTCTCTGTTGGTGACGATCGCCCGGTAGAAACAGATGCTATCTCATGCTAAGAATATTGATACAAATCGGAACGGGTTGTTCTTCTGGCCAGGGTCGAGCACATCTCCCCGGTGTTTCTGCCACTCTTACAACGCAGATTTTGAACCGTTCATACTGTATATTGAGACTCAGTAATTAGGAAGTATTTCCCGCACAGAATCAAGGGCATTCACACATTTTCCCCACCGATCACTGGTGCCATCGACGTCCTGAGAGCAGGGCTCAGCAAGTCGAGAACACCCCGTCTCAACCGGCCAAATAACGATTGATAGGTTAGTTTTTATTTCCTAACTGTCACTCGGGCGCGCTATATTCGGCATAGACCATTGTATATTTACAGCATAGCCCCGTATCGCGGTTTCTGCAGATACGTTGAAGATATACAACAAGGGGAGCTTGATCACGTCCCCCGTATCCCCGCATTTCGTCGAATATTTACAACACACAGAATTGTGGAGATGTCTCTGAATTATTACCCTTTGAAAATACGGTTAATAACTCAATCGAGGAATAGGAGCATTCAGCGATCGGTCATTACCTACCAAAATATCACGTCCCCGGGTTTTCGTGGAACCATCTAATATTTACAACACGGTGGACGGAAACCCACCACTCTAACGTCTCGCGGTTTTGGGAGTACCATTGTAGATTTCTATAGATTAATAACTGCACCTGTGGGAAGGCGTTCCGGGGCGTTCTCTCGTCAATCTCGAATCCAACAGAATATCACTGAAATCACCACACTCCCGTATAGCGGTTTCACCTTGTCCATTGTGATATTCTATAGAAAATAGGGGAGTGATTGACCTCACCCAATCATCCCGCCTATTCGTGCTACGGTGTCTAAGAGCTTTAGAGACCGTGAGGTGTGTCCTAAGTGAGTGATTCGTGTTTGCCACGGTAGTATACCCCCCGCCAATCGTCCGAAGAGGGTCTTGTTAATAGATGGGCTGAGGAGGATTTACCTCCCGTGGCGTTAGGGTTGCAGTTGCCCGATGGGGCTACCACTTTCAAGTGCCATGTGGTTAGGCTTGGACGGTGGGCGGGCAGCTTGGGGAAACGGTTTGGAAACGGAACTCTTGGGGAGTTCCGCTGCGGGCTATCTCTCTGTGAGGGGAGGTGGACGCCGGGGATGATCTTGGAGGTAACAAAGATTGGAATCCGAGGCACAAAGTGTGCAGTTGAAGACTGCACTTTTGTGTTTGTTACGTGAGATGAGAGATAGGGAGGGTTCCCATAGGTAGGGAACCACTCCCGCAGTAACCCGGTGACTCACTGGCGTTCGTAACCGGGTTATTGTGGAAACAGTTTCCTGCCTATGAGAAGGGGGTTGCTTATCCGGTGAGCAGTAGCGCGGCTGGTCTGCCGGCGCTTAGGAAGGTGGGGACTTCCGGTCTGGTTGGGGAGGGGTGACGGTTGGTGGTTGGCGGTGGGGTGGGGCGGCGGTTACTGACGGTGGGTGGTGGCGGCTGTTTGGGCGGCGGGTGAGTGCGTGGTTACGATCGTGGTGGTTTGGTGTGGGCGGCTGGTTCTTTCTGCTGGTGGGGGCGGCTCGGTTACGGTGTGGTGTGCGGGTCGGTGTAGCGGCGTGGTTGGTGACGGTGTTTTTGCAGGTGTGGTTGGACGTCGAGGACGCGGGGGTGTTGGGGCGGGGTTCGGCAGGGTGTGTTTTGGCGGTGTTTTGCTTGGGGTGGTTGGATGGTTTCTGCAGGGTGCTGGTCGGGGCGGTTCGCGGGTGGTTGGCGGGCGGGGTGGACGGCTGGTTTTGGCGAGGGCTTGAATTCGTTGAATTGCTGCGCTGGAGGGCCGGGGGTTCGGGTGGTGCTGGTGAGGTGCTGATTGGGTTGACTCGCCCCTTCCCTTGGAGGTTCGGTTCGGGGTGAGTGGTTGACGGCGTGTTGGGGTGGACGGGACGGGTGGGATCGCGGGGTGGGGAGGGCGGGTTTCGTGTGCTTTCAGCTCGGCTGGTGGCGGGGTTTTGCAGGGAGGGTGTCGGGGCGGGTGGAGACGGGGTTTGTTGTGAGGCGCTGTGAGGCAGTGTGTGCGGGTCGGGGTGTGGTTGCGGCGGGTTGGTGAGACACTATTTTCGTGAGAGGCGCTCAGATGCGTTGTGAGAGGTTTCGCTTAATCGAGTGTGTGATGAGTCATGTGACGGGGGAAACTGTTCGTGGTGAGGCGCGTGGCGGGCAGAGCAGCGTTTCACGTGGAACGCAATGCATGGGATTCAGCAAAGCAGTGGAACAGCAGGGTGGACAGCGAAGCGGGGACGGACAGCAGGGAGGGCAGACAGCAACGAGGACGGGGAGGGACGGCAAAGCGAAGCGGGGGACGGGGCAGCGGGGAGGGACAGCGAAGCAGAACGGGGACAGTAGGAACGGGGACGGGACGCAGGGGAGCTGGACAGCAAAGCAGAACGGGCAGGGACGGGACGGGGAGGGACGGTCGCGGGGAACAGGACTGCGTGGCCACAGTTACTGCGACGTCAACGCGGGGTAGTGTTGGGCAGGGCAGCGGGGGACGGGTAACTCGACACTTCACTGGAAGCGTTCGTGTCTTCGGGGGTACGGTGTACGGACGAGATCGTGCCGGGCCTGGAGGGAGGCCCGGAACGGATCGCGGGTCGTTGCGAACAGTACCTGGTATCGCTCCCATCGAGGATGGGTCGCTTGGCGGGAACACTTGCAGGGTGGTGTGGGCGGGTCAGCGTGGAGAGTGTTCCTGACGGAACAGTGGTCCCTACGGTCCCGGGTGTACGGTCAGCGGGTACTGCAGGTTCAGTCACTATCGTTCCTTGCACACCTGACTACGCTACCGTTACGATTGCCCCGTAGGTCACTTCGTTCACTGTGGGGCCGCACGTAACTCGTACCACTACCGTAACACAACCACTAACCGTACCTGCACTGCCTCGCGTACCTGACGTGACTCAGCCACCTATTGTTCACGATTCACGCGAGTCACCGTACGAACCGGAGGAACCGCATTCGACGTAACCGCCTCAACAACCACCAACCGGTACTCGCCGTTCGTAACCGTACTCACGGCGCTCTGACACAACCGCAACGAGGGCAGCAACAGAACCGCGAGTGACCGGGCCGGTCAGCTGGTCAGCGATGCACCGGCGTTCCGTGCACGCGACGCCGCCAACCCGAACCGTCGACGACGTCACCGCCTCGATGATCGGCATCAGCCGGTGAACTGTACCGACCCCGGTAACTACGAGCTTACGAGACCTGCGCTACAGAACACCGGCAGACGCCGATCGCCACGAACACAGCACACCGCGAACACTCCGCACCGGAACACTCCGCAACGCGGTCGCCCCCACCATATACGCGCGTCGGAGTCGCGCGCAACAGACTGAACCCACCGAGGGGCGACCGCTACCGCACCTGACGACTCGCTCAAACCGCAAGCGAGCTTTCGCCAACAAACGCGAACCGCACAAGCGCTCACGCCGGACGTGTCGCACATCACCTACACAGTACCGCCCGGCTCCGCACCGGTCCCGCACGTTCGGGTCGTAGGGGTCTCGGTTCTCGCACGGTTCTCCTTCCGCGTTTCCGCGCGTCCGTTCATCTGCTTCGATGAGGACTGACTCGGTCCATACGACCTCGCCCGGGTCACGCCGTGGCCATTGCGTCCCGAAACCGGGATGCATCGATAGTATATCTCCCCCCTCTCACGCCGACACCGCATCACACCGACGGCGCACGCGTTCTTCGACCCGCACCGAGTCGAATTCATCGCGCGCACAGATCACGCCACCGCAGTCGGCGTGAGAGGCTCCCTTCGGTCGTCGCGCCAGAGGCGCGATGAAGATATACCAACCGATGCCCCCGACACCGGAAGCGCAATGGCCACCGACCCGCGCGAGGACGATACGCTTGGACCGAGTCAGTCAGAACTCATCGAAATGATGAACGAGGAGCGCGAAAGCGGAGAACCGTGCGAGACGTGCGAGCGTTCCCACGACCCGAACCAGCCGTGCGGGACGCGGTTTGGCGAGCCGTAGGCGAGCTACGGCTCGCGTTCGCGTTCCGCAGGCAGCCCCGCGCAGCTCGGTCGCCCCCTACGACTCGCTCTCTCCGCACTGCCCGAGCGAGCTTTCGCAGACACGCACGAACCGCGCGTTGCTCGCGCGCTGGTTGCGGCTTCGCCGCGTGATGCACGGCATCACCTACTCGGCACCGCTACCGTACGGCTACCGAGACGGAGCGGTGCGTCGCCGGCCGCGGCGACTCGCTCCACCGTGCCTGCCGTAGGCGGGCGCGGTCCGACAACTATCCGGCTAGGTAACGCGGCGCGACGCGGCGCACCGAACCGCGACGGACCGCGACCGCACACACCTGATTCTGTTGGGCCGGCTGTAACCAGGACGCGTCCGCTCGTCGCTCCGCGCCTTCAATCACAGCACCGACCGCACTCAGGCGACGTCGCTCCAACGCTCCTCGCGGACCGGCGTGCGCGTTCCATCGTGACGCCAGCCCGAGACGCGACGCGATTGCGGTCCACGTCAAAATCTATGATTTTGCCGGGACCGTTCCCATCGACACTCGCCCGTTGGTCGAGTGTCTCGGCAATCGGCCGCGGGCTGGCGCACGGTGATGTGAGTGAAGCGCGACGAGACAAGCTCGTCGCGCGGACAGGTGAACTTAGAATGAGTGAACGCAGTATCAAGGTCGGTAGCAGTAGTAACGTGTACGACACCGAAACGCCGGACGACGTCGCAGACACCATCACGGCGCAGCGTCAACGGCAGGCCGCAGAGCGGACGGACGAGGAGGACGAGTAACGATGCCGCTCGACCTTCTCGTCACCGGCCTGGAAATGCTGGTGTTCGCGGCCGTGATGGTGTTCACCCTCGGTCTCTTCGTAATCGTGGTTGGCGGGGCGTTTGTCGGTCTCCCGCTGCTCGCGTCGCTCGTCACCCCTTCGGGCGAGTAACCCGAAGGGCTGGTTTCCGCTGTTCGCCGGATCGGTGAGTTAGCGCTCACCAATCCTCAATCGCTCTCTTTCACCGTGACGGGGCGATGCGACCTCCGGTCGCGTTCCACCTCGACCAGAGGTCTCGGTCCACCGCACAGCAGATGTTCATACTTTCTTCTAACCGCCCTCCCACCGAAGCCTCGCGGGCCACCGCTCACATCGAACACCGCTCTCGTTCGCTCCGGCCCCGCTCCCCTCCTTCACTCGACGACGCGCTTCGTCTCGTTCAGGCTGCGCCCCCGCTCCAGCACAGCAGTCCCGTCACGCACCGACAGCACCGCAACCACCGCATTCCACGTTAGATTACCGTACAGCCTATCCACCCTCCCGCCGATGCCGAGCGGGCCACCGTCTGCGCTCGATCAACCGCACGAACTCGCTTGACTCCGGCCCCGCTCCCCTCCCTCGCTCCAAGTATTCGCTCGGGCTGCGCCACAGCTCCGCTACCGCTACACCTCACACCTCCCCCGTCTCCTCGCTCCGAATGGTCGCTCGTCGTGCCTCCTCCCTGCGCTCCCTTTGAGGGTCGCTCCGGTCGTCCCCTCTTTCGGCGCTCGACGACGTTCACATCCCTCACGTTCGTTCGGTCGTTCGTCGTCTTCACGCCTCAAGCTGCGCCCGTAATGGGAGAGTTAAGGGAGGAGAAGAGTTGTGAATGGAGAAGGGAGAGGGGGAGAAGAGAGAAAGAGAGGAGGGTGTAGAAAGCACGGTGAAGAGAGACGGTGAGTGTGGAAGGTGGGGAGCGGATACTGCAGACGGTGACGGAGAGTGGTACTGCTTGGAGAGAGCAGTACCAGGTCAGGAGCAGTGCAGTTGCTCCAGACCAGTCGTCGCTCTCCAGGTCACCGTCAGGCGAGCGTGCAGTAGAGCACGCACGTCACGGCTACGATCACCGCTCGATACAGCACCACAACAGCGTGATGTTGTTCTTCGTCTCTCCCTCCCACCGAAGCCTCGATGGGCCACCGCTCACTCGAACACAGCCTTCGTTCGCTCCGGCCCCTCTCCCCTCCTTCGCCCTGACGGGCTCAGGCTGCGCCACTGCAAACGAACTATTCTGTGTCGCCTGCCTGAGCGAACGCGGTTGCCGATTACTCGTTCAACTACAGCACAGCGAGTCACGCGTTATGCAGGCCCGCAATTCCCGGTCACCGAAACCGGCACTCACCCGGCACCGGGCTTGCTCGCCCACCCGCACTCGCTGCGCCCGAAACCGGATTCGGCCGACACCGGTGACGCTCCCGACCTCCAGTCGGCCTCCATTCGTTCGCTTTCGCCGCGACCGGTCCGGCTGCGCCGACACGGTCTCGGCCTTCCTTCGTCAGGCGAGCCTGCGCGTCGTCGGTCCGGCTGCGGCCGCGACGTTCTCACTCACCCGCTACCACACCTCCCGTTCGCCTTCGTCGTGCACGGTCCGGCTGCGCCCGTGACGTTCTCGGACATTCCTTCGTCAGTCCGAGCTTTCGCCCCGACGGTCCGGCTGCGCACACGACGATTCTCACTCCTCCCCCGAAGCCTCGCTCACCTACGTTCGCTCCCCTCCCTCACATTCGTTCGGGCTGCGCCCCCGCCGATCGCGCTTGATATGCACCGCACCTCCCGCTCGCTTTCGCCGCGCACGATCCGACTGCGCCGGACACGGTCTCGTCCCCTCCTTCGTCGGGACGAGCGTGCGGTCCGCCGGTTCGGCTGCGCACGCGACGGTCTCGCTCCTCCCGCCGAAGCCTCGCTCACTTCCGTTCGCTCCCCTCCCTCGTTGCACGTATTCACTCGGGCTGCGCCACAGCTACCGTACGCCGTTCGCTTTCGCCGGTCACGGTCCGGCTGCGATGGCACGACCTCGACCCCTCCTTCGTCGGGTCGAGCATGCGCACCATCGGTCCGGCTGCGCTCCCGACGTTCTCACTCGCTCCGCACAGCTCCTCCCGCTCGCTTTCGCCCCGGACGGTCCGGCTGCGCCGACACGCTCTCGCCCCCCTCCTTCGTCGGGGCGAGCTTTCGCGTCGCCGGTCCGGCTGCGCCCGTGACGTTCTCGCGCCTCCCGCCGAAGCCTCGCTCACCTACGTTCGCTCCCCTCCTCACTCACATTCGTTCGTTCGGCTGCGCCACCGCTGATCATGCTTGCCCCGCACAGCCTCTTGCTCGCTTTCGCCGCGGTCAGTCCGGCTGCGCCGACACGGTCTCACCCCTTCCTTCGTCGGGGTGAGCATGCGCGTCGCCGGTCCGGCTGTGCCCGCGACGTTCTCGCACCTCCCACCGATGCCTCACTCACATTCGTTCGTTCCCCTCCCTCACGTTCGTTCGGGCTGCGCCAGCGACGAGCGTGCGTGAACCGTACAGCACCTCCCGCTCGCTTTCGCCGCGCACGGTCCGGGTGCGCTGACACGGTCTCGACTGACGTCGAGCATGCGCGCCACCGGTCCGGCTGCGCACGCGACGCTCTCGCTCCTCCCACCGAAGCCTCACTCACATTCGTTCGTTCCCCTCCTTCACGGAACTCACGTTCCGTTCAGGCTGCGCCACCGCACAGTCATAAGAGTAGTATCCCGCAGACCCTCCCGCCGAAGCCTCGTGAACCTCCGCTTCACTCGATACCTCGCTCGCTCCGGCCCCACTCCCCTCCTCACTCACATCTGTTCGTTCGGCTGCGCCACGACTCCCGCACCGCGCTGTGAGTGTTCTGCCCCGTCCTCCCTGGCGGTCGTCCTTCGGACCGCACTCCTCTTGCGCGGGCATGCGGCGCTGACGCGCCGTTCCTGCACCTCCCCCGTCTCCTCGCTCCGAATGGTCGCTCGTCGTGCCTCCTCCCTGCGCTCCCTTGCGGGTCGCTCCAGTCGTCCCCTCTTTCGGCGTTCGACGGACCACCGTTCCTCATTCACGTTCGTTCATTCGTCCGGTGGTCGTCTTCACGCCTCAAGCTGCGCCCGTAGTGGGAGAGATAAGGGAGAGATAATTGTGAGGGGAGAAAAGGGTGAGAGGATAGTAGACGGTTGAGTAGGGTAGCGGTTAGGAGTAAGGTATGTAGAAGAGTAAGTACGAAGCGGTAGTGGCGGAGGAGGCAGGGAGGGCAGACGGTGACAGTGAGAGTGGTACTGCTTTAGAGAGCAGTACCAGGTCAGGTACTGTGTTGCACCAGACCAGGCCAACGGCCACTCGTCGAGTCACCGTCAGGCGAGCGTGCAGAGAGCACGCACGTTCCCACAGCAACCGCACGATCGCTCCCGCACAGCACCGAGTGTTATCATGCTCGTTGAACCCTCCCTCCGAAGCCTCGCAGGGCCTCTCCTCCCTCAACGGGTTCGGTCGTCCCGACCCCGCTCCCCTCCTTCGCCCTGACGGGCTCAGGCTGCGCCCCCACTACCGCGTAAGATGTAGTGTTCTGCAGGCCCTCCCACCGAAGCCTCGATGCACCGTCGCTTCACTCGATTCCTCGTTTGCTCCGGCCCCTCTCCCCTCTCTCACTCGCTATCGAGGTCTCCTACGGGACCTCTTGCATCGTTCGAGCTGCGCCACAGCCCCGTCGTAAGATGTAGTGTTACGCAGGCCCTCCCACCGAAGCCTCGTCGGGCCTCCGTCTGCGCTCGATCAAACGCACGAACTCGCTTGACTCCTGCCCCACTCCCCTCCTCACTCACGTTCGTTCGTTCGGCTGCGCCAGCGCTGTTCATACTTGATATGCACAGCACCTCACCGTTCGCTTTCGCCGGTCACGGTCCGGCTGCGCCGGTACGTTCTCGGACCTTCCTTCGTCGGTCCGAGCTTTCGCCCCGACGGTCCGGCTGCGCTCCCGACGTTCTCACTCCTCCCCCGATGCCTCACTCACATGCGTTCGTTCCCCTCCCTCGTTTCACGTATTCACTCGGGCTGCGCCCCCCGCTGATTATGCTTGATCCGCACCGCCTCTCACTCGCTTTCGCCGCGGTCAGTCCGACTGCGCCGACACGATCTCGCCCCCTTCCTTCGTCGGGGCGAGCGTGCGCGTCGCCGGTTCGGCTGTGCCCGCGACGTTCTCGCACCTCCCGCCGATGCCTCACTCACTTCCGTTCGTTCCCCTCCTTGCGCTCCAGTAGGTGCTCAGGCTGCGCCACCGCTCAGCATAAGATGTAGTAGTCCGCGAACCCTCCCGCCGAAGCCTCGCGGCCCTCCGCTTCGATTCACGGCCTTCGTTCCTCTCTCGGAATCCTCACCCGGATTCCTCAACTCGTCACTCGTCCGTTCACCTCGCTCCGGCCCCGCTCCCCTCCTCACTCACGTCCGTTCGTTCGGCTGCGCCAACGCACTGCGCCCCTTCCGGCGGCGTGCGACCCTGTCGGGCCGATCCGCCGTCACCCCATTCACTCCCCTGACGGGTCGCTCGCCCTTCCCTCCATGATGGTCGGTCGGGCCCTTCCTCAGTCACTCTATAGTGAGTCGTTCCTTCGGCCCTTGCGCACGGAACCGTTCGTTGCGTCCCTATATCGGGACGGACGCGTGCGGTGTCGCGCGCACCCCTTCTCCTCTGCACGGGCATGCGACGACGTGATTGGCACGTCGTCGTTCCGGTCCTCCCCATCACTCCCTGACGGTCGTTCGTTCTCGGTCCTCGGAATGAGTCTCGTCCCTCGAACCCACCTCGGTCACTCCTAGTGAGTCGTTCCCGTCGGCCCTTGCGCGCTGTCGACGCGCACCACCGCACTCCTCTTGCGCGGGCTGCGGCGCGTGATCGCGCCGTTCCTGCACCTCCCCCGTCTCCTCGCTCCGAATCGTCGCTCGTCGTGCCTCCTCCCTACGCTCCCTTGCGGGTCGCTCCGGTCGTCCCCTCTTTCGGCGTTCGACGGGACACTTTCACTTCACGTCCGTTCGTTCAGTCTCCCGTCTTCACGCCTCAAGCTGCGCCCGTAGTGGGAGAGATAAGAAAGGAGGAATTAGAGAGGGAAGAAGGGAGAAGAGAAAGAGAGTAGACAGAGACGGAAGGACGGGTAGGGAGAAACGGTTGGAGGGACAGACAGGGTGAACGTAGATGGGGAGTGAGGAAGCAGAGGAGCGGGGAAGCAAACGGTGAGAGACGAGTGGTACTGCTTGGAGTGCAGTACCAGGTCAGGTGCAGTGTCGGCACCAGACCAGGCCAACGGGCCACTCGACCAGTCACCGTTAGGCGAGCGTGCCAGAGCACGCACGTACCAGCAGTGACCGTTGCTCACCAGCACAGATCCCGCAACAGCACCGCTTGATGTAGTGCTCGTCTCTCCCTCCCACCGAAGCCTCGCGGGCCTCCGCATCGTTCCTTACGTCACTCGCTCCTGCCCCGCTCCCCTCCTTCGCCCTACGGGCTCAGGCTGCGCCACTGCAAACGAACTAATCTGTGTAGACTGGCTGGACTCCACTGAGTGACCGGTGAACGGACGGTTCGACCGCTCGTACGACCCACGGCAGCCCGGGGGGCTCTCCGCAAGCATTCCATCATAACCCTCCCCCATCACTCCTGAACGCGGTCGTTCCGGGGAAGGGTTATGGGAATGCCCGACCCCCGGGCTTTGGGGTCGTGGCCCGCGCGGTCTGGATACAGTCAATTCCTCCCGACGCGTCCCGCCACACCCACGAGTGGGTGAGGCGCGGCGGGACGCGTCTTCAGGTGAATTCAGATGAGTAAAGCATGGACGTGGTTTGAACCGGTTGCACAGGACGTCGAACAGATGCGCGATGCCCTTCGGGACGTTGTGCCGGACGGGTGGGTTGAGGAAACCGACCCGCACGTGAGCGTGCTTCCCGGGTTCGAGGTACCCGAGGAAGAGATGGACGGCGTGCTGACGGCGTGTGCCGAGGCGAGCGAGGACCTCGTTGGGACAACGGTTGAAGTGACCGGGTTCCATTGCTTCAATCCGTTAGACGCGGATGACGAGACGTTCGTTATCGGCCTCGACGTGGACGTCGCCCTGGAGTCCACGCGCGAACTCCAGGAAGCGTACGTAGACGCGGCGGGTGGTGAACTACTCTACGAGCCTGTGCCGGCGCACATCACTCTCTACAAGGAGGGTGACGGAGGCGACGATAATCAGGGGCTCACGGACGAGCAAGAAGCAGCCGTGGAGCAGCGGTTGGCGGAACTGTGCGAGGATGCACAGTTCGAAGCAACGGTGGGCGCGGCCCCGGCCGACACGTTCTAAGCCGGAGTGCGCGTCCGTCGTCTCTCGCTTCGTGCAGGCACCGCCCCGCTGATTCGACGATCTCGCCCGAAACGCCCGGGCGAGCTGCGACGGACCAACACGAACCGCGCGTAACCCGTCGCGCGCAGTGCGCTCACTCCGTTCGCTGATCGCCTTCCAGGCGAGTCCAGCATCACTACATCTCGGCACAGCCTCGCCTCGGTCCCATCGCCCGCTTCGACTGGCAGACAATCTCCATCGCCCTGTGATGGTCGGTTCGTGACCCCTTCGGGTCGTTCCGTGAGGGTGAACTCCTCAACACCCCTCCCTCGTGACCGTCCTGTCCCGTTTGCGTTGCCACTCGAAGGTTTCCGTATAGCACCGTAAAACTGTGTCATCTCGCGCCAGCGCAGACCGCCGCGCTGGCCCGAGATGCTCCCGTTGGTCGCCGAATCCTCGGCCAAGGATTACGGCGCTATCCGGGACCGTCTCACACATGGCAACGCAAACATTTGCCGGTCACGAGGTCGATTGGGATGTTGAGGAGCACGAGTGCCCTCACGTTGACGACCCGCGCGGGCACATCACCTCCACGCCTCCATCACAGGGCGATGACCGTGTTGTCTGCCAGACGTGCGGGGTCTTCGGGACTCTCGTCGAGTAGTCCCGCTCGGCCCCGCTCCGCTTTCCTCCGACACCTTCACCTCGGCTCTCACCGTGTTCGAGCCGGACGAACAACACCACCGCTCCTGGTTGCGGCTTCGCCGCGTCGGGCACGTCATGACCACGACTGCCTCCGCCTGATCACGAGCGACCAGAACCGCCTGGTCGCTCGGCTAACAACACCACGTCCTCGGATTGCGGCTTCGCCGCGTGAACCCTGCATGACCATCACCCCCTCACCGCTCCGCTAGCCGTCAGGCGCACAACGGTCGCTGACAGGGTGGGGTTGGCTACGGCCTCCATCCCTGTAATGGGTCACCGGTGGTCCTCGGTGCTGTCCTCGGACCACCTTCTCACCATCGCTCCTTTGCCAGTCGCTCCGGTTCGAATCGCCGCCGCACAGCGGCGAGGAACCCTTACAGGGATGGACCACCCCCCACCCTGTTGCTCCCTCGCGCGTTGCGCCTTCCTCTGATTCCTCCCCGTCGCGGGCATTAAAAAGTGCCCCGCGACGGGGGCGTCAGGTGAACTAACGATGTCAGAAAGTCAGACTCAGAACGGTAGTACCGAGGTCAACAACGAATTCAGCGCGCTCGAAGCGAACAACTTCATCCGCGGTCAGAAGGGCGCGTGCCTGGTCATCACGGAAGAAGTGCAGGGCGAAGACGTGGAAACGGTGTTCATCACGGTCAATCGGACGTACTTCGAAGTGCGCGAATTCGGGAAGCCGTCCAAGTGCGAGCGACACACGATGAGCGCCGCCCTCGACCGAGCGCGGAAGAACGGGAACACGGCGGAACTGGCGGCGTACCAGCAGTCGGCGCTCGACCTGGAAAGCGCAGAGCAGTTCGCCCGAGACAACTTCGAACTCGAAGACAAGGACAGTAAGGCGGGCTTCGGCATGAACCGTGACCAGCTCGATGAGGCGGAAGAGGACGAGCACCTCGAAATCGCCTCGAAGGCGGCGGACACGAGCGAAGAGCACGGCGGCGGCTGGTAAGAGAGCCGGCGCTCTCTTTTTTGCCGGTGGCCCTTCACGCGTCGGGTTCCGCGTGTCCGTGTCTCACCAGCACCACCGGAACCGCTTGATTCGACGTTCTCGCCGGTGGCGAGCTGCGACGTGCGAACACCACCACCGGCCCTGATTGCGGCTTCGCCGCGTGATACACGTCATGACCTCATCTCCGCACTCCACGGATCCAGCACACACCTCATCTACCCTCCCTCCGAAGCCTCGCGGGCCTCTCCTCCTTCGCGTACCGTGCTCAGTCGTCCCGACCCCGCTCCCCTCCTTCACGCCGTTGCTCGCTCTGTGGAGGGCCTACCACTCCGGGTGGCCCTCACACTCGCTGACGGCGTTCAGGCTGCGCCACCGCACCAGCCACCGTCACCGCGCCATTCCGCTCGTTGCGCCGCAGACGAAACGCCACGCCACCACGCCCGGTTACGCGAACGTCTCGCCTGACGTCACCCCGCACGCTGCGTCACACGACTTCCTCCGACTCCGCGCCTTCACGGCGGTCGGGCCGACTCCTCTGCGACGGTTGACCGGATGCTCCCATTACCGCTGTGGTCACCTCTCCCGCCGTGACGACGCTGGTGCTTGCGTTTCCCGTGACATTCTCGACGAGACGTTCCAGAAAGAGCCATTCCATCATAACTCACCCGTACCGGAAGTAAAGGCCCCGCAATCGCCCTTCCAGACTCACCTAACGGGTGAGTGCTGGCTGGCGATCGTCGCTATGCGCCCGCTCCCTATGGTCGCGGCGGCTGCCATTACAACCGGTACGGGTTCAGACAGAATGCAATGGCTCGGAACGACCCGACGTCCGATGACAGGGGAAACGCGGCGCAAACGACCAGCGACGACACGCGAGGTGACCACTAATGGGAGCATCCGGAACCATCAACCGACGACAGAGCTTCGAACCCGACCACCAGTACGTGAAGGTCGCGGAGAAAAACACGGAGGAAGTCTGGAAGTGTGACGGGTCGTGCGGGCAGACCAACTGTCAGTCGAAGAAGTTCTTCGACAAGTAACCGGGCGGGTGGCTCCCGTCGGCGTTTCTTACTGCACAACAGAGACACTACACACGAATTCCAACAATGACCGACAACAACGAGCAGACGTGGACCGAAGTACAGCCAGAAGTCAACGCGGAAGATGCACAGAACGTTCCGGACGCGGCAGACGCGGTTCACCAGTTCGAATCTAACGATGACTACCGAGCGCGCGTCTACTACGAGGCAAGCACAGAACACTGGCACATGGAAATCGACCATCTCGAAAACGGAGAGTGGGACACGTTCGGGCAGGGAGACCGTGACTCGTGGGAAGCAATCCTCGATGTTGCGTACCAGGACCCGGCCGACGTCGAACGCCCTCAGGTAGCTCCTTCCTCCTGAATGTTCTGCCGGACTTCTACGCGCTTTAGCTTCGCTTCTTGCAGGACAGCACCCTCCCGCCGAAGCCGAGCGGGCCTCTCCTCCCTCGGCTGTGCTCGGTCGTCCCGACCCCGCTCCCCTCCGATAACGACCCGTGACGGGTCGTCATCGGCTGCGCCACCGCACAGGTACTAATCTGTGTAGACTGCCTGAGACACGCATCGGTTACGCGTGTTCCTGTCCGGCCCGACCGCTCGTGCAACCCGCTGCACCCCCGGAGGGCTCTCCGCAATCACACCTCCTAACCCTCCCCCCATCGCTCACCTCGCAGCTCGCTCCGGGGAAGGGTTATGGGGTGTGACCGACCCCCGGGGGTTTGGGGTTGTGGCCCGCGCGTTCTGGATTGCGTAGGATTCTCCCGACGCCTTCCGCCGCACCGGTGGTGCGGCGAAGCGCGGCGGAAGGCGTCTCAGGTGAATTCGAATGTACGATACTCTCAAACGGATGGTTCGAGGTTGGATTGGCAGTCAAAAACAAGGCGCGACGGACGCAGAGGTCAGGCAGGCTGTGCAGGAACTCGAAGCGAGCGAGGAGGCGCTGTAAGATGAGTACCGAATCGTTGCCGTCGAAGCCGCCGGTCGAGGCGTATTCGGACGAGGAGTTCCAGGTGGTCGTTGACCACATCCACAAGGTCGGATGGAAGGTGGACGACTTCGAGGAACGCGCGGAGAAACGCATCGATCGGAAGGGACGCGGGCCGCATTGCCCGGAGTGCGAGATGAAACCCGCCGGTGTGAAGGAACGAAGCGTACACGGTGATTGGGGGCAGGTGCAGCACTACCGGTGTCTCCGGTGTGAACACGAGTTCCAGGGCGTGCGCCGGTACATGTACGAGGACGACGACGAGTAACGACGCAGTCCTCTTCTCGCTGGTAGCGGCTCCCGTCGACCACTGCCCGCATCGCACCGTTTGAATCGACGATCTCGCCCGACCGTGGGCGAGCTGCGACGGACCAACACGAACCGCGCGTAACCCGTCGCGCGCAGTGCGCTCACTCCGTTCGCTGATCGCCTTCTAGGCGAGTCCAGCATCACCACATCTCGACACCGCACGGCTACCGCCGTGGTCGTTACCCCTGTTACCGACCGAGGCGTGGCTGTCACCCGTTCGGAGTCCACCTCGTTGGTCCTTTCAGGTCTCGTGCTCGTAGTTCAGGGCGCTCGCACACACGCACGTTGCTTGGCATCTCACCGTGCGTTTTCAGTCCCGACGGGGCACCCCCGGGCCTCTCTTTCGTAGTCTGCATTTGTCGTCTTGACCAGGGTCGTGCCTGTCACCGGTCGTCACCACCATCGATGCAGGAGCTTCCAGGCATTACCCGGGACCGGACGCATCGGAAGTATATCTCCCCCTCTCACGCCAGCGCTTTCCACAACGCTCCACGGCGCTGCCGTGAGGAGGCTCCCTTCGGTCGTCGCGCACTTCGGCGCGATGTAGATATATCAACCGATGCGACCGAAGCCGGGCGTATGCCTGGAACTGCCTCGATGGCGTCCGGTGAGACCGGTGATGACACGACCTTCCACGTCAAGACGAGTCTGCGTGACTACGATGATGAGGCCCTCACGGGGATGCCCCTTGACACGGGGACTGAATCGCATCTCACGTTCGATACCAAGCGGCGTGCCAACGTGTGTGCGCTCGCTTACTACCTGAACTACGAGCACATCTACGACCTTGAAGAGGACCAAGTTGTCGAGGTGGACCTCTTCTCCCGAACGGGTGACAGTACCGAGTACCTCGGTCGGATAATGGGGTAACTCCCCTCGTCGGCTCTTCTGTTGCGTAGGTAGCTACACGAACGACTTCCCCTCTCACCCCGTGCCGGTCGTTTCGTTTTCTCCCCCGCCGTTCCATTCTTTTCCGTCGACACTCTTCGTGTCTCGCAGGTACCACCCCGCTTGATTCGACGTTCTCGCCCGACCGTGGGCGAGCTGCGACGAGACAAACACCGACCGCGCGTTCCTCGCGCGCAGTGCGCTCACTTCGTTCGCTGATCGCCTTCCAGGCGAGTCCAGCATCACTACATTTCCACACCGCCAGTTATCATGTTCTGCAGGACCGCTCCCTCCCGCCGGGGCCTCGCGGGCCTCCGTCTCACCGTGTTCGACTCCTGCCCCGCTCCCCTCCTTCACGGAACTCGCGTTCCGTTCAGGCTGCGCCGAAGAACACTAATTCTGTGTCGTCTGGCTATGTACCGCCTGCACTCACCGTGAACAGCCCTCCCGCCACGCGCTCCGTGAGGTAACCGTCCCGGCCCTTGCGGTGCGTGACTCCTCAGGCCACGGAACGGCTACTCCCACTGGAACGCGGGCGGTCGGGTAAGCGCGACACGCTCCGCGAGTCGCGCGGTCAGGTGACTTCCAGCTATGCAATCCAAACTCGACCGAGGCCGACAGAACGGCGTCCGACCAGACCAGTACTCCGGTGAACTCCCGGAGGGGCTCTCATTCGACGTCGTCGCACTGTGGTGCTACCTCGTCGAACGCGCTGAACGCACGTTCCCGTGCGACATGGACGGGATGATCGACCTCTTCGAGGACGAGTTCCACGACATCCCGTCCACCCTCGACGAGTCACTTCGCACCGAGTGGAACGCGAGCGGTATCTCTGACGCGCCGAACGGCGACGACATCAAGAACATCGCTGCGGTGAGCGAGTTCGTTGACGGGTACGCCCTGTACTACGCCCGCCACGACGACGAACCATCGCTCGACGAACCGGACGACCAGCGACTCGATCTCGCTTCAACGCTCCGTGACTACGGCGACCGCATGTACCGTCTCGGCGTCGAAGCCGGCCGGCAGATGCCGCGCCTCTAACCAATCACGCGGTCTCACCGTCCAGGTGAGCTGCGCGGCGAACCCCCGCGCGTTCACGATCGCGCGCTGTGCGCACCTTCGGTGCTGAACGCCGTTGGCGACACGGCATGACGTTTCCAGGCCCTCATTCCCGCAGAGTCTCGTATCATGCAGGACACCCCCTCCCACCGGGGCCTCGCGGGCCTCCGCTTCACTCGAACACCGCTCTCGTTCGCTCCTGCCCCGCTCCCCGCCTTCACGGAACTCGCGTTCCGTTCAGGCTGCGCCACCGCCACCGAAGAGAGTGTTATGCAGGACCGCAATTCCCGGTCACCGAAACCGGCGCTCACCCGGGACCGGGACTTGCGAGCCCACCCTCACTCGCTGCGCCCGAAACCGGACTCTGCCGGGACCGGTGACGCTCCCGACCTCCGGTAGGCCTCCATCCGCACCGTCCAGCGAGTCGGGTAAAGGCCCCGGTTGCGCCCGCGAACGGACCACACAGTATTACTCGGGACAACTCCCCGTCCGGGGATTCACCAGGTAAACCACGCCGGTTGCGACTGCACCGGACACCACGAATTACTCGGGACTCAAACACCAACTCGTCCCGGTAAATCGAGGCGTTGCGCCTTGACGGACACGTCGGGATTACTCTGGTGAACGCGAAGCGGTTCTCCCGGTAAAACATGGAGGTTGCGTCCGCGAACGGACCGTGACCAATACTCCGACTCGCTCCGAAACCAGCGCGCGACCGAGACGGGGCGATGCGACTCTCCCCGCACGGATCGAGTCTCGCGTTCCACCGTTCACTCGCAGCGCGATGCGCTCATTCACGGTCCTATGTTCCCGTTGTGCTCGACCCTCGTTGCGTCTCGCCGCGCAGTCCGATGGGGCGCTGCAACGGACTCGCGTCCGTTTCGCGGTCCACCCATCGCTCACGGCGCGATGCGTTCGCTCCGGGTCCTGTGTTCCCGTGACGCTCACCCACGTTGCGTTCGCTACCGCTGACCGCGCGCGCCATAAGCCAGCGTCACCCTCGCGCGTACCGCACATGAGCCGACTTCGTCGGCGGGGTCGCTCCGACTCCCCTCGGTCGCTTCACCTCGCTCCACCCCGGTCGGTCCCACAGTCACGGAGCGGTCCACACAGCACCGACCGGGCGCTCCGGTAGTTACGGTCCACCTGTGCGCGCCGGAGCGTTCCGGCGTGCTCGGTCCCGTTACTGCATGCGCTCACCCACGATGCGTTCGCTGCCGCGCGCGAGTCCGGACGGGGCGATGCGACTCTCCCCGCACGGATCGAGTCTCTCGTTCCACCGCGCTCCTGAGAGAGCGCGGTCCTCTATGTGCTGTCACCGGCAAGCGCGCCATCCGCCAGCGTCACCCTCGCGCAGCCGGTGACTGCCGCACCCGCAACCGGGATTCCTTCCAAGCGTTCAGTCACCCGCGGGTGCTCTCACTCACGACACGGAACGATGCGTCTCGACGAACCCGCAGTACTTGTCTCGACGCGTTCCACTCTCACTCACCGCCGATCGTTCGAGTCCCCGACACCGCGGGCAGCTCGTGTTCGGAGCGCTGCGAATCACCGACAGTAGTGATTCGTTCGGTCCACCGACGCGCGTTGCGTCGGTCCGGCATAGGGTGAACGGAGCGCTCCGATTCACCCGCGACGATACGGGTGAATAGGACGGTCCACTCCTCGCATCGCGGAGCGATACACTCGCTCGGAGTCCAGTATTCCCGTGCCGCTCACCCTCGTTGCGTTCGCTCCTGATCACGACGTAGCGACACACACGAACCGCGCGTCGCGCCATCCGCCAACGTCACCCTCGCGTCGCGCGCAGTGCGCACCTTCGGTGCTGAACGCCGTTGGCGAACCAGCATCACCACATCACCTCGCAACCGCGTTCAGCACTCCTCCCCAACCGGAGGGCCCTTCAGTCGCTCCGGCTTAGGTCGCTCCCTCCGACCCCTCCCCTCGCGCGTCCGCTGCCGGGCTCTCAGGGGCACCTCCACCACCCACCTTCGCATCACGGACCGCGTCAGTCGCTCGATATAAGCCGCTCCTTCCCGCGGTTGCGTTCGCACCTCCACGTTCCGGGCTGCCGCTGCCCTGCCGGGGTAAATCGCTAACCGCTCGAACACCGACTCGCGGTCAGTCGAATTATCCCGCTGGCAGGGCGCGGGTCCGGGCTTTTCGCTCAAGACCGTAGCCCCGTTGCGAGCCCGGCGACTCCTCGCGCGCCGCAGGGAGCGATTCCTCGGCTCGCTTGTGGCTCGCCTTCGGTCGTTGCGTCGCACGCAGCGCTTCGTGCGACCCGGCTTGCAAGTCCCGATGGGGCGCTCCAACGGGACGCGGCGGTCCGCGTCCCTTTTGTTAGCGGTCCACCGTTCGCTTCGGGGAGCGATACCCTCGCTCACGGTCCGATGTTCCCCTCAACGTCCGTGTCGTATCTCCAACACGGAACCCGAACCGCCGTTCCGTGTTGGCATCGTCGACACGGACTCGTAACGCTCACCCTCGTTGCGTTCGCTACCGACGCGCGACTCACCCGAGGGCACCACCCCCACCCACCTGACGCTGCGCTCCTCGAACACGAACTCGGTGCTCGCCCTCCACGTTCCAGCTCGTTCCTCGCGGGCTTTCGCTCACGACCGCTACCCTCGGGGTTCGCTGCGCGTCTCGTGCGCGGCACGGGGCACCTCCACCACCCACCTTCGCTTGCGCGCCGGCGTCGGGGACGCCGCCGGTGCTCGCACCTCCACGGTCCGGGCTGCGCCGCGCGCGTTACCCAACCATCACGCCTCGCGCGAGCGTTCCGGGCTTTCGCTCACGACCGCCACCCCGTGCACGCTTACCGCCGTCGCTCACCCTGCAGGGTTCGCCAGCGCTCCACAGAGAGCGGTTTCGCGGCAGTCTCGAACCCACTCCCCGCTCCGTGGGTTCTCGCTTCCACCCCTGCCTTCAGTTACGCGATTGAAGCGTTCCTCACCCCGCCCCATCCTCTTTCACACCACCCCGTAACGGGGTGGTGCTCACCCCTCGCACACGTCCACCACTCGCCAGCCATTCGACTGGCAACGTGGCGGGTACCGTGCGCGCCACTGTTCTCCTCTTGTGGCGTTGTTCGCGGTCCACGTTACATCATCATGCATGGTGGTAAAGGCCCGCACTCCGTGTTCGCTCCACCGCGTCGCTCACCCCTTCGGTGAAGGGGCGAACCATTACCACCATGCACGGAAAACCGGGACGCATGGACCGCGATGACCTGAACGACCCGCCCGAGTACGGCCAGGCCCACCTCGACCAGATTCGTGCGAAGCTCGAAGCGGGGCAGTCGCTTACTGCAGACGAGACCGCGATTGCGTTGGACGCTATTCCAAGCGATTCCCCGATTCGACAGGTTCCCGAGTGACCGGTGCCTGTGCTGTCACCGGCACACCTGTTCGACACGCCCTTCGGGCGACGGACACCGACACCGCCCCTGGTTGCGGCTTCGCCGCGTCGTGCACTGCATGACTACATCTCCGCACGGCTACCGACGGGACACCGTCAGGCTCGCAGCGTTCGCTGACGGGGTGGGGTTGGCTACGGCCTGAATCGCCCGTAATGGGCCGCGGTTCCCCTGCGGAGCGTCCTCGGGTCACCTTCTCCCGTCGTTCCCTGTGACCGGTCACAACGGATCGAACCGGCACTGCGTGCCGGGCAACCCTTACGGGGATTCACCACCCACCACCCGCGTTGCTCACGCCGGACGCGCCTTCCTCTGATACGCCGCGACGCGGGCATCGAAGAGTGCCCCGCGACGCGGGCGTGATCAACAATGAATCTTCGACAACTGCTTCCGATGGTCAGTGACCGAGAGCGCAAGTACGAGGACGCCGTTTACGTTCAGGACGACGTGCAGGTTCCCGACACGCCCGCCGCCCACGGCGACATCAGCATCGGTGACACGGTCACACTCGACTACACGCTGGACGACGTCGAGGTGACCGTGAAATCCATCCACACCGGCTACTGCGGATTCCGGTCGCCGTACGTCCGCGTGGTCGCAACCGCTCAGACACAGGGACTGGACGTCCCGGTCGGCGCGGAGCTCCGCATCAACACCATCACGGGCCGCGCGGTCGCTTTCGACTCACCGCTCGCCACCGGCGGGTACCCGCAAGTCGGCAAGGGCGCGTCGCTCCACGCCTGACCCGCTCTTGTTCCCACGTCCCATCGCTCCGACCGTGACCGCACGACTATCGTTTCAAGCAGGACAACGCCCTCCCTCCGGGGCCTCGCAGGGCCTCTCCTCCCGGTGGTCGTCCCGACCCCGCTCCCCTCCCTCACGCTCACGAGCGAGCGTTCGGGCTGCGCCAACAGAACAGACCTGATCTGTTGGGCCGAGCATGAGCGGGCCTGACCACCGGTGTGTACGCTCTCCGCCTCAGCTCCGCAGCCCGTTTTCCTTCGGTACTGTTCCGCACCGCGCTGCAGGGCCTGTCACTTACCGCGCTGTACCAGGCGAGTTCGTCGGACCCTACCCGCTCAAACCACGAGCGGGTCCCTTCCACCGATCGTCGCCAGGTATCAGCCCGGACGCTCCAGACTCGCACTGGCGAGAGTAAACAACTCTCGCCTTCTCGATTCTTGCTGCGCCGGCCCGCAACACGGTGGACTCACGCTCAACCGCGAGCGTTCGCCGCGACTGTAGTCGCGGTCACAGATCCACCGGTTGCGACCGGCTCGCTGGCGAATCGAGGTGCGCTACCGAAGACTACGGGTCGTCACCACCTTCCCACCCGAGCCCCGCGCCCCCGTTCCGCGTTCCGGGCTGTCGTGCCTTCCGTTGCGTCCCTCTCCACACCGACTGCAGGGACGGACGGTTCACGGTCCGGGCTGCTGCGCTTCCATCGCCCAACCCCCGGGCGATGGTTCTTGCACCGGTGAACTCGGTTGCGTGGATTTGGGGGGACCGGGGCATTCCTCCAGTCTTCTCTCTTCGCGCGTGACTTCGTGGCACAACCCGTTGCGAGTAGATCCCTTCCCACGTCGAGCCTCTCCACACCGACCGCAGGCTCGCCGCGGGCCCCTTCCACACGGACTGGCGTGCGCACTTCGTCCCGCTCGTACGGAGACGGCTCGCTGACCGAATCCCGTTCCTCGCAGGCTCGGTGACGGGATTCGCTGGCTGCGCCGCCGCTTCGCGGTTTCCCAATGCCCTGCCGGGCATACTTGTTACACGCGTTTTCAGCGCAGTTTGCCAGTCTGCTCGCCGTCATCACTGCCGACGGCGAGCTTGCCTGTTGTCCTGGTTTACACCATATGAGCTTCCGGTCGCCGCGAGTTTGCCAGTCTGCTTCTCTCTCAACATGGCCCGAGAAGCTTGCCTGTTGCCTTTCGCCTGCGCCGGCCCGCCTCTCAACATCGACAGAGGCGGGCCGTGCTCGGACCCGTTGCTTACACCACGCGGCCTGCCGACGTCGGCAGACACTACCCGCTCTCGTTGTTCGCGGGTCCCTTCTCCCGATCTCTGCAGGCTGCGCGGTGACGCTGCGGTGACGACGCGCTTAGACAGCAGACTACGCCAAGTCGCTCTCCGCACGGCCCGCGATTCCGTTGCGTCTCAACCCGCGAGACGGACGGGGCGTTTCCTCGCCCCGCACTCGCGCGCAAAGCCCGACCACGCCCCCGCGACCCCGCGACCCGAGAGCGGGCCGCTGTGACACTTCGTCTCGACTCAGTGTCACTGGACCCGCCACCGGGTGTATCGGGGTATACCGGGGGTGACCGGTCGGACTTCCGTCACGGAGAGCCCTATGGTGTAAACGGTTCTAAAAAGGGGAGGTGAGCTTGCGCGGGTGACCAGCCCGGCGGCGGGCGGCGACGAGCCGCAGTCCGCACGTGGGTGGTCAGGCCGTGTGAGGTCAGGTGAATTTCCTATGAGTGAAACTCAGAAGTCCGTCGGTAGTAGCACAGTTGACAATCAGATGAGCGGCGCGCGGAAGGTTCAGCGGAGTGCGGACGGTGACGTGATGACGTTCTTCGACGACGACGGTAGTCTCATCCCCGCGGAACAGGCGGATGAGGTCGCATCGAACGAGACGACGGTGGACGTGGAGGAGGACGCAGAGGCGTTCCTCGCAGAAGTCGCACCGGAGCGGTTGGCGAGTGTCGAGAAGAAGGCCGGGAACCTTCCCGGGACTCGTGAGGAACTCATCGAGTTCCAGGCGCGGAAGGTCATCAAGCAGGCAGAGGAGCGTGGTGAAGCGCTTCACGTCGAGTCCGGCGGTGTGGAGTTCACTGTCCACCAGGAGCCGTCCAAGGACAAGTGGGCGGCGGTGGACAACACGATGAACGAGGATGGGAAGACGCTCGATGAGTGTCCGAAGTGCGGTGCGGAGGACGTGTCGGCGTCTCAGGTCGAGATTCAGACGAAGGGCGCGGACGAGAGCGGTACGCAGGTGACGAAGACGGGGTGCGGTTGCACGATTCGACGCACGGACTGAAGCCGAGCGTCGTCTTTTTTTGCTAGCGCGTTACGGAGCGCCGCAGACTCGCTCCCGTCTCGGCACCGATCGGTCGCTCGGACCAGGCTCAATCAAAGATTGACCTGGTGATCCCGCGTCGCCTCAGCTACCGTGACTCGCTGGCGCTCGGGCCGGGTTCGCTCACCGGAGCGACCCGGCGGTCAACTCGGTGTCGCGTCACGCAGGACAGCACCCTCCCGCCGGGGCCTCGCGGGCCTCTCCTCCCTCACCGTGTTCGGTCGTCCCGACCCCGCTCCCCTCCGATAACGACCCGTGGCGGGTCGTCATCGGCTGCGCCACCGACTCCACACCACCGCACACCTCGCCGGCAGGCGCGTTCCGTTCGCTGAGAGGGCGGGGTTGGCTACGGCCTGAACCCCTGTAATGGGATCCGGCCGTCCTGCGGTGCATCCTCGGACGCCCTGCTTGCCGTCGCTCCTTTGCCAGTCGCTTCAGGCAAGTATCGACCTTCGGTCGAGAAACCCTTACAGGGCTTCACCACCCCCCGCCCTCTTGCTCACCCGCCGAACGCGCCTTTCTCTGTGCCCTTCCCGTCGCGGGCATCGATGAGTGCCCCGCGACGGGGGCGTCAGGTGAACTTCGAATGTCAATTCGTGAAAACGCAGAAGTCGGTGAGGGAGCAACGCTTGATAACCTACTGACGGGCGGAAAGGAGGCGCTGGCCGAGATAGCCGAGCGTGATGAGTGGGACGTGAGCGTTACGCGTCACCCTCTCGAAGAGCGCGTCACGGTTCGAATCACGGTCGAAGTGGATGTTCTCACGCATCACGTTCAGGTGGTTCCGGAGGAAACTGCACCAGCCAGGAGCGTGGCTGGTGAGGAGAGTTTCCACGGTCACCGTATCGAGCACTGGCACAGTGCCACGCCGGAAGACGGTGAACGCATCATCGAGGACGGTATCCACGGGCAGATGCGAGCGTTCAGACTCGCACGTGAAGAGATGGAACGCATCATCGCGTAATACGAACGTTCTTTTCGTAGTGGGCGGGCACTACCGCGACAGACGCCACCGGTAACTCACGCCACTCGTGGCGCTCGGGCCGGGTTCGCTTGAGAGCGACCCGGCGGTCAGCTCCGTTATCGTGACTCTCTACCGCCCCTCCCGCCGGGGCCTCGCGGGCCACCGCTCATTCTCTCCGATCACTCGCTCCGGCCCCGCTCCCCTCCTTCACACCGTGCCCACTCCCGAGCCTCAACGCTGAGGCTCGTTCCGTTCTCACGGTGTTCAGGCTGCGCCACCGCACTGTACTGCCCGGTAACGCGCCGGCACGCCCGGCACCGCGGACCAGCAGTCCGCGACGACCGGCGTCATCGGACGTTCCCGCACGCCGGCCGTGCTTTGCCGTCGTCTGTCCCCGTGGCGTTCATTACCCACAACTGGCGCATCCGAAGTATATCATGTCCCTCTCACCCTCACGCGGGTTCGAGGCTCCCGTTGGTCGCAGCACCTGCGGTGCTGTCCAGATATATCAACGGATGCGCCGAGAGCAACCGATATGAACGCCACTCAGACGACGGCGGCAGACGCGGCCTCGAACGCAGACACGTCCGATGACTTCACCGCTCTCGACGCGAACAACTTCATCCGCGGACAGCCCGGCGCGTGCCTCATCATCACCAACAACAGCCAAGCCGAACCCATCGAGACCGTCTTCCTCAGCATCAACCGCACGTACTTCCGCATCGACCAGTTCGGTCCGACGCTCTCCAGCCGAGTCAGCAAGGTCGAACGCCACACGATGAGCGCCGCTCTCGAAACCGCGCGCCAGAACGGACACGACACGCGCCTCGCCGCGTATCAGCAGTCCAGCCTCGACGACATCCGAGCCGCTATCCTCTTCATCCGCAGCAACTTCGAAATCGACGACAAGGACAGCAAAGCAGGCTTCGGCCTCAGCCGCGACGACCTCGACGACCACAGCGAAGACGACAACCTCGAAATCGCAGCCGCACCCGCGGACACCAGCGAGGAGCACGGCGGCGGTTGGTAAGAGAGACACGCAGACGTGTCTCTCTTTTTTACTTCACTGCACTCACGTCCCTCACATACACTCGGTCGTTCGGACCAGGATCAATCGAAGATTGACCTGATGTTCACAGCTCCTGTAGCGTCGCGTTTCGCAGGCCCTCCCTCATTCGTTCCGCGATCGTGCCGATCGCGTCACCCTCGTGGTCCGCCGGCACCGTCACTCGTCTCTCGCCGACGTCCGCTCCTACGTCGGGATGTCGGCTCTCTCCAACGTGATGGTGCTGGCCGGCCCCACTCCCTCGCGTAGCTCCCGTCACTCTCCGCCAGTCGTGATGGGAGCTCTCGCGCCTTCTTCACTCCCTTCTGCAACGCGTGCCCATCGAGCCATGTTTTGTGCAAGTCACACGCCAGGAGGGTTGGCCTTGCCCCCTTCGGGCTCCCTTTGGTCGTCACCTTCGGTGAGCAAGCCTCACTCCCCCTGCCGTGTTTTGTTGCAGTCACCATGACTCGACATCCGACTGGTGATGCTGGTAGCCGTGTTCGTGAACGGATCGACCGTGCCGAGTCCCTCGTCGACGGCGCTACTCGTGACTGGACCCCGTTCCAGCAACTCGTCCGCGACATCGACTACGACCGGCCGGTCAGTGCGTTCTTCGCTAACGGCCCGGGTGAACTTGCAGAAGCAGTTCTCCGGGCACTTCGCATTGCAGCCAACCAGGGCCGGACTGGCGTCGAAAACTGCATTTCTGCGGAACCGCCTGACCCGCAGACTGACGGTCGCCGGGTGTTCGTCACCACGCTTGAGTGGCTCGTCGCCACCGGCGAGTAACCGTTTTCCTCGTTCCGACTACCACGCCGCCTTACCGTTCGTTTCTCGCAGGACAGCCCCTCCCACCGGGGCCTCGCGGGCCACCACTCACTCCACGGGGGTCGTTCGCTCCGGCCCCGCTCCCCTCCTTCACGGAACTTGCGTTCCGTTCAGGCTGCGCCTCCAGAAACTCAATCCAGCAGGGTAACTACCCCGGTCACCACGCACCAAGGTGCTCGTGACTCTCCGATCCACCTGCGGTGGACGGAACAGTTACTCCTGCTGGTTCGAGCAACGCAGAAGTGTACCTTTCGGCTATGAACAGACGCACCCAAGCCGCAACGATCGTCGTTGCTCTGACCGCCGTGATCGCATTCGCAGCAGTCGCTGGCGCTGGTGCTGGCGCACCAGCCACAACGCCGACTGCTACTCACGACACTACTGACACGCCCACACCGACTGCTACCCACAACACCACTGACGCGTGCGGTGAGACACCGACGAACGAAACTGCTCCCGCGTCACCGCCGGCAAGCGTCGAATTCGAGATGAACGAGGAGCTCGGTATTCTTGCCGTCTACCACGGCGGCGGTGACCCAATCACCGCGAACAACACCGGACAACTCCGTGTTGACCACTCCGGTGCGACGAGCGTGAACTGGCGCGGTGGTTCCATGTACGGTGACACGTACCACCTCCATTCAGACACTATTCGGGAGGGCGATCTCATTGTTGCACTCCGCCCGGTTGAACCGGGCGGGTGGGTCAACTTCGTGTGGGAGTCCCCTGACGGGGAAACCACACTCCGTCTCGGTGACTACTACCGCCCGTGACGGAACTGTCCGACCCCGTTCGCTGACCACGACCGATTCTCTCCTTACGGCCCCGAATCTATTCGTCGAGCACAACCACCACGATCGTGTTTTGCAGGCCACGCCCTCCCACCGGGGCCTCGCGGGCCACCGCTCACGTCGAACACCGCTCTCGTTCGCTCCTGCCCCGCTCCCCTCCTTCACACCGTTGCTCGCTCCGTTGAGGGCCTCCCGTCCGGGTGGCCCTCACACTCGCTGCCGTCGTTCAGGCTGCGCCACGCTCACGTCGCGCAGCACCGACAGCACGTCACGGGCGTTCCGTTCTCACGGTCACGGCTCGCACCAGTCGGCGTGGTTGCCCGTCACTCCCGCCGAGGTTCACACGGAACCCGCGCCTTCCCGGGCCGGGGACCGCGCCATCGTCCCCGCTGTTCCTCCGCGCCGTTCGACTGGATGCACTCCGCTACTCTTCACCGCGCCTCTCACTTCTTCGACACCCGTTCTCCTTGCCAGTCCGCCGTTCGACGTCATCGCTCGACGCCCGGTTCGACCACGCAGTCAGCGTCTCGTTCCAACGGCACGGTTCCCTACCGTACCGTCACACCGTCGGTCTCGGTCCGCCCGGCCTTTGCTCCGGTTTGCTGACTTGCCTTTTCGCGCGGCTTCGGGTCTCCAATCGCTTCCATTCACGAACTCGCGCCTATCCAGTAAACCCGCGGCTCCCGCGAGCGCCTCACAGGGGTTCGGCCCGCCTCTCCCGATGGTCGGGCGGCGAGGATTTACCTCGGATAGTCGCTCGGAACAACAGTCATGGAAGCGATTTCCAACCACGCGAAAGAGGCGGCGCAGCGCGAACGGGAGCGGCAGTTCTCCGAAGCGGACCTCGAAGACTGGCTCGGCGTGACGGCCGGGAACGCGTACCTCGTCTCGCAAGACGACGCTGATGACTTCGTCATGGTCGTCACGGGCGTCTCCCACTACGATGACGATATCGGGAACGGCGGCGTGTGGCGGCGTCCGAAGGGCCTCTCAGTTGCCGAGTTCGAGGACGGCCTCATCGCTACCGCGGAGTTCTACCGCATCCAGTCTATCCAGAACGGCGCGTACGTCACGGACGATACCCCGTTCGAGTCCCCGACCCTCTACAAGAAGGCACTCCACCACTTCCCGCGTGAACCTCTCACCGAAGCCGTGACGGACAACACGTTCGTCCCGGACGAGATGCTCTGAACCGACGACGCGGTTCAGACCATCCACGCCTCTTTCTCACCGTTCCCTTCGCGTCACGCCCGTTCCTACAACTCGCACACCGCCAGTAGATGTGACCCGCACCGCGATTGTTTCTCCCGCGATGAGAACGTTCCCGCTCCCGCTATTGGAATAGTCCCGCACCGCTATGAGATACCGCCTCGATCCTCCCCAACCGATTCGCTCCGGCGCTCACCGAGGGGAGGACCTTCCACACGGCGCGGTCCTTGTTCGCACCGGAGACTCATCCCTCGGACGCACGTTCACGCTGGCGTCCCGCTGAGGTCCGTTGCACGGACCATCACGCCAGGCGTTCATCGCGCGCCCGCCACGGCACCCGCAACGACACGCACCGCCTCACGACCCGCACGGAACCCGGCTACCACCGCGCCTTCGAGAAACGCCCCACCAGCCCGTCGCACTCGGTGCACGACGACCGGCGCTGCCGCCGTCTCGCCGTCGTGGCCGGGCACTGCAACTGGCTCCTCCTCTCATCGCCCCACTCTCCTCCTGGCTGGTCGGCGCGGTGCGCCACTCCGAGACGCGGTGGAGACCACCGGGCAGGGAACCGAAACCGGTCCCATCGCAAGTGTACCGTTGCCAACTCGCGCCGACCTCCACACCGAAGGTCGGTCGCCGGTGAGTTGCTCCCGTTGGTCGCCCCACTTCGGGGGTCAAGGTACATCAACCGATGGGACCGACACCGGAAACCATGCCCGGTGACACCACCGCTGAGCGGCGCACCGCCGAGGAGCCGACCGAGCCGATCGTCGTCGAGTTCAAAACCGGCGATGAATCGGAGTTCCAGAAACCCGACCACGACCCGCACGGCGAGACGTGCGCCGCGGCAGCGCACTCCAGCACGTCGTGCGACAACCCCGAGTGCGACACGCGCGGGCTGGTTCCCACCGGCGTTCTCGAAGAGGCATCCGGATTCCTCGGCGGCCCCGAGCGAGACGTCGTCTGCTCGGAGGAGTGCGCCTAACCGAGGCGCACACCTGACCGCGTAGCCTCGCACCGCTGACCAGCTCTTCTCCCAACACCTCCGCTTCCACCACCGCCGCCTCTCGCTTCACGCAGGACAGCGCCCTCCCACCGGAGCCTCGCGGGCCACCGCTCGTTCGATCACTGAACGCGCTCACATCGCTCCGGCCCCGCTCCCCTCCCTTGTTGCGCTTCCAGTCGGTGTGCTCACTCGGGCTGCGCCACCGATAGCTCCCGCACAGCAACCGCGCTGTGCGGCAGGTAGTTCCTGCGTTGACCGTTCCTATGTGCGGCGTCTCCCGCCGGGACGCGATTGCGGTCCACGGCGAAATCCCGTCCGCAAGATTTCGCCGGAACCGTTCCCATCGTCGTGCGGTGCACGACTTCGGCAATCGGCCCCCGACGCCGCACAAATTATCATTGAAGCGCGACGCTGCGCGTCGCGCGTGTACTACGCGCTTCGTCGGTTGCCATCGCCTAGTAGGGGAATCACGGTCAACTAAACCGCTCGCAGAACTACCATGCATGTACTCAAAACGAAAACTTCTCGCCGTCAGCCTCGTGGTTATTGCACTCGCCGGAACACTCGCCGTCATCGCAGGTGCAGGGGGAGAACCTGTCGATGACTCACCGAACTACATCGAACCGGATCCGGACGCACGCGGAGGCAGCCTCGCCTCAGGGAACACCACCGGTGAAACGCACACGGAATCCGTAACGCGAACCGACGCTTCGACCGAGACACCAACAGAAACACCGTCTCCAACACCGACTGCCACTCCGAACAGGACGATACAACTAGACAACGTGACCGTGAATGAGACAGCTGGTCGGCACCACACCACTATCCGGAACAACTTCGGCGGCAGCATCGAACTCGGGTTCGCCGTGACCGAACACATCACCCTCAACCGTAACGGGATGGAACTTCACCAGGATCAGCGAGAAATCCGACCGGCTGCCACTGACGGTGCCTCATTCTCGACATCGATTACCAACGAAGCAGACACCGCGATTGGAATCAACACGACCCTCGAATTCCAACAACAAAACGGAACGCCGATAACGACCGTCAACGACAGCATCATCGTCCCCGCTGACGGCACCGTGAACACTACGTACGCACTCTCCGCCGAGCGCAACGAAATCACGATCAACCGGACCTCGCCGTAACCGGACCGCTCGCCGCTGATTCCTGACCGAGACCACTTACCACTCCACGACCAGGTGCCGCAACAGCACCCTCCCTCCGTGGCCTCGCGGGCCACCGCTCACTCACCGCTAATCGTTCGCTCCGGCCCCGCTCCCCTCCTTCACACCGTGCCCACTCCTGAGCCTCACCGGTGAGGCTCGTTTCGTTCCCCACGGTGTTCAGGCTGCGCCACGGCATCACCCTACGTTTCCGTCGTATCCTTCGCTTCACTCCGTGTTTCACTGAGGTGCTCCCATATCTCTGTGCATCCTGCACCATCTTCCACGCCGGTCAGATGGGTTCGTTCGCTGTCGCTATCGTCGCTCATTACGCATCGTACCCCGTCCGGAAGGTAGTACGTTGGTATTCACCGCGATTTTGCCTGTACCCGTGACGCCACGCGAGGAGTTGTTATCCCGGTACACGCCCGAACGCGCCCGCTATCAGCGTCCGCGAGCAGTTCACTGGCGTCATGCAAACGGTGAACTGAGTTGCACAGCGTGTGCAGTGTACGGTCCGCGCACGTTGTCCTTGCGTCGGCCTTCCGCTGGATAACCGGGTAACTGTCCCCCCGTCCGGGTCACGTAGTGACCGCGCCTCCCGATCGTCGGCGCGGTGAACAGTTATCCCGGTGACCGGCCGACGCGGGCGTCCGTTGGTGCGCGGCCCTGGACTGGTCACGGGCCGTCCGGCGTCGTCGCCGCGCCGTGCAAGGCACTGAAGGCGCGGCGACGAACGCCTTCCGTGGTTTCCCATGGACATGTTCAACGTTCTCAACGGCCGACTCAACGCGTACTCGAATATCACCAACACACCAGCTTTCGACGCAGAAGCCGCCGTCCCGTTCCCCCTGGACGCAGTGCACACGCAACTCAACGTTGCTCGTGTCATGAGCGACGAGGTCGGAAGCGACCCTGACATGATGGAGCTCGCTGTTCTGTTCAGCGACGAATTCGGGGAGTCCATCAGCATCAAGCAGGTTCGTGAAGCCAAGCGCAGAGCCGACGCCCGCATCGAGGCTGGCGAGTACGAGCACACGCGGCAGGCGGTCCGTCAGGACGAGTTCGTTGCGGCGTACGGGCGTGACTACGCGTTCCGTAACTCCTCGTTCCGACGGCAGTACGACGCCGTGAAGTGGTACAGCACGGTCGGGCTACACGCATTCGGTGTGTTCCTCGTCGACACGTGCGGTGCGTACCTCGCTGACCAGTTCGACCGGACAGTCGCTGCTGTCCGGCCGCGTGTCCGTAACGCGAAGGCACGCATCGGGAGCGCTATTCGCTCTCGCCTTCCTGGTCGCACCCCGAGCGGTGGCGACACGGAAATCTACGAGAGCCACAAGCGCTCGAACGCTGACGAGCCCGCTGCTCCGAAAGCCGACTAACGTCGGCGTTTCTTCGTTCCCGTCACGCCGTGACCCTCTTTCCGTTTTCACGACGGAGCGATGCGACCACCGGGTCGCGTTCCACCGCGATCAACGATCGCGGTCCACAGCTCCGTGCGTAGTATTGGTGAGCGTGCCCTCCCGCCGGGGCCTCGCGGGCCACCGCTCACTCGATTCGTTCGCTCCGGCCCCGCTCCCCTCCGATAACGACCCGTGACGGGTCGTTATCGGCTGCGCCACGGCAACAACACGTTCACTGCGTGTTGGGTAGTGAGCCTAAGAGAACGCCCGTCGCTACCGTTTCACTGTAGCGAGGGCATTACACGGCACGGCACAGTTATACGAGGTGAAGGAGGGTACCGGCCCCGGTTGCGTCCCGGTCGGGACGGACGCCGACCCGGTACTCCCCCTTCACATCGAAGCAGGACGTGAGATGAATCCCACGTCCGATGCGATGTCCGCCGGTCAGCCCGACACGGAACGCACTACTGGAACCACGTCGGCCGGTTCCACGGAGACGGACGACACTTCGGCGTGCGAGCTATGCGAAAACGCACCCGGGTCAGTAACCCGGCAAGGCAGAGACCTCTGCCCGTCGTGCGTGACGAAACTGCGCGACGCGAACCTGCTCGGCAGCAACATCGCTCCTGACGACCACGACGAGCCGATGGACGCTGACGACATGCCGCACTTCAGCGAGAAAAGCAACGTCGAGCACATCGAGGACAACCGGTACGTCGTCCGAACGTAACGCCGCGGAACCGCACTTGACCGCTTACACGTTTTCTACGCACCCTCCCACCGTGGCCTCGCGGGCCACCGCTCATTCTCTCAGATCACTCGCTCCGGCCCCGCTCCCCTCCCTCACGCTCACGAGCGAGCGTTCGGGCTGCGCCACCGCACCAGTCCTGACTCTGTGTAGGTAGCCTACCGACGACTCGTTCAGGGGCACCACCCCCACCCACCTTCGCTTGCTCTCTCCCCTGAAGGGTCAATCACTCACACCTCCACGTTCCTGCAGTAGCGGGCTTTCGCTCACGTCCGCAACCCCGTCACGAGTCGTCTCGCGGAGCCACCAGGAGTGGCTCGGTCCCTTGCCGGGTGGACGTCATGCGCCCGAAGGGGCATTCCTACCGGCGACGGGAGGACAGTACTCGGCACCGCAACCGCCAGAACCCGTAGCAGGTAATCCCCGCGGTTGCGTCTCAGAGACGGACGCGCTGGAACTACTCTGCTACGGGAGAAACCACCGAGGTAACCCGTTACGGGGACGATCAGGTGATTCCATGTCTGACACATACGAGTTGAAAGCGAACGTCGAAGGCGAACAGTTCACCGTTGATTTCGAGAGCGAAGACGCAGCGACCGCTGCGAAATCGGCGCTGAACGACGCCGGGCATAACGCCGGCGTCTACGTCCCCGTCCGCTAACGCCAGACGCAACACGGCGGTATCACCCGTAAAACACACCGGGCGTTGCCACGGTGGTAATACGGGGATACCGCAGAAACAACCGACGTGAAGTCACTAGCGTGACGCGGTGCGGGCCCGTAGCTCAGTGGTAGAGTGCCTCCTTTGCAAGGAGGATGCCCGGGGTTCGACTCCCCGCGGGTCCATCGCGGATACGGGGCCAACACCTACGTGTGGTCCGAGCGAGAAATCGGTCACAACCGGCAGTGGCTACGTGACGTGACCGCGAAAGGGTCGCGTCACTACGGCCGCTGTAAGTTAGGGCACCCGTCCGTTCGTCTGGTGTAGCTCAGGATTCCGAGCCAGACCAGCGATGCTCGCGGGCTTCCGGTCGCTGTCCTCGACAGCGACTGCCGTGAGCGGCTGGCAGGGACCGAAGTTCAAGACTTCGCTCCAGACATCGCGGTGAACCGTTGGAGACGACCAGGCGTAACTGAAACGTTGCGCTCCGACGTGACTGCAACGTCACGGACCTCGTGCGAACCACGTGGCTTACGGCGCAGTACCCGTGTGAGCGCCCAATCGGGCCCCGTTCCGGGGATAATCTCCACTCTGAAAGCCCTGCACCACTAAGCCCGCTCCCCGTGCCTCTGACACACTTGGGGTGGCAACTGACAGGGCAGGAGTGGTTGGTGAAAGGCTCCAACGGATGAAAGCCGCGCAGATAGCCTTGATAGCTCAGTTGGTAGAGCACCTGCTTGTTACTGAAGTACGAGGAGAAAGCCCCGCCGTTCACGGCGGGGATGAATCCGGCAACGACGCCACAATCGCCGGAATTAACCCCTCGGACAGCGTATCTATGGGTT